>Ga0209632_10001612_pt1 | contig 22625 bp, 25 predicted proteins | sample COG_10_FD_184754 | JGI IMG/M metagenome (GOLD analysis project Ga0209632, IMG submission 184754) | Pelagic Microbial community sample from North Sea - COGITO 998_met_10 (SPAdes) (version 2) | ecosystem: Environmental > Aquatic > Marine > Neritic zone/Coastal water | place: Helgoland, sampling... | reverse complement strand
CTAGTTCTTCCTATAGAGCCGTGGTAGACCACCACGTTGATAGGCTGGATGTGGAAGCGCAGTAATGCGTGCAGCTGACCAGTACTAATAGCTCAATTGGCTTGATTTATGCACTGAAAAAAATTTCAGAATAATTTTAAAGATAATTGATATTTTATTTTAAAAACCCCAATCTAATAAAGTTGGGGTTTTTTTTATATATAAAAACAAAAACGCAACATTTTACTTAAACAAATTTAGTTTATATAATCTTCTGATGATAGAAAAAATTAGAAAAAAAAACATTAAAATTCAAGGAACAAACCCAAGTCAAAAAAAAGCTTTATCAATCATAAATCAACTATTAAAAACTAAATTCAACTATCAGTTTGATTGGTTGGGAATACCAGCGATACAATTTCCCAACGACATGTTGATTATACAAGAACTGATTTTCAAACAGAGACCAAAAATTATTATTGAATGTGGCATTGGCCATGGTGGGATGTTAATTTTTTATGCAAGTATATTAAAATTATTAAATATTAAAAATTTTAAAGTTATTGGCATAGATGTTCTTATTAAAAAGAAAAATAGAAAAAGAATAGAAAATCATTATTTATCTAAATACATAAAGCTGTATGAAACTAGCTCAGTAGACCAAGTATTTTTTAAGAAATTTAAAAAAGCTATTATACATAAGAAAAATCGAAAACTTATTATATTAGACTCTAATCATACAAAAAGTCATGTTTTAAAAGAATTAGAATTATATTCCACTTTAATGAAAAAAGGCGAATATTTAGTTGTGATGGATACTATAATAGAATTTATTAACAAGATCTACAATAAGGGCAAGGCATTTAAAAAAGGTAACAGCCCTTATAATGCAGTTATTGATTTTTTAAAAAAAGATAAAACTTTTAAAGTAGATAGCTTTTATGAAAATAAATCATATTTAACTGTTGCAAAAAAAGGCTTTCTAAGAAAAATAAAATAAGATTACTTTTATATTATGAAAAAAAAAATTATTTGTTTTGACATAGACAATGTTATTTGCAGAACTGTTAAAAATTTTTATAAAAGCTCTAAACCAAATAAAAAAGTCATAGCGTTGATTAATAGGCTTTATTTGGAAAATTTTTACATTAAAATTTTCACTGCAAGATTTATGGGGCAATTTAAGGGAAATAAAAAGAAGATAAAAGAAGTTGGATACATTTTTACAAGAAACCAACTTAAAAGTTGGGGTGTTATGTATCACGAATTAATAATGTTTAAGCCATCATATGATTTTTTTATTGATGATAAGGCAATTGGGTTTTCAAAAAAATGGATGAGCTCACTTAAAAAAAAATTAAAGATTAGAAAATTAAAGATTAAAAAATAAAACTTTGAAAAAAAAAATTCCATCAATAGTAGCAATAATTTTAGCCGGTGGGTTTGGGTCTAGAATGGGAAATTTAACTAAAAATAAACACAAAACTATGTTAAAAATTGGTGATTATCCTATTTTAGCACACCTATACACTCAATTAAGAATTAACCATATTAAAAAAGTCATCATATGTTCTGGTTATAAAAGTGATGGCATTAAACGTTACAGTAAAAACTTGATCAAATCAGATTCAGATAAAATATTGAAAATAATTAAAAATCATAAAAGCTATAATTATCCAGAGGTTATAATTTCTAAATTATCTCCCACTCATTCTACATCTCAAAGAATATTTAAAATCAAGGATAAAATTAAAAATAATAACTTTTTATTTATCTATGGTGACACACTCCTTAAACCAAGTTTGTTTGAGTTAAAAAAATATTTGATCAATAAAAAATATAGTGTGGCCTTAACATTATCAAAACCACAGCCGAAGTTTGGAAAGGTTAGACTAAAAGATAATAGAATAACTAAATATTATGAAAAAAATTTAAAAAATGAATCATGGGTTAATTCAGGCTGGTGTTTAATTAGCTACAAATTTCATAAATTATTTACAGATAATAAAGAAAACTTTGAAAAATTTTTTTTTAATAGAATTATTAAAAAAAGTAGTCTTTTTGCAGTTAAAAATAGGAATTTTTATCTACCTGTAGACACAGATACAGATCTTAATCTTGCCAACAAGTTATGGAAAAAAAATAAAAGACTATGGTTTTAAAAAACAATTTTTATTAAAAGATGATATAGATTAAATTAATGAAAAAAAAAATTTTAATTACAGGTATTACAGGCTTTGTTGGTTCTCATCTAGCAGATTACATAATTGATAATAAATTAGATGTTGAAATTTATGGGCTAAAAAGATGGCACCTTTCTAATCTCAAACACATCAAGCATATAATTGAAAAAGTTAAGTTGTATGATTGTGATATTACAGATCCAATTTCATCAAGAAGAACACTAGAAGATATTAATCCTGATGTAATTTTTCATTGTGCAGCAGAGAGCTTTGTAAGTCCATCATGGATGCATCCTACAAGGTATATGAGTGTTAATTATAATGGTACATTGAATTTACTTGAAGCACTTAATGTAATGAAGTCTAAGGCACTTTTTCATATTCCGGGATCAGGTGAAGAATATGGAGAAATATATGAGTCAGAACTGCCAATTAATCCAGAGACAGTTCTTAGGCCAGTAAACCCTTATGCCGTAAGCAAAATTGCACAGGATTTGATTGGGTATGTTTATCATAAATCTTATAATTTAAACGTTATTAGAACGCGCGCTTTTAATCATGAAGGGCCAAGAAGAGATAAAGTTTTTGGAATTCCATGGTATGCATTTCAAATAGCAATGATTGAAAATAAACTACAAAAACCTCTCATAAAAGTTGGTGGTATAGACGACAAAAGAAATTTTACGCATGTAAAAGATATGGTTGAGGCATATTGGCTTTCAACTGAAAAATGTAAACCAGGTGAGTTATATTTAGTTGGCTCTGAGTCAGAAAGTCAAATATTTACTTTTAGACAAGCTTTAGAAAAATTAATATCTATGTCAAAAATAAAAAACATTAAATATGAAACAGCCAAAGAATTTGTTAGGCCAACAAAAGTTCCCTACCTAATAGCTACTACAGAAAAATTTAGAAAGGTGACAGGATGGGAGCCAAAAATTTCCTTTGATAAAATTTTACAGGATACACTTGAATATTGGAGGAAAAAAGTGAAAGAAAATGATTATATATGATTGATGGTGTAAAGATAATTGATTTAAAAAAAATCACAGATGAAAGGGGAATGATCTTTCATATGCTGAAAAATACAGACGAACATTTTCAAAAATTTGGAGAAATTTATTTTTCATGTGGCTATCCTGGCGTAGTAAAGGCTTGGCACATACACAAAGAAATGACTTTAAATAACTGCTGTATAGTAGGTATGATTAAGTTAGTTTTGTATGATGGTAGAGAAAAATCTCCAACTCAAGGAGAATTGATGGAGCTTTATATTGGTGAGCACAATTATAAACTTGTACAAATCCCACATGGTATAACAAATGGTTATAAAGCTTATGGAGATAAAATGGCAATATTAGCAAATTGTGCAACTATGGCTCATGACAAGAATGAATTAATTTATATCGATCCATTCAAAAATAAGATTCCATATAATTGGGACCTTAAACACGGATAGCATGAAAAAGATTGACCTGGTGGTTACCAAAACACCTTTAAGAGTAAGTTTTTTAGGTGGAGGAACTGATATAAAATATTTTTATAAGGATTATGGAGGGTCAGTTTTAAGCTGTGCAATAGATAAGTATGTTTATGTAACAGTAAAAAGGCACTCACCATGTTTCAAAGAAAAATTTAGATTGAATTACTCAAAAAGTGAATCTGGAAATCAATTAAATAAAATTGAGAACAATATTGTCAGAGAATGTATAAAATTAACAAAAATAGATTTTCCAATTTATATATCAACCGTAGGAGATGTTCCTACGGGAAGTGGTCTTGGAGGATCAAGTAGCTTTACGGTCGGATTACTAAAAGCTTTGTACACAATTCAAGGTAAAACTATTAAAAAGAAAAGATTATTTGAAGAATCATGCATGATAGAAATTGGTATTTTAAATGAGCCTATTGGAAAACAAGATCAGGTGCCAGCAGTTTATGGTGGTTTAAATTTTATCAGTTTTAAAAAAAATGATAATATTAAAATTGAGAACATTAAAAGAAATAAAATTCACAATAATTTATTTAATAAATCAATATTAATTTGGACACAGTCGACAAGAAGTGCATCAATAGTTTTAAAAAACCAAAAAAAAAATTTTAAATCAAATATAAAAAGATTAAAAAAAATAAAAGCAAATGCTGATATCTTCTATCAAAGTATAAAAATAAATAAAAAGATTGATTTAAAAAAATTAGGAAATTTAGTCAATAGTAGTTGGGAGGAAAAAAAAAAATTATCAAAAAAGATATCACTTAAAAAAATTGACAGAATTATTAATAATGCAATAAAGATGGGGTGTTATGGATCAAAATTACTAGGTGCTGGTGGTGGAGGTTTTGTAATTGTTTTTGGAGAAAAAAAACACATAAATGCTATGATGAAAAAATATAAGGACCTAGTCTATCTAAATTTTAATTTGAATACTGTAGGATCAGAAGTAATATCAATAGTTTAGAGTTATTTATTTATGAATCATTTATTCTTAGGATTTAATGGAGAAATTGGAAAATCTATCTTTAATGAAATATATAATAAAAAAGATAAATTTATCTTAACATACAACACAAAAAAGCCAGCCATCAATAAAAAAAATATTTTTCTATTTAAAATTGATTTTAATAAAAATAGTGATGTCAAAATTAAGATTTCTAAGATTATGAAAAAATTCGAAAAAATTGATATTCTTATAAATAATATTGGAAATGGAAATCCATTTAAAAGCTCATTAGAGTTAAAATTAGGTGAGATTGAGCAATCAATGAGGATTAACTTTTATTCTCCATTATTTATTATTATTCAATTTTTAAAAAAAAGTTTAAAAGAAAAAAAAAAACTAAATATTATAAATATAAGCACCAATACAATTAAATTTTATGGATCTAATAATAATCTACCTTACCTTGTATCAAAAAATGCTCTTGAGATGGCCTTATTGAATTTGTCAAAGATTTATTCAAAAAAACTAATAAAAATTAATATAATTAGACCAGGATTGATAGATAGTAATAAAAAAATTAATGTTAAAAATTATACTAGAAAAAATTTTTTAAAAAGACAAAAACTGGTTCCAATTGGAAAAGCAGGTGACCCTGAAGATATTGCAAATATTGTTAATTTTTTAATATCTAATAAAAGCAAATTTATTTTTGGTCAAACCTTTACTGTATCTGGTGGAGAATAAAATTAAAATAATAAAAAATTTCTTACCTGTTTTGATTACAGGTGGAACAGGGATGATAGGCATAAATCTTATCGAAAAATTAGTAGAGATTGGTATTAGACCCAATGTAATATTTAGGGATAAAAAAAAATTATCACCTTTTTTGCAGATTAAAAAAAAAATTAATTTTATTGAATTAGACTTATTTAATAAGGAAAAAATTGATAAAGTTGTTAAGAAAATTAAACCTAAAACAATTTTTCATTTAGCTTCTAGTTATTTTAATCCACCAGATTTAAATCTAAATGACCATATTAATTCAAATTTTGTAATAACTTTAAATTTATTATTAGCATTAAAGAATAATAATACTAAAAATTTTATATACACAAATACAGCTGCAATTTATGAACTAGGATCAAGCATTAAAGAAGATTCGAAAATTAAATGTATGAGTGATTATGCTCTTTCTAAAAATATTACATCGGAGCTTATTAAAAAATTTAGTTTAGATTACAAGTTTTTATTCAAAGACCTGAGATTATTTTCTGTTTATGGTAAGTGGGAAAAAAAACATAGACTAGTATATGGAGCTATTCTTAAAGCAGCACAGAAAAAAGAATACAATATTTTATCATCAAATCAAATACGTGATTATCTTAATGTAGAAGATGTTATTAATGCTATATTATTAAGTACAAATATAAAAAAAAATTTGAAATTAAATGTTTGTTCTGGCAAAAGTCAAAAAACTCATGATTTGGTAAAAAAAATATTCAAAATATTAAATTGCAGTGCCAAGTTGATTTCAGTAAAAAAAGATAAGGCAAATTCTAAAGGATTAGTAAAATTGGTTGGAAACAATAAGAAAGCAAGAACAAGCTTAAAATGGAAACCAGAAATACCGCTTGAATTAGGGATAAAGAATACAATTGAGTGGTTAAAAGTAAATAAAAATGTAAGTAAACAATCAAATCATGAATAAGAAAAAAAAATGTATTTTATGTAATCGAGGTAAGGTAAAAAAATTTGTCAACCTTGGCTACTCAGCGTTGGCTAACAACTTAATTTCACAAAAAGATTATAAAAAAAAAGAAAAAAAGTATCCCTTAGTTTTGGGTAAATGTGAAACATGTAGTCATGTTCAATTAACAAAACTAGTTAACCCCAAATATATGTTTGATAATTATCTTTATCTTTCATCAGCCTCACTAACATTACAGAGGCATTTAAATTCAATTCCAACAGCAATTAATAAAATTAAGAAAATAAAAAAAAATGATCTTGTAATAGATATTGGTTCAAATGATGCAACATTATTAAGGGGATATAAAAAATTTAAAGCTCTAACATTAGGAATTGAGCCAGCTAAAAATTTATCAAAATATTATAAAAGTAATGAAATTAATTTAATTAATGACTATTTCAATATAATAACAGCCAATAAGATAAAAAAAAAGTATGGTTCAGCTAAAATAATTACAGCAACAAATGTATTTCCACATTTACAAAATTTAGAGGATTTTGCAAAAGCAATAAATATTTTACTAGATGATGAAGGAGTTTTGTTAATTGAAGCACACTATTTAAAAAATTTGTTAGACGATGTTGCTTTTGATACCATATACCATGAACATTGCTCATATTGGTCAATCAAAGCAGTACAAACATATTTTGCTATGCACAACTTAGAATTATTTAATGTTGATAGATTACCAATTCATCACGGCCAGATAAGATGTTGGATTGCAAAGAAAAATGTAAGAAAAATTAGCAATAATTTAAAAAAACTCATCACAAGAGAAAGACAAGATAAAATTTATAACAATTCTACATTAATAAACTTTGGAAAAAAAACCTTAGAAATTAAATATAAATTAAATAAATTTTTCAATAAAATTAAAAAAAAAAAGGAAACAATTATAGGATATGGAGCTCCTGCTAAAGCCACAACTTTGATAAGTTTTTTAGGAATGAATAAAAATAAAGTAAATTTTATAGTAGACAAAAATCCTTTAAAACAAAATAAGTTTATGCCTGGGTCAAGAATTCCAATATACTCTATTGATAAAATTGAAAAATTTAAACCGAAGTATTTATTTAATTTTGCATGGAATTTTTTGAATGAGATTTTAGATCAAAATAAAATTTTTTTAAAACAGGGAGGAAAAATAATAAACCCAATACCAAAATTTAAAATTTATGATTATAAAAAAAAATAAAATCTTCTTAAATTCCTACTTTTCTAAAATTTCTAAAGCCTTATTTTTAGATAAAAAATTATATGAAAATATAATTGAAACAAAAATTTTATTTGAAAAATGTGCCAAAAGAAATGGTAGAGTTGTTTTTTTTGGTAATGGTGGATCAGCAGCAATTGCTTCACATTTATCTGTTGATTTAAATAAAAATGCAAAAATTCCATCTATAAGTTTTAACGATCCAGGAATTATTACCTGTTATGCAAATGATTTTGGTTTTAAAAATTGGATATCCAAAACTATAGAGCTATCTTTGTCAAAAAAAGATATTGTAGTGCTAATAAGTTCGTCAGGAAAATCTACCAATATTTTAAACGCTGCAAAATGTGCAAAAAAGAAAAAAATACAAACTATAACGTTAAGTGGTATGAGTGAAAAAAATAAATTAAAAAAAATGGGTTTAGTTAATTTTTGGGTAGAGAGCAAGTCATATAATATCATTGAGACAGCACATCAATTTTTTATTATGGCTGTTATTGATTCGATAATTGGAAAATCTGAATATAAAGCTAATTAAATGTCTATACTCGTAACTGGGTCTTCAAGCTATATTGGAAAAAGTTTAATCAATTATTTTGAAAATAAAAAAATTGATTATATTGGTATTGATTTATTAAAACCATATACCAAAAAATGCATTAAAATAAATATTGAAGACTCAAAGATTAATTCTAAAATAAAAAAAAAAATTAAAACCATTATACATCTTGCTGCAATTTCAACAGATCAATTGTCAAACAACGATCCTGCTTTGAGTTATAAAGTAAATATTTTTGGATCAATGAATTTGATTAAGTTTGCAAAAAGAAATAAAATAAAAAATTTTATTTTTGCTTCATCTGAATGGGTTTATGGCTCTTTTAAAAATAATGAGATTAAATCTATAAATAGTAAAATTGAAATTGAAAAACTAGATTCTAGTTATGCAAAAACAAAAGCAATTATGGAAAAAATAATAACATCTTCAGAAAAATTAAATTATTCAATTCTAAGATTTGGAATTATCTATGGAAATAAGATTTCTAACTTTTCAGCAGTAGAGTCAATAGTAGAGCAAGTTAAAAATAGAAATATTATTAATATTCAATCAAAAAAAACTAGTAGGTCTTTTATTCATGTTGTGGATATAGTTAGAGCTATAATTTGTTCATTAAAACTAAAAGGGAAATATATATTGGATATACAAGGACCAAAGCCAGTTAATCTAGAAAAGTTAATTAAATATACTTCAAATTTTATAAATAAAAGAGTTAAAATAATTGAAAAAAATAAAAAAAACTGCAGTATCAAACTTATAGACTCAAGCTTAAGTAATAGAATTCTTAATTTTAAGCCAAAAATTTCTATTGAAAAAGGAATATCAGAAATTCTAAATAAAAAATAAAAATGAAAAAAAAATTTAAAGAAATTTACACTTTAGCATTAAAGTCTAGAATTTTTCAGCTACATATTAATGAGCTAATAAAAAATAAACAATTTAAATTACCTATACATTTGGCATTTGGACATGAATTTGTTTCGTCGATTGTAAAAAAAAACTTTAATAATAAAGATAAACTTTTACTTAGTCATAGAAATATTCACTTCAGCTCTATATTTTCAAAAAATGTTTTAAAAAAATATTTAAGATTGAGCACTCAAAATAACACTAGGCACTATAACAGTGAAGGATCTATGAATTATACTGATAAAAATGCTAACATACCTTATAGCTCAAGTGTTTTAGGTAACAACTTGTCAGTTGCCTGTGGGGTTGCAAAAGCAAATAAAGACAAAGGAGGAGTTACAATTTGTGTAACAGGGGATGGCGCAATTGAAGAAGGTACATTTTATGAAAGTTTAATATTATCAAAATACCTTCAGTTACCTATAATCTTTTTAATTGAGAATAATAACTGGTCAATGGCTACTTCAATTAAAGAAAGGAGATCTAGTATAAATTTCAATTATTTAGCAAAATCTATGGGTATAAATTATTATAAATTCAAAAGATTGAATATTAGAAAAAACATTTTTAACTATAAAGTAGCAGTTGATGAATGTAGAAAAAATAAATTACCAATTATTTGTGAATTTGAAGTAAAAACTTTAGGCACTTTCATCTCTTCTGGAAAAAAAATTAATTATCACCATGGGCCTATGAAATTAGACAATAAAAATAATATCATAGGAAATCCAAAAGATGATATTATATACAACATCAAAGAAAAGTTGAAAATTTAGATGAGAATAATTGATAAGTTTACTAATTATTTTTGTAAAAAGATTAAACCGAATACGATTATTTTTGGTCAAAATATCACAACAGGCTCTCGAATATCAGGTTTAACTAATAGAGTTGAGAATATTAAAAATATTGAAATTCTTAATACACAAAATTCAGAAGCAAGCTTGATAGGTTTTGGCTTTGGACTAATGATTTCTAAAATCAACTCAATTTATTTTGCCAAACAGTTAGATTTTATAATTCTTGGACTTGATCATATAGTTAATACACTTAATTCAGCATTATTACAAAAAATACAAAATTCGTTTTCAATTATTACATATATAGTTGACTCCGGATATGAAGGTCCACAATCAAGATTTCATTGTTTATCTGAGATTTCTTCTATGTCTAAAGCAAATTGTTGTTATTTAATATTTCCTGATGACATTAAAATTAATTTAAAAAAAATAAATAAAAAAGGGTTAAACATTTTTTGCTTAAGCCAAAAATTCAGCAAACAAAAAACTAACCCCAAAGCAATCTATGCTGACAAAAGTGGAGATTATTTTAAATATAATAACGGCAAAAAGTATACATTTATTGCCATGGGATTTGCTGCCTATGAAGTATATGAATTAATAAAAAGTAATGTTAAATTTAGAGATGTAGATTTATTTGTGATAACGAACCCATCCTTTAAAAAAGTAGAAAAAATACTAAAAAGTGTAAACAAAACAAAAAATGTATATTTATTTGATGATAGCAGATCAGAAAATAAAAATTTGAATGAATTAGAAATTCTAATAAGAAGGCAAAGTAAAAAAATTAATATCAAAAAAATATATCGTAAAGAAAATATAAAATCATTATATCCAAATTCAGACAATTACCTTTCTGAATTTGACATAAATAAGTCATAATCCTAATAAACATTGAATAAATAACTAATTTTTATATAAGCTAAATTATCATGAATTTTAAAGAGTTTGAATATGAATTTGATTTGAATGGGTATGTAGTTTTGCGCAACATAATTGATCCAAAAAAAATTAGTAAAATTAATATAATACTCCAATCTCTTGAGAGAAAAAAATCATCAGATTTACCCCATAATGTTTTTTTTGGAAAACAAAAGAATAAATCGGAATCTTATATATCTAATATTCTTGAAGCCGATAATGAATTTGAAAAATTAGCGACAATACCCAGTATCCTAAAAATAATGAAGCATATAACCTCAAATTTTTTTAGACTTAACCATGCCGTAGCAATGACAAAATTTCAAAAGAATACTTATACATATCTTCATATGGGAAATATTCCCCATCACCCCAAAATATTTTACTTTGTTAAAAATGCTAAAATATTTTCAAATGTAACTAAAGTGGTATTTCCAATTTGTAATAATACAGAAAAAGATGGAGGTTTTGCAGTTATACCGGGTTCTCACAAAGCTAGCTTTTCCAGACCATTCAATAATAATCCAAAAAATAATAAACTTCTAAAGCATGTTGATGCCAAACCTGGAGATGCGATATTATTTACTGAAGCATTAGCTCATGGAAGCTTAATAAATAAATCGGGAAAAGTTAGAAGAATTTTAAGTTATTGTTATTCTGTAGGATATATGCCCGACTGGACAAAACATAATTTACATTATTCCAAAGAATATATGAAAAAAACTTCAACTAAAATTAAAAATTTGATTAGAATTAATAAAGACTAAATGTATAAAATATTTAAAAATCTTTTATTAAAAGATCAAAGAGGATTTCTTCAAAAAAATTTATTAATAGATATCTACAAAAAAACTGGCTTTAAAGTTGTTGAATCTTTTTTTTCCTCTTTTTCAAAACCAAATGTAGTAAGGGGAATTTATATGCAGACTGGAAAAGACATTGAGTCAAAACTTTTAACTTTGATTGAAGGAGAATTAGTATGGATCATAGTTGATATGAGAAGAAATAGTAAGAATTTTTTAAAAAATTACAAGATTAAATTAAAAAAATTTGAGACAGTTTATATTCCTAAAGGTTATGCCCATGGAGCTATTTCTCAAACTAAAGCCTTATTGCATATATTTGCAAATAAAAAATATAATGATAAAAATTCACTTAATGTAAATTGGAAGGATCCTGATCTAGGAATTCAATGGCCAATAAAAAAAAATATAAAAATTACAATTAGTAAATCTCATAATAATTATAAATTTTTGAAAGATAATAAGTTTTTTAAAAAATTGTAAAAAATTTTGAATTATTTTTAATTTCATGAAGAATGTTGAAAAGCTCACAGTAATAGTGCCATCATTCAATAGGCAAAAACTTGCTTTAAATACTCTAAATAATTGGTCAAAATTAAATATAAATGTGCATTTGGTAGATGGAAGTGAAAAGCCAATAGAAAGTTCAAGACTAAGTCATTTAAGTAAAAATATAAAATACCATCATGTAAAAATTATTTCAGAAATTGATAGAATTAAAAATATATTGAATTTAATAAACACAAAATATTGTATTTTAGGTGCAGATGATGATTTATTATTACCAAACGCATTATCAAAATGTGTAAATTTTTTAGAAAAAAATAATGATTTTTCGAGTTGTTTTGGTCAAGTATTAAGCTTTATGCATCATAGTAATCAGAATAAATTTTATGAAAATAAATTAAATTTAAAGAATTTTACTTTACAGTCTGAAAATAAAGAAAAAAGATTAAGAAAATATGCACTAAAACCAGTTCCTTTTTGTATTTTATCTGTAATGAGAACAAATATCTTTAAAAAATTATTTGATATCACCAATCCTACACAAATCTCATTTTATGCAAACCTCGAGTTAAGAGCAAGTATATTGGTCCCATATTTTGGAAAATCTATGGCAATTTCAAATTTGATCTTATTACGCAATAAAGATAACGCACCAATAACGAATAGAAATAGATCAAATACATCTCTCTTTAAATTTCTACTTTATAATAACAAAAGAAAAGAACGAGATTTATTTATCTCATCATTGATAAAATTGCTAGATAAAGAGGAACAAGAAGGAGAAAAAATTATCAAAAAAACTTTATTTTATCATTTATTTTTTAGTATTTATAGAATTTTAACAATAAAAATATTTAATATAATTATTTATAATATCAATTTTTTGCACATGCTAAAAAAAAGAAAAAAAATTAAAAGCCTTGTTAGTTTGGAAGACCTTCAAAGCTTTTGTGAAAAAAAACAAATACAATTAGATGAAGAAGATCTAAATTTTATTAAAGAAAAATTTAACAACAAGACAACTATAAAATAATAAATGAGAAAAATAAGGTTAATACCGAGACTAGATATTAAAGGTAAAAATTTAATAAAAGGAATTCAGTTAGAGGGCCTCAGAGTTATTGGAGATCCTAATGAGTATGCTAAAAAATATTATAACCTAGGAGCTGATGAAATAATTTATATGGACTCAGTAGCAAGTTTATACGGAAGAAATAATTTGGGTAGTTTAATTAAAAAAACTGTACAAGACGTATTTGTACCAATTACAGTTGGTGGCGGAATTAGAAGTTTAAAAGATGCGCACGAAATATTCCAAAGTGGAGCTGATAAAGTTGCTATTAATACCGCGGCAGTAAAAAATCCTAATTTAATTTCTGATTTAGTTCAAAAATATGGTTCTCAAAGTATAGTTGTGTCTATTGAAGCAAAAAAAATAGGTAATAATGATTGGGAAGTTTTTACGGAATGTGGAAGAGAAAAAACTGGTATTAAAGTATTAGAATGGGCGAAAAAGATAACAAGTTTAGGTGCAGGAGAGATTTTATTAACATCAGTTGACAAAGAAGGAATGTTACAAGGATATGATGTGGATCTAATCAAAAGTATCACTAGTATTGTTGAAATTCCATTGATTGCAAGTGGAGGAATGGGTTCACTAAAAGATATTATTCACGCAGTCATGGACGGGGGTGCTGACGCTGTATCTATGGCAAGTGTGCTACATTATAACAAATTTAGTATAGATGAGATAAGAAAAGTAGCGATAGACAATAAAATTGGAGTCAGAGAATTTAATGCTGAAGAGGATCATTAATTGAACATAAAAATTAGATAAAAAAACCTATGAAAAAAAATATTTGTATAATTGATTATGGTGTTGGCAATCTTTTGAGTATTGAGAGATCAATTCAAAAATTAGGATATACAGCTAAAGTTTCCAATAACAAAAAAACAATTTTAGATTCATCACATTTAATACTACCAGGAGTTGGAGCTTTTGGAAAAGCAATGGAGACTATTAGAGAATTAAATTTAGATGAAACACTAAAAGAGTATGTTAAAAAAGGAAGATTTATCATGGGAATTTGTTTAGGTATGCAATTGTTATGTAGTGAAAGTGAAGAATTTGAAATAAATAAAGGGTTAAATTTGATACCTGGAAAAATTATTTCTTTAAAGGACATTATTAATAAAAAAAATATAAAAATTCCCAATATAGGTTGGAGCAATCTTCTAAGAAAAAATATAGAAATTAAAAATCAATTTTATGATGATATTAACGAAAAAGACACATTTTATTTCATTCATTCATTTGTTGCAAAAACTGATGAAAAATATCAATCTTTTAACTCACTTTATTACGAGGTTGAATTTCAAGCAGTAATAAATAAAAATAATATCTATGGAGTTCAATTTCATCCAGAAAAAAGTGGTAGGTCTGGTCTTAAAATTATAAATAATTTTTTAAATTTATGTTAATTATTATAAAACTAATTTGAAAATAAAATGACATCCTTTTTAAACAAAATTTTTAATAGAAAAATTAAATTGCCAACTTATTTTATCGCTGAAATAGGTGTAAATCATAATGGTAATATTTCGTTAGCAAAAAGAATGATTGACTTAGCAAAAAAATCTGGAGCTGATGCTGTTAAATTTCAAACTTTTAAAGCAGAAAGATTAGCAACCCCAAATACACCCAAAGTACAGTATCAAAAAAAATTTACTTCTTCAAAACAGTCTCATTTTGAAATGTTAAAATCATTGGAACTATCTGATTTTGATCATAGAATTTTAAAAAAGTATTGTAAAACTAAAAAAATTGATTTTATATCAACACCATATGACTTAGCTTCAGCAAAATTTTTATCAAAAATAGGATGTAAATATTTCAAAACATCTTCTGCAGATATTGTCGATTTAGAATTACATAATTATATAGCAAAAAATAAAAAATCTGTAATTATTTCAACAGGTATGTCCACTGAAAAAGAAATTGAGGAATGTTTAAAAATTTATAAAAAATATGGTAATAATAAAGTTATTTTATTACATTGTGTTTCTAACTATCCATGCTCACTAAAATCAATAAATATGAATGTACTTCCAAAAATGAAAAAAAAATTTGGTTTCACAGTTGGTTATTCTGATCATGCTATAGGACACGAAGCATCAGTTGCAAGTGTAGCTTTAGGGGCCAAGGTTATAGAAAAACACTTTACGATAAATAAAAAACTTGTTGGTCCAGATCAAAATGCATCATCATTACCAAGTGAATTTAAAAAAGTTGTAGATGAAGTTAAAAAAATAGAAATAATAATAGGAAATGATATTAAAAAATGCCAGAAAGAAGAAGCTCAGATGTGTAGAGTTTCGAGAAAAAGCTTAACACTTAGTAATTCACTTAAAAAAGGTGAGGAAATTAAATTTAAACATTTGTGTTTGAAAAGACCAGGAACAGGTATATTTTACAGTCAAATTAATAATATAATTGGAAAAAAAACCAAAAAAAATTTAAAAAAGAATTATCAAATTAAATTTAGAGACATTAATTAAATTAATAATGACAATATATATTTCTACTGGTGGATTTAGGACCTCAAAGGCTGAAGATATTTCATCAAATTTTTTAAATATTGGAATTGATACAATTGAACTTTCTGGCACAATTTATCATCCAAATATTATTGAAAATCTGAGTAATTTGAAAGATAAGATTAACTTTCAGATACATAATTATTTTCCTCCACATAAAGATCCTTTTGTATTGAACATTGCTTCAGAGGATGAGGAAATATCAAAATTAACATTAGATCATATAGATTATGCATTAGAAAGTTGTCGAAAACTAAATTCAAAATTCTATAGTTTTCATGCTGGTTTTCTATGTGATATCAAAACTCATGAGCTAGGAAAAAAAATAAAAAAGAAATCACTACAGAATAGAGCAAAAAGTATCGATCTTTTTTTAGAAAGAATTTTAAAAATTTCAAACAAAGCTAAAGATCTTGATATTGAAATAATGATTGAAAATAATGTTTTATCAAAAAATAACTTACTCGAATTCGAAACAAACCCATTACTTATGTGTGATTTGGATGAGTGTAATTTTGTAATTAATAATTCACCTAAAAATGTAAAATTACTTTTAGATGTTGCTCATTTAAAAGTTTCATCAAATTCACTTGAATTTGACCCTGTATACTTTTTAAAAAATTGTAATGAAATCGTAGGAGGTTATCATTTAAGTGATAATAACGGACTCTCAGATACAAATGATCCATTTACAGAGTCAGCTTGGTTTTGGGATTTTATAAGAAAAGATTTAAATTATTACTCTATTGAGGTTTATAATCAGAGCAATGATCAAATAAAGCTTTTAAAAGAATTGACTAAAAAAAAATTAAATTTTTAGAAATAAGTATTAATGGAAAAAAATGAATTATCTAAGATAACTACCTCATTTCCTTCTAAGTTAAGTAATATCTTAAAAAAAATTAATGAAAACTCTCTTGGTATTTTATTTATAGTTGATAAAGATTTTAAATTAGTTGCTTCTATATCAGATGGAGATATTCGAAGAATTCTTTTGAATGAAAAAAATAATGATTTTTTGATTACTGAAGAGTCGACTGTCATTAATAGAAACCCAGTATCGCTACCATCTAATTGTGATATTCAAGAAATACAAAGATTACTTAATACAGAAATTGATGGAAAAACAATAAGATGTATTCCACTTCTTGATGAACAAAACAGAATTGTAGATTATTCAACGAGGGATCGTGCACGAAAATATTCTGTTTTAGAGCCGGACCTTGGAGAAGAAGAATTGTTCAATGTTACAGATGCAATAAAAAGTGGATGGATTTCGTCAAAAGGTTCTTACATATCAAAATTTGAGGAATCATTTTCATCATATATATCTGGTGGCTACTCAGTTGCGGTCACAAGTGGGACCACCGCTTTACAAGTTGGATTAACAACTTTAGGAATTACTAGTGGAGATGAGGTAATTGTTCCAAATTTTACATTTGGAGCATCAATAAATTCAATAATTAACTGTGGTGCCAAACCCGTTATAGCAGAAGTTGAAGAAGAAACTTGGACAATAGATCCTAAAAAAATTGAAAATTATATATCTCCATTAACAAAAGCAATAATGTTAGTTCATATTTATGGACAACCATGCAAGATTGATGAAATAAAAAAAATTGCCAAAAAAAATAACTTATTGTTAATAGAGGATTGTGCTGAAGCTGTTGGTGCCAAATATAAAGGAAAGATAATTGGAACTGACGGAGATTGCTCCTGCTTTAGTTTTTTTGCAAATAAAACAATTACTACAGGAGAGGGTGGAATGGTTGTTTTTAAAGACGAAAAATTAGCAAGCAAAGCCAGATTGTTAATTAATCATGGGTTATCTAGTAAAATTAAATACTACCATGAAGTTGCAGGATATAATTTTAGAATGACAAATATGCAGGCTGCCATTGGAGTGGCACAAATGAAGAAAATTGAAATTTTGTTAAATAAAAGAAAAGAAATTTTTAAAATTTATGATGATAGACTTAAAGACATCCTAAAAATAAATTTATTACCAAAAAATGAGTGGTCAGAAAATTCTTACTGGTTATACACTTTATTGATTAAAGATATAAAAAAAGAAAAGAGAGATAAACTATTAATTAATATGCAAAATAAAGGAATTGAGTGTAGACCTGGATTTTATTCACTAAATCTCATGGAACCTTTTAAAAAATTTGCAAAAGGTGATTATAGTGTTTCAAATAAATTATCAGAAAGTTCAATAAGTTTACCCACATCATCAATTAATAAAGTTGATCAAGATTTTATAGTAGAAATCTTATTATCAGAAATTGAAAAAATAAATTAATGTTAGCCATCATTCCAGCAAAGGGCTTATCAAAAAGATTGCCTAATAAAAATATTAAAAAATTAGTTAGTAAACCTTTAATTGCACACACAATAGAATGTGCATTAAAATCTAAAAAAATTACAAAATTAATTGTATCAACTGACTCAAAAAAAATTGCTCGAATTGCAATTAAGTATGGAGCAGAAGTTCCTTTTCTTAGAAATAAAAAATTTACAAAAGATAAAATTACTTCATGGGAAGTTCTTAAAGATTTTTTAAAAAAATTTAAATCAATAGAAAAGAAATCTTATGATTCATTAATTTATTTACAACCTACATCACCATTGAGATCAGTAAAAGATATAGATAATTCGATTAAAATTTTTAGAAAAAAAAATGCTAATGCAGTTGTTTCAGTTAATGAAGCCAAACCTAGTTTTTGGTTTAAAAATATAAAAGATAATGGTTTATTAATTGAAAAAAAAATGGATAAAAAAAAAAATTATATTTTGAATGGATCAATTTATATTTTTAAAACTAGTTTCTTAAAAAGAACTAAACCAAATACTTATGATAATAAAACTTTTGCATATATTATGCCCCTAGAAAGATCTATTGATATCGATAACTTGTATGATTTTAAAATTGCAGAAATGCTAAGTAAGAAAAAAAAATAGATCAGTTTAAATACAAAAGTAAGTTTTATTTTAAGTATTAAAAACTAATATACTAAATTAATCTTAATTACTAACTTCTATAAATCTTGGATATCAAATTCATTAATTTATGGGATGTGTCTAATTTTGGTAAGTTATTTTTAATATTTTTTAATGATTTTAAAAATTCACCAGTTTGCAGTTTCAATCCTGGTTTAAATTGTTTATCATCATCGTAATTTATGTTTATTATTTTATCCAACCTTGAGTGATTTTTCCTAAAAAATATTTTTTCAATAGGTGAAAGTTTAAAATAACCATTATCTAAATAAACTTTTACAGACCATGGACCGGGCATATTCCATACTGACCGATATATTCCTAAATCCCCTGAACTATAATATAAATAACATGTAAAAATATTTTTCTTTCTATCAAGCCAATTTTTGACATTTTTAATTTTTAATAATTTTCCTCGACATAAAAGGTTGTAATAATCAATTAAGTGAATTGAATTTACATACATATAGTTATCTAAAATTTTTTTTGAAAATACCTCGCGATTTATGATTTGGTCTTGTTGATCATCAATTTCAACTATTCTTTTTTCTGAGATATTATTCCTAAGTTTTTTAATTAAATATTTTGTGCTGGCATAAAAACGTCTATTTAATGCAATATGTATTTCAATTTTATTTTTTCTAGCAAATTTATAAATTTCCGATGACTCTTTGAGATTTAGACCAATAGGCTTTTCAACAAGATATTTTAGATTTTGTTGAAAAATTTCTTCTTTTTTTTGTTTTAATTTATCTGGCGAAATTGCAACTATTACGCCCTCAGGCTTTGAAACTCTGTACATTTCATCTATTTTTTCAAACACATTCTTAATTTTGAATTTCTTTTTTAGTTTTAGAGATTTGCTTAAAGTACGATTATAGATACCTACAACTTCTACATTTTTATTTTTAGATAAAACTTTCAGATATTCATTGGCCATTTCACCAGCACCAATGATTGCAATTTTATTTTTTTTTAATGACATTTTTTTTAATATTTACTTAATGCTATGCCCAATAAAAGTTTTTACTATTTTGGAAAGAATTAATATTTATCCATTTTTTTTTTCTACTTGACTCAATTGATGCAATTAAAATTTTTATAATTTCAATACTTTCACGTAAACTTACATAATTCTTATTCTTAATAAATTTATCTAAATTTTTGTAAGTAATTTCTGAGGTATTAGAAATTTTTATTTTGATATTCTCGCTAATAAAAGGTTTACCATAGTAGACAGTAGAAAATTTTCTAAATTTACTTTTTCTATAATTCATTGTTACTTTGCCTGTATATAAATCAATTAAAATTATACCAAACTTACAAACACAAGTAAGTGTCTCTCCATGTCCTGCCTGAGAAGATAGATCCATATAACCTCTTGAACCATTTTTATTAATTATTGATACTTGACCTTCATAATCTTTGAATTTTATTCCTCTTGGGTTTTTATTTTTATCAATCTTAACATTTGAGAATATTTTAAAAGGTTTTGATGAAGTTAAAAACTTTAAGGTATCAAAAAAGTGAACACCATTCATAGATATTCCTTGGTTGCCACCAATTAAGTTTATACTAACGGCTCCTCCAAATTTTTTTGAATTTATAATCTTTTTAATAAAAATATATTGATCAGAAAATCTATATGAGTGGTTCACACATATTTTTATTTGTTTTTTTTTTGATAAAACTTCTATTTCTCTACAATTCATCAAAGAAGTAGTTAATGGCTTCTCAACCATAATTTTTTTAATATTAAACTTGGAACAATTTTTGATTAACTCATAATGACTATCAGCTGTGCTAGCAATTATTACAATATCAGGTTTTAGTTTTAGTAATTGATTAAGATCTTTATAATAATGATTTTTTTTTAATTTATTTTTTTTTATTGTTATAAAAGCTCTTTTATGATTTTTGTCATAAATTCCCAATATATTTAATTTCAATTTTTTGGCGATAGAAATATATTTTTCACCCATCCGGCCTAACCCTATTATTATACATGAATTATTATTGTTAAGCATTTTTATTTCCAAATAGAGTTTTTTAATTTCCATTCTCCATGATTATCTTTGTACCAAATATGATCCGATCTCCAACTATCAATGATTTCAATGAACTTCTTTTCATCTATTGAACAAAAATCTAAAAATTTTTTATAATTTTTTTTTGGGAATTCTCCATCATATTTTTTAATCAGAGCAATTCCTTCCTCTCGATTAATTTTTTTATCTCTTACTTCATGTGCAGTATCAGATGTACATCGTCCAATCCCAAATTTTATGTAAGATAGATAATAATGAAACCCATCATACTCATCGTCAAGACTAGCATACTTTGAAAAAGTTCCTTCAGATCTTTCTGGGTTTGGTAAAAAATTACAGTTTTCTCTAGCATAGTAAAAATTTTCTTGAGGATCCCAAAATTTGTAATAGCTATAAAAATGAACCTCAGTTTTATTTTTTTTGATTATAGCTGAACTCGGGGGCTGAAATTTACTTAAATCATTTTCACTCAAACCATGCTTAAGCCAATCATCTGGGGAAACACCCGAAAAGTAATGATTTAACTGATCATCTATAGTTCTAGTTGGTTTATAGGCATTTTTCATATCTCCTCCATATTCGACTTCTCCGTTTTCTCCATACATAATAAGACTTACATTGTATTGAGTGGCAACTGTTAAAGGAAAATTATACTGCCCATAGATAAAAGGTTGAAATGGATCACCTAAAAATTTGAATGAAAGTTCGGTCAATTTTTTTGTAACTTTAGGATCAGGTGTTCCCATAATGTGATCAAACCCAGAGTCAATAAAAGATTTTAAATTTTTTTTACCAATTTCAGTACCTTCTAATGGAGACCAGGTAACACAAAGAGGATTCATATTGTAAACGTATTTGAGCTGATGAGCAACATAACTACCATCTTTACCACCACTGCACGGAACGATTACATCAAAACCTTTTTTTTTTCTAAATTTATCACATAATTTTTTTAGTTCAGACTCTCTTTTTTTCCAATCAAAATCATTTTTTTTTAGATCTGAAAAATTACAAGCACTACAAACTCCATCTTTATCAAAAGTAATTCTTGGTCTTTGGTTTGAAATAGTACATTTTTTACAATAAAAAACCTTTTCAGGAAGATTGTATAAATTTAGGATATTTTTTTTTTCAATTTTCATATAAAATTTTTAAAGTTTATTATGTATTAAAGATGTAAACAATTGTGTCAATATACAATATAATTATTAATTAAATGATAAAAAAAATTTTATTTATTTGTATTTGTTTCTTTTTTTTCTTTACTTTTTGGCTTATAGATAAATCACAGAAAAGCTCATCAGTAAATCAAAATATAAAAAATCTTAAATTATCATATTTTGAAGATGCCAGAATAAAAGACATTAATATAGACTTTAGTAAAAAAACTCTTAGACATTTTTTAGTTTTGGGTGAGCTTGTAGATCAAGGAGATTTTTTAAAATACAATCAGATAAATAGTTGGAAAAAAGTAAATATAACTTATGATAATAGATTATTTAAAGCTAAAATAAAATTACATGGAAAAATACCAGATGGGCACTCCAATGGTTTTATTTATCATTCATATTCAGTTAAATTAAAAAAAGGAAAAACTATTAATGGTTTTAGGAAATTTAAATTAATTGTAAATAAAAGGTTAAATAAAGCTAAAGCAACAATCAAACTCGCACAACAATTTGATTTATTGGCAATGCAAATTTTTCCAATAAAAGTAAATTTCAATGAGAAAAAGTTTAATTCCGAATATTCTTTTATTCCTGTCATTGATGAGTCTTTTGCAGACAAAATAGGAAAAGGGACTCTTTATTTTTTTAAAGAAGTTGAACAAAAAAATTCATATAATGAATTAGATTTAAAATCGTTTTTATTTAACATGCCATATTTTGTTGATAAGAAAGAAAGTGGTAAAAAC
>Ga0209632_10001608_pt1 | contig 22635 bp, 23 predicted proteins | sample COG_10_FD_184754 | JGI IMG/M metagenome (GOLD analysis project Ga0209632, IMG submission 184754) | Pelagic Microbial community sample from North Sea - COGITO 998_met_10 (SPAdes) (version 2) | ecosystem: Environmental > Aquatic > Marine > Neritic zone/Coastal water | place: Helgoland, sampling... | reverse complement strand
GGAAGGAAAATCAGATTTCCAAGATGGTATTATCATGTGCGACTTTGCCATTTGAAGAAGAAATAGCAGAAACAATTATGGATTTCAAGGCCAAGTTTGAAAATGCGGAAGTTCATAGTATTAGTAGTTTTGATTATAAAAAGTCCATATCATTAATAAATATGGAAGGCCAGTGTGTATTGCCGCACATGTTGTTTCAAGAATTCCGAGATCTTCAGAATTGTGTATCTCACTGTGATAAAAATCGGACATTGTTGCGATATTTTGATTTACAAAAAATCGTGGATTTCGTATGTTATGTAAACAGTTATAAGATGATAGACGACGAGTATTTAATAGAGAATTATTTTCCAGATGTGAAGGAAATCAAAATGGATTCAATAAAATATTATTATTTGAATTGTTTGAAACACATAAAGGAGGAACATTGGAGCGCAATATTCAATTATATGAATATGAAGCAAGATAGCATATATGATAATTCAAATAAACTACGTAAAACAATTAGCACCGATAAAGTTGAGCCGAAAACGATTGTAAAGAATCAGTCAATGGATTTAAATAGCACCAAGTTAAATGGTTTGTTTTTGACAACGAAGGATGCTCAAACATTGACACATGGTCCAACAATATTTATGGCGAACGATGTAAATAAGATAGCGCAATTTTATGTGAAAACTGCTCAAATACCACAATGTGTATATGATAATTTATTGAGTAACATATTGAAAAATAACCAAGTATGCGATAAGATAGGAAAAATAGAGATGAAATTGGATGACAAACAGAAGGCACTCCAAACGAGCGATAAGGAAACCTCAAAGAAAACAGAACGTCAAGAAGAAAATAATCCTGAAATCAAGAAATTGAATCAAGAAATAGACAATTTGAAGACACAGTTAGTGAAGATTTCATTGGAACGCAATTACATCCCAAATACAAATGAACATCAGAAAAAGTGGCACGATAAAACAATGAATGAAGCATATGCACCAAATATAAGTGATGAACATGTTGAACAAATAGCAATATTGGATGTGAGTAATGATTTGAAGATGCTGTTGTTGATGGGTATCGGAACATTTGACAACAATAGTGATGTGCGTTATTTAGAAATAATGAAAGAATTGGCATATGAACAAAAGCTCTACATAATCATTGCTTCCACCGATTATATATACGGAACAAATTATATGTTCTCACATGGTTATGTTGGTAAGGATCTAACAAATATGACACAACAAAAGATTATTCAGGCAATGGGACGGATTGGGCGTAATAAAAACCAACAGAATTACACAATTAGGTTTAGAGATAATACAATGTTTATGAAATTGTTTAGCAAACAAGAATTCAATCAAGAGGCCGTAAATATGAATAAATTGTTTAGTTCATAAGTATTGTCAATAAACAATATAAAAAAATAATACTATGTAATAGTAGGGAGACGTCCCTGTAATGAGAAGCGAGGTGTGTGGTTACATCGTATTATTTGAATTAAGATTCTTATTGTGTTACGCAATTTGAATATAAAACCACACACCAATAACTCTCAGAAAGAAGCGAATTATGTGGTTACATCGTATTATTTGACTTAAGATTCTTATTGTGTTACGCAATTTGAATATAACACCACATAATAAATTCTCTTACCCTTTAGAAGTTTTGAATTACATTGGTGATATAATAAAATTATTGTTAATGAAATAAAACTATATTGTGAAATCTCTCGTATATGTTCTTTAAACCCTTGAAGAGTCAGATATCAGTAACTAATTAAAATCCAGAACGCCGGAGGCGTTCCATTTTAAATCTTCACTGGTATAAAAGAACACACTTTCTGTATATTGCAATCACGAGAAGCGGGCATTATAGTTACATCAAATTATTAAAAATAATTCATAGCAATATATTTTATTAAGACCAAGTAGTGAGAAACTTATAAAATCAATATATGAGTATTTCAATATGTTATTATTGAGAATTGGATATATTGATTCCACCGATATTTATATTACCTTCTGGTAGTGATTGTTATAGTATAATACATAAGTATTATAACTATACATACTATGAGTCATTACTCGTAATTACGAGTATTTGACAAATTTTTTGTTTATTAGTATGAGTAATCATACAATGATATATAATAATTTTATGTTATTATATATTACCATTTTATGACTAAAAATGAGATTTTTTGTATAATACAAAAAATTGAAACCATATAAAGCTTTATTATTACAAAGCATATATCATTTGATTATTATGACTACTACTCACGAAAATTTCATGTCTGGGGAATCTTATTTTCCTAATAACCCTTTATTGAAGTTGCGTTTGACGTTGACTTCATGTTACATAAAAGAACCTTCATATTATCAGAAAACAGAAAAAATAAGTAATGAATATGATCTTAGCCAATCAATATTGGAGAATATTTCAAAGTATATTGCGCTTCCCGAACATTTAACAAAGTCCAGATTGGAAATATTCCACATGACGGTAAATGATGCGTTAAATGCGGATTTCAAGGGAACCATTGATTTGGCAAAGCATGCGCGAGTGAACGAGTTCTTTCGCACTGGTCCAGCACTAGTTATTGCTTTGGCAGCTCAACATGAAAAGCGCGTTGAATTTAACAATGATAATCCAATGTACTTTCGCAACTTGGTGGAGGAAATGTTTTTGATACCGGGTGATATGATCACTCTTTTGGATGCATGGAAGAGTCTACATGATGGAAGTAAGACGAAGTTTCCTTCCTTTTTGAAACGTACAATGAGTCAGAGATTGGATAAAATCACGCCTTATCAGGCGGAGAAGTATAGAAAGAAGGTGATTGATAGTGTTCGTATAAGTCATCCGCGAACCAATGTAGTGTTGGATGAACTTATGGAGAGCGGAAAGTTACAACTAGATAGCAAGGATAAAAAGTGGGAAGCATTGAAGGCACAAGGAAACAATTGGCTTCAAACGATAGAACTGATGGAGTGGAATATGCCACATAAGGCTTGTGTTCATAATTTGAGGGGATTCGCGAACGAAGTGCGTAATGAGGAACACATAGAACGTTATTGTGAAATGATGAAACGCGGTGTAAAACACGGGAAGTTGTATCCGTTTCATTATATAACGGCATATCAGGCATTAAAAAGCGCCAGCACTGTTTCAAAAAAAGCAAAATCAACGAATCCAAATGCGAAGCCTTATTACATAAGGCCATTAAGGAAGCGCGATGTTGTCATTATCATAAAAGCATTAGAAGAGTGTATTCAACTGTCAATAGAGAATTTTCCGAAACTAGAAGGAGATGTGGTGGTGCTTTCAGACAATAGTGGCAGTGCTCACGGTGCGTTTACATCAGAATATGGTTCCACAACAGTCGCGGAGATAGGTAATTTGTCGGCAATAATAACAGCAAATGCGTGTACAGGACGTGGTATGATAGGTTTGTTTGGAGATCGTTTATTGGAATATGAAGTAGATAAATCCAAGACAATATTACAACAATATGATGAAATAAACATACTCGCTGGTGTAAGAGGAATACATGTTGGTGGTAGAACAGAAAACGGTCTATGGTTGTTTTATAAGCGTTCCATGGAAAATCCAGATAAATACAGATTTGACCACTTCTTTTGCTATTCTGATATGCAAGCTGGTCATGGAGGATTGTATGGTATTGACCCTGAGTTAAAAGATTGGGAGTTTAAAAATGCCAGATCTAGTTCCCAGAAGTATATAGACTTGTTGAAGCTATTGGAAAATTATCGTAATACGATAAATCCAAGAATGAGTTGCTTTACAGTTCAAACCGCAGGATATAATGACAGTATTATGCCGGAGAATCTATATCGTGGGGCAATATTGGCAGGTTGGACGGGTCGCGAGGTTCTTTATGCGGATAAGGTATTGAAGCTATGGGATGAAGTGGACGCAATGTTGGTTAAGTAGATTGGTTGTAAATATTCATTATAAAAATCATAAGCATTATATTATGATTTTTTTATTACACAGTAGGATAATAGACCCAATCTAATTCTTCACATACTTTTTTCCAAATTTGGTCTTGTTCTAATTGTTTTTCTCTGTCTTTCATAAGAGGAATATAAGGCAAATATTGAGTCTGGTCTAATAAAACACACAATTGATACAATGTATATGTATAATTGAAAAAATTGGTCCTATTAGCAGGACAATGAATAGCCCATGGTTTTTGAATTTCAATAAACAATACACATAATGTTTCATGTAGTTCTTCACTCATAATAGGAGGTCTTATACCAAACAATGAATTGATATATTGAATATGTTCAAAATATTTATTGTAACCCAGTTTTCTCAAAATTTCCCGCATTTTTCCATAAGTCAATTCTTTATGCAAGTCTTTAATACGCTCTTTTTTAATTCTATTCTTAATATTATCAATAACATTTTCTGGAATTTGTGTAGTCTCTTTTGCTTGAAATTGTGATAATATTTCTTTAAAATGATTTAGGCGAATATAAGAAGTGTATGAAACTTCATGTGGAGGTTCTTTATTATTAGGTTTAGAACTATCCATAATATGTGTAACAAATTGGCCACATTTAGGATTATTGCAAATAATGATTCCATCATCTTCTTGAGGAATCATTTCCCCGTCTAAACACATATAGCACATATTGCTGTTATTAATAAAATCCGATAAATTTGTTATATTATTGTGGACATTTTTCCAATATTGGATAATAGCTTCTTTAGAAACATCTGGTTTTTTGACATCGTCATCGCATGATTTTATCTTAAAAAAGGAATTCAACATATTGACACTATTTGTGGAAGTGCCATTTGAAATGTTTTTCTTTTCTTCAAAATAATGGAATAAATGTTTGGAGTTATTTAAAAAATAGTTTTTCTTATCAAGCTTGAATTGTTTTATTTTCTCATTTATACTTTTGATTTCATCTGTAATATTCATTTTAACATCAATGTTAAGATTTTGGGTTTTTAATTTTTTTAGTAATTCCTGCTTTTTTTTGGTTAATTTAGGCAATTCAACATTCTCATTGTTTTCAAAATTATCTAAAAACTCGCTATGTGTTTTATCAATATTTTGTATTTTTTTCATTATATTAATTAATACTGTCTCTATAAGTGTTTTTGTGGTTAAAATAATTGTAAAAAAATAGTAAATTATAATAAATGGAGAATGTGTCAATAGATAAAAGTGAATTTTACAAGATGTGCTTTATAATGAATGCTTTGAATGATGGTTGGAAAATAAATAAAAACGATTCAAGTTACATATTTACAAAGAAACATGAAAATAAGAAGGAAGTATACGAGGAAAAGTATTTAGAAGAATTCATAAAAAAAAATGGGAAAGTTTTCAAAATATAATTAATAATTAATTAAACGTTTTTTTCTGAGATTTTTTTCTTTAGTAAGTATATAACTCAAAATGGGTGGCGCATTGATGCAATTGGTAGCCTACGGGGCTCAAGACGTATTCCTTACAGGAACTCCTGAAATCACCTTCTGGAAGGTATCTTACAGAAGACACACTAACTTCGCCATGGAATCCATTGAACAGACCTTCAACGGACAAGCTGACTTCGGAAAGCGTATTTCATGCACCATCTCCAGAAATGGTGATCTTGCTTACAGAACTTACCTTCAAGTAACTCTTCCTGAGATCAACCAGAATGTCAACGGACAATCTGACCCTGTTTATGCCAGATGGCTTGATTTCCCTGGAGAGCAACTTGTCTCCCAGGTTGAGATTGAAATTGGAGGTCAAAGAATTGACAGACAATACGGTGACTGGATGCACATCTGGAACCAACTTACCCTAACTTCCGAGCAACAAAAGGGATACCACAAGATGATTGGAAACACCACTCAACTTACATACATCACTGATCCTACTTTCGCTGATGTTAACGGACCTTGTGCTTCTGTCGGTGGTCCTTCCCAGGTATGCGCTCCTAGAAACGCCCTTCCTGAGACCACTCTTTACATTCCTCTTCAATTCTGGTACTGCAGAAACCCTGGACTTGCCCTTCCTCTTATTGCCCTTCAATACCACGAGGTCAAGATCAACATTGATCTTAGACCTATTGGTGAATGTCTCTGGGCTGTCAAGAGTCTTACTGATGCCACTGATAACTCTGTCTCTGTCTCCCAAGCATACCAACAATCCCTTGTTGCTGCTTCTCTTTACGTTGATTATATCTTCCTTGATACCGATGAGCGTAGAAAGATGGCCCAGAACCCTCACGAGTATCTCTTTGAACAACTTCAGTTCACTGGTGATGAATCTGTTGGTTCTTCTTCCAACAAGATCAAGCTCAACTTCAACCACCCTTGTAAGGAGCTTATCTGGGTTGTCCAGCCTGATGCCAACGTTGACTACTGTTCTTCCTTGAACGGTGGTGCCACTCTTTACAAGACTCTTGGTGCTCAGCCTTTCAACTACACAGATGCCATTGATGCTCTTCCTAACGCCGTCCATGCCTTCGGTGCCCCTGATGAGCTATCTGGTGCCAATGCCTTTATCTCTGGTGGTGTCTTTGAAGGAGCCGGTGCTACTAATGCCGACGGAACCACCGCCTTCCCTGGTCTTGCCGCTGCTGGTGGTTCCAATGTCTCTGATGCCGGAACATTCGTTCTTGCCGAGACTGCTCTTGACCTCCATTGCTGGGGTGAGAACCCTGTCGTCACCGCTAAGCTTCAACTTAACGGCCAAGACAGATTCTCTGAGCGTGAGGGATCATACTTTGATGTTGTCCAACCTTACCAACACCACACCAGAAACCCTGACACTGGTATCAACGTCTACTCCTTCGCCCTTCGCCCTGAGGAGCACCAACCATCTGGAACATGCAACTTCTCCAGAATTGATAACGCTGTTCTTCAGCTTGTTCTTTCTTCCGGAACTGTTAGCGGTGCCAACACTGCCAAGGTGCGTGTGTATGCCGTTAACTACAATGTCCTTCGTGTCATGAGTGGCATGGCGGGTGTTGCTTACTCCAATTAAGTATTGTGGCTTATAGTCACTTTCAAAATTATTGAAAAATCATAAAAAACACATAATACATATTTAACATATATATTATGAAATTATTCAAAAAAGGATATCATTATAACTTTATTCACAGGTATAAATAGTATATATGTATCTAATATATATAATCAATATTCAAACATGTCAAAAAATAGATTAGGAACAAAAACACTATTTGTAAATAATACAGTGGCACAAGCTAGCACTATATTTAATTCTAGTAATGTATTAGTAAATCCTGTATTAAAACGTATAATGATTGAATTGATATATTATTCCAATTTATATTCAATTGGTGATTTAGAATCATTAACAAATGAATTTACATTACAACTTTATACGCGATATTCTAAAATCTTATATGGATTAAAACAAGGAGGTAAAGGAGAAGAAGAAATTATAAGACAAAATACATTGAAACTGATGATTACTATATATACAAATATATCAGTATATCAAGATTATCAAATTATTACTCAAAATAATATTAGCTTGAAGAAGGAAGTCGCTATTTTGCACGATACAGAAAAATTAAACGCTTATATACAGACATTGCGTAATTCTGCAAACACATATTTATTTGGAGAACACAATGTCTCTATTTCATCCGTTCATGTAAATAAAGAATATATTGATTATATAAAAACATACGGGTATCCAACAAATGGCGTATTTGATCCGGATTTATTGGGTTATTTTGCTCAAAGGGTATAAGTATATAAGTATTATTTATTATAATATATTAATATAAGAACCACATATATGAATTTTAATAACAATGGATTAATACCTAATATTTATAATAGAATGAGTAAAAATATAAATCCAAATGAAATACAAACCATTACGCGTTCTGTAAATATTGACTCATTATTTCGCGACAATTATGAGAAAACGAAGTCAACTAATTTTGTTTTTTCATTAAAAGAGCCTATGAACAATGTTTTATCAATAAAACTAACATCATTTGAATTTCCCAACATGTTTTATTCTTTTTCTAGTGAACAGAAAACCAATATATTCACTATTAATTGTTATAATATACCAACGATAGATAGCGGCGGAGGATTAGATTTTGAAACACCATATAATGAATCTTATATCATAACAATTCCTGATGGAAATTATATTGCGCCTCTATTTTTAGAGACATTGAATAATTATTTTGTAAATATAGGCCGAGGACTTAGCTTTATAAATTTTTCTATCAATGAACTAAATACACATACAATTTTCAGAGCAGCACATACAGAAGATGTAAATGGAATAAATCCATATATTGGTAATAATACAGAAAATATGTTTTATTTTTCAATAGATTTTGAAGTAAAAGGAATGCCTTTATATAAAACGGCTGGGTGGAATCTGGGATTTAGAAAACCCCAATATGTAGTATATAATACTACTATTTATGATGATATCACTAGCACAAATACAACACTTAGTTATGAAGCATATTTGGAAAGTGAATCCTCATTTGGATCTTCAATTATGCAGTATATATTCTTATGTATAGACGATTATCAAAATAACTTTGTTTCTGATACAGTGATATCATGTTTTGAGAATTCCTATTTAGGAAATAATATTTTAGCAAGGATTACATTAACATCAGGACAAAATACTATTGTAATTGACGACAGTTCTGATTTGAAATTCAAAAAACGCGTATATTTTGGTCCTACTAAATTGGATAAATTACATATTAAAGTCATTGATAGATTTGGAGATCCAATAAATATTAATAAAAATGATTTTTCATTTGTTTTAGAAGTAGAACAGTTATATAATAATAAAAATTAGTCAAAACATAATTAATTATTTTATGTTAAAAACAAATGTTTACATATAGTATAATGTCAACTGTTGATATATTCTTCTCAAACCACCTTAGCGAGAGCATTGATGCTTCCTCAGCTACCATACCTTCTGATAGCACTGTTATTGGTGATGTATCTGCCACAATATTGATTGTAGATGTAAGTGCTAGCACTCTACAAAACACATTTTACTTCAAAACCGATGCCGATATTGCTACTTCTGGTACTGATGATGTATCATACTATGTAGATGTATCTAAATGGACTACATTGGCTGCTGATTTAGATGCCGAATCCGGAACTATTAGCATTGCCAATGGCGCTTATGTCGCTGATGATACATTATCTGAAGATTTCTTGAGAAATCTTGCTGCCCAGTTATTTGGAACTCATTTAGGTGTAGATCTATTTAACAATGAAACCACAGTGAAGGCCAATTTGAATACAGCCACAACTGCGCTTGCTTCTTCTATTCAATCTACTATCTCTGATGTTGGTATCAGCGGAACTGATGCTTCATTGAACGGAACATCTGGTGGAAAATACTTTGGTGATAATGTTACTGATAGCAAGAATGTCACTCGTGAAATCATCAACCAACTTCTTGACAACTCCATATCTCGTCAGCGTTTTGTTGATATTTCTGGAAATTGGACATATGAGTCAACCCCTGGAACATACAAAGTGCCTCTTATTGCGGGTGATTCTATCTCTTATGCTGTTACTGTGAACCCTGATTCAGACCAGGATACAAATGTTGCAACTGGCGGAACCACATCCAGCCGAAAATATAGAGTCAAGTTTGTATTACAGTAATTATATAGTGTATAAACTTTCAAAGACTTAATGTAGAATAATTTTATATTTATATCAATATAAATATAATCAAATAGTAACACTATTATGGCATACAAAAAATGTTTGACTCAAAATGATTTATTATTGGACAATTTGAAAGATTTTTATCAAGACAAGACATGTTTAAATAAAATGGTTGATATTATCAATGGAAATTCTAAAATATCACTTCGTATTGTGGATTGGTTCGTGACAAATTATTCCAAAAAATATTTCGTTGTATATGAGATTAAAACCAGTGATTCTGTTGATAGATTCAAGGTATATAATGATTATAAATTGAAATTGAAAGCATATAGTAAAAAACGTTTTGACCCCTTTTGTCGTTGGGAGAGAATATCTTTTCCATATAAAGATGGTTCATGTATTGAAACTACTATCGGTCAATTAAATTTTTTTAAATGGGCATTAGAACATAAAATTGTTGATTATATTGAAAAATCTTATGGTGTGATAGAACAAGATATGAATGAACGCAATAGTTCATCTAAAAAACGAGTATCCATGGATAATGATCTAACAAAAACGCGAAAAAAACGCGAAGAATTATCTATTTCCGCCACAAAATGTATTAAAAAGGAAGAAGTCAAAATTATTGTCAAGTTTGAATAATTTGAAAAGTTATAAATATAAGTTTTCAAATACACACCTTTTGATCGTCTAATTGTAAATCATAGGGCGTTGATCTTTTTTTGCTATACGTGGTTCTACTACATAAACAACGGGTTTCTCAAATACATTGAGACTCTTCAAATTGTTATATTGTGGGGTAACATCCGGTAAAGGTGTTTCTAAATTATTGGCACCAATACCAAATAACTGTGATTCAATGTCACATGCATTATTAGATAGAACATTACGACAAGTTTTACCTGCCAATAGTCCATCACCTGGATGATATGCGGTTTCTACTAATCCATAACTTTTACATGTTAAATAATCACTAGCATTTATAAGTTCTCTTTTTTCCATTGCATAATTATTCTGTGTATTTTTATTACGAGTTGAGGCCATTTTATATATTAATATATTTTATTTTTTAATGTAATATAGTTTGTATTATTATTATTAAATCTCCCGTTCTGGAAATCTACTAAGCATAAGAAAAATAAGTAGAAATAGTCATATGAAAATAGCACACACAATCCAATTTCTTCATCTTCTGATAACATTTTGCTTGCACCAATCGCATATAATTCTTTGAATAATATATTCGTTTTTGTTATACTATAGATCTCAGTTAAACATGAGGACATCTCCACAGAATCAAATAATAATTCATCATAGGACTCTTGATCCATAGAACTATCTAAATTTATTTTTGATATATCCATATTCACAAATTCCCTAAATTTTGCTCTATATGTAAAATTATCATTATAACTAACGTCTATACACAAGTTATATTTCATATATAATTTGTATCTTCGTATTTTTATTTTGTTTTTCTTTATTTGAAATTATTTTTTATCATTTTCTTGTGAAAGTTCTCTTGTTGGAATACCACCACGAACCCACCCAGCAAGAGCGACTTCTTCAATAGAATTCGCAGGATCGGCAATTTTCTCCTTCACTTCATCTAATAATGGATATTTACTATAATCAATGAAGGTCTTATCCATAATTGTAGAAGTACTCTTCTTCTCTAAGTCAGTGGTTCCGTGTTTCAATTTGGTTTCAATATCAACATTCCCTGGACCACGACCTAAATATGGCACTGTAACAAAAGGGCGTTCGTGTAATTGAAGTTTTTCATAAGATCGCTCATTTTTACTTTTTAATGACAAAATGGATTCTTGTTCAATTACGCTACCAGGAATACCACCGGTAGAATTCTTGAAATTTATGGCGTGATTATTTGTGGCGAATTGTACGTGTGAATTAGTATTATTGAAATAGTTTGCTAAACTGTGATCAATGAACTTTGCGTTCATTTGATTTCTTTGGCTATTATCACTTTTATCAGCTCCTATGCGTCCCATAGAATGAAATTGGCTCATCTTATATATTAATATATATATAATATAATCTTCATGTGTTATACTTAATATAAATTATAGTTTGATTTATTTCTAGCACAAGCGAAAAGGTTTCCTTCTTTACAAGACACCATACTTCCATAACAGAACTCAGCAAAACTCTTTTGATCGTTTGCAACTTGTGTATTAGCATTGCTATGAAATTGGCGTAATGATTGTTCAAAAGTATATTGTTCGCCTAAATCTCTGAATAATTTATCTGCTATGTTTGGTTGGTCGGGGTTCAATTCTTGGACCATTTTTTTTGATTCATTCATAATTTTTTCATTAATATTTTCATTAAAACTAGGTGGCGCTGGTTTTTTCTCTGTATTATATTCATAATCTGTTATTAACACATTACTAAATGGATTAGATGATGTCGGTTCATCAAATACATCTTCTGCTATATCATATGGAACATCTAATTCGTCAGTAACAGTGTTATATCCATCTACAAAGTTCTCACTAATATAGTTACTATAATAATGAATAACATAAATGAAAATGATTGTGATCATTCCTATAAATAGTACTCGCTTGTTACCAAAAAACAGAAAATATACAGCACATAATAGAATGACTAATCTAGTTGTAGCATTCAATTGTTGGTTAAAGTCCATACTTTCTGTTGGAAATATTTCATATAAATGAGAACCTTGAAATAATATGTTTGGATTTTTACCCCAAAAATCTATGCAATTTTCTTTTTCTTCAACTATAATTTCATTATTTGAATTGTCGTATGTTGACATTTTATAAATTATATGTATATAATATCTCTACATATAATCCCAAGTTCTAATTACAGGTTGACTTCAAATGTTTCACAACTATGTTCATCTGGAACAATTTTCATTATACACTTTGTTTTTGCTCCTTTTAATGGTTCCGTACAACCTTTTTCTGTTTTTCTAGAATCCACGATTGGCATATCTTTACAACGAGCTCTAAAATGTTCATATCTGTCCCTAACATCTTCATAGGATAAATTAGAGACTTTATTCAACATTGTATTTATTAACTCGTGCAATTTAAATATATATCTGGAAAATGTGTATCTGGATTTCATTTTATTCATTGTTAATGGCAATTGTTTTAAATTATTGACTAAATTTTCCCGGCATTTTCCACAAGGTAATACGTGTTTTAAACTCAAAATGAAATTCCGGTATTTTATCTTTTGTTCATGTGTTGGTTTCACAGGATAATTAAAACTTATCGTGTGTAGTGTATGCCACATTGTAGGTCCCCATATTTTCGTCAACATACCATCTTTTGAATTATATTGTTTTTTTGTAAACGTCTTTTTATTATGTTTTTTAATATTTTTACAGGTTCTCATTTATAGTATATACATATTGTTTTTATAACAGAATATATTTCTTAATTCAATCTTTTTTCTAATTTATTCATTAAATCATCGCCATATAATAAGGTGCCTGTTGGTTTATAATCTTTCACAGATAGGAATTTACTTTCTTCCTTCTTCTCATAGTTAGGTAATTGATTCAATGGATTTATTTGTAGGTTCTCTTCTGGTGTCTTTGATTCTATAATATTTCCACGTTCATCTATTACTACGCCCGCCTTTTTCTTGATCTCATTACGAACGTAAGATGGAATCCAATTGTGCCATGATATAAACAATGTATTTGGATGTATATATTTTACTTGAAATCCGTTTTCTTCCAAATGATTATATACATATGCTATACATTCACCTTTGTCATATATAGGTTCTCCTACTAAATACTCTGGAACGTTATACCAGATGTGTGTATCATTATTGAATTTGTTTTTTGCTGTGTGATTAATCCTTTTATGAACACGATTGAGAACCTTGTTAAAAATACCTAACTGTTTTAAGTCTCTTTTCTGTTTTTTTTCGTATAATTCGTCTATATTTACTTTTGAATCTTGTGTGTTCTCATCAAATAAAAACATTGACGACATTTTTATAAATTAATATATAAAAAAATTGGAATATATAAACCATGATTAAAAGTATTATTATTTCTGGTGGAGGACATTCTGTTTTCACTTTCTATGGTATTATCAAACAAGCTTTGCAATCAAAATATATCGTTTATGAGAACCTTGAATCTTTATATGGGACTTCCGCAGGTTCTCTTATTTGTCTATTAATTGCATTGAATATTGAAACAGAAGTACTAGATAACTATTTAATTAACAAGCCATGGCAGGAACTGTTTCATCTTACATTTGATTCATTTATGCATTTATATGAAACTTTCGGTATTTTCAATAATGACATATTTGTTGATATTTTTTCACACTTATTTGCATACAAAGAATTGGATGTAAATATTACATTTGAGGAGTTTTATCAATATAATAATCTGGATATTCATCTTTATTCTACGAAATTAGAGAACCTAGAATATACCGATTTTAATCATTTGACAACACCTAAAATGAAAGTGCTGGACGCGATTCATGCTTCTTGTGCTGTGCCATTTATATTTCCTCCATATAAACAAGATACCGCATATTATTTGGATGGGAGTATTATGATTGATTTACCATTGGAACCCGCTTTGACAAAACATGACAAAGAAGAAGTCCTTGTCATTAAAAAATTCAGTGAATCTATTGTATTAAAAGAGAACCCGAATCTATTGGATTACATGGGTTTCGTATTTGTGAATCTTATTCATAAAATCATTATATGTAATAATCAACATATTGAAAATTTCATTGTTGTAAAAGATAATATTGTGTCTTTGGATGATATTTTACAAATGGCATCACAAAAAGAAAAACGGAATAATGCTATTCAATCTGGTATGGATTTATTTGAATTATATTATGGTGAAAAACAAGAAATATAATAAATAATAAATATATAATGTCATTACCAACTGTGGATGAAGGCTTAGGATTCATTACATATGATGATGTATCTACAAATAGTGCCTTGTTAAGTAAGCAACAGAGTGATTTGTCTGGAAATGTAACGCAACGACAATTCTGTATAGATGCATTTCATTTAGCTGGAAATAGAGATGTGTCTAATGCGTTGATAGTATCAGACGATATTACTACTGAAACAGATAATGTATTAGCATTTATAGGTTCAAATGTGAAATCAGTTCAAAGGACTTATTTGTCTAATATAAATATATCAACAAAGAATCAATTGTTTGCAATAAATGCATATGATATGACATATGGTATTAGTAAATTGAACCCATTGAATAGTAAGTTCTTAATACCACCACCATTTACACAATTAACAGAAACGAAAATAGTAGCAAGTGATAGACAAGTAACTGATTATTTTGGATATAGTGTAGCCATAGATGGTAATTATGCTATTGTGGGAGCATATTTAGAATACCACGATGCAAGTGGTGCTAATGTAATAACTAATGCTGGTTCAGCATATATTTTTGAAAGAACAAATGGTTCTTGGAGTCAAAAACAAAAAATAGTAGCAAGTGATAGACAATTCAATGATTATTTTGGATTTAGTGTAGCCATAAGTGGAAATTATGCTATTGTGGGAGCATATAATGAAGATCACGATGCAAGTGGTGCTAATCCTTTTGAGAAAGCTGGTTCAGCATATATTTTTGAAAGAACAAATGGTTCTTGGAGTCAAAAACAAAAAATAGTAGCAAGTGATAGACAAGCAGATGATTGGTTTGGATATAGTGTAGCAATAAGTGGAAATTATGCTATTGTGGGAGCATATTATGAAGACCATGACGTAAATGGTGATAATGTAATAAATTATGCTGGTTCAGCTTATATTTTTGAAAGAACAAGTGGTTCTTGGAGTCAAAAACAAAAAATAGTAGCAAGTGATAGAGGAGGAGCATATGATTTTTTTGGAGCCAGTGTAGCCATAAGTGGTAATTATGCTATTGTGGGAGCATATTTAGAAGACCCCGATGCAAGTGGTAATGTAATAAATAATGCTGGTTCAGCATATATTTTTGAAAGAACAAATGGTTCTTGGAGTCAAAAACAAAAAATAGTAGCAAGTGATAGACAAGCAGATGATTTGTTTGGACGTAGTGTAGCCATAAGTGGTAATTATGCTATTGTGGGAGCATATGGTGAAGACCATGATGCAAGTGGTGCTAATGTAATAAATTATGCTGGTTCAGCTTATATTTTTGAAAGAACAAGTGGAACTTGGAGTCAAAAACAAAAAATAGTAGCAAGTGATAGAGGAGGAGCAGAAGATTATTTTGGATATAGTGTAGCCATAACTGGTAATTATGCTATTGTGGGAGCATATTATGAAGACCACGATGCAAGTGGTAAGGAAGGATTAAATAATGCTGGTTCAGCATATATTTTTGAAAGAACAAATGGTTCTTGGAGTCAAAAACAAAAAATAGTAGCAAGTGATAGACAAGCAACTGATTATTTTGGACGTAGTGTAGCCATAGATGGTAATTATGCTATTGTGGGAGCATATGCAGAAGACCATGACGTAAATGGTGGTAATGAAGTAGTTGGTGCTGGTTCAGCATATATTTTTGAAGGTTGATTTATTGATAAAAATATTCATTTATCAATAAATTTATAGATTTCTATTAATTCTGTTTGGTAATCCATGACCAAATACTACCATGTAAATGAGAACCACAGCACCAATTAAAACACTTCGGTTCTCAGCAATAACTTGTGATTGTTTCAACAAATAAATCATCACCAAGTATAACAATACACCGATGATGACAGAGTGCAAAAGCATCATTAATCCACGTTCCATAATATAAACTATGTATATATTTTTATTTTTGAGAACCCAATAAATAAGATAATAATGGAATTTCGCGTTTTCTCAACAAATGCGATTCAAACGCCACATTGTATTTTGATAATAATTTGGAATCCTCTAAAAATTCCTCATAATCTCTCAATAAATCGTCAATTCTATATCTTTCATCCATATTCGCAGTAATCATTTTCTCAAACATGGTACTCAATTTCTCCGCCAAATCGTCGCTCAATAAATGTTTCACATGATTTAATACGTAATATAGTGAAAGTCCTAAACCATATATATCAAAGGTTCTCAATGTAGTGTCTAGAAAGTCTTCATATTTATCAGCAAGTTGTGAATTAATACTATGAAAGAGTCCGGCATTATTTTTTTTCTGATACTCACGAGAACATGATAGGAAATCATAAAACATATTCACATTTTGAGTAACATTATGTTGATTATTAGATGTCACATATTTAACAAAATTCAGCCGTTGTGATGAAGATTTATTAACAAGACGCACATATTCATTGTAATTCATAAACATATATTCCATGGGAAAATACCAATATGAAATACCGAATTCGTAAGTAGATGTTCTAGCTTCTTCTTTGATTTGTTCTATGGAATTCATGAATCCAAAGTCAATATAATTCAACCGATTATCCTTTTCGTTATACACAATATTAAGCGGTTTCACATCATGGTGTATACTATCATTAATCAAGAACTGTTTCAATCCATAAATAAGACGATGTACTTCAATAAAAAATAATTCAACCTTTTGTGTATTAGAACGAGATTTCCGAGAAGACTCCATATTCTTAGCAAATTTCTCCAAAGTGATACCACCATTATCCATCAACAATAACTCGTAATCGTCAATCTTATCATAGTTAAAATCTTCACAATCTTTAATAGATTTCTTATTATATTTACTCTTTTTCGGTTTACAAGAACTAGGTTTCCCTAAGTAAAAATTATTTTTCTTGTCAATCTTTTGTATACGTTTAAATTCCTTTAATTCTTTGTTCAAATGTTTACGGGTCATAAGTTTAGATATTTTATTTTTACCGACTTTTTTCTTAGTGCATTGTAGAGAAGGGCGATGCACACATCCATATGAACCTTCACCAATTACTTCACTCATTTATATATAATTACATATAAATGATTCAAAATGTCATATTTTTATACATAATGACAGATTTACTCTTCTAAAACACCATTAATAAACTTTTCAAGACCATTAAATGATACCTTAGAATCAAACTCTATTATTACATCATCACTACCTGTACCTTTGATATCCATTTTAATAGTAGGATAACCTTCTACAACATATTTCGCTACTAGTTCTTTTACGTTATTATCATGCTGGGAATCTGCGGGTTGACTAGATGCATCGTTATCGCAATCAATAGATCTACAATTGATTTTATATCCATTGAATAATTTATTATCATATGCTGCTACAAACTTCTCCCACTCAGGTTTTGCTTTGGTACAATGAGGACACCATGTAGTATAGAAAAAAAGGATTTCGGCACTCTTATCATTTTGATCTGCGTTCGCAACATCATTGAATTTATTATTTTCTATTGCGGCCTTTCCATATTGTTTATAGGCAAAATAAGCACCATATAAGAATACTATCACTAGAATTACAATCAATATTGTTAATCTATATGGTTTTATGATGTCAAGAAGAGATTGAACGATTTTATACATTATATATTAAATATACATTTTTGTATAGAACATTTTACGTAGGGTTTATTTTTACTTTTTTAATATTTAATAAAATATATGGAACCACCTAAATTAATATTTATTGTACCTTATAGAGATAGGGATCAGCATTACAAATTCTTCAAAACACATATGAATACAATTCTTGAAAATATTGATCATAGGATATTGTATATTCATCAAAATGATAAACGATCATTTAATCGTGGCGCATTAAAAAATATTGGTTTTATGATAGTGAAAGATATATACCCAAATAATTATCAAAACATAACATTAGTATTTAATGATATTGATACAATGCCATTTACACCTGGGTTCTTAAATTATGAAACTACTAAATCAACAATAAAACATTTTTATGGATTCAAATATGCTTTAGGTGGTATTGTATCTATTAAAGCTAGCGATTTTGAAAAAGTAAATGGATTTCCTAATTATTGGGGGTGGGGGTTTGAAGACAATGAATTACAAAAGAGAGTATTAAAAAATAACATGAAAATCAACAGGTCACAATTTTATGATATTATGGATAAAAATATTATTCAATTTCAACATGGATTTGAGAGACCTATTAATAGAGGAGATATGCAGAAATATAAGAGCAATTCAAATGAAGGAATTAATAGTATTAAAAATTTACAATATATTAATAAGGATGACTTCATTGATATAAACTCTTTTGATACAGGTCGTATTGAAGATTCTACAAAACGGATGAGTTATGATTTGAAAAAAGGTAATAAAATTAATTTAAAACGTATAGGAGCTTTAAAAATGTGCTTTTAATTCACTTTTGAAAATTTGAATGTAATACCAACGTGTGTCTCGTTTTCCCATATTCCAGAAATTTTCAATATAATATTATCACCATATTCACTTGTCTTGTATAATTTCATCATATTACTTTTGAGAGTATCTCTTAGTGTATAATTAAACGATTTTGAAACATTAAACCGTGCTTTATAAAATTCTAGCATATCTTGTTCTATTTTATATAAAATGTCTAAATCATTGATTTTATCAATTTTAAATAATGAATTATTTATGTAATATCCAGAAACGTTTATTGAAAAATAAATACCTATTGTACTTAAAATATTTGAATATAATACTTTAGTAAACTTTCCTTCCATGAGCATATTTTTTTTTGTATCTAACAAAAATATATTGTCTTTCTTATAGTCATTTAAATGATATATAATGTTCATTATAAATCATTCTAAATAATGTTTAAACGTTTTGTATTATAATACTTATTTTGATCCCAACATTTTCTCTAATTCTGCTAATTGTTTATCGGCATCTGACATCTCTTTGTCTTCGTCTCCACCTTTGCCTTCGCCTTCGCCTTCATCTTCACCTTCGCCTTCATCTTCACCTTCATCTTTGACTTCATCTTTGACTTCATCTTCACTTCCTTCATCAGCCCCTTCTTTCATACCCTCAATATTAGGAAATGCATTTGTCAACAAAATGTAGCTAAATAATAAAATTACAAATACCAAAATCATCGTTTTAAAATTCATGTTAAACTTCATAATAAACTATATACTATATATATATAAATTTTATTAATGTCAAGCGTTTTTCACAAAAATAAACCTATTATAAAATGGAAAGGAGATACTTTTACACAAGTATCTAGCAGTATTAAACTGAATACTCGCGAAGCACCAAATGTGAATAATTATTTCAAAGCGCAGCCAAGTAAGATATACAGACGTGTAATTGCGTGTGAAGCCGATAATTGTAATCCTCGTATTTCTATTAAAATTGAAGAAATCAATCGTCCAGGAGGTTCCAACAGAACGAGTTCCGCAAATAGTGGTTTAGATACTACAACAGATATTATTAAACAAAACAATTCATCCGCATACTATGAAAATAATGATGTAAGATGTTTACAGGCACAAAATACAGAAGCAAATGCTTTGCGTCGTGTTCGTAGTGCTGGAATGTCCAAACGTAATGACACTAAATATTATTCTGATAGTAGTCAATACTTGAAGAGCCGAAATCTATCATTCAAAAGCAATGAATTCTTCTCTTTAAAAAAGGGTGATGCGGATTATCGCGCTGGAACATCACAGGCGGCCAATAATGTGTATGTATCTACAAGTGTAAATCATTGTAATAAATTTAAAATCTCCGAAGCAACAAGTTTCAAATATGTTTGGTATGATGATATTAGTTACAATGTCCCAATTGTTGCCGGAGAATATGATATTAGTGATATAAATAATGCGTTGTATAGTGTTATGAGTGCAAATAATCATTATAAATTGGAAATTCCTCATAGAAGTAAGGAGTTTTTCATTAAATTCTTATATGATGCGTCTACACGTAAGGTTAATATTGAACTCAAACAATATTTAGGAGATACTAATAGTAGTGGTGTTACTGTTTATAGCGATGAAAATGTTGCAAAACCTGAATGGACCGATGCTGATACTGATAATATGGTGATTCGTGTAATTATAGACGAACCAGTATTTGCCAATGCGATTGGATTCAATAGTGGCAGCAACTCATTACCATCGGTGTATATTTCTGTTGGTTCAGATCAAATATTTATGGGTCCTAATGTAGCACAACTTATACCAAATTATAGCCAAGTTTACTACAAACCATCTAATCATCAATTTGCGACACAAGGTGCGGTAAGTTCAAGTGATTTAATCGCTCGTAAGAAATATGACAATATTACAAATGTGGGTGCCAGTTTCAGAAGTGCTTTCGGAAAACAAACCATGAATGCTATCGCATATTATAGTAGTGATTATGGATTCACAATTAAAGATAAGTTGGGATATCCTACAAAAAAGACACCCGTTTTTACAAAATATGAATCTTGTTGTAAAGAAAATTACAAATATAAATTTGTTTGAATACTTCAAGTATAAAAATAATTTAAGAAATTATATAAACATATAAAGTATATTTATATAATGGACGTTTTAAATACAATGACTTCCAAGTTTATGAACTATATAACTAATTTTGTTAATCCTTATAAACATAACACTAGTGAGAGTGTAGAAAACGACGGTGACATAGAAAATCAAATAGAAAAATTTTCAAAGAAAGGCGCAGTTATTACTGGAAATGTAATAGTAAATTTGTTGATTTTGAAAGTAGATATGCTTCTATATTTGAGTTCCATGGTGCAGACATATTTCAAGACTATGCTTGAAACAACTGATAATGAACATGAGAACATATTATTAGAACATATTAACAATGAAGAAAATTCAGATGACGAAATAACAGACGAAAATACTACTGAGTTTGAAATTGTTGATAAAAAAAATCAATAATATAACTTTTATATATCTGACTCATATGATTTTAAAAATACATTTTCTTCAATAATTGTATTATAAGGCACATTATATTTGTTACACCAAAAAATACATTTTTGTATATGATTTTTCATTATACTCTGTATTTTATCATTTTTATTATGTTCTAATAATAATAATGTATTATTAATATTCTCTATTTGTTGTTGTCCGAATATAGCATTATATTCCTCTACTTTCGTAACAAAATATGTTGGCAACTCGTTCTTTATGTACGTCATAATATTTTGTGATTTATTTAATAACATAGACTGAAAACAGGATATAAGAAATGTCTTGGAAGTCTCATTTAATCCACAGAACCCTTTACACACTATATATTTTTCCGAATTGGCATACCGACTGGTTTGTGGTTTACAAATATAAACTTCATTATAATATCCAGATAAAATATATAAAATATCAATACTATTCTTCAAAAAACAGTCAAACATTTTTAATACAAATGAACCATTTTTTTTCTGTAAAAACAATGCGTAGCATAATTGAGCAAATAATAATTTGCTTATTGAGGTTTCTTGTTTATTAAAATCATTAGAAAAATCAAACCCGCCATCACCTGTTACAATATTCATAGAACTTCCATATGTTTTAATAATATATGTAAAATTATCAAAATCCAAAATATCACCGTTTTTTTTAATACCATTTTCAATCACAACATTAGAATGTTTGTTTAAAAATTGTTGGCTTTTTTTCCAACTAGGAATATTCATATCTTCTTCATCGTCTAATAATGTCATACCATAATAAACATCATCATAATTATTACGTTTATTTACGAATGCTTCAATGAACCCCCCTGGTCCTTCGGCCAAATGGAATGTTTTTATTTTTTTATCTTCAATGCGTATTAAATTAAATGTGTCTATAATTTCAATCATTTTAAAATAACTTCTAGACAATGGCTTATATTTGGATACGCATTTATTTTTGTTGGGTATGATAGTATTTATATATTCATAAGGGTTTGTATATTTTTTGTATATATCCCATTTGGATTCTTGTTTTTCTATCTTAA
>Ga0209632_10001605_pt1 | contig 22644 bp, 19 predicted proteins | sample COG_10_FD_184754 | JGI IMG/M metagenome (GOLD analysis project Ga0209632, IMG submission 184754) | Pelagic Microbial community sample from North Sea - COGITO 998_met_10 (SPAdes) (version 2) | ecosystem: Environmental > Aquatic > Marine > Neritic zone/Coastal water | place: Helgoland, sampling... | reverse complement strand
CTTCTTCTTCTTTTTCTTTTTCTTCTTCTTCTTCTTTTTCTTTTTCTTCTTCTTCTTTTTCTTCTTCTTCTTCTTTTTCTTCTTCTTCTTCTTTTTCTTCTTCTTCTTCTTTTTCTTCTTCTTCTTTTTCCATATTCTTGTATTCTTGTAGTTCATTTTCTAAATTGCTACTCGTATTGCGTAATTTGTCGTTTTCTACTAATTTATTTACAATACTTCGTTCCAAAACTTGGTTTGTTTCAGACAACTGTTTAACATTAGTTGTTAATTCGTTGACTTTGTTTTCCAATTGTTCTATGGTATTGTATTGTTTTTCTGCAATATCTTTTTGAGCTTCCGACAAATCTTTATTTGTAATTGGTTTTTCAGGTTCAGGTTCAGGTTCATCTTCACTGGATATATCTTCGTCAGTTGTATTATCTTGATTATCTTTTACAATAAACCCATCGTCTCCTCTTTTTAATAACTCTTCATCTAACTCTTCTTTTTCATTCACACCTTCGCCGCCTTTCATTTTTTCTGTACCACGTGTAACCCCACGTTTTTTTACATTGACAAATCCAAAAGGATTGCGAGTAATTTGTAATTTATTTCCACTATATTCTATAAAATCAAATGTCTTTAATCCTTCTTTGTCAAACATTTCCAATATAGTATCTTTGTTAATCTTTGATTCAGTATTTATTTTTACATCAAACGACCATGTCTTGATATATCCTCGTAACATATTAAACATAATACTAATTTCATTGGGTTTATTAATAATTGGTGTTCCTGAAAGCAAAATTACCTTTGCGTTTTGTGCGTTCATTATATAATCGTACAACATATATGACAATGAATTCTTTTTATTCAACTTATTAATAATACGACTTACAAAGTTATGTGCCTCGTCAATTATCAATACACAATTATCAAATGGGTTTCGTGAAAACTTACCACTTATGCGTTCAAGTGCCTTCATATTTAATCCATTATAATTGAGATCCATATACTTAACACGAATCATTTCATTTAATTGGTGATCAACTCTGTCTTGGTCATCGCTTTTTAATGTTGAAAAATTCGGCTGTTTATTAATATTTACCATCCAAGCACCTTTCTTCTTACGGATATATTCACGAGAAATGTTCAGTGTTTTATGCAGTATTTCAACGTTTTCGGGTTTTCCTTCAATGTTTACAAATTCCCAATATTGATTCTTTTTGAATAACATATCGCCGCACTTCTTAAGCTCACTAAAAAAATTCATTTTCAATGAAGCTGGTGTCAATACTACAATTTTTTTATCTGTTTTCATACCTTCAGCAAGAGCAATAGACGAACATGTTTTACCACTACCTAACCCATGGTAGAGTAATAAACCACGATATGGGGTGTATATGTTAAGATAATCTCTTACTATTTTCTGATGTGTTAATAAATTAAAATCATCGTTATTGTCTTGAGAGCAACTAATTTCGCTCTTATCTGATTGAATATCCTTCAAATAATCTTTAAATAATTCATTTATCTTTTTGTTGAATATTTTTCGGTTATTCATATAATACGACGATGTTTTCACCAATATCTTATCATTTTCCTTAGGTAAATTCTTCTTAAATGATTCAATGCCTTTGGAAACAACATCTTTATCAATATTACCTTCTTTAAGCTTTCGCCCACGTTTGACCGGTATTTCGCTAATTATAACATCGTCGTCAATCGGTTCTTCTTCCTTGGTTTCAGATTCTTCTTCCTTGGTTTCGGGTTCTTCTTCCTTGGTTTCGGATTCTTCTTCCTTGGTTTCGGGTTCTTCTTCCTTGGTTTCGGGTTCTTCTTCCTTGGGTTCATCAATTACAATCATTTCTTTTGATTCTTCTATAGGTTTATTGTATTTGAAGTTATGCAGTCTTTTTATTATATCACTACGATTGATTTCTTTCGCACCACGCTTATCAACAATCAAAGAGAATTGTTTTTCTTCATTATTATCTTCGGTATCTATATTCTTTTCGTCAACAACTACTTGCGGGTCTAATAAAATATCAAAACCCTTTTGTAGTTTTGGTATCGGTTTTCGTTTTAAAAAATCAACATTCATTTATATAGAATAAAAATATAATTATATATATTTATTACATAAATTTATTATACGAATTTATTTATGTTGTCTAATGCTTCTTTACACGCAATTTGTTCTGCTTTCTTCTTTATTTTATGAATACCTTGCCCTAACAGAATAAACGCTTTGTTTTCTTTTGCCATTATATTGTGAATATCTGTAAATGATTGGATGCGGTCAATCCGTATAGCTTGAAAATGTTTACTATTATGAAATGTTTGTCCTAAACATAGATAAACACCCATATGATATCCATTTTCGTTGGTGTATTCACTAATTTCGCGATAATGTGGTGTAACTTTAAACTCTTTTTGAATACTAACTTGTAGTATATTTTTGTAATTTTCGTCATTTTTTACAAGGGAAATCCAGTCTACGTGTTTCTCGTAGACATTTTCAATAAATTGCTGTGCAATTTGAAATCCTGGACCAGTAATGAACGACGAGTGCCACTGATTTTCATCAGATACATCTATTTTATTCGCATCTAAAAATAGTGCTCCTAAGAATGATTCAAACAAACACCCAAGTTTCTTATGGTTCAATCGTGTCTGTTTGGCCTCCGAATGTTTAGACATAATATACCATTTATGCAATCCCATTTCAAATGCCAGTTTTCCAATCGACTCATTCTTTACAAGAGCAATCTTTTTCTCTGTCATGAATCCTTCATTTTCCTTTGGAAAGCGTTTATATAGACAATATTTTGTCACACATTCTAATACACCGTCTCCCAAGAATTCTAATCGTTCGTTAGATTTTGTATGAAGGTCTAAACAATTCATTGGACGTTTAGCGATAGTTATATTATTTTCCTCATTTTCCTTATCTGGACGACGTGTATAAGAACGATGAATAAAAGCACGTTTATATAGATTGAAATTCTTAATATGTATATCTACACCATAGTTTCGCAATAATTGATAGACATCGTCTTGTGTAATTTCAATATTTGCTGGATTATATGGGTCAAAGTATAATTGTTCTACCCCTTGTTCGTTTTTAATGACAATAATATCTTCTTCATTCGTTTGTATCATTCTTGTGTGAATTTGTACTAATATATATTTTCATATATATGAATATCTATTTCAATTTTATGAGATATACAAAGTAAATAATATATTTAGTTAATATATAATAAAATGGTATTAAGCGGTACAAAGAAAACAAGCTCTATTGCAAGCATTACAAACCGTCCTAACGGCGGTGGCGTGAAAAAAGCAGGTCTACCTAAACGCGTAGACGGTAACTCAATGTGGTCCAATGTTGCGTTAAACGGAACATCCCAAAACCGAAAAGTATTAGTGCTGCCTGCGGTGAGCACAGTCAAACAATCTCGTCCTATTGGCATGCGTTTTTTTAGGTAGATAGTTAGTTTAAATTCAATATAATAAGAAATAATGTGTTATTATATTGAGAGTGAATGAAAATTGTTATAGATTACAGAGAATACAGTTTATATGATTTATGTATAAATAAAACCCTATCATTAGGTGATGGGATTATTGAAAAGGAAAATCTACTATTAGGTGATATACAAATTCAAAAAGAGCATGGAGAACAAATGGTTATTTTCGAACGAAAGACAGTTAAGGATTTATTGGCATCCATCAAAGACGGTCGGTATGTAGAACAATCATACCGGTTAACGCATTCTTGTGATATACATAACCATAATATCATATATATTATTGAAGGGAACCTATATACTGGTATGCTTGAAATAGAAAAAACCATAACAATTAATTCGTTTATATCCCTATTAATATTCAAGGGGTTCTCTGTTATAAATACTCAAAGTGTAGACGAGACTAGTAATTTTATCATCTCCGTTATGAAAAAATTGGAAAAGGAGTATACTAAAAATAAATTTCCGTACTATTACTGCGGCAATGAAGTTACACACCCTACACCAAGTGTGAATGAAACAAATTATGTAGATGTAGTTAAAAAGACAAAAAAAGATAACATTACAAAGAACAATATTGGTAATATAATGTTATGTCAAATACCAGGAATAAGCGCATCTATTTCAAAAGTAATTTTAGAAGGGTTTGATACATTTCGACAGTTTTTAGACACGTTAAAAGAGAACCCTGAATTCTTAAATACAATGGTAATTACCTCTCCAAATGGGAAAACACGCAAAATTAGCAAAACAATTATTGAAAACATCAAGAATTATTTATTATAGTTAGATAGCGCCGGGATGACTTTGTTCGAAATTTTTGTTTACTTCGCGATTTTTGTAGTCGCCACGTTCAACTGCGCGTTGGGTATATAACACACCACCCCAGTTAGCATCCATCGGATTCTTACTTTGAGCGTCATTTTGTGTAGATTTATGTATCATATCTAATTCTGTTATCTGTCCGTTATGTTGTCCGGTTGGGTCAAAGCCAGTATAATGGTCGACATTATACGGTGGATTTTGTTTAGTCGCATCTAAATATGGCACTAACATCTTATTTGTATCTTCCTTGTATACTAAGGGTACATTGGTAGGTAATCCTCCTTGCATATCAAATGGACTAGGACGCGCGCGATATACTTCATCGCCTTGGGTATTTACTTCTTGTTGTAAAAATAAAATAGGACATATTTCACCACGATTACGCTTAACATTGACGTAGTTTATATATTCGTCTAAACTATAAAATGGCATTGGATTTGACCCGTCAATAACTGGTTTATTTGTGCTATACATCAATATAACTCCATTTTTTCTGATTAATAAATCGGGACAGTTACTATTGACTTGTGTATTCATTCCATTAGGTGATTGTGAGTGTGTTTCAAATCCTTCCACTGGTGCTTGACAAGTTGTGTTGTCAAGAAAGAAAATTAATCCTAATCCAAATGTTATAAGTAAAATTATCAAAAAAACGATTTTTGCCATCATACTGTTATTATATATATATTATATATAAACAATATATAATGAATAAAGCGGTTTTGATTTATGCAAATTGGTGCGGTCACTGTCAAATGTTGAAACCAAAATGGGATGAAGTGAAAACAATGTTGAATGAACGTGTCTCTGTAATTGAAATAGAAGATTCTGACCCATACAAAAACGATAAAATAGAAATGTTGAATAATGAACTAAATGGATCACAAAAGGTTGAAGTTATGGGTTATCCTACCCTATTCAAAATAAGAAACAATAAACTTGAATATTATCAAAAAGAACGAGAACCTTTACAAATGTCACAATTCTTTAACGAAGGCACTGAAAAACGAAGTATATTCAAAGTATCTAAGTCAAAATCCAAATCAAAACGTAGTAAATCACGTCGTAACAATAAGAATTTGACTAAAAGAATGAAACAAAAGAAAAATAAAAAATCCCGTAAGTTTAATAGAAAAAATTAGTTATCCAAATAGTTAAATAAAAATTGAAATGATAATAGATATATATACTTCTATTATCATTACACACAAGCATGTCTCACGACAAGACTATTAAAAAAAAACCAGTTCTTTATAAGGACTTTCGGGTATTTGATTTCCGTATAGAAACAAAAACCGATCAAAGCGATGACGGACCTTCTACATTTGACAATTCTAATTTGGTGATTACAATGTTTGGATTGAACGAAAAAGGACATACGTGTTCGATTGAAGTCAATGATTTCAAACCATTCTTCTACATTAAAGTAACACACGAATTTAATGACACTGAATTGACTGTTTTAGAGAACACTATTCGTAAAGCTTTAGAAAATTCGGGAAATACAAAATCAAAATATTATACTAAATCGTTCAATTGTGAGCGTGTAAAGCATAATAAATTGTATGGGTTTGCGTGTGGTGAATTATCCAACTTCATTAAGATTACATTCAAGAGTAGTCGTTGTTTCAACAAGGTAAAGTGCTTCTGGACGTATAATAATGTGAATAAGATATACAAACAAAATACTACACTACACGATTTTACAAAGTATGAATTATACGAAAGCAATATTCCGCCGCTACTCCGCTTCTTTCATATTCAAAATATATACCCATCTGGTTGGGTTCGTGTAAAAGCACCATCAAAGAAAGCCATTGATACTACGTGTAAATACAAATATAAATGTAGTTTATCTAAAATCATACCATTGAATGATAAGGAAACCACCGTTCCTTTTAAGATATGCAGTTTTGATATTGAGGCAAGTAGTAGTCATGGTGATTTTCCTGTACCAATTAAAAGTTACAAGAAACTGGCAATGAATATCGTAGATAACTTCAAAAAACAAACATTAACAAGTGATGATATGAAATACAAATATATGAAAAAAAATATTGAGTGTGCGTTTACATTAAAAAAATGTGATAATGTGGATACGGTTTATCCAAAGGCAAAATATACAAAACAAGGGTTAACCGAAATAATTAATAAACTGGTTGATTTGCTAAAAGATAAACCAGCGAATAATATCATACTCACGGAATCAAACGATAATGTCCGGAAAAAGGTAAATACATCATACGACCAAGACGATGATACTGATGCAACCACCAACGATACACAACAAAATGTTCCAGAAAAGAAGAATCCAAAAAAGAAGAAATTAACTGTAAATAAAAAATATGATAATCTGTATTTGATAGATATTATTGATAGTGAAAGCAAGATTCCGCGTGATGAAAAAATAACAATTCTTGATGAGATTCTTACATGTAAATTACCCGAATTGGAAGGTGATAAAGTTACATTCATTGGTTCAACATTTATTAAACACGGCGATAGTGAGCCTTATTACAATAACTGTTTGGTAGTGAATGATTGTGATCCAGTAGATGGCGCAGATATACAATGTGTAAAAAATGAATATGATTTATTAACACAATGGACGGAGTTGATTTGTAAGGAAGACCCCGACATTATTATTGGATACAATATATTTGGTTTTGATTATGAGTTTATGTTTCGTCGTGCCCTTGAAAATAGTTGTGCTGAAAAATTCCTTGCTCTGTCACGGGTTACAAAGGATGGACTAAATGGTATTTGTGCGAAAACAGACTCCCGTGAATTCGTATTAGAAGATGGAATTGAAAATAAACAATTGGTTATTGCAAGTGGTGAATATGATTTGAAGTTCTACGATATTCCTGGACGACTACAAATTGATATGTATGCGTATTTCCGACGCGATTTCAACTTATCATCATATAAACTTGATGATGTTGCTGGGGAGTATATTAGTGATACTATTAAACACACTGAAAATATTGAAATTGATGATAAACCATGTACTGAATTGTATAGTGGTAATTTGACAGGTTTACATAAGAATGATTATATCCATCTTGAGTTAGTGACATTTACAGTTGATTACTATGATGGTGGAAAGAAGTTCAAGGTTATTGACATTTATCCCAAAGAAAATCAAGGCAAAAAATACAATGTTATACTGATTGAAGGACATTACGAATTTGAAAAAAATAAAAAGTTGAAATGGGGCGTTGCCAAGGACGATGTAACCCCCCAAGACATTTTCAGATTAACTAACGGAGATGCAAGTGATCGTGCTATTGTTGCAAAATACTGTATTCAGGATTGTAACCTGGTCCATCATTTGTTAAAGAAGATTGATGTTATTACTGGATATGTTGAGATGTCAAACATCTGTTCTGTTCCAATCAGTTTCTTGGTATTTCGCGGTCAAGGTATCAAACTTACCAGTTATGTTGCGAAAAAATGTCGGGAAAAAAATACACTAATGCCTGATTTGGAGAAAAAGGAAAATGATGGTGGGTATGAAGGTGCTATTGTATTGCCGCCCAAATGTAAGATGTATATGGATAACCCTGTTGCGTGTGTGGATTATAGTTCTCTCTATCCATCATCTATGATTAGTCAGAATTATTCACACGATAGTAAGGTATGGGCGAAAGAATATGACTTAGATGGAAATATGATTCTAGAAACTGGCGAAAGAGACAAAGATGGTAAGTATATTTATGACAATCTGGAAGGATATCAATATATTGATACTGAATTTGATATATTTGAATACCGTCGTAAAAGCGAAAAAAGCCGTGCTGAAAAGACAAAGGTTGGGCGAAAAATTTGTAGATGGGCTCAACTTCCAGAGAATAAAAAATCTATTATGCCGTCTATTTTGGAAGAATTGCTTAAGGCACGCAAAGAAACACGAAAAAAAGGCAAATTAGAAAAGGACCCATTTATGCAGAATATTCTGGATAAGCGCCAACTCGGTTATAAGGTAACTGCAAATTCACTATACGGACAATGTGGCGCTAGAACATCTACATTTTATGAGAAGGATGTTGCAGCATCTACTACCGCAACCGGTCGTCAGATGATTATGTATGCACGAGGTATGGTTGAAGATATTTACGGAAATAAAGTTGTTACGTTGAAAAATGGTTCCCAAGTACGAACACGTGCGGAATATATTTACGGAGATACGGATAGTGTCTTTTATACATTCAATCTTGAAGACTTGGACGGGTCCAAGATTAAAGGGCAACGAGCTCTTGAAATGACTATCGAATTATCTTTTGAAGTTGAAAAGGTATGTAGTATGTTCTTAAAACCTCCAATGTATTTAGAATATGAAAAGACATTTATGCCATTCATCTTGCTTTCAAAGAAGCGTTATGTCGGTATATTATACGAAGATGATCCGAATAATGGTTATTTGAAATATATGGGATTATCATTGAAGCGACGTGATAATTGTGATTACTTGAAAGATACATATGGAGAAATCATTAATATATTGATGAAAACACAAGACGTCCAGTCAGCGATTGAGTATTTGAATAAATCTATGAATAAGCTCATTGAAGGTGATGTAAGTATGGATAAACTCTCAATTACAAAGTCAATACGAAGTGATTATAAGAATCCCCAACAGATCGGACATTGGGTATTGTCAGATAGAATCGGGAAGCGCGATCCTGGAAATAAACCCAAACCCGGAGACAGAATCAAATACGTATTTGTTACTAACCCGAATAAAAAAGCACTTACTGGTGATAAGATTGAAACGCCTGAATTTATTACACAGAATAATTTGACTATTGATTACGTCCATTATATTACAAATCAATTAATGAAACCACTGCAACAATTATTTGGTCTTGCTATTGAAGATATTTGGAAACATCAAAACAAACACAATGCCGTTCTTAGACACCAGTCCGAAATGGATAAATTGGATAAGACATATAAGGATGATATTGAAAATCTAATGAAAGCACGCGAAAAAGAATGTTCCAAGAAAATTAAAGTATTATTATTCGATAAAAAAATTCGTGAAATAGATAATAAAATCAATAAACAGCGCGAACTATCATTTGATATGTTTTCAATAAATCCACCATCAACAACATCAAAAAAAATACACAAAATATAATTGTAATCAAACGTATTCGGTGTCACAAGTAAAATATGTAATTACGGATATCACGCAAAATGAAATGATAATAGATATTGTAATTACAGAAATCATTCGTAATGTTAAAAAGTATAATTATATATGTATTATACTTTTTTTATTCAATTTTTATGTAATATTGTTAGATGGATCTCTAATAATGGAAGGAAAACTAAAATCAAACATAAATGTGGCATTTTCATCCGAAGATTGAGATTCGCCATTCATACCTTGTAATGTACTTGTTAAACTGTCTGTGATTAACCTCTGGACCATATTCGCAATGTCATTTTGTCCCATTCTCTCTTGCTGCTGCGATATAGGCGGTTGAGAACCACCATTATATGCATTATTAGATATATCATCAGTATTATTGTTTATTTCTTGTGTTTCATCAGGTATAGAATTCTCTCCACTGCCTCTATATTCTCGTATATCATATCTACATATAGGGCACCGTACATTCCCTCTAAACCAACTCGTAAATGCTGATGATTTAAACGCATGACCACAATGTGTTATTACTGTTATTTCATCACCTTCTTGGAAATTATCAAGTGTTATAGGACAACGTGTATTCGTTGGAGGTGTTTCTGGATTATATTGTGAAATCGTTGTGGCACGGTTAATTTCTTCATCACTTGGGGATACAATAACATTTTCAAATGTTTGTTGACTTTGAGGAACCCAATTATAATAAAATGTTGGCGGAGTTTCTGTTCTTGTACGCGAATTATATCTTTGTGTAGGAATAAAATTCCGGAAAATGCTAATTAATGATTCCATATTTTCTTGATATCGTGAAATATTATCATTATATCTCATTAGCAAATCATTTAATATTAATAACATACGTTCATTCTCTGGTTGTTGTGGTGATGATCTCTCTCGTTGTCTACGATTATTGTGTCTTGAAAATATATTACCGAATGATCTTGGAGTTACGTTTCTATTATTAATATATCGATAAACCAAATCTAATAATTCATCTCTATCTTCCATTCTAATATTATATAAAGATATTTTTATATAATATTAGAATGGATAATTATAATAAATTATGTTTCACTGGACTAAAAAATATAGGGAATACCTGCTATATGAACTCTTGTTTACAAGTATTAAATAACGTACAAGAACTTCATGTTATATTAGATAATGTCAAAAAATACAATGATATTCCCGAAAAAGTTATTTGCACTGAATGGAATAACCTTAGAAATGTAATGTGTTCTGGAAATGGTATTGTTAATCCTAAACGGTTCGTCCATTTCCTTCATAAAACATCAAAAGAAATAGATTCAATATTTATGGATTTCGACCAAAATGATTGTGATGAGTTTTTAATGTTTATGATAGAATGTATACATAAATCTATTTCAAGACCAGTCACTACAAAATACAAAGCAACTACTACTAATAATGTAGATAAAAGCTGTTTTGAATTAATACAAAATACATATAATAAAGAATTTTCAGAAATAACTGAATTATTCAATGGTATTACTGTTTCATTTTTGATTGATAAACAAAATAATATTAGAGGCAGTAAACCGGAATTTTTTTTCTCGTTGGACTTGCCGATTGTCTATAATAATAAGTCGGTACCAAATTTAAATTTATGTTTAGATATTTACTTTGAAGGTGAAATGTTAGAAGGAGATAATGCGTGGCTTGATGAAGATAAAAATGAAAAAGTTGATGTTAAAAAATGTTTCCGTCTATGGAAGTTTCCTAATATATTAGTTATTACACTTAAACGCTACCATAACGGTTTAAGAAAAATACAAAACACGGTTGAATTCCCATTGATTAATTTGAATATGAATAAGTATTATTGTTATAATAAAACAGAACCGGTATTATACGATTGTTTTGGTGTATGTAATCATAGTGGCAATGTTAATGGAGGACATTATACCAGTTTTGTAAAAAAATACGATAATAAATGGTACCTTTATAATGATTCGTGTATTAAAGAGGTGAACGATAATAATGTTGTTTCAGAACAGGCATATTGTTTATTTTATAGAAAAAAATAGTTTCATATAATATATATACTATGTTGTTGTCAATGATAAACCGAATTTATAAACCAGAATTATATGAAGGATTAACTGATTCTGCTACTGGAACTGATTCTGCTACTGGAACTGATTCTGCTACTGGAACTGATTCTGCTACTGGAACTGATTCTGCTACTGGAACTGATTCTGTTACTGGAACTGATTCTGCTACTGGATCTGATTCTGTTACTGGAACTGATTCTGCTACTGGATCTGATTCTGTTACTGGAACTGATTCTGCTAGTGCTACTGGAACTGATTCTGCTAGTGCTACTGGAACTGATTCTGCTACTGGAACTGATTCTGCTACTGGAACTGATTCTGCTGGTGCTACTGGAACTGAATCTGCTACCGAAACATCAACAAAAGGCGTTGAAAAAAATATATTAACTACATCTAATTTCAACATGGCGATAATGTTTATTTTTCTGTATATTGTTGCATATACAATTTTAGGAGTTTTCTACAAACATAACGGCAATATCACTATGTCTTTTCTTGTAGATATGATCTTTACAGTGATTGTTGCCGGAGTATTTTACGTTTTATACTATAGTTTAGACAGCAATCAACAACAAGAATTATTAAATGAAAAATGGAAGGATACAAAAGCTTATGTTAATGATGAATATTCAATGGCATATCAGTCCATATTCATAGTATTATTTTATGCGTTTATCTACTTATTTAGAATTCCTATGGGAAGTGGTGTAAAACCTGCGGTAATCTTTGTAATTGAAACAATCGCTTGGTTATTGTTATTATTCATACTTACAAACCAATTTTTCATTACTGTATTTAATGTATCACTCGTAGACGATTTCGGTAAATTATTTGAAAATAAACTCAAAATTGATTCCAGCGATGAAAATAAAACACCCGAAGAAGCACCACAAAAACAAAACGAAGTATTCAATGTATCTGGAAATAAATATACATACAAAGACGCCCAATCAATATGTAAATCATACGGAGCGAGTTTAGCTACGTACGACCAAGTAGAACAAGCATATAATAATGGTGCTGAATGGTGTAATTATGGATGGTCCGCAGATCAAATGGCGTTTTTCCCAACTCAAAAACAGACGTGGCAAAAACTTCAAGCTTCCGATACATATAAAAATTCTTGTGGACGTCCTGGGGTCAACGGAGGATATATGCGAAACCCGAATATTCGTTTTGGTGTCAACTGTTTTGGAGTAAAACCCAAACCAACAGATGAAGACTTAAAGCGTATTGAAAATAACGAACCAAGCATACCAATTCAAAACGACTTAAAAAAAGAATTGGATGAAAAATTTGATACTAGTTCGTTTGTTTTAACTGGATTCAATTATAATCAATGGAATAAATAAGTAAATTTCATTTTGTAAGTTAAATATATAATTACAAAATGAAATATTTGGATATTTTGAAAAAACGTTTTTCATCATATAAAATCGTATTACTGTTAGTGATTACGGTGTTATTTACACTTTTATATATGTTATTAGACGACAGCCATTTCAGTGGTCTGAATAAAATTCAGGAAACCATAAAAGATGAATTAATCAAAAAAAAATTAGAACAACAAGTAGATAAAGCAGTTGTGGAAAATTTCGTAAAAGAAAAATCGTTTGAAAATGATGTGTTAAAAAATATTACAATAGACCAAGCTACACGTAATGTAGAACACAATGTTGATACGCAAGAATTATCACCCGAGAATATTGAACCGTCAGTAACACAAAAGTTATTCAATCGTCTATATTTTTCCATTTCTACAAGCACATTATTGGGTTTTGGAGATATATATCCAGTAACAAATATATCTAAAGTATTTGTGATGATGCAGTCAATATCCACACTTATATTGATTATTCTATGAACGGGTTTTACGCGTTTTATTTACAAAATTAGTCGGTCTAATTGGATCGTACACTTTATTAAATAGCATATCAAAAAAACTACTGTCAATTGAATGTATCTCTCGTTCTTCATTTGTTCGGATTTTCGTTGTAGAACCTCCTTGTATTATTTCGTTATTGCATAATCCAACCGGACAAGCTAAATTATTTAATTGTTCCATACTATATAATAATTGATATATATTAATCATTATACTTTTTTTAATTCATTAGACACTTTAATTTGTCGTTTGTCTTTCAATGTCTTCATTATATATTTTAAATTATTGTCTTGGTTAATAATTGTTTTCAAACACTCTTCTACGTAAGTAAATGTTAAAGGACTATACTCTTTTTTTTCAACCATTTTAATTTGAGATTCTCCAACCGTTATTAGAGAACCATTATGTTCTCTCATAAATTGACAAATTTTATCATTAAGTATATTTTTTTGATTTCGTATATCCTTTTGCTCTATATTTAATTGCTTACTTCTCTCATCCAATATATTCCATTGCTTAACCATACTTTTGATGTCCTGCGACATTATATATTTATTGTGGTGATTTCTTTAAGTTGTAGTGGTATGGATGACATTTTCATCGTGTAATGGATTAATATTAATAACATTACAAATATCAAAATGCAATAAATAGATATCACGATAAGATAAATATATATCTCGTTATACATCCATTCAAAAAAAGGTTTAGATATGTCATTCACGTCCTTTCTTATTTTTTCATCTTGAAATAATGATAATATTGTTTCGCGTATATTCATTAATTTAATTATAACGTGTATTATAAAATCAATATTTAAACTTATTCTGCGTTTTACATACTAATAAAAAAGATAATTAGAAATTATAATATGAGCCAAAATATTCATATATACGATTGTGATAATTTTCCATTTAACGATTTGAAACTATCAAACCCTATCGCTCAAAGTGGGGGCACATATTTGATTCGTTTTAGTCATGATAATAAACCCATTTATATTCAACCTCCTAAATGCTTTTCAAAACAGGGAGTGATTAATTCTAACCGTAAATATTTCATTGATTTAATGTTTAGCAACGAAAATGTTTCATTTATGGAGTTTTTAGAAAAACTTGAAGAAAACAGTCAACAATACATTTTTAAAAATAAGGAAAATTGGTTTGAAGGAGATATTGAATATAGCGACATTGAAAACTTTTTCCAATCTCCATCCAAAATGTATAAATCTGGTAAATATTATTTAGTAAGAACAATTATTCCCAGTGTTCTGGGTAAGCCCCAATTAACTATATATGACGAAAATGAAAACAGTATTGAATTATCTTCACTAACAAATGAAGATTCTACCATGTCTATATTGGAAGTATGTGGGATCAAATGCTCTGCACGAACATTTCAAATTGTATTAGAAGTGAAACAAATGATGAAATTGCAGAAACAAAACAATTTCTCAAAATGTCTTTTTTCATCCAAACCCAATAGTATTGAAGAACCTTCAAACGATAGTAATATTATGGAGCTATCGAAAAAATCCGATGAAGTTTTAGACGTTATATTAGATGAAGAAAGCGTCCAAGAAGAAGCATCCAAATTAAATTTAGTAGAAAATAGTACAATTGGTGATCTAATAGAAGAATCGGCTGAAGAAAATGAATTATTACTTTTGGAAGACGTCCAAGAAAATGAAGTATCTAATGGTCCAATGATAGAAACAGATAATCAAACAAAAATGGATATTGAAGAAAATAACCAAATGTTTAGTCAAAATTTAAAAGAATTAGAATTATGTGTAGATGATTTAGAAGTCCAAGAACCATTTTCTATCAATGAACGAAAAGATGTATATTACAAAATGTATAAAGACGCCAGAAAAAAAGCGAAAATCGCAAAAGAGTTGGCATTAGCGTCGTATTTAGAAGCACGCAATATTAAAAATACATATATGTTGGAGGATATTGAAAATAGTGATAGTGAAGATGAATTAGAAACTTTTGAATCCACGAATTAATGGATAATAATCAAAATATATTATCCATTATTATTATATAATATGTTGAAAGATATTCGCTCTGGTCTCATGAAATTCTTTACAATGGAAAAGGTTATTATGTTAGTAGCCCTTGTCATTTTAGCCTATATGTTATCTACCTACGGTAATAACAAAGATTTAGTCGTTGATTCTATGTCTAACTACGCTGTAATGGGCGATGTTGCTGTTGAAAAAACCAACGAAGCCCCTAAACCCGAAGAAAAAAAAAGTGAATCAGCGAAGGTCGCCGCTAACCCCGATGATTTATTGCCCGCTGATGCTAACTCTCAATGGTCTAACCTTAACCCCAGTTCGGTTGACAAATCCAAAGGTGTAATGGCTCCTGATCTTCTTCAAGCCGGTCACCACCTCGGTCTTGACACCGTCGGCCAATCTTTACGTAATTCCAACCAACAATTACGTAATGACCCTGTTATCCAAAAAAAAGACATTGGACCCTGGAACCAAAGCACAATTGAAAGTGACAACACACGCAAAGCCTTAGAAATTGGTGCATAAATTAAACAATATAACCCAATATTTATTATATATTATCATAATTATTTTGTATAATACATAATCTCATTATATACAAATAATGGTTAAAGATGACATTTTTTCATATATTTTATTTCCCATTGTCCTTTTAGGAGCTGCGTATATTTATCTTGATATTAATGATGATTTTGATTTAAAATGCATTGTATCAAGTGTAGATGGAAATAAATATTGTGTTAGAGAACGCAGTAAGATAAACGACGCGGCGGATTTATTGGCGAACGTAACACAAAAGTGTCAAGACTTGGTAAAATATATGGAAGAAAAGTATCCAACCAAAGAAAATGTAAAACGCCTTTGTTCTGGTTTTGAAAAAACGGTTATAAAAGAAACACTCCCGACAAGCACATTTACCGCATATAGTGAAAACAAGGGAGAAAAAATTGCGTTCTGTTTAAATAAGAAGAAAGAAGACAACAATACTCTTATTGATGAAAATACACTAACATTTGTGGCTATTCATGAAATGGCCCATATTATGACAAAATCAATAGGTCATAAACAAGAATTTTGGGATAATTTTAAATTCTTACTTGAAGTCGCAAAAGAAGCAGGTATTCACGAACCCATTGACTACTCAAAACAATCAAAGGATTATTGTGGTATGAAGATTACAGATAATCCTTACTACGACCATTCATGATTATTATAACTATGTTGTAGACTATTTATTGAACGCAAACATATTTTTGAAAAAATAACTATATAATGTATATTTTATAGTTATTGTATATATAAATGAAGAAAATTATATTATATGACGGTTCAGGAAAACAGACACAATGTATTGTTTTTACTGGAAGTAAAAAAAAATTACAAAATTCTGATATGTTTAGTGATATAGAATTGGAAATATTGAAAATTCATAATCCGTCTATTATACAATCCGAAATGTATATTTATAACGATGACAATATTAGAAGCATTAAAAAAAAAATATTGAAAGAATACAGTGAAACTACTTATGGATATGATGAAATATATCTTCATTCTGGTTCTATTGTAAACTTTGGTGCAAGTGGATTTTATAATGAAATTACACATAATGGAAAAATTGTTCTATATAAAAATACATTCGCACAAATACGAATGAATTGTCAAGTACCAATTAAGGATGGCGAGGAAGCCAAAGATATTTATAACGAAAACGATGTAAATTTATTGGAAGTCAACGAATGTACGTTCTTTAAACCGATAGGATTAGAATTTACACATTTTACTGATTACGCGTTCTCGGCAAATCCATTTGATATATTGCAAACTGATGAAGAAGTTTATCAATCAAGTAGTAGTAATTTACTTGTTTCCATGGATAATAAAGTTTTACTTAATTTTTCATCTCCAGACATTATTCATTGTTGCTTTGCAGAACAAATTTGTAATTATGCAATAGATAATAAGTTTAACGAAGAATATTTCATTAAAAATTACTATCCGCAATTATATCGCAAGGAAATCAAAAATAGCGATGATTTACTCAAGCAACGCTCACTATTGCTGAAAGTGAATAAAAATATTCTTAAACCATCGTCATTTGATTATTATAATAATATTCATTTATTACACCAAATACAAGATAATAAAAAGAAAGAGTTGGATTACGTAAGCATAGGTCATAAAAAAATGGTTTTTGAACTTCTACCTTATCAAGATCTCAACATACCCATACATTCTATATTCAAAATTTTACACGTATCACAAGAAATACCGATTATGAAATATACATTTTCTTCTAGCAGTGATAAACTGTTACGTATATATACGATCATTTCACAGAAAAACGGAAAATCTGAACCATTGCTGTCTAAAAATACCATTACAAACTATTCCAATAAAAAGCATCATAATAACACAATATCCTTTCTATTAAACAATAAAAAGGGTTCTGTTATTGCTGATTTGTATAACTCAGGTTTGATTAAATACACTATTCATTGGAATTCAATACAATCTATTGAAGAAAGTGAAAATGATTTAAAGCAAATCACTTATCCATTAGTTCGAATGTTGAACGAAATACTCTTACAATACAATATTAACATTGCCTATTTTGACAACATCAACAATAACTATATCAATATGATTGATATTGATTATCATAAAATAGTATCAACGTTTGAGAACATCAAATTATCTAATTGTAAACCACTTGTGGGTTCTGTATTTGATATTACAAACGATAAACAACCAATTAAACTCATGTATAAGCGCGTTGAAAATTATAAAAAAATGGATGCAATAAATAAAATGATTAACGACACGTATGAAGAAACGAACAGTGAATCCCAAGTGGTTGAAATATTAAAAAACAATTTCGGCATGTCCGATAAGGAAGCGATGGAGAAAATATCGCAATTTTTTTCTAGTTTCACACGTATTAATAATAAATTTACAAAAACAATCAATATTGCTGAAAGTCCCGGGTTTACTTGTATAATCAATTATGATTTGATAGAACATAAATTATCCTTTGAAGTATCTAATATTAATAACATCAAATACGTTGAGTTTATAAACATATATACTGATAGTTTGTTTATGTTAATGTTATCAAAGGAAAATATTAGTATATCAAGTGATATCATTGATAAAGCGTGTAAACAAAAGGTTACAGAAGACTTAACACATATAGATACTATGATTAGCACACAAGAAATTCAACAAGATATTATTCAACCATTGAATTTTGTTGAGAAAGTATACATTCCAGAAGATGAAAGTGATGATGATTTATTATTTGATAATGATGACGAAGATAGCGAAGAAGATAGTGATGAAGAAATTGAAGGTGGTAATAATGAAAATTTATTGACTAAAGGGCACTTACTTGATGGTAAGTCAATCACACGTCCAAATATATTCTTCAAAAAATTAAAGGAGAAAGAGCCAACATTATTTTTAACGAAAAAGAATGGGAAATTTGATGCGTATTCGCGCATTTGCCCGTCTACAATGAGTCGCCAACCTATACTTTTAACTGACGATGAAAAGAAAGAAATTGACAAGAATTATAAAGGTTCTTACGATCAATCTGTTGAATATGGTTCAGACCCCAACAACAAATTCCATTATATTTGTCCCAGATATTGGTGTTTCTTAACAAATACAAGTATTACAGAAGAACAAATGAAGTCTGGTATGTGCGGAAAAGTTATACCAAAAAAAGCATCAACGATACCCAAAGGGCATTATGTATATGAATTTTATGACGACCGTGTCCACTTGGATGATAAAAATAAATACAGTTTAGCTAATCCAAGCTTTCTAAAAAGTAAAACACATCCCGACGGAAAATGTATACCTTGCTGTTTTGGCAATTCTTGGAAATCAAAAGCACAACAAAACCGTATCCAAGAATGTACGACCAATGTTAAACCCAAGTCTCTCAAAAAGGGTATTAAGGATTTCATAAAATCGGATAAACACAATACGTATATTATTGATTTTAATACTTATCCCATTCCTGAAAATCGTCTTGGATATCTTCATCCATCATTTGAAAAAATATTAGATATTGACTATAATAAAGTAAAGGACACTAATCCACACAATTTGAAACCAAATACATCCACATTACTTAGACTTGGTTCAGATAATAATATCCATAAATCATTTTTGGCGTGTTTACTACAAGTATATAAGGATTTCAAAAATATAAAATTCAAAGTTACGTTGGAAAGTTTTATAGATACATTTGTAAATTTATTCACGATTGATAAGTTTATTCAATATAACAATGGTTCTCTAATTTCAATATTCCAATCCAATAAAATTTCAAATCTTGATATTCATGAATATAAATATAGTGTTTTGTATAATTCTCTTGACCTTACGAAAGAAATTGATTATTTATTCTTAGAAAAATGCGTATCTTCGTATCATAACTATAAAAATTATATCAAATCAAATAAAACACACACCGACCATACCTATTTATGGGATATCATTACTGATGAAAATAACCCAATATTAGGACAACCATTCAATCTTATTATTATGGAAATGTCAGAAGACGATATTACAAATAATGTCAACTTCTTATGCCCTACAAACACGTATTCCAATCATATTTACAATTCAAAATGGAATAGTATATTGATGATTAAATCTGGTATGTATTATGAACTTGTATGCAATGTTGAAACGAAATCGGGGATTGAAACGTCAATCAAAACATTTTTCAGACTGGACTCAAGTAATCATATTTCTGTAATAATGAAAACAATTGTCAATCATACATTAGCTGTTTGTAAACCCAAAAAGAGTATTCCGAAAGCACTTACAGAGTTTGTTGAAAATATTGATGTGTCAAGAGTGATTAACATATTGAAACAAAACAATTATATTATTGTAAACCAAGTCATTAATTATCAAAGTAAAGTTATTGGTGTGGAAGTGAAAGAAAATGAGGATATGAAAACAACTATATTTGTTCCTTGCTTTCCATCATCCATTATTCAAGGCTATACTATTGCCACAATGGATAATATATATTGGAATGATTATGAAACTACGATTAAAAGATTAATGGGTATTTCACAGAAAACAAAGAAAATATTATGCTCTCCACAAAATAACGTTTCACAAGATGGAATGATTGTTGGTATCATCACACAAACAAATCAGTTCGTTCAAATCGTTCCTCCAATTGATGATGTAGACCAACATAACAATTTGAAAACAATTAATGATACAAATTATATTCTTGCAGACAAGGTATTAACAAGTGAATCAAAAAGTAATAGTGAACGTATTCAATATGTAAATAATATACGATTAGAAAATGACTTCTACAACGCATTCAAAAATATCATTCGTAATATATTAATATACCCATCTAACAAAAAGATATTAGACAAGTCAAAAAGTTTTATACAAGATTCAACTATATTATTCAAATATAAATTAGAAAAGATGATTATGATAATTACAAAGATTATTGAAGATTTTATTGACTTTGTAGATTATGACGCAAATGTATTGAAACAATTGGATACTATTACAAATTGTATCGATAGTGATAATAAGCAATATTGTTCTTCAAAATCACTAAATGGTATAAATAAATTGTTAATTCCAAGTAAAAATCTAAACGATAGCAGTGTGAAAAATAGAGATATGTATATTGAAAAAGTATCTTATGATATTATTTATAACAAAAATATTCAGGATTATTTTTTCAACACTAAGTTATCAGTTCATATTCCCGATACGTTTTACAATGTCAATAAAAATGAAATTATTATTCCTTCCACACTTATCCAAACTATATTGAAAAATAAGAATGATATTGTATCACAAGCAGAAAACATGTATATTACACAAAACGTATTTGATAATGCTATTCCTGAAATTACTCAAAATTATACTAATCAAATTGTAAGAACAAATATCAATGTAGATTCTATTGATGATATAAATATTAATCAATGTATTGACAAGTATAGTAAGCAATTATTAGGTTCCCCTAATCTTAAATGGAATACGCAATTACCTTCAACTGGTGAAATTTTATTCGGGAATATTCAGGATTGTTCTTACTATATTTGTCAACATATATACAAAATTCATTTCTCCGAAGATATACAAGTAAGTGAAGTCAAGAATAAATTGTGGCTGGAATACAAGAAATATCTTCAAAAATATAATGTGGCGATTAATGATATACTAAGTAATGAAGCGAAAAAACCACTGATTGATTCTATAAAAAATGGTTCATCCAGTCATTTTGCGATGATATCCGACATTAATGATTACTATCTCAGTCTCCTGGATTTTATTGTATTTGCTAACAGTGTGAATATACCTATTTTGTTTATTAATAACAATCCATTGAAGCATTTACAAATAAAGAATAATATGTTATTAACGGGTAATAATGTAGATACAAGCAAAAAATACTTCATTGTTCGTATTCACAATATTGACAGTAAACATAAATTCTCTTTACTTAACGGTCAATATTTCCTATCTGATATTATTGATTATCAAATCATCATTGATAAATATACTCATTATTCAATCGAAGAAATTATTTCAAATTACACTCTATAATTCAATAATAAACATTTATTATATTATTGAATACGTTATACAGGCATTATACGTGCTAAATTATCACTCTGTTCGTTTCTTTTACACCATATTCGCACCTTTTTATACAATTCTCTACCAAACGCGTGATAACTGATATACACTATGTAACTAAGACCCATTGAACCCAAAATAATTGCCGCGATTATAGATAATTTTAACTCATCCTCCTCTTGTGCAATCGGGTGTAATAGATTATCATCATTAAATATAGTTGTTAAATTGAATGTAGGTATCATTGTAGGTATACTTGTAGGTGTTTCTGACATATTCTAATGGTTGTTATTATACTAATTATAAATTGTGTTATCTGATATGCTTTAAATAGATTATCAATATAATAATATAAATAACTACAGTGTGGTTCAAAAATATGCTTATGCAGTGTTATGCAGTAAATACCAAAATTCTACGTTTTAATGATTTTTTCTTCGAAAAAAAAGTGGAACGTGATTTTCAAAAGTGGACATTTTTAAAAATGTCCAAAAGTGAAATATGCAAAA
>Ga0209632_10001603_pt1 | contig 22650 bp, 23 predicted proteins | sample COG_10_FD_184754 | JGI IMG/M metagenome (GOLD analysis project Ga0209632, IMG submission 184754) | Pelagic Microbial community sample from North Sea - COGITO 998_met_10 (SPAdes) (version 2) | ecosystem: Environmental > Aquatic > Marine > Neritic zone/Coastal water | place: Helgoland, sampling... | reverse complement strand
CAAATAAACCGAATTTATCTATTAGTAATTCATGTATAGACATATTTTTATAAGGAAATGTAGATATAATATTATAATCCATATTCAATTTTATATTTTTATATTTTTATATTTTTATATTTTTATATTTTTATATTTTTATATTTTTATTATGAATATATCTATTATGTAAAATTGATTATTTAAACACATACAATAAATATATTAATAAATATAGTATTAGATATAGTATTAGATATAGCAAATAAAATATGAGTAATATTAAACTATTGACACAAACATTATTAAAAGACTATATTAAAAATGAAATAGTAAATTTAATATATTATATTCAACAACAATATCCGAAAATAATGAACGATTCATTATGTAATTTACTAATAAATAAATATTGTAATATAGAGCAGTATAAGTTAAAAAAATATACAAAAATACAAAAAAAGAACATAGTTATTAAAGTTAGTAAAAAAATATTTATAAGGAAATTCAAAAATAAGAATAGTTATAGATTAACTAGAAATGAACGCGATACATGTTTAAATTTTAATGACACGAAATGCTATGCTAGAATATGGAATAATGGAAGTATTATTAAATTAGAAAATGGTAACATCATTTATGGAAAACAATGCACTCGAAAGAAAGCACATAAAACATATTGTAATCAACATTTTGATAATAATCCCCATAGTGATTTTAATATAGAACCGGACGAAACTATAAAATTACATTATAAAAAATATCATAATATGAAATAAAAGTAAAATAAAAATATAAACTTATATTATAAAAACTTATATTATAAAAAATAAAAACAAAAATACAATAAAATAAAAGAATGGATAATCCAATAGTTAAGTATATAACTAATTTAAATTCTATAAAGGATGATATTTTCAAATTAGAAGAAAAATATATAACTAGTAATTCTATTAAGCATAAACAATTATTAGTTTATTATATGTATAGAATTATATGTAAATATTCTGATGTTATAAAAATAAATACAGATCCTTCGTCATTTGAAGATGCTTTTACATCAATAGGTATTCCTACAGATATGACTGATAAATGTTATCCATTATGTGGTAAAATTTCCAATGATGAAAATGAATTAAATATTATGGTTGAAAAGGCGCTTTTTCTATTTGAAAATATGAAAAATAATATTAAAGATAATGAATTATTGGGAAAAAAAAAGGATACAGATGATTTAAAAGATTTTATGAGGTCTAAATTAAATAAAAATGCTATAAAAGAAGATTTAACTTTATTATCGGTTTTATTACCAAAAATATCAAAATTGAGATTAAAATCAACAACAAAGGTGTAAAATAAATTATACTCATATGTCATGATCATATATCATAAAATTATACTCATTATTTTGATCTAGAATTTTACTAATTAAATTATCAGATAATTTATTAACAACCTCATATTGTTTAGTATGTATTAAAGAATTTTTACAAATATTACTTTTTTTTACAGTATTTAATTTTTCATGTAATTTATTTAATCTATTAAGATTATTTTCTAAAATATTTTCAGCAGTATTAATATCCAATGTAGGTATTTTAGGTGTAACTTTAAAATGAGTAATACCTTTAATACCAGTTTTATTATTAATATCAAATTCATTTTTAATATATTCATGTTCCTTTCCATCTTTTGTAAATAAAGATAAATTTATATTTCTATAGGTTGGATTATTAAAATCAGAATCGCCTGGAAATAGAATAGATTTATATATTTCATTTTTAGTAAATTTACTATGTGATATAGGTAGGTTCATTTTCAAATTGTTCTTTTGTGGTAAATTTATTCTTAGTATATGTCCTCTATAATCTTTACCCGTAAATAATAATATTTGGTTGTTTTCATGTGCTTCTAAATTACGAATATTTGATTCATTAGTTGTTTTATATACTTTTATACTTCTAATAGCTGTAAAATTATATTCATCGTCTAAATTAATATTAGCGGAACCTTTCGACTTTATTAAAATACTATGTTTATTTTTATCAAAAGTCGAACCTTCATAAATAATAACGGAATATCCAAATTTTACAGAAATAGATTCGCACATATCTTCATCATATTTTGTTTCTGTTTTTTCCTGAGTAATACTATCATATAAATATGATTTTTTTAATAAAGACTCGCTGAAATAAGCAATTGGGGTTTCTGGAGTTATTATATCCTCTAGATATCCTAATCTAAGTTCTTTACCATTTGATAACTTTATTTTCACAGTATCATCGTATGTTTGAAACTGTTCTTTATTTTTACGTGTTTTAAATGTTTCTAATTTTTTTGCTACTAATAAAATAACTAGTATTAATAAAAATAGTTGGAATATTATAAAAGTATCTCGTTTTAACTCTTTGTTTGACGTTCCTTTTTTACTTATAGTATTACTTATTTTACTCATTTTACTTTTTAATAAAATGTTAACTATAATATATTATCAATATATTATTACTAAATATTTTTTTAACTATATTAATATAATATAATATTTAAAACTCGGAAAATAATAAAAAGTATCAAAATAATAAACAAAGAGAGATATATGTAAATGTATACAATTAGAATCTAGGACGTAATATATCAAATAATATAATAATACCAAATATAACAAATAAATCATTAGTAGGTTTACATATTGTTAATACTTTACAAAGACATTCATTCCATAAATATTTACTTACCATAATTGTTAATAAAAACCAAAGCATTATTACTACAGTTAAAACAAAAAATTGAGAAGTAGTTGGAGGAGGGAGTGTTAGAGTTGTAGGAGTTGTAGCATTGTTAGCAGTAGCAGCAGTAGCAGCAGTAGCAGCAGCAGTAGCAGTAGCAGTAGCAGCAGCAGCAGTATTATTATTCGTAAATGTTTCTAATGTTTTTTTAATTATTTCAGTAACAGCCATTTTAAATTAAACTTAAACAAAAAAATAAATTATAAATTATAAATTGTAAATTGTAAATTATATAATATAGGTAATATTTTTTTTTTGATTTTCTTAAAAATTTAATTAAAATTAAATTAAATTAAATTAAATTAAATTAAATTAAATTTATTTTATATTTCTATGAGTGGGTTCTAAATAAGGCATCTTTAATAATTTAAATATGCTTTCTTCCGTTGGTGTATAAAATTGTTCTCCTATTTCTTCTTTGTTTGTTTGTTTATTATATTCTGTTTTATATAATCCATATTCATTTAATCTGTATCCTTTTGAAAGAGCTTCTGTTCTCATTTTTTTATTTAAATCAGCACTACCTGTAAAATAAAGAAGTGCAGGAGCAAAACTATTATAAGAAATAAATCTAATATCCAATCTTCTATAAGGAAGATTACCATTTAATTTACATATTCCCATATATTTTGAATTACCATCAACTGTTATATGGTCCCATAAAAATCCAATATTTTGTAGACTAATAACAATTTGTAGCAATATATTATTATCAATTTTATCAATATCGTCTTTTTCTTTAATTTCTTTATGAGTGAGTAGAATATCTATATCTCCTGAATCTTTATTACCGCGTCTATAAGACCCACATACAATCATTATAATATCACTATTAATTTTATTTATTAATGTTTTTAATATTTTTTCTATTTTATTTATTTCAGTTCTAGGTATTCGTTTTTCAATATCGTGTAAATACTTAATACCAATTAATTGCGAAAAATGTAAGTATTTCAAATATTTAGTATGTTTAAATTTGTTTTCTATATAAGATTGTCTATGGGATGATAAATGTTTTATATTAACACTTGAATTTAAATTAGCAAATTCATCTGGAACTAATTGATGATTTGTTAATTTAAATAAGGTATCCCATTCTTCAAGAAAATGTTCTAAATTAATATTCATATCTAGAAACTTTTCTGCAGTTTTTTCTCCTATACCATTTACACGTTGCAAATTAACTAAATCAGTAGTGTTATATTTTGATGTATTCATTCGTTTTGCTACTCTATTATAAGATTTATTTTTATTTTCTTTTTTAACTATAAAATTTGATGTATTTGTATCATTCAATGTTTTTATATTTATTTCAAGTTCGTCAATCTCTTTTAGGGTATGTGTTTTACTATTATTTATTTCTTCTATTTTTTTAATTAAACTTTTTGAAGATATATGTTCCTTTATTAATTCTATCGAGCTAAAACATTCCTCATCCAAGTTTTCCAATAAAGAAATCCATTTAATATAGTTTTTAAGTTTAAAAGTAATATTTTTACATTTGGTTTCTAGTTCTGGATTATCTTTTAAATTACAAGTATAGAAAACACTTTTTAATTTAATATTAAGTTCATTTATTTTTTTTATATTAAAAAGTGTTGTTTGATATAAAGTAGGTGATAATTTATTGGATTTAAAATCCATAATATAAAAGTTATATTATTTATTGATTTAGTTATATATATAGATATCAATTTTTAAATCAATTTTTAAATCAATAAATTTTATTTTTTTTAAGTTTCATTAGAATCGGAATTATCACCTTCTTGTTTGTCAGAATAATTAAATGATTTATTATTAAAAAACATATTATATAGTTTATCTTTTACTGCTATAAATAATTTACCAGAATCTTTTCCATAAACTACAAAAATAAATATTAGTCCCGTCAAAAGTATTAGTAATACACCTATTCCTGCTGTAGTTCCTGCTTTTATACACATACCAAACAAAATACATATTATAGATAAAACTATAACAATCGGCAATACTGTAAATATATATACTTTTATAGTAGTATAAATTAATTTCATAAATTCTCCGATGGGCATTTTTTAGTAAATTTTTTTAGTAAATTTTTTTAGTAAATTTTTTTAGTAAATTTTTTTTTGATTATTAATATTATAATATTTAATTTAAAAATAAAAAAAATGTAATTTAATAAATGTAATTTAATAAATTGTGTAGTTTAATCGTTATGCCATTTTACTTCTGCTTTTTTACCAATGCCTGGTGACGAGACATCTTTATAATAGCCTCCTCCTTTTAATTTATCATTCATATCAAGAGATGATTTTAAATCCGTCATATAACTTTTAAATGTATTGGAAGATCCCCCACAACTACCTCCACAACCACCACCATCAATTAATTTAATATTTTTATTTTTATTTTGTTTTCTAACACGTTTTTTATGTCTAGATAATTTTTTTGTTAGTTTTCTAGACCGTTTATTTTTATTAGTTGTTTTTTTTTTACGATAACTAGCAGATTTATTTATATTAGATTTTCTTCTTTTTAGAGATGATTTAGTTTTTTGTTTAGGCATTTTGATTTAATTTTATTTAGTTTGATTTAATTTGATTTAATTTGATTTAATTTATAATATATTAAAATATATTTTTATTTTAATATATTAAAAATGTATAAAATAAAAATAAAATTGAAATTTATTTTGTGAGATGGTATAATGTTAGGAAATATTTATTCTGGTAAGCTCATTTAGAGCAGTTGGAAATCCTTATCTTTTTATTCAATTATTTTTTGATTAACTAAAAAAAGTATGCGTTTTGACTGGATACCTTCGGGTACCAGAATCCTAGCACCATTTTTCATCTATCATAATACATTTTTTTATTATATTTTTTTATTTTTAATTAAATTAAATTAAATTATAAAAAACTATTTAAGAATTTATTATATATATTATATATTCGATAATATAATATAATATATTATATTATATTATAGTATCAAATAATGCTCCCATAGCTCAGTTGGTTAGAGCGCCGTACTTATATGTAGTATTGGATGTTTTAATTAATTCCTAGCCCTGTGGAAATGCGGAGGTCGTGGGTTCAAACCCCACTGGGAGCAATTAGTAGATATTCTACTATTTTTTTTATTTATTTTGTTTATTTTGTTTTTGTAAATTTATATTGACTATTTTTAATTAAAAATTGATTTTTTTAAACAGTATAATTATAATAATACATTTCCAGTTATTGTTAAGTGTAAAAATGGGTACTTGTTTTACTACACCAAAGCATTCATTCATGTCTACACATACATATGTTAAACTTGAACAACAACAATCACCTACATATAGTAAATATAATGTAGATGTTCAAACTAATAGACCTAGTCCTACATATTATGAAGGACCATTAAATTATAATATGCCTCCAATATATACCCCACCTCCTACATAAAAAATATAAACAAAAACTATATATTAAAATATATTAAAATATATTAAAATATATTAAAAAAAAAATCTATATAAATAAAAATTGATTATTTTTTATTATAAATAATAAAAATATAATAACTATAATAACTATAATAACTAAACTATAAATTCGAATGTCGTTAAAACCATCACAAATATTGGATTATTTATATGATTCTAGAAAAATAATTATAGATATGCTTAACTATAGAGGGTTCAATATAGATAATTATTCTTCATATACAAAAGATGAATTAAACACATTATTTGAAAAAACAAATAGTAAAATTAGTGTATCGGATGTAGTTGGTCCGTTAGATATATTAGTTGAAAAAAAGAATGAAAATAATGAAACAGAACAATTATTTATTAAATATCGTCTAGATAAATTTAAAAAAACAAAATCGCAAGAACAACAAATATTAGATATTTATACTAATATTATTAAAAAGGAGGATACATTACTATTAATATATTTAGATGATATAAAATTTAAACCGACTAAAAAAGAAAGTAATGTAGAATTATTTATTGATGATATTTATATAACATATGGATATTTTATTCAATTATTTGGAATAAGAAATTTATTATTTAATGTAATGGATCATTATACTGTTCCTGAACATGTTATTATTAATAAAAAAGAACAAGAAGAATTATTTATAAAATTTAATATTAAAGAAAATTCTAATTATCCTACGATTAGAAGAGAAGATCCTGTTGCTAAAATGATAGGTCTTAAACCAGGAGACATTTGCAAAATTAAAAAACCTACAAGTTCAAATATTTATAGTTATACATATAGATTATGCACCATGTAATCTTTTAATAACTATATTGGAACTATATTGGAACTATATTATAAGTATTTTATTATAATTTTATTTTTTTTTTATATTGTTTTTTATATTTTTTTTTTATATTGTTTTTTATATTTTTTTTTTGAATATAATTATATGATTACTTCATAAATACTAAAAAATAAAATTATAATAAAATACTTATAAAATAAAAATATAGTAACTATTTTAATATGGATTATAAAAATGAATATTTTTTAGTTGAAAAAAATGAATTAATAAGTAATTATCTTCTCGATAAATTTAAATTATGGGTATGGGATTTTGATGATACTTTAATAGATACAGCAACTTATTATAATAAATCTATGGAACCAAACGATATTTTAATGAGAACTGACGACCAATTAACAGAAGATATACCTAATGTTTTATATTTTAGAAGTCTAGTAAATTATTTAATTAGCAGAGGTGTAAGAGTAGCAATTGCTAGTTTTGGAACCTTTAAAATAATTAAAGCATATATGGATCGTATATTTGGTCTGAATCAAAACATATTTACTTCTGCAAATTTAAAAGCCTTATGTAGAGATGCTAATGGAAAACCTATTCGATTCTACCCAAATAAAAATGATTTTATTGATTGTATTATGGACCATTATAGAATATATGAACCTATAAAAGTAGTTTTATTTGACGACGTTATGAGTAATATTTCTGAAGCAATGCATTCTGGTATAGTAGGTGTTAAAATAAAAGGTAAAGATTCTGATAATACATTGTCATCACAAAGGAGTATGTATTCAAACAATACAGAAAATGTATTTTTTGGAGAAATGGTTTTAAATAAATTAGAAACCACTTTAAAACGATTAGAACAAGAAAACTCAACTAAAAATAATTGTAATAATATTAAAAATGAAACATTCAGTGCTATAGGAAGTAGAAAAATAGGCACACTTAATCAAGCATATAGACTTGAACGAGAAACCTTTTTCAATAATATAAAAAAGAAATACGATGAAGAACAACAAGACGCAACAATAGAAGAAGAACATGAACCATTTGATACAACACAAAAAATTAATACCAATTATAAGAAGAATAACAGAAATAGTAACAGAAAGAGTAACATAAAACCTAGTGTTTTAAATAGAGTAAATAAAGTAAATAAATTAGAAAACAAAGCACACACAGATATAAAAGAGAAATTTAATACTTTTACAAATCAATTACCTACTACTTTAAATTACGAATTTATGATTATAGTCATCATTATAATAGTATGTGGTGGTTCCTTATTTGTTTTAATGAATAAACCTAGAAAACGTAAGTAAAATTAACATATTAATATTTATCTAATTAAATAATTAAATAATTAAATAATTAAATAATATTATTAAATAATATTATTTTAAAATGAATTATAATAATGAATATTTTTTAGTTGAAAGAAATGAATTAATAAGTACTTATCTTCTCGATAAATTTAAATTATGGGTATGGGATTTTGACAATACTTTACTTGATACAGCGACTTATTATAATAAATCTATGGAACCAAACGATATTTTAATGAGAACGGACGACCAATTAACAGAAGATATACCAAATTGGATATATTTTAGAAGTCTAGTAAATTATTTAATTAACAAAGGTGTAAGAGTAGCAATTGCTAGTTTTGGAACCTTTCAAATAATTAAAGCATATATGGATCGTATATTTGGGTTAAATCAAAATATATTTGATACCTCAAATTTAAAAGCAGTATGTAATCATAATAATGGAACATCTTTTAGTTTTTTAAAAAACATTTGTATGTCTAGTATATTTTATCAAAATAAAAATAATTTTATTGATAGCATCATGAAACATTATAAAATTTATAAACCATATAGTGTAGTTTTATTTGATGATAATATGAATAATATTTTAGATGCTATAAATTATGGTATTGTAGGAGTTAAAATAATAGGAAAAAATAATGATGGTATATCATCCTTATTATCATCTTCTCGTAATATTTATTCAAAAGATTCACTAAATGTGTTTTTTGGAGAAGCTATTTTAAATAAATTAGAAATAAGTTTAAAACAAAAAAATAAATCAAATAAGGTAGAAACATTTAATAATCCAATTACAACTCAAATTCCTTCTAATAAATTAAATTATGAATATATTATTATAATAATAACTATAATTGTATGTGGCGTTTCATTATTTATTTTAAATAATAAATTAAATAATAAACCTAGAAAACGTAAGTAAAATTAACATATTAATATATTAATATATTAATATATTAATATTTATCTCTATAAATTTTATAAATTTTACCTTCTTCCCCTTTTAATAAAGCTAATTTCCATTCTTCATTATCCATAAAATCAATAAAGAATTTGTAAAATCGTTTTAAATTGGTAATTACTTGTTGTTCAACATATTGGTCTTTATATTCAATATCCATTATATTAATATTACAACCAGATTGAGTATTTAAATTTTCAACCATATATCCATTAGCACATTTATTCATCCATAGATAAGTCATAATTTGTGGTTCTTCATAATCACGGATTTTGTTAAAATGCTTATTAACACGGTTCTTAATTTCAACAACTTCCCCTTTATCTGTTAAACCGTCAATTTTACCAACTAAAATGATTATATCGTCACCATCTGTTTTAATTTCTACCTCAGAACATAATTGACTAGATAACACTTTACACTTTTTTTCATTTTCAAAAGCCTTAACTGCACTTGTTTCATTTTTTGTTCCATAAACTGTATTGCTAGTATCATTTACAAGTTTTTGAATTTCTTTTAAATCTTCTTTTTTAATTTTTTTTGGAAGTGATTCCATTATTTCAGCCTTTTTTTTAACAACATCAGAACTTGTTTTTGATGATTGTGCATCTTTAATATCTGTATTAATATTAAAATCATATTTTTTTTGATATGCTTCTAATTGTTTTGTTGTTGAAATATTTTTTGGTATAACTTCTGGTTCTTTTTTCGTAATAATATCAGAATATTTTTTATAATCAGCAAAATTATAAGACCTCCATATGCCAAAAACTACCTTATCAAACTTTTTAAAATAATTCATATTCATAATTACAAATAAATTACTAGTAGAAAATCGTATTTTAACCATAATTACTAACTATGTTATAAGTATGTTATAAGTATGTTATAATTACATAATTAATATTATATCAATTTTATTTATACTGTTTTATTTTATTTAAAATTATTTTAAATAAAATTATTTTAAATAAAATTATTTTAAATAAAATATGGTATATCATAATGTTAAATTACATTAGTCAATTAACATTTGTTTTAAGTTTTCTAAATTAGTTACATTATCATCCTCGTTTTCATCATCACTTGAGTCGTCATCACTTGATTCATCATCACTTGATTCATCATCCGATCCGTCTTTTTCATCATTATCACTTGATTCATCATCATTTGATTTATCATCAGATCCGTCTTTTTCATTATCATCTTGTGATTTTGTATTTTTAAATTTTGATTTATCATCATTATTTTTATTAAAAACAATTTTAATAGTATAAATAAGACCTGGAACATAAAATAACATTGTTAGAATAAAAGAATAAATGAATTCATCAATATGATATAATAAATTTTTAATATTGGTAGAAGTAATAAATGGGAAACTAGACTTCATTCTACCAAAATAATGTATAAGAATACCTAATGGTGGAAATAAAGAAGTAAATATTACTTTAAAGAAATATGAAGGAATACAAAAATAACCATATCCTAAACCACCATATAATATTTTATCTATTAAAGAATACTCATCTTTTAAAATTTTGTCTTTTAATTCTTCATGATTTGGCATAATTTATAATTTATACCTTCCAATTAAAATAGTATAACAAATTATTAGAATACTCTATTATAACACTCTATTATAATTTAAAAATAAAATTAAAATTAATTAAAAGTTATTAATAAAAAAAATTTATATTAAAATAGTTTACAGAATAGTTTACAGAATAGTTTACAGAATAGTTTATAGAATAGTTTATGTTTTACTATAAGTATTAATTTCTTTATATGTAGTTTTTTCATATAAATCAGCATAATAACTATTAACACATAAAAGCAATCCATATACTACACCTAGTGGATAAGAAATATACATTAATAGTAATGATATTAATATGTTAACCCAACCATATAATCCTTTAGACATAAATATACCTAATGGAGGAACAAGTAATGTTATTAAATATCTGACATAAATATATTTTATGACTAAAGAACCTTCTTTTAATATGGCTCTTCTAGTTTCTCTTACTTTTATTTTATGTGCTTCTAATTCTTCATCTGTTTTAAACATATTATATCCATCCTTAAAGAAAGTAAAAAAAACATTATTAGAAAAACTAATGATTTTATTTATAATATAATCAAATGTTGCTAATATTAATTTACCATATGTTCCACTTGCTTCAACTGCTTCTAATGTTTTTTTATCAAACTTATCCATAGACATTCTAGTATCTATTTCATCTCCTCTATCTAGATTACCATATTTATCTGCTCTAAATTTTTCTTTGCTTTTCATTTTATAATTATTAACTATATTTACTAACTATAATTATTAATTATATTTATTATATTTTTTTTTATATTTTTTTTAATGTAAAGTTAATTTAAACTTTATTTGGAATAAAGAAGAAAGAAAGCATATGATACTCCAGGGATATAATATAGCATAGTTAAAGCACTACAAATTAATATTTCAATCCAGCGTTGAAGACCAAATCTCATAAATATACCAAGCGGTGGTAGTAAAACAGTTGACATAATAACAGTGTTTGGTAGTTTGCCTTCATTTGGTTTATAACATTTAGTTTTGGATGTGCTTTCTACTAGATCACCATTTTTATCTTCCATTTTTATATCCCATCCAAAAGCCTTATTCATTATTGGATGCAATATATTATTCGCTATATATTTACTAAATGTAGTAATTATTCTAAGTGCCACATTAATTATAATATGTGGTATATTACTAAATCCTGTAAATAAATCATTAAATAAATTGAATGGATTTAACAATTCTCCAATAATATATAACACAAATTTAATCACCCAAAATATTATTTTAAAAAAACTTCCAATTGATTTTGTTAATGTTTTAATACCCTCCCCAATATCTTTTAAACTATAAAACCCCTCTTTAACATAACCAATATTTTCTTTTACAGTATTAGTAAAATCCTCTGTTTGATTAGCAATTTTTTTAAATTCATTTGGTGTTTTAAGTAAATCTTTTAATAGATTAGTTGTTAGTTTAGTATGTTTCTTTTCATTTTTCTTTTCATTCATATTTAATTATTTATATATATTATTAATTAATTTATTATTTAATATATTTTGTATAATATATTTTGTAAATTAAAATTAAAATATAATATAATATTAATAAAATATTTTTAAAAATTATTTTAAAAATATAATATATTTATATATTAATACTAATAATAATTATAATAATCTAATACTAAAATAAAATGAGTTTTAATAGATTACCTTACGATCAATGTTCTTATGAACAAGTAGTTGCTGAAACAACCGGCCCTGGTATGTATCAATTGGAAACACCTCCTAATACTTGTAAACCGTGTCATCCAACAGATGTTAGAATTCGTCTTCAAAGTGGAGGTGTGGCTCTTAATAAAAAAAATGATTTAATTGATATTGATTCTGAACTTTCAGGAATTAGTAGAAATCTTAGTAATTGTCCTAAACGAAAATACCTTCCAAATTGTGACATCATGGAAAGTTGTAATATGAATGATGGTAACGACCATAGTTCTTGTAAAAGCACCGATAAAGTGTGTATTCACTCACAAAAAGAAACCATCGCATTTGATGATTGTTTTACAAATTCTGAGGATACACGATTAAGTAATCCACCATGCAATTTGCGTGGAACTGGATGGAATCGATGGGAATGGCTTTGTAAAAATCCACAAGCAAACTTAGAAGAATCTTATGATTTACGAATTAACACTCGCATTCTTTCTAAAAATAATCACAGACCCTGCATTCCTAAACCAATAGACCAATTTTTAGTCCATCCTGATTATAATGAGGATGAAGTATGCGAACCACTAGAACAATATAAAAATGTATGCACTGTTCCGACATCTCCACCTAGTGTTCAATGGCAATCTCTTAATACTATTAATAACTATTAATAACTATTAACTATTTTATAATTTCAATCTTTTCAATCTTTTCAATCTTTTCACAATTTAAATAATTTACATTATTTTATAATTAATATGTTTATATACATTTTTAATTTTTATCATTTATAGTATGTGTATATTAAAACCTTTATATATTACACCTGATAGTTATTTTTATAAATATTATAATAACTATATTAATAAACAAAATAATAGTGAATCTGATGTTTTCATTTTAAATCTTTTAAAATGTAAAAGTAAAATTATTAAACCAACTATTCTAAATAAAAATGATATAACGCAATGGTTTACACATTCCGCAAATGATAATAATGAATATAATGATTTATTTAAAAAACAAATAAATGATAATAAAAACATATGTAATATTTGTTATGAAACACTAGATGATTTATACATTATAACCTCATGTTATCATACATTCTGTTATAAATGTGCTAATACAGTTTATTTTAATAATAAAACTAAATCAGTTAAAGAAAATGGAAACCATTTAAATGAAATGATAAAAAAGGATTTTAAATGTCCTTGTTGTAATTACTCACAAACTGAAAAAGACCTATATCTTTTTACAAACAATAATTTAGATAAACATACTCCAGAATTTAAAACAACATATTTATCAATGATTAAACTTATCTATGAAACTAAAAATAGTTGTTTTAAAAATAAATTTAATTATAATATAAATAAAGGATTTATTTATAAATATTTGGGGTATAAAACTTATTATATAATTGATAAAATATTAGCAAATAAAAGTCCTTTTAATATACTTAAATCCAGCAAAAATAAAATACATACTATTAAAATATTAATATCAAATAATCCAAGATGGATTACACTTATGAATAATTTATTAGATAATGATAATCATAATTTTATTTTTTGTTTAACTGGTAATTTAATGAATGTATTAAATAATCATATTAATGACACAGATCCTAATTTTAAATACAATTATCATTTATATTTACTAGAACCTTACAATAAAACAAATTATGATAATATAAAAAGCAATTTAAATTTAAAATTACTTGAAATACAAGAAAATATACAATACGCAAATATTAACATCACACCATATCAACTTATAATTAAAAATACTATTGATGAAACAATATTTAAAAATAAAGTAATCATTACTTGACTTTTTTGTTAATGAATTCTAAAAAACAGTTTATTCTTCTTTGATTGGTTCTTCTTTGATTGGTTCTTCTTTGATTGGTTCTTCTTTGATTGGTTCTTCTTTGATTTGTTCTTCTTTGATTGGTTCTTCTTTGATTGGTGGTTTAGTTAAATATGTATACATTTTCTTTTATATGGATATGAATAAAGGGTTATAATTATTCTTTTTTTATTATGTTTTGTTTTTTTATTATAATTTTTGTATGTATATTTATTTTTGTATGTATATATATTTTTTAATGTTTTATAGTGAAAATCATTATTTTCAGAATAAATACGTTAATATTATATATAAAATATACAAAAAAAACAAAAAATACACGAAAAATTGAATTTTTTTATTTATAATATAATATTTAACAATTCGACATGAAAGACAAATCTGCTATACAACTCCTAGTTGAAGAACCATCTGCTGTGATGCTCTGGTTTATGATTCAGCGGTTAGGAAATTATGAACCTGGATTAGTTGAGATGGTTCTATTGATGGTTGAGACTTTCACTATTGACGATGTTGGAGAAATTCCTCATAAAAAATATACGGATAATCTTTCCTTGAATGGGTGTTTGTTGATACCAAACTCGGTTACTAAGATTGAAGGGTTGGTCTTTTTAGGGTGTAGTGGATTGACATCGGTGAAGATACCAAAATCGGTTACTTATATTGGAGATTATGCCTTTACGAGGTGTAGTGGTTTAACATCGGTGAAGATACCAAACTCGGTTACTAAGATTGAAAGTTATGTCTTTTCTGAGTGTAGTGGATTGATATCTGTGAGCATTCCATCCACTCTTACAGACATTGAAGAGGGTGCCTTTTTTGAGTGTAGTGGTTTAACATCGGTGGAGATACCAAACTCGGTTACTTATATTGGAGATCATGCCTTTTATGGATGTAGTGGATTAACGTCGATAGAGATACCAAACTCGGTTACTGAGATTGGATTGTGTGCCTTTGCTGATTGTAGTGGTTTAACATCGGTGGAGATACCAAACTCGGTTACTGAGATTAGATGGGGTGCCTTTGCTTGGTGTAGTGGTTTAACATCGGTGAAGATACCAAACTCGGTTACTAAGATTGACAGTTATGCCTTTTCATGCGAATGTGAAATAATTCGCACATAAATTTCACAAATCATCCCCAAAACAAAATAGATGTGTATTACTATAATTTCACATTAAATTTTAAAAAAAAAAATATATATTTTTTAATGTATTATAGTATATTTATTTTTTAGTTTCTGGTTTAGTTTCTGGTTTAGTTTCTGATTTAGTTTCTGATTTAGTTTCTGATTTAGTTTCTGGTTTAGTTTCTGATTTAGTTTCTGATTTAGTTTCTGATTTAGTTTCTGATTTAGTTTCTGGTTTAGTTTCTGGTTTAGTTTCTGGTTTAGTTTCTGATTTAGTTTCTGATTTAGTTTTTGATTTAGTTTCTGGTTTAGTTTCTGGTTTAGTTTCTACTTTAGACTTCTTTATTTTTTTTTTAATTGATTTTGAAGGTTTAGTTAAATATGTATACATTTTCTTAGCATCATTTACTAATGTAGGTTCAAATCCTTTTTCTTCTAACATTTCTAGTGCTATATGTTGTGTAGTGCGACCTGGTTTTAATGTATATGATTTTTGTATTTTACCATCTTTATCATATTCAATTGAAAAATGATAATTATTATAAGTGTTTTCTTTTTGGGCGAATTCACTTAATGTAGAGAAATGTGTGCTAATAAAACAAATTGAATTATCATATGAAGCCATTTTCTTTGATATAGCATATGCTCCTGATAATCCTTCATAGTAGTTTGTGCTAACAAAAATTTCATCCATAATAGAAAATACAAATTCGTCTTTCTTAATAGTATTAAATTCCTCTATTTGTTCATAACATCTAGACATTTCCGCTTGAAATAATGACTCTTTACCTTGACAATCGGGAATATTTAAATATGTATTTATGTAATGAAAGGGTGTAAAATCCATTTTACTAGCAGGAACTACACAGACTGTTTGCCCTAATATTAAACATTCAATAACGGATTTTAAAAATGTAGATTTACCAGAAGCATTTGGACCAGTTACCATTATATCTTTTATATGAGTTGCTCCTATACATTTCCCATCTTTCCCATCTTTCCCATTTTTAATTGATATTGAATTTTTAATTATATTTTCTTTCTTTATCATCATATTATAAAATCCCTCTAATACTAATTCTGGTTTATTATTTGTATTAATATGATTTGTGTACTTAGGCAATGATATATTATTCATATTATTCCTATATAAATCACTCATTGAAGACCATACATCAATTGTTGCTATATAATCTAAATAAGATTGCAAAATAAATGGATTTTCTTTTAATATATGAAACTGTTTTAATATAATACCTTTGTCTGAAAGTATGAATTTAGGGTCGTTTTTAAATACATTATGTTCCAATAATTTAAGATTAGCATCTTGTTTAAAAGCAATTTTGTCTGAAAACTTTTCTTTTATTTCAGAGGATCCCATATACCCAACCACATCAAATATTTCTTGTGCTTTTGAAACCCACAAAGATACTTTATTCAACTTCGTTTGAAATAATTTTATAATTTTAAGATATGCATAAGAATAATTTAATGTGGAATATATACTATAAATATAAGAACCTACTGTAAATATATAATATATTATTGTTGTGAAATTGGAATCTATCATATACTTTACTATTTTAGATATAATAGTTGTAAAATTAAGAAATCCTCCACCTCCTTGTTCTTCTGTGGAATTATCATTCATATTATCATAAATTTTATAAATATTTTTCATCATTTTTGTCAAACCTCCACCACCCGTAAAATACATTTTCTTTATCATTAACCAATATGTTTTAAACGGTATTTTTAATTTTAATATAAACTTTATGATGAAAAAAGGCACTATAAATAATATTATAGGCATTAACAATCCATACAAAGGCATTATAATTAATTTACAATAGTAAAATATTTTGAGTATTAATTCATTTCCATTAATCCATTTATTCCAAAAAGAATTAAAATAAACCATATCTAACATATTACTTATTTCATCCGTTTTATCTTTAAAAAACCAAAGTATATCACCTTCAGATTTTTTTAACTCTTTTAAACTATCTACAATATAATCTAATGTATTAGGAGGTGATTCTAACTGAGATTCTGTTTCTTTAGTTGTGGTTTGGAATTGTTCTATAATACCTTTACGTTCATTTAAAATAGTTAGGTCAGTTATTGGATTTAATATTAATTGTGTAAGATACGTTTTACCTAATATAGTTTGTGTTGTATTTATTTTAGAAAAAAAAGTATCTTCACTATCACCTTTATTTGATTCAAAAAATTCTAATTCATTATATTTGGAAAATAATTTATTGTCTTTTAATTTTGGAAACTGTTCATCTAGTTTATATAGTTTCTTAATTAAACTTTCTTTTTCCAATAATGGCATTTCTTTAGATTCATTTTTAACTATTCTCGAAAAGCGGTAATTTTCATCTTCTTTCTCTTCATCTGATAAATTATTAAATTGTATTTCTTTTCTATTTTGAATAATATCATATGTTTTTTTAAAGACGCTATTGTTATTTATTAGTGTTTGTATTTTTTCAGATTCTAATATATCCTCAAATAATGACATTTTTTAAAAACATTAGATATATTATAAGTCATAATTAAACATAAAAAAGTTTTTTTTTTAATTCATTTTTTTTTTTTAGGTTCTGTTAGAAAGAATTAATGTTTATTCTGTAATAATAATATGTGCGCTCGGGTCAAATTCATCTTCAGAGATTTTCATAATTATTCCGGTCCATGTGATACTTACACCACCACCAGTACCTGATGGAAGACCTAAATGGATATAAGCCTCTGGGTCTGTAGCTCTGTATACAAAATACAGAGTTTCATATGAATCGTTCGAACAACTCTCTATTCGTGTTGTTGAATGAGGACAGTCATCAGCAAGGTTCTGACCTTTATGTCCCCAAGACGCCATTTGTAGGTCAGGTCCGCCTGCATTTGTAAGGCAATCCTCAGCACCTTTATAACTTGATGATGCTGAAATGAGGTCGACAGTACATAATGGGTTACAAATTAGGTCCCCGTCCCATTCTGGTCCATCATATGTACTTGGAGGCATTCCATCACACTCGTAATATCCAGAGCAAGTATGATATGGAATGATATATTTCGTTGGTGTTACTGAAATGAGGTCACTACCATGTACCTCACATGTATGTTGTGTAAGTCCACTTTTATTAAATGTTTTTGTACTTTCAGTACATTCACGATGTAAACAATACATTTCACCGCGTGGTAGTTTATGGTTATCAATATGGCCCTCTAATTCCCAGTCCTCGGTTATATCTAGAACTTCGTCACAGTATGGACATTTGTAATGAGATTCTTCATCCAAAGAATCTACAGTGTATGTTTCCATTGTTGTTTCTTTCAGAGGATATATGTTGTATTTTTAATTATACAAATAAATTTCAATTTTTTGTATATTTGTAAATATTAGATTTAAAATTAACTAAAAAAACTTTAAACAAAAAACTTTAAACAAAAAACTGTCTTTAGTTAAGATCTAATGTTATTTCTTTTTCATTACCTAAATCCCTAGAACCTGATATATTTGATAATAAAGCATCTATATCACTTGTATCATTCATATTTAAATCAGTGTTTGGCATATTGCGAGGAGGTGGTTGTGGATTGGAAAATGGTGGTTGGCTCAGTGGATCATAAATAGGTGGTCCTGATTCATTATTATTATTATTATTATTATTATTATTGCCAGAATTTTTATTACCACCTCCTGTAAAGTTATTTAATATATTTCCCATAAAGCCTCCAAAACCAGGTTGTTTCTTAGACATGGATTCTGCTGCGGCCTGTCCCATTTGATTCATTAAATCCGGATTTTGTTTCATAATGTCTCCCATTCCTGGCATTGCGCTCTTAAACATTGTATTACTTAAATGGAACATAAAAGCACTGCCAAATAATGTAAATAAAAGCCTTACCTCAGGTGCCATAGACCCTTTTTCTTTATGTTTTTCATATAGTTCCTCAAAAATATCATCATAATCATGAATCCCTTCGTGCACTTGTTCGCTCCAATTATCTAGTTTAATACTAAAAGGATCAAACTTATTATTTAAAAATTCCATACCAGTAACAGCAGATATTAACATATGCCGTTGCATTTTAACACTCGCATCTACTTTACGTTGATAATATAATCTATCATATTCATATTTCATTTCTTCATAATCACTAGACATACTAAATGTTTTAGGAATTCGCATACCTTTATCACGTAATCTCTCAAATTTACATAATAAATCAAATTTTGCTTTCTGTATTTCCTCATATGACATTGGTTTATTTTCACTATAATTATGTGCATTATTTTCGTTATTTTCATCATTATTATTATTATTATTAAAATGTGTATTTGAAGAAAACGGATCATTGGAAGATGTATCTGGTAAAGTGGGACCGCTCATACTAGCACCATTATATCCATCGTCTAAATTTATATTATCTAAATTTATATTTTCTAAATTATCTTCGAACATATTATCATTTAAAAAATCGCTTTTATTAACACTTTCAGGTTTCTGAGATTCTTGTTTATTTATGGATATGGAATGATCCGTATTATTAACATTAAAACTACTTGATTTAGTATCACGTTGTTTACTTTTATTTGCTAATAAATCTAAACCTAAATTAGAATCATCTAAATGCGACATACTTGAACTACGATTGTTATTATTATTAGATGTGTCATCTCCTAATTCTATATTAATAGATTTCAATTCATTATCAATTGTATTTAAATCAATACTGTCAAAATCATCCATGATTAAAAAATACCGTTCTTAAATAAGTATTCTATTTAATTATAAATAAATATACGCAATTAAAGTCTTAAATGTAAAAATTGAAAATAATTAAATAAGTTATTTAAATATAAAAATACTAAAATCGGAAATCAAAAAATCAAAAAATCAAAAAATCAAAAAAAAAAGTTTTTATTTATCTTCTGTCATCTAGTGGAATATAATCCATTTTGATTTTTTTAAATATATCGCGTTCTGTTTTAATAGTATGAATTGGGTCTCCTGTTACTGAATCATATAAACCCCATTCATTTAATTTCATATTGTTTTTCTTTGCTTTTGCTCGCATCATTTTATTAAATACAGCACCGCTTGTATAATATAATTGTGCATATATATAGGAAGATGTATTGACTAATCTAATATCTAGGTGCCTATTATTATATTTTGGTGTTAATTGAGTTATACCAAGAAATTTCGTTTTACCTAATGAAATAGTATTTGTAATTACTTTATGCTGTGTTAATATGTCGATTATATGTTGTAATAAATCGGATTTTTCTATATGTGATTTCGTTTTATATTCTTTAGTGTTTGGTGCTGTAATTAAAATATCAATGTCTTTGGATTCTGTTGTATATTTAGATGCGAAACTACCTGCTAATTCCACTTTACATTTTTTTATATCTTTGTTTTTTGAATTTGCTAGAATATCGTGTATTTTTAAATAAATGTCGGATGCTTCATCTCTTGGTATTTTAGAAGATAATTCTTTATGATATTTAATTCCTATTTTTTGTTGCGTTGTCAATTTTAATTTATTTGATGCATTTGCAACATTTTTTAAATAATGATTTAATTCTTTTATTGTATCTAGATTAAATTTGCGTTTTATTTCCTTTGCTTTTTTATCTCCAAATCCAAGAATATGTGCTATATTATCCTTGTCGACAGAAGGCGAAGATGTTTTATTTTGTTTTTTCAGGTCATCGAGCGTTTTTAATTCATTTGTTTCTATTATTTCATCAATTTTTGCTACCATAGCCTTACCAATATTAGGAAGATGTAATACTTGCTTACCGGATGTTATTATTTTTGTATAGCGTTTTAATTGATATACTCCTTTTTCATAAGCATTTTTTCTTATTGAGTTGTTCTCTAAATTATAATAATATGATAGTTCTTGAAACAATTCCACAATTCTTTTATTAATTGTATATTTTTTATAGTTTTGGTTTGATGGTTGGTTTATTTTTTTAGATGTTTTTCTAGTTGATTTTTTGATTTTTGTAGATGTCGGTTTAGAAGGATTTGGTGTGGGTTTGTGAATGAGTTTGAAATTATTATGAATTGGTTTATTATTATCCCATCCTCTAAATAAAGCGATTTCTTGTTGATATTTACCTCCTTCTGTTTCAGAATTAAAATATCCTCCTTTATGTGTTTCAAGAACCATTGGTATATTATGTTTTTTTGATATATCATAAACTACTTTTAAAGCCATAATATCACCTCCTTTATCTTTTCCATAAATATAACCTTCTCCGAGTCCTTGGTGTAAATCCTTTCTAGAGTTAAGGATTGCTTTACTATCATTTATATGAAATAAATTTAAATATCGTAATCCAATTAATGTATCAAACTCTTTAAAATATTGTGTTGTTCCTTCAACAGTTGAGATTTGACTCCCTGATGAAAATATATGTGCTGTATCAACACATATGCCTAATCTAGAATGATATGATTTAGAAAACGCATCCCATACTTTTTTAAATTCGGATAATGTTGTTCCTATTTGACTACCTTTACCTGCTGGTGTTTCTAATATGATTTTAACAGACGCACAGTCCCTTGTTTGGTCAATAGCGTATTTAACATTTGCAACCATATTTGCGTATGCTTCCGTTTCATTCATATCTTTTTTATATCCAAGATGTAATACGCATCCACGCCCTCCTAATTTATGTGTCAATCTTATATCAAATATGAGATTATCAAGAGCATATTTAATAGCAGGTGATGATGGAGGATGATTACAAAAATTAAGAAGATAAATTGTATGAATAACAAGAATGGTTTTAGTTGTAGTAATATGATTTTTTATGTCGGTAATTTGGTCAGGACTTAATTTAGTTTTCATTTTCAAACTAGCAGATTTAGTTCCGCCTAGAAAGATTTGTATTGTATTACCATCAATGTATTCTACATATTTAATAGCATTTAATACTCCCTTACCAATACTGGCATGCGGTCCAATTAAACACCTTTTTTTATTCATTTTATATACTTATTATATAATTATTAT
>Ga0209632_10001597_pt1 | contig 22674 bp, 22 predicted proteins | sample COG_10_FD_184754 | JGI IMG/M metagenome (GOLD analysis project Ga0209632, IMG submission 184754) | Pelagic Microbial community sample from North Sea - COGITO 998_met_10 (SPAdes) (version 2) | ecosystem: Environmental > Aquatic > Marine > Neritic zone/Coastal water | place: Helgoland, sampling... | reverse complement strand
CACCAAGCCACAACGACTGGTGGCAGTGCATTCCTGAACCGTTGTCACCAAAGAGTGGTTTTGGCATGAAGGTCGCGGTCTTGCCGTGAGCCCAGGCAACATTTTTGACCACGTACTTGAACTTCATCAGGTCATCGGCAGAAGATCTCAGGCTGTCAAATGTGTAGTTGATCTCGCCTTGGCCGGCTGTTCCTACTTCATGGTGGGAACGCTCGACTTTGAGCCCGACCTGCTGCAACTTAGTCACCATGTCATCCCGGATGTCAGCGAAGTGATCAACGGGGGGAACGGGGAAGTAACCACCCTTGTAACGGGTTTTATAGCCGCGGTTGCCACCTTCTTCCACGCGACCGGTATTCCAGGCACCTTCCACAGAGTCGATGAAGTAGTACCCGGAATGCTGATTTGTTTCAAACCGGATGTCATCAAAAACGTAAAATTCGGCTTCGGGTCCAAAATAGACCGTGTCAGCGATGCCGGTTGACTTCAAATAGGTTTCGGCGCGCGAGGCCACATTACGCGGGTCACGTGAGTACGGCTCATTTGTGAACGGGTCCAAGATCGAGAAGTTCATGATCAGGGTCTTAGCGGGGCGAAACGGGTCAATGTAGGCGGTGCTGGGATCGGGAACGAGTTTCATGTCAGACTCGTGGATCGCTTGGAAACCGCGGATTGAGGAACCATCAAACATGAGGCCCTCTTCAAAAGCGTCAATGGTGAATGAACCCACCGGGACGTTGAAGTGCTGCATGACACCGGGTAGGTCCATAAAGCGCACGTCGACGAACTCGACGTTTTCCTTCTTGATGAAGTCGAGAACTTCTGAACTCGTTGTGAACATGCCGACCTCCTATAAGGGCTCCAATTCGGGAACCATGTAGGACCCAATTGTAGGCAAGATGGGTATCGGACACGTATCCCGTCTGTTACCAGCGTGTTAACTGATGTCGGCTAACCTATCTTTATGAGCATTGTCGTCGAGCACTTGAACAAGAGTTTTGGGTCTGGGGTGACTGCGGTGCGGGATCTGAGCTTCGCGGCGGCGCCCGGCAAAGTGACCGGTTTCCTTGGTCCCAACGGAGCTGGCAAAACCACCACCCTGCGTTGCCTGTTGGGCTTAGTTGCTCCCACTTCCGGCGCCGCGACCATCGACGGGGTGCGGTACCAGGAGATCTCGAACCCGATTAACGTTGTGGGCGCATCCTTGGAAGCCAGTGGCTTCCACCCGGCCAGGACCGCGCGTAATCACCTGCGCATGATTGCTTCCGGAGCACGAATCGGTGACACGCGTGTTGGTGAAGTGCTCAACACGGTTGGACTCACCGCCGCGGCTGACCGTAAGGTCGGCGGCTACTCATTAGGCATGCGCCAAAGGCTCGCACTCGGTGTAGCCCTGTTGGGCGATCCCAAGGTCCTGATTCTCGATGAGCCGGCAAATGGCCTCGACCCTGAAGGTATTTCCTGGCTGCGCTCCTTCCTCCGAGACCAAGCCGCCGCAGGAGTCAGTGTTTTAGTCTCTAGCCACGTACTCTCCGAAGTCCAGCAAACCGTCGACGACGTGATCATTATTCGTTCAGGGTCGTTGGTGTATCAGGGTTCATTGCACTCCCTGACCGAAGATGGCCTCCCCGAAGTGACCGTTCGCGGTCCGAACATTGGTCAACTGTCGATCCCGGGGGACTGGTCCTTGCGGGAATCAGAACCGGGCGAGGTAGTTGTCACGGGTGCAACTTTGGAAGCGGTCGGGCGGGCAGCATTCGAGCAGTCCTTTGAACTGCATGAACTGTCTTCGAAAGCACCGGATCTTGAGGCGCTCTTTTTGGGTCTGACCGCAGAGGAAGCCGCCACCACCGACGGGAGCCAATCATGATTTCCTTGATCCGGTCCGAGTTCCGAAAAGTCTTCTCCACCAAATTGCTGTTTATTTTGATTATTTCGGCAGCGGCGTTTGCCCTACTTCAGGTCTTTTTACTAATTTTTGTGACTCCGCCTGGCCTCGAAGAGGCAAACCAACTCATGAACCCCCAATACGTCAAAACGATTACTGCCTCGGCCGGAAGCGCCAGTATTTTCCTACTGATTCTGGGGATTGTTGCAATGTCGGGGGAGTACCGTAACCAGACGATCACCTCCACTTTTCTGGTAACGCCCGTCCGTTGGAAAGTGATTGTCGCCAAAATGGCCACTTTTGCGATCTTGGCATTTTTTATCGCGATCTTGCTTTGGCTGATTGTGTCGATTACGGCGATGCTGCTACTCACCACTCAAGATTCCGCGCCATTTGAATGGAGCGGAGCACTTGAGATCCTTGGGGGGACCGTGCTCGGCCTGGTGCTGTACGGAATCTTGGGTGTGGCCATCGGGTCCTTGATCACCAGCCAGGTCGCCGCGATCATCATCGCCCTCATCTGGTTCTTGATTGTTGAGTCATTGCTTTCAGTATTTTTTGACACGTTCGCTAATTGGCTGCCGGGAGGAGCATTGAATGCGATCCTGCAGACAAATGGAAACCCCGAGGCAATTGATGCGGATCTGCTCAGCGTGCCAGTAGGCGCGCTCGTACTGATCGGTTACGCGGCAGTCTTCGCAATAGCCGCGGCCTTCTTCACCACCAAGCGTGATATTACGTGAGCCCGCAGCCAGACTTAATGTTTGGTGAAAACACCTATGCAAGTGTGGGTCGTCGCATTGTGGCACTGTGCATCGACTGGTTTGCCAGTTTGGGCATCGCTGTCCTGGCATTCCAGCAGTTTGTGTACGGATCGCCAGAATCAATGTTGGCAACGGTGGTGATCTTCTACGCGGAGATTGTGATTTTCACGTTTTTGATGGGGGCTTCATTCGGGCAGCGGATTATTAGTCTCCGGGTGATAAATATTGATGGTGGCAGACTTTCCCTGTGGCGAATCATGCTGCGCACACTGCTGATTGTTTTGGTAATCCCAGCACTGGTTATGGATTCGGATGGACGTGGCCTACATGACCGAATTGTTCGATCGCGCGTTATTCGGGTGTCTAAGGGTTAACAACGGTTGATACGCGTCCCCCATGGGCAGGTCTAACGAGGGAACATCTAACGAGGGAACATCTAACGTCGTGGACGTTTCATGGAACGGGCGCTGTTCGGCATGGGTCCTTTGGGGATAGGGAGCGTGTTTGCGGCGTTGCCCAGAGCATCAAGGCGACGTCGGACTTCGGTTACTTCGCCTCCGCGTAAATTGCGGGGTAGCTTTGTCAACGTTTTTTGTAGTTTTCTCAGCGTCACCTGGTCTGCTTCAACTCCCACCTGGATTTCGTAGATCGGGATATCTGGCACCCAGCGCGCAGTCTTTTTGCGCTCGTTGGTGAGCAAGGCAGTAACCCGGGATGCTGGACCTTCGGAGATCAGGATGACGCCAGGGCGTGCCACGATCCGAGAGACCATGTCTTGGCTCTTATTGATTGCAACGGCCGGAGTCATCGGCCATTTATTGCCGCGGATACTCTGCACAACGGCGGCAGCCGCCCCCGCTTGTCCTTCAATTGAGGAGTAGGCCGCCGACATGGCGCGGCGGCTAAACCAATACGTGCTGGCCAGAAGCCCGACCGGTACGCCGACAAGGAATGCGGTGGGGGGATTGAGCAACAGCCACACGGGGGCCGCAACCACGAGGAACCCGACTACGAAGAAACCTAGCGACTCGGCCCACAGGAATGGATATGCCTTTTGGGTCATTTTCCAATTTTGAGCGAGTGATGAGAGTCCTTTAAGAAATTTTCCTTTAGCCACGGGTTCACTCTATGGCAATGCGAGTTGACGTTTAGTTAAGGGTAACCACCGTGATTGGGTCACCGGCGTTGATTACACCCGGGCACTCGACCCATCCGGTAACTCCGCGAAGGTTGATGGCAGCTTTGGGGAACTGATGAGCGGCAGTGCCGTACTTTTCATGCACCATTTCTCCAGCGATCGTGCACGGCGCGTTGGCCCCGCCGGTCATGATGCTGGCACCGCTGGGGAAGACCAGCCGGGTCATGCGCGGCAAAGCGGTGAGATCGGGGAGGCCTTCAGTACAGATATTGTCCGCGATCGTTCCGGGCTCAAGTTCATCGATGCCCAGGTTAGCCGCGATTTTGGCGAGTTCCGCCGTGTCAATAATTGAGATTTGGCGGTAGTTGTTTATTTTGGTCCCGCGTGCGAAAGCGTGGGCTTCTCGGGCAGCAGCAAACATGGTGCGACCGTAGTGTCGATCCCCTTCGACACCGGAAAAATCTAAGGTGATTTGATCAACGCGGGTGGGGACCTGTGAATCGGCCGACCACACGTGCAAGGAAGTAACCGCGGCGCTCATGAATTAACCGCTCCACGCTTTTCGATCGCCTGGGCGTAGAGCCGGCCGGCGCGGTAACTCGAACGCACCAGCGGGCCACTCATGACGCCCGCAAAACCGATTTCGTAGGCGCGCTGCTCCCATTGCACAAATTCCCCAGGGGGTGCCCATCGAGTGACCGGATGGTGCAGTTTTGATGGGCGCAGGTACTGGGTAATTGTGATCAAGTCACACCCAGCCTCATGCAGATCGACGAGTGCCTGATCAATCTCGTCTGGTTCTTCACCCATGCCAAGAATTAAATTACTTTTGGTGACTAGGCCGGCATCGCGCGCCTGAGTAATGACATCCAGACTCCGATCATAACGAAACGCTGGTCGGATTCGTTTGAATATTCGTGGCACAGTTTCGACGTTGTGGGCCAAAACTTCGGGGCGGGTGGCGAAAACAACGGCGAGGAGTTCAGGGTTCCCCGAAAAATCAGGGATCAGCACTTCTACACCGGTGTCGGGGTTGAGGAGCTTGATTTGAGCGACTGTTTCCGCGTAGAGCCAAGCGCCTTCGTCGGGGAGGTCGTCACGGGCGACGCCGGTGACGGTCGCGTAACGTAGGTCCATTTTTTGCACCGACTCAGCGACCCGGCGGGGTTCGTCAACGTCTAAGGGGTCGGGCTTCCCGGTGTGGATTTGACAGAAGTCACAACGTCTAGTGCACTGCTCTCCGCCAATCAGGAAAGTGGCTTCCCGGTCTTCCCAGCATTCGTAAATATTGGGGCAACCAGCTTCTTGACACACAGTGTGCAGGCCCTCGCTTGCCACAAGATTGCGAATCTTGGTGTATTCGGGTCCAGTCTTCATGGTGGTCCGAATCCACGATGGCTTTCTTTCGATGGGAACCTCAGCGTTTCGGGCTTCGATCCTCAGGAGCTTGCGACCTTCAACGGTGGTTCCGGTAAATGCGGCATCGGTAGTCATGGGGCATTTCCTCCAATGGGGGTGAGTTCGCGAAGATGGGTCTGCAAGATAGGTAGCACCGTACTAGGGGTGAGTTCACGATGCGATTCTTGACTGAGCGTGGTGACGGTGGCATCGGTAATTCCACAAGGAACGATGCTGTGGTAGGGATCGAGTGAGTTATTGCAGTTGAGGGCGAACCCGTGCAGGGTCACTCCTTGGGAAACTCGAATCCCAATAGCAGCAATCTTGCGCGCGGGTAATGGGTGAGTGACCCAGACGCCGCTGCGTCCGTCAACCTGTTCGGAAACTACCCCAAATTCACTACACACGCGCATCAACATTTCTTCGATTCGGCGCACGTGGGCGACGACGTCCATGGGATCACCGAGTCGAAGAATTGGGTACCCGACAATTTGACCGGGGCCATGCCAAGTGATTTTCCCGCCTCGATCGACATCGATTACCGGAACATTTGAAGTGGGCCGCTCATGTATTTCTGTGCGTTTTCCCGCTGTATACACGGAAGAGTGTTCGAGAAGCAGGATCGTGTCTTCTCGGGAGCCCGAAACGACTTCGGCGTGGACCCTTTTTTGGTAGTCCCAGGCCTGCTGGTAGTCAATTTCGGTACCGAGCAGTTCAATTTCCAGCATGTGAAGCTCCTTTACCGAGGCTCTCGGAGAGAACGGTGTCAGCCGCGCGTCGACCGCTGACCATCGCCCCTTGGATACTGGAACTGGCAAGGTAATCCCCCGCGAGATATACCCCACCGGAAACCGCGGGCGGGTTAAAGTCGTGCGGGGGAGCCATGACGGGAAGTGCGTGTTGAATTGGGTAATGGCCAACTAGCTCCCACGAGGAAGCGTCCGTATTGTGCATTGTGCTCAGTCGAGCCACAAGATCGAGGTCACGTTTATGAACACCGATTGCTGAAGTGGAAATCAGTTGCATGCCGGGTGCGTAGCTGGGCACCGCATTGGTCAACACGACACTGTTTGTGATTGGACCTTCCGCGCTCGCGTTGACCACTACAACTGGTTTTTTTTCATCGAGAGTGCCTAAGGGTGCGAGGTGATACCACGTCGTCACCGAGTTCCATGCCGGGACACTTACCCCGCTCAATTGCCCCGACGAGGTCGAATCAGTTGCAACAATCACCGCCTTGGCATTGATAATTTCACCACCCACGTGGACCGAGTTCGGTGAGATGGAAGTGACGGCGGAATCAAATCGAACGGTCCCCTCAGGCAGTGCGTGAAAAATTTGTTCCGGGATTGCTTGCATTCCACACGCTGGAAGGGAAGGCTTTCCTTTAACAAATGTGCGCAGCACAAAGTTCATGAATCGACTAGACGTGGAAAGTTCCTGTTCAAGAAAGACACCTGAGAAGAATGGCTGGACCACTTGGGAATAAAAATCACCGCTGACTCCAGCACGCTTTAGGGCTGAGTGCGAATTGGTGTCGACTTCGAGGGCGATTGCGGCGGGTGATTTGTTCGACTGGGCTAATGCGTAGCGCAAGAAAGCGGCTTTTGAGCCCAGAGATCCCGATCTGATCGAGCTAGGCAACCAGCCCAGGAGTTCACGGGGGTCACCGAGTTTAATTCGCCCGTTGTCCGAAGAGGAAATAACTCCAGCACTAAATGCGTGAAGGTCGAGTGCTTCGTAGTCCAGAACTCGTTGGCCTTCAGGGTAGGCGGTGTTGTATAACTGAAATCCGTGATCCATGTGGACCCCGTCAACAATGTCGGTGCGCACCCGACCACCGACACGATCGCCTGCTTCAAGAACCAATACCTCGACGCCATGGATGCAGAGTTGTCTCGCGGCCGACAGGCCCGCAAGCCCGCCTCCAACAACGACTACCGGTGGAGTGGTCACTGCGAATCAGGCGCCCGGTTCTGCAAGTGCCGCACGAATCGCTGATTCAATATTTTTGTCCTGGAAATCAAAGTTATGTTTTTCAAGTTCTCCAGGCAACACGCGGGAACTGCCGAGAACCTCAGTAGAGAATTCACCTAAATAAATCCTCAGGGCAATGGCGGGTGCAGGCAGAAGCGTTGGTCGGCCTAAGACTGCGCCCATCACTCGGGTAATTTCGGCATTTGTTTCTGGCCGGGGTCCGGTGAGGTTCACCGGGCCGTTGATTGCAGTGTTGTTGAGGGCACACTCGATCGCTCGCAGTTCATCGCGCATGGAAATCCACGACCAGTACTGTTTGCCGTTCCCCAGTTTGCCGCCAACACCTGCTTTAAATAGGGGGAACATGCGCTCCCAGGCGCCGCCTCGTGCTGAAACAACTAGGCCGGTGCGAAGGTGAACGACCCGAATCCCGGCGTCACTGGCAGCTCGGGTGGCGCCCTCCCAAGCGACCACCACGTCGGATAGGAAACCGTGACCAGCGGGAGCAGTTTCTGTGACTGCAGTGGCTCCGGTATCGCCGTAAAAACCAATTGCCGAAGCGCTGATCAGGGTGTGCGGTGTGTGTTCCATCTGAGCAATTGCGTGGGAGATCGTTTCGGTGCCGTTGACTCGACTGTCCAAGATTTTCTTTTTATAAGAGTCACTCCAGCGGTGATCGCCCACTCCGGCACCGGCAAGATGGATCACAGCGTCAATGTCACCGAGATCACCGACGAATCCGGTGTCTGGTTCCCAGCGCACTTCCTCTGCTGCAACCGGGTCCCGTCGAACGAGCTTAATCACTTGGTGTTGAGAAGCACGCAGTTGCGGAAGCAACTGCGACCCGATGAGTCCGCTAGCCCCCGTGATTGCGATGCGCATAGCTACAGGCCAAGCTCAGCATCAAATGAAGCTTCTTCCAACCGAACCTTCATGGTTGAAAGGAAGCGGGCAGCATCTGCTCCGTCAACCAGTCGGTGGTCATAGCTCAAAGCTAGGTAGACCATTGAACGAATAGCAATTACGTCTTGTCCATTGTCATCCGTGACAGCAATGGGACGCTTGACAACTGCTCCGGTGCCAAGAATGGCTACCTGCGGCAGATTAACAATTGGGGTGTCAAACAATGCCCCGCGACTGCCGGTGTTGGTTACCGTAAATGTTCCACCCGAAAGGTCATCTGGGGAGACTTTACCGGTGCGAGTTCGCTCGGCTAGATCGGCAATTTGACGTGCGATCCCGGCAACGTTGAGGTCGCCAGCTTCGTGGATAACGGGAACGAGTAGCCCTCGCTCGGTATCAACGGCAATGCCGATGTTTTCGTCCGCGTAATACGTGACCGTGCCGGCAGCTATGTCAATGGACGCGTTGATTTGTGGGTATTGCTTTAACGCTTCAACAGAGGCCTTCACAAAAAACGGCATGAAGGACAGCTTTACGCCTTCACGTTGTTCAAATGATGCCTTCACTCGCTTTCGGACGGCAGCAATTCGGGTTACGTCAACTTCAACGACTGTGGTGAGTTGAGCCGATACCTGCAGTGACTCCACCATGCGCTGGGCGATCACCTTGCGCAAGCGACTGAGGGGTTCGGTGGTTCCGGCAAGTGGGCCACTAGCAAGTGTGGTTGGTGTGCTGGGCTTTTGTGCGGTAACGGGGGGATGTGTCGGCGCTGGTGGATCTGTCGCTACCGACGCTGTTGGCGCCGTTGGCGCTGCGGTTGCGCCCGCCGAGGCTGCCACAACATCGGCTTTGGTGATCCGGCCACCAGCGCCGGTCCCTGCAACGGTGGTGAGGTCCACTCCCGCATCACCGGCCATGCGGCGAACCAATGGTGTCACGTAACCCGATTGGGTCGACGCTGCGGGTGCTGCGGGTGCTGCGGGTGCTGCGGGTGCTGCGGGTGCTGCGGGTGCTGCGGGTGCTGCGGCAACACTAGATCCGATCCGGCCAAGCTCGCCACCAACTTCAATGATGGAGTCTTCGGGTGCGGTGATCTTGATGAGCACACCGGCAATCGCGGCGGGAATTTCAGTGTCAACTTTGTCAGTAGAGATTTCAACAATTGGTTCGTCGACGGCGACGGCATCACCTTCGGATTTGAGCCAGCGGGTGATGGTTCCTTCCGTGACACTTTCGCCCAATGCGGGAAGCACAATGATGCTTTCGATGCCTGCCGCCGCAGGCGCCGAAACTGGGGCGGCTTCCTCAACAGCAACTGGTGCGGGCGGGGTTACGGGCGGGGTTACGGGCGGTGCCGCAGGGGCGGGAGTCTCGACGGGCGCGCCAACTTCGGATTCTTCGCCGATCAAGGCTAACTCCGCGCCAACTTCGACGACATCATCTTCTTGGGCGGCCAATGAAAGCAGGATTCCGGTCACCGGGGAAGGAATCTCAGTGTCGACTTTGTCAGTTGAGATCTCGACGAGCGGCTCGTCGGCGTTGACATGGTCACCCACGCTTTTTAACCAGCGGGTGATAGTTCCTTCGGTGACGCTTTCGCCGAGCTGTGGCATCTTGACGGAAACTGACATTGGGGCTCCTAGTAACTCTGCATTGGCTTTTCAGGCATGGGCATGAAGTGGCTTACCGGCGAGGGCGAGGTGGGCCTCGCCCATGGCTTCGTTTTGGGTGGGATGTGCGTGAATCAGGGTTGCAACATCTTCTGGGTACGCCTCCCAGTTAACAATTAACTGGGCTTCGCCGATTTGCTCACCCACACGCGAGCCGACCATGTGAATCCCAACGACAGGTCCATCTTTTTGAGAAATAAGCTTGATGAAACCAGCCGTACCAAGGATCTGGCTTTTCCCGTTTCCACCGAGGTTGTATTCATAAACATTCACATTGTCACCGAAGGCTGCGCGGGCTTCCACTTCATTCATGCCCACGCTGGCAACCTCTGGTTCGCAGTAGGTGACTTTGGGAATATTGATGTCAGCGATCACAACCGGGTTTTGACCAGCGATCTCTTCGGCAACAAAGATTCCGTGCTGGAATCCGCGGTGAGCAAGCTGCAAACCAGGAGTGATATCTCCGACGGCAAAAATACCGGGCACGTTTGTGGCTAAGCGCTCGTTGACCAGGACCCAGCCGCGATCCATTGCGATATTATTCTCCTCGAAGCCCATGTCTGCGGTGCTTGGTCCACGGCCAACAGCAACGAGAAGAAGTTCCGCGCTAATAGCTTTGCCGTCTTCGAGAGTGACGTCCACGCCCGAGTCTGAGTGGCTCGCCGAAGCGAATTTGGTTCCGAGAATGAAGTTAATACCGCGTTTGCGATAGGCGCGTTCAAGTGCTTTGGACACGGCTTCATCTTCATTAGGAACAAGATGCGGCAGGCCTTCAACAATCGTCACGTCGGCACCAAATGATTTCCAGACACTGGCAAACTCCACTCCAATGACGCCGCCGCCCAGCACGATCACGCTTTTGGGCACGTAGTCTAAATTCAGCGCCTGATCCGAAGTCATGATGGAACCTGAGATTTCCAGGCCAGGGATTGATTTCGCATATGACCCGGTCGCCAGCACCACGTTTTTTCCAGTGTATTTTACGCCATCGACCTCAATAGTCTGTGAGTCGACGAGTGTGCCTGCGCCCTCGACGAAAGTGACATTGCGGCTCTTTATTAGACCCTGTAGTCCCTTATACAGGCGGGCCACAACACCGTCACGGTATTCATTGACCTTGGGCATATCAATGCCCTCAAAGGTGCTTACTACCCCAAAGTTTTCTGATTCGCGGCTTGAGTCCGCAACCTCGGCTGCGTGAAGAAGAGCCTTGGTGGGGATGCAGCCACGGTGAAGGCAGGTGCCGCCCAATTTGTCTTTATCGATGAGGATCACGGAAAGGCCAAGTTCAGCGGATCGAAGAGCGCAAGCGTAGCCACCGCTGCCCCCACCAAGGATCAATACATCTGCAGAAGTCATGGCCCTATCCTTTCACCGTAACGTGTGGGAGTGCGCAGGGGCTACTGAGCCCAATTGAGTCCGCTTAGCCCGCACTGAGTTCGCGAGCAATTTGCACGAGAGTGCGCACTCCAGCTCCCGTTCCACCCTTCGGGGTGTAGCCATAAGGGGCGACGTCATTGTAGGCAGGGCCGGCAACATCAATGTGGACCCAAGGTTGCGAATCAGGGACGAATTCCTGCAAGAACACGCCGGCGGAGAGCATTCCGGCCAGTCCATCGCCGATATTTGCGATGTCCGCTGTCTGGGATTTGAGGGTTTCCCGAAGGTAGGTGGGCAGGGGCATACCCCACATTTCCTCGCCGACCATCCCACTTGCTGCAACAACCTGATCACGAGCGGACTCGGTGTTGCTCATGACACCGGCGATTCGGCGGCCCAATGCAATGCGTTGCGCACCGGTCAGGGTGGCAATATCAACCATGAGGTCGGGTTTTTCCCGAACGCTCATTCCGATTGCGTCAGCGAGCACAAGTCGACCTTCTGCATCCGTGTTGAGAACCTCAACCGTGGTCCCGTCGAAAGTGGTCACAATGTCGCCAGGGCGCTGGGCGGTGCCACTGGGCATGTTCTCGGCTGCTGCAACCCATCCGGTCACCTTGAGGTTCAGACCCAACCCGGCGATTGCGCTTACTGCGGCGATCACGGCAGCCGAGCCGGACATATCGGCCTTCATTTCATCCATTTTGGATGCTGGCTTGATCGAGATGCCACCGGTGTCAAATGTGATCCCCTTGCCGATCAAGGAAAGGTGGGCTTTGGCCCCTTTGGGCGCGTACGTCATTTTAATCAAGCGGGGTGGTCGAGAGGAGCCGAGCCCAACCCCCAAAATCGCGCCGCAACCGCTCGCCTTTAGGGCTCTTTCATCCCAGATCTTCACCGTTACGGGAAGGGAACTAACGGCCGTTTTGGCCGCGCTCGCCAAGTCGGCCGGAGCGAGGTCGTTTGGGGGAGTGTTGATCAAGTTGCGGGCCACGTAGATGGAGGCCGCAACTTTTTGGGCTTGGGCCAGTGCCGACTTCATGTTGGAGTTGAGTTCGGTCGGAATAGAAATTACAAATGAACCTACGCTCGCCGGACTTGGCTTGGTTTTGTATTCGTTGAACGTGTAGGCGGCGAGAGCGCACGCGATGACAGTTGCGTCGACATGCTCAGGAGAGTGACCACCAGAAATGGCAACTTTCTTGGCTCCAGAAAGCGCGCGAACACCATTACCCATCGCTCGTCGAAACTGCTCGAGGTCGAAACCGTTGCGGAAATCACCTAGGCCAACTGCGATGAGTATCGGAGATTTGACCCCAGAACCAGATGCAAGTGTGATCACCTCACCGGTTGTACCGCTTCCGCCCAAATGCGCTATTTCGGTGGCGATCCGTCGTGCTTGAGTCGGTGTGAAGCCGTGGGCAACAAGCTCCACGCTATCGCCCTTGCCAGGAGCGGTGTTCACAATCAAGGCGTCAGCCACGAGGTCTTTCGGCTTGGTCGCGGTAAGCGTGAAGCGTGGGACAGATGGTGCAATCGTGGATTTTGCGCGAGAGGTAGGGGCACTTTTCTTTGCGGTAGGCATGCTCAAAGTCTAGGCTGTCGACTATGTCAACCCAACCCTCGGACCTTTTGCACACCCCACTGTTTGCCAGTCACCAAAAGCTCGGGGCAAAGTGCGCAGATTTCGGCGGTTGGGAAATGCCGATTGAGTATGAAGGAGCGGTGGCCGAGCACGGAGCGGTCCGCTCAACCGTGGGGGTTTTTGACGTATCCCATATGGGCAAGCTTCGGGTCACGGGCCCGGGAGCGGTCTCGGCTCTCAATTCAATTGTGGCGAGCGACTTGGCCAAAATCGGTAATGGTCAGGCCCAGTACTCCATGTTGTGTAATGAAAGTGGTGGAGTAGTCGACGACTTCATCATTTACCGGTTCACTGAAGACAACATATTTATTATTCCTAACGCGACAAACGCAACCAAAGTTTTTCACAGACTAAGTGAGGCACTTCCGTCCGGGATCATAATTGAAAACTTGCATAATCAGTACGGGATTATTGCCATCCAGGGACCGTTAGCGGCAAATGTCCTTGGCCGCATGGGCCTGCCATTTGACTGCGACTACATGAATTGGCTGCAGGTGAATATGGAGGGTGAAAGGGTAATTATTTGTCGGACCGGTTACACGGGTGAAGCTGGATTCGAACTCGTTGCACCGGTAGGCGTGTTGCAACACCTGTGGGATCACTCGATAGCCGCTGCCGCGCAAGTGGGCGGAATTCCGGCTGGCCTGGGCGCGCGAGATATTCTCAGAACCGAAATGGGTTACCCATTGCACGGCCAAGACATTAGCCCCAGCATCTCCCCCCTTGAAGCAAAGATTTCCTGGGCGGTCGGGTGGGACAAGCCCCATTTCGATGGTAGGGAAACATTACAAGCTACCCGCGTAGCGGGCGCTGTGCGTAAACGTGTTGCGCTAAGAGCAGTGGGCCGGGGAATCCCCAGAGCCCACATGGATGTGTACAGCGATCTTGAGTTGCAGCACAAGATCGGTGAAATAACGAGCGGAACTTTCTCGCCAACTTTGAAAGAAGGAATCGCAATGGCCCTGGTGGACGTTGAGCATGAAAAATTGGCAAGAATGTTCATTGACGTGCGGGGTAAGGCACTTGAATCCGCCAACGTCTCATTGCCATTTATTGTGGCGAGTCCGAAGTAAAGGATTGCAGTAGTTCAACACTTATTTGCGCGCCGACGCCTTGATCATCGCTAAGGTCAAGTGGTAGCCCGGCGGCAATATCCATTCGCTCAACGGCCTGACCCACCGCGCGATCAGGGGATGTAGTTGCATTGCGCCACCAGCGACTTGCTTTCATTGATATTCGGTGGCTGATCAGAGCTGCTGCAAGTTCTTGGGTCGAGCCCAAAATAACTGGGGTTTTGCGTACAGCGGCTTCGAGCAGTGCGTCAACGTAAAAAGCAATCGCACCGGTCGAGTCTAGGAGTGCTAGCTCGCGTGGCTGCGCCCGTGACTCGCGGTTGTCGCGCATCAAGTTCACGGTGGCAGTGATGTTGTCCATGACCTGTTGATCGCTCATCCCTGGTGGTTGATGGGTCACCTGCCACGCATCTTTGCGGGCCAACAATCCAATGATCGCTCGAGTAACTACCGGTTCGGCCTGAATATCGCTCATGAAGTAGAGCAACGTGGCGCCGGCATCCACCGCGGCGTCAACGGCAACCACTCCTGAACCGAAGTCACCTGCTGTGGGTTCAAGTCGGTGCGGAGTAAGTACGGTCCCTCGTTGCTGCCACCAGGTCACAAGCTCAGCCAGTGACCCTGTAGCTCGAGGGTTAATGGTGATCTCGCTGTTGGGAGTGAACGACTCAATCCGGTCAAATGGGTTTTCGCTTTCATAGGGAGAGCTCACGGCGTCAGGATATGCGCTCGACGCCCGCAAAAACGGTGGGTGCACCAAATGAGGCTTTGCGCGACGCCCGGCGCAGCAGTTGCAAGATCGGTGAACCAATCAATGCGATCAGGATCACCGTCAACGCTGCGCGAGGCAGGTCAAAGCCAAGAGACGTCGTGATGTTGAACCTGATCCACGCAAGAAGGTTTTCACCGGTCGCTGCACCGGGTGTGAAAGCAATCTGTTCGGGAAGATTAAGTGAGAACGGCCAAAACCACAGGTTCATGACGAACCCAAATGCCACACAGGCGATCGCGGCATAGAGGCTCAACAAGAATATTTCCCACTTACCGTTTGCTTTGGGAAGGAGCCCTGCGCCAAGCCCCACCCAGGCCGCCGCCAGCATTTGAAACGGAAGCCACGGTCCCACTCCACCGGTAAACATCGCCGAAGCGAGTAGCGAAATAGACCCCAGGAGGAATCCGAAGCCAGGGCCAAGGGCTCGACCAGCCAAGATCAGAATCACCCAAATGGGTTCAATCCCACCGAGTCCAGCGCCAAGTGGTCGCAAAACAGCGATGACTGCGGCCAAAGCTCCCAGCAAGGCAATTGCTTTTGCGTTGAGGACACCGTCGCTGATCTGAGAAAACACGGTTGTCAGGAGCAGCGGAATGATTATTGCAAAAAGTAACGGAGCTTCACTCGAGTTGATAACTAAAAATGAATCAGCGGGTGCAACAAATGGCCACAGAAAACTGAAGACACCAATCAGGCTGAGTGCGGCAATTGATATCGCCGAGGATCGGCCTAAAGGGACCGCGTGCACTAGGCCGGCTCTTCTTCTAATGCGTGAGCGATTTGCTCAACCGTGATCCAGCGCTCGGGAGCCAGGATTTTGGACACTTGTGGGGCAAACATGGGGGATTCAGTGATGACGGCAGGGGTTGGACCACTTGCCACAATTTCACCATCGCCCATGATCACAACGCGGGTGGCAAGTTCTGCAACAAGTTCAACATCATGGGTTGCCAACAAGATGCTGTGACCACTCTGTGCCAAGCCGCGAAGGACCTCACCCAACTTCTTTTTGGTGGGGTAGTCCAAGCCACGAGTGGGTTCATCAAGCAAGAGCAATGGTGGCTTTGCGGCCACAATCAGACACAAGGCCAACAGCATTTGCTGGCCTTCGGAGAGATCTCGGGGGTGCGTAGGGTCGCACACCTCAGGTGCCATGAGGGCAAGCAGCGCTCGGGTCGTACCGAGCGCGCATCTGGCATCAACATCTGATGCTTTACATTCGGCTCCAACGCTGAGGGCTCCAAAAAGATCGTGGGGCTCTTGGGGAACGAATCCAACATGGCGTAACACATCACTGGCGGGAAGGGCTCGGGGATCCACACCATTGATGCGCACACTTCCTTTGAGAGGTTCTTTAAGCCCGACGAGCACGCGCAGCAAGGTTGATTTCCCAGCACCATTTCGACCCATAAGAGCGGTTATCTCACCGGCATCGAGGTCGAGGTCAACCCCACGCAGGACGCTCTGATTTCCGTATGCGAAGTGGAGTTTGCGCAGGCTAGCAATCTGCTGTGTTTGGGCCGATACCGCATGGACGGCAGGTGAGTGGTCGGCGAGCAATGCGCGAAGGGGAGGTGCCGCCCGACGCGCATCGCGGATACTGATCGGAAGGGGATCCCAACCCGCAAGGCGACCTAGGTGAATCACGGGTGGGGCGATAGGTGAGGTTTGCATGAGTTCGCTGGGCAACCCGGAACTGATCTCACCGCCTTCCAGGAGAAGTATGGAATCGCAATATTGCATCACCCGTTCAAGTCGGTGCTCAGCCAAAACCACGGTGATGCCTAGATCATGAACCAGGCGATGCAATGAAGCCAAAACTTCTTCGGCCGCGCCCGGGTCAAGAGCAGATGTGGGCTCATCGAGAACCAAAACCAGTGGCTGCGCGGTGAGGACTGATCCGATTGCTACGCGCTGCTGTTGACCACCACTCAACGTGCGCAATGGGCGGGTGCGCAACTGCGTGAGTCCCAGTAGATCCAGGATCTCTTCGACCCGACGCCGCATCACCGATGGCGATACGCCCAGGCACTCCATCGAATAGGCGAGTTCGTCCTCAACGAGATCCGTAACAAAACCTGACACCGGATCCTGTGGGACGAAGCCCACGAGATCTGCGAGTTCGCGCGGTTGATGCTCTTGGGTTGAGCGACCATTGACACTCACTACTCCAGCTAGATGCCCGCCAGTGAAGTGTGGAACTAGTCCATTGATTGCGCGCAGGAAAGTTGTTTTCCCGCTGCCGGTCGCCCCCAGTAGGAGCGCAAGTTCCCCGGCCGGGATCTCTTGGTTGAGGTTTCGCAACACCGGTTCGGCTTCGGTGGAGTAACGAAATGTCACGTTGTCAAAACGAATCATGTGCGGACCCCGACTCTTAATTCAGCGTCCGCATCCGAATTTAGATCAGGTGGACGAGGAGAAGACAGTGCGGGAGTGCAGGCAACCGTAAAGGCGATTAAACCCCATAAGGGCAAGGCAGGCCAGTTGTTCAGCTCAGGAGTCAGCACTAAAGCTTGACCTACTTGGGAGTGGGCAATGAGAAAAATTCCCAAGACGCACAGACCCGCGGTGCTCACCAGAGACTCGGGTAAAGCCCAGGTATCGGGTCGATAGACAGTGCGAACGCGGGTAAGGCCGGCTCGCCACAGGGTGACACCGCCCAAGAGGACGCCAGTTCCGAGAATGAGGAATGAAATCATGGCGCTCACACTGGCTGTGAGAAGTGCGTAAAGCCCAATGATCGCGAGTGAAAGTGAGGTCAGCACAAGCCCAATTGAAATTCGGCGACCCACGGCGGATTCCTTGCGATGCCTGCCATATCCGCGTGAATCCATGGACTCGGCCAGAATAATTGAGCGATCAAGTGCTCCGGCAAGCACGGGAAGCCCAAGGGAAGTGAAGCCACGAATTCCCTGTGTATTCCTGCCGCGGAGCCGACGCATTTCTCGAATCCGCTCGGCGTCGGCTGTGAGTTGCGGAATAAAAGTCAATGCGACCACAATGCTGACCCCTAATTCATAGAATGCGGTAGGGATAGCTTTGAGCAGCCGGGTCGGTGAGGCAAGTGAGTTGGCCGCCCCGATCACAATTGCGATAGTGGCAATTCGAAGTCCGTCGTAAAATGCCCCTAAAAGGGCTTCAAGTGTTACTGACCCGCCTACCCGCAGGCCATTCATCCAATCTGGTAGTGAAATACCGGGCAACTCAATTAAAATTGTGGTTCCCATACCGGCACCAAAAATGAGCTGGAATAGGACGCGAATAGTGATGATCATTGCACCAAGAAACAGAAAAAAATTGAATGACTTTCCCCATGGCGCCTGCGGTTTGCGCGATGCCACCACGATTACCGCAGAACCGATGAGCAGCGCCAACAGAAGTGGGTTTGTGGTCTGGGATGCGGCCGCTGCCAGGGAAAGTGACCACAACCACCACGCCCCCGGATGTAACCAGCGCGCAATCATGATCTGCTCCGACGCCAAAAATAGAACCCGGCAACCGCGAGTAACCCAAAAACTAAAGCGGTTCCCAGCGGCGCAAGTGAGGATTGCTCGGACGAGCGTGGTGTTTCATCTGCGGAGATAGGAACCAGATCAGAGGTAATCGATTCGGGTGGGGTCGATGCAACGTAGTCAGCCACCGGGGTTGCGCATTCGCTCACTGGATACCCGGAAATTCCACAAATAAATCCGTTATCGGTTCGAAGTTCAACAATATTTTTCAGGAGGTTGTAGCCATTAGCGTCAAGAGTGCCCACCGCGCAGTAGGCAACAGGTGCCGGCGGAGTCTCACCCTGGGGTGCCAACGCAAGGTCGCCGGAATCAATCAGTATTGCGACACGTTTGGAGCCCTTAATTGGACTCACGGCGGCGCAAGCACGCTCAAATACAACAGTGGGCGAGTCGGCGGGGGCAAGACCGGCCACGCTGGGACTTGACGCATCGAATCGCCATGCCTGCGCGCTTCCCTCGGCCGGGTTGGTGCTGGCAGGGCCGACAGGGGAATAAGACCAGGTGTCACCATCTTGGGTCCAAAAGTTCCAGTATCGATAGGCGGTTGCCTGCGCACCGGCGACCGCTGACAACGAAAAAAGGAGGATTGCCACGAAGACAAGACTCAAATTCCGCGTCAGCGACCGGGGTGCATGCCGCATGAGCAAATTACTTCTTCATGCTTTTGGTGAGGGTCGAGATCAGATTAACGCCGCCGAATTTTTTCGGATTGGAATCTGTTGCTTGGGCGACCATGAGAAGCCACCCGAGGGCGCCGGCGTTTGTTTTGCCGTCTTTGAGCGCCCACGTTTTCACATTGTTTTTCAACGCAGCGGTTGCTTTACCCACTGGCTTTTTACCAATCTTCATGGTGTTAAAGGAAATCACGGTTGCGGCAGTGTTTCCAAAGTCATCCCCGTCATAGGGAAATGAAGATAAGACACCGGTCGTGAGCTGGCCACTGAGGTAGCTGGCCAGATTCTTGACCTTGTTCTTCGCACATTTGGGGCTCGACCCCAATTTGTTGGCAGGTTCAGCCGGGGTTAGTGCAGCGAGACCGAATAAAGCTTGGGCTGAGGCTGAGTTGTTCACGCCCGACTCACTCACCTGGTATTTTGCGCCTCCACTTTGAGCGCATGGTGTGATCGCGCTGAGTAGGTAGGCTCGAATCTGCTTAACCACTGGCGATTTGACTCCGACTCCAGTCATTGCGGCGTAAGCCAATCCGGATGAGTTCGTATCCGGTAATGCGCCTGAACCGGGGTAGTACGCGATACCAGTTTTGCCGTTGGGTGCCACCGCTGTTGCTTTGGTAAGCCACTTTACGGCGCGCTTGGCTTGCGCGGTGTTGCCCGTAGCGTTCAGCGCGAGCGCGGCAAGTGCGGTTGAGTTGGTATTGGGCCCGCTACCGTTGACGGCGTCTGACGGTCCGCACGCGGTGCGAATGCTGACCCGGTAGGACTTAAAACTGCCATCGAGGCATTGCTGGTCCGCCAACCATTTGACGGCAGCCTTGTTGGGCCTGACCCCCACCGAGTCCAAGCCAAGAATGGCCAGTGCCTGATGGTCGACTCCGGTGTAGGTCGGATCAGTGGTTCCATAAAGGCCGGCGTCTGGTCCAGCGGCGTGTGCTGGAGAGAGTCCCAAGCCTAAAAAAACGACAATGCTCAGCACTGCCGCCAGAATCGATTTGTACATTTTTTTCATGGTGCCTTCTTTCAGTGAGTGGTCACTAGAACATGGCCCATGGATCCCTCAATCAAAAACCCCAAGCACTAAAAGTGCAAGGGGCGATCAAGTTTTCACTTGAGCGCTCGTCCCGTTACCTCGACGGATGACCGCTCGCAAGTGTTAGGTGCTCCGACTTACCAGGTGTTTGCCTGACTTACGGTTGCGGGACAGCGCCGGATTTTCACCGAACTTTCCCTAAATCCACTCGCGTCAATCTTTTGTTGTGACCTTATGAGACCACGTTTGGACGGCCGTGTCAATGTGAACACGGACGAGGTCCAGAGGGGTTATTCAGAGTCCAGACTCATGGGTCCGTACACGACTCGATCGCCGTCAACGAGGGTGACGGCACTGATCCCCGCTGCACGCAGCTCACGCCAGGTGTCAGACACGTAGGCTTCCGCATCGCTCTGGCTGGGGAATGCCGATGTGACACATGGCTCCACCGGAGAGTCGATTACTTGGCCGCCGTTATCTAGATATTGCCAACTCCAAGACATTGCGTCTCCTTAACGCTCAGGCTAAATTTTATGGTCTTATTACTGGTGAAACGGTGAGTGCTGGGTCCGTGCTGACAAGATCACCCAATGCGTAGTCGATCGCACTGAGTACATCCTCCGGCAATGTTACCCCCGCAGCCTTCGCATTTTCAGTTATTTGCTCAGGTCGCGAGGCACCCACAATGGCGGCAGACACGTTGGGATTGCTCAGTACCCAGGCTATGGCCAGTTGAGACATGGTCAAATTCATGTCTGTGGCAATTGGCTCCAATTTCGCAACAGCCGCTAGGACTGGATCATTGACCCATCTGGCCACAAAGTTCGCGCCAGATGAAGTGTCGGTGGCTCGACTCCCCTGTGGAGCCGGGGCTCCAATTTTATACTTACCGGTCAACACGCCCTGGGCGATGGGCGACCAGACAATTTGGCCGATGCCTAGTTCCTCGCTTGCCGGTACAACTTCGGCTTCAATTACCCGCCACAACATATTGTATTGGGGCTGGTTGCTCACAATTCGATCAAAACCCATGTCGGAGGCGATGCGGACTGCATCGCGGATTTGTTCGGCTGTCCATTCACTCACCCCCACATAGAGGACTTTGCCGTGACGGACCAAGTCATCAAATGCGCGAAGGGTTTCTTCCAGCGGGGTTGCGTAGTCGTAGCGGTGCGCTTGATAGAGGTCCACGTAATCGGTCTGCAGCCTGCGCAATGAATTCTCACATGACTCCATAATGTGTTTGCGTGATAGTCCGCGGTCATTAACCCCCTCGCCGGTCGGCCAGTACACCTTGGTGAAGATTTCTAGACTTTCTCGGCGTTGGCCTTTGAGGGCTTTGCCCATTACTTCTTCCGCTTTGGTAGCCGCGTACACATCTGCCGTGTCAAAAGAGGTGATCCCGGCTGCCATGGCCGCCTGCATGGTCTTTATCGCGAGGTCATCGGTGACCTGTGATCCGTGGGTGATCCAGTTGCCGTAGGTGACTTCACTGATTTTTAAGCCGCTACGGCCTAAGTGACGAAACTCCATCGGTCTATTTGCCCTTTTTTCGCCCACGTTTAACACGTGGTTTTGGCATGCGCAGCCGTCGATATTGCAAGGTGCGCATGAGTGCGTACAGCGTGATTCCCCGTCGGTCCGCCTTATCAGGAAAGACTTTCTTGGCTCGGGACTTGAGTTGGATGACCAAAATAGTCGTGTCGACAATGATGAGAGTTGCCATGAGAAAGAAACCGAGTGACACAAGTTGCTGAACCGATGGGTTATTTACAAAGCCCAGCAGCAACACAACAACGGCCATGAAAATAAAGTATTCAGCGATCGTGTAGCGACCGTCGACAAAGTCACGCACGAATCCTCGGACGGGGCCCTGATCGCGTGCAGGCAGGTATTTTTCATCACCGGCAATCATCCCTGCGCGGGCACGGGATCGCTCTGCGCGATCTTGCTCTCTGGCGGCCTTCTTACCGCCTTGTGAACCGCGTGGGGAACGAATGGAGGTCTTTCTGGCGGCCTCTGCATCTCTGCGCGAAGGAGTGGGCCGACCTTTCCCCACTAGCTCCGAATTTGATCTGGATTCTGCAACGGGTGTGGTCTCGGTTGTCTTCTTAGGGATCCCAAACATAATCCGCCTAGCGTAGCCCCAAGTACCACTGGGCCGTTGATGAAGTGTCGTTTACCCTAGGCTCAGGGTAATTGAGCAAAATTATTTGGTCGCAACGAAGGGAATTCACATGGGTCTGTGGCAGCGCTTCACTTTGATCTTCAAATCCAAAGCTAATAAAGTTCTCAACAAGGCTGAGGACCCACGTGAGGTTCTCGACTACTCCTATGAAAAGCAGCTTGAGCTCCTACAGAAAGTGCGCCGGGGTGTCGCCGACGTCGCGACCAGCCGCAAGCGGATTGAGTTGCAAGTGCAAAGTTTGGATAAGCAGGAAGCCAAACTGGAAGAGCAGGCCCGTGCTGCTCTGGCCGGGAACCGTGAGGATTTGGCCCGCGAAGCACTGGTCCGTCGCAGTGGACTTCACACCCAGATTGCTGACCTTCAAGAACAACTCGCGCAACTGTCCGAGCAGGAAGAAAAACTAACGGTTGCAGCACAACAGTTACAAGCGAAGGTGGAAAGTTTTCGCACGAGGAAGGAAACGATCAAAGCGACCTACTCGGCGGCTGAAGCTCACACAAAGATCAACGAAGCTTTTGCTGGCATTTCGTCCGAACTTGGAGACGTTGGCCAAGCTGTTCAGCGCGCGGAGGACAAAACAGCCGAGATGCAGGCTCGTGCCGGTGCTATCGACGAACTCATGGCTTCAGGAGCACTTGAGGACCCATCCGGGATGTCCA
>Ga0209632_10001594_pt1 | contig 22689 bp, 17 predicted proteins | sample COG_10_FD_184754 | JGI IMG/M metagenome (GOLD analysis project Ga0209632, IMG submission 184754) | Pelagic Microbial community sample from North Sea - COGITO 998_met_10 (SPAdes) (version 2) | ecosystem: Environmental > Aquatic > Marine > Neritic zone/Coastal water | place: Helgoland, sampling... | reverse complement strand
GCCACTTCCACACTTACAATACCTGTTGGAACGGCAATAATACTGTAACCAAGAATCATTATCAAAGCAGCTAAAAATTGACCTATGACCGTTCCTGGAGCAATATCGCCATAGCCTACTGTAGTAAGTGTAACAATGGCCCAATAAATACTTCTAGGTATACTATCAAAGCCGTTATCACCACCCTCTACCATGTACATGAGTGTACCCAAAATTACCGCCATGGTAACTACTGCCGTTAAGAACACGAACACCTTTTCCTTACTCGCTTTAATAGCGGTTACAAGCATTTGTGCGCCCGTTAGGTAACGCACCAGTTTTAGGACTCGGAATACTCGAAGTAGCCTGATGGCTCGAATGACCAAAAGAAAGTGAGTACCAACAACAAATAGACTCAAATAGGTGGGAATGATGGCTAACAAATCGATGACTCCCAAAAAGCTAAAGGCATAATCTTTTGACTTTTCTGTTACCCATAACCGAAGAATGTACTCAAGGGTAAAGAAAATAGTGAAACACCATTCTACAATGTAAAGAATGTCGCCATGTTGCTCTCTAAAGTCGGGGATACTCTCCAACATTATCGCTACCAAACTGGCAACAATTGCCCATAAGAGCACTACATCAAAACCTTTTCCCCAACGGGTTTCCACACCAAAAATGATTTCCTCAACAATCAGCTTAAGATGTTTAAGTGAAAGCCGATGGCGGAACGCTTCAGGGTCGTCACTCAATATACGCTGAATGAGTTTGTGGCTTAGTTTTTTAAGCGGATTGAATGCCATGGTTTAAAGATAACAGGTCATTAAAGCTTTGCGGCTTGGTTAGCTGTTTTCATTTCCACATTCAAAAGTTTAAAATCAATATTTCCACGCTGATTAACCAAATGGTCGGTCATAACCAACGCACGTCTAATTCGAATATCTGAGCTTTTTACGTTGTTCACCCAATAGATTAATGTGCGCTGTTTTCCTTTAGTGAAAGCATGAAAAACCTTGTCGGCTTCTGGGTTTTGGTCTAGCACTTCGCGCAGTTCTTCCCCAATTGGGACACCATATTCAGATCTGTCTTTTTCTAACTCAACATGAAGCGTTTCGCCACGAACCAAACCAAGCTTTTTGCAGCGTTCCTTGTTCAGCATAATGCGATAACCGCCCGTACCATCAGCATGAATCGCGCAATGGTATTTGACTGTTCCGTTTACGGTGGTAACAACTCTCCTGTCGGTTCCTTCAATAAACGTTTCTGCAATCTCATCTAGAACTGCGAAATACCAATGGTATATATCGGAATTGTCGTCTTTATTTAGCGTGGAAGTGAATTTCATCAATGCTGACGCCAAAAATAGGGCGTAAACAAGATGAGAACCGTGAAGAGCTCCAATCTACCAATGAGCATGATAATGGCCAAGAACCATTTCGCTCCCGAAGGAAGCCAAGCAAAATTATCAGTTGGGCCAACGCTGCCAATTCCCGGACCAACGTTGCCGAGTGAGGTTGCAACCGCTCCCATGGCAGTCATTAAATCTATACCAAACATGGTTATGATGATGGAGCCAATGGCGAAGACAATAATGTACATCATGATAAACGCAACCACGTTGTACGTAATTGATGGGTCAACGGCTCTTCCGTTCAACCGTACTGGAATAATAGCAGAAGGATGCAGTTGCCGTTTGAGTTCGAGAAAGCTGTTTTTTACCAAAATAATGTGGCGGACAATTTTCACACCGCCAGCCGTTGATCCGGCCGAGCCTCCAAAGAATAGTAAAATGAAAAACACCATGGTGACGAATGGTGTCCAACCGGTGTAGTCAGCTGATACAAACCCGGTAGAAGTGATAAGCGATACGATTTGGAAAAGGGAGTCTCTGAAGGCTTTCTCAAAGCCACCATCATCCACGCTTGCAACAACTATAGAAACGCCTACAGTAAGAAAGATTATCATTCCAGCGTAATATCTGAACTCTTCATTCTGGAGCACCTTTTTGAAATTGCCAACAAGTGCGAAATAGGTAAGCGTAAAGCTTGTGCCAGCCATAAACATAAAGAATGTGATGATGTATTGAATGACTGGAGAAAACTCTGCTGCGCTTGTATTAAACGTGGAAAAACCGCCTGTTGCCATTGTGGTTAGGGCATGGTTTAACGCATTGAACCAGCTCATACCGGCTAATTTGAGAAGGAAAAACTCAGCAACGGTCAGACCTACATAAATCAACCATAATCGTTTAGCCGTATCGCGAATTTTAGGTGCCAGTTTATCCGCCTTCAAACCAGGTGATTCGGCCACAAACAACTGCATTCCACCAATGCCTAATATGGGTAGAATAGCCACCGCCAAAACAATAATTCCCATACCGCCAATCCATTGGGTCATACTACGCCAGAGGAGAATGTCTTTTGGAATAACAGTAAGGTCAGTAATTACCGATGCACCAGTTGTCGTGTAACCAGAAAGTGTTTCAAAAAACGCATCTGTAAAGTGAACAACGCTGCCGCTCATGATATATGGCAACGCGCCTGAAAAAGACATGATTAGCCATCCGAATGTCACAATCAGAAAACCTTCTTTCTTGCGAATATTCGGTTTTTCAGAAGATCGTGTTAGCGCCCAAATCATCATTCCAAAACCCAGCGTTGCCGTGGCGGAAAAGCCCATCGGAACAACATCATCTAGGTTGTAATACAGAGATGCTGGAATACACAATAGCATGAACATGCCGTTGAAAAGCAGAAGCAGTCCAAGTACATTCAGTACAACTCTGTAATTAATGGTCATTTAGAAATAGCTTTCCACCTTGTGGATGCACTCTGGTTGGGACACAACTACCACATGATCCAAAGGCTGAAAAACAAAATCTCCATTTGGAGTATAGCTTTTTCCTTTCCGAATAACGCCACCAACAATAGCGGATTTCGGGAAATTGATCGCCTTTAGCACCTTACCTACCACAGGCGATTTCTCATGCACTTCGAACTCAACAACCTCCGCGTCTACTCCGTGTAAACTGGTTAGCGATAAGACCTCACCTTTCCTGATATGTCTGAAAATGAAATTAGCCGCTATCAGTTTTTTATTAATCATGGTGTCAACCCCAATATTCTGAGAAAGGTGGATGTAGTCCATGTTTTCTACCAGTGCAATGGTTTTTTGAACCTTATGATTTTTAGCAACCAAGCACGAAATAATGTTTGTTTCTGAGTTTTCAGTCACTGCTATAAACGCGTCCATTTGGTCAATTCCCTCCTCTTCTAAGAGTTCTACATCACTTCCATTTCCATGAATAACCAATGTTCCCTGTAGTTCATCTGCTAACTCAAAACAGCGTTGCTTATCGGGTTCAATCAATTTGACATTGAACTTCAAACTAAGCTTTTTCGCAGTATGTACTCCCACCTCATTTCCACCAAGAATCATAATGTTCTTGATTCTTTTCCGCTCTTTTCCAGAAAGCTCTAAAATATGGTCCATTGCACTTTTCTGTGCAATAAAGTATACGTGGTCACCAATTTGAAACGTCACATCTCCACGAGGAATAATGGTTTCATTATTTCGTAGAATGGCAGCTGTTAGAAAACTATTATCTGGGTTTAGATATGCCGCTTCAGAAACCGTTTTCCCTGCTAACGGACTCGCTTCTTCAATAGCAATTCCAACCAAATTAAGTAAGCCCCGATCAAACTCAAACGAATCCGTAAACGCAACATCTTTCAATAGTCGTTTTATCTCCCGTGCAGCTAAGGTTTCGGTGCTAATAATTTCATCAATACCAAGTTCCTTAAGGTCAAGTTTCTCCCTTTTTAGGAGGAATTCTGTATTTCTGACACGAGCAATTGTCCGCTTAGCACCAAGGTGTTTTGCAATAATGCAGGTAGAAATATTTGTCTCTTCAGAATTGGTAGCAGCAATAACCAAATCAGCCTTGCTAACATTTGCCTCGTCCAAAACGGTGTAAGAAATCGAGTTGCCGCGTATGGTCGCAATATCAAAATGTTCAGCTGCGTATTTCAGCTTCTCGGCATCGGTATCAATCAACGCGATGTCCTGTTCTTCCTGTGTGAGCAATTTAGCGAGGTGAAACCCCACATCTCCAGCTCCGGCAATAATGATTCTCATGTGCTAAACGTACCGCAAAGGTATACGGAACTACGCACAACTACGCCAATCAAATGTTTTATTCGATGTCGGGCGTTTCCCCCACGTTTTAGAGCGTGGCGGTCGGGCTGTCCGCTGTATCTTTTTCCAGCCTCATTTCGACTGCACTCAATAAACTCAGGAAAAAGGATGCCGCTACCATTCCTAACGCGAAACTGCAGCGCAAACCCTAATTTCAGCGCATGAATCAACCACTCCAAGGCTACCAAATTCTCGATTTTACCAAGCTACTCCCTGGTCCGTTGGCAACACTTTGGATGGCGCAACAAGGGGCTGAGGTTATTAAAGTGGAAAGTCCGAAATCACCTGACCCCGTTAGGTTTTATCCGCCAATGAAAGATGGTATTTCTGTGTATTACAACACATTGAATGCAGGCAAGAAAAGCTTATCTATTGATTATCGTTCTGAAGAAGGAAAAGAAGTCATTCTGAAGCTGGTTGAGACCGCAGATGTGGTTATTGAGCAGTTCAGACCAGGCGTGATGCAAGCATTCGGATTAGATTATGAAGCCCTCAAGAAACGTAATCCGAAAATCATCCTTGTTTCCATTACTGGCTACGGACAAACAGGAGAAATGGCAGCAAAACCTGGTCACGACATCAACTACCTGAGCTATTCAGGAATGCTGGATGCACAACGAGATATGGATGGAAATCCAATCATCTCAGCGGCTCAGTTAGCAGATGTTTCTGGTGGAAGCATGATGACCCTAAATGCCACAACTTCAGCTTTGCTGCATCGAGAACGCACGGGAGAAGGACAGCATGTAGATGTTTCAATGACTCACAATGTTTCCGTTTTGCAGTCCATGCGAATTGCCGAAGAATTGGAAACAGGCGTTAGTAACGGCTATCTCTCGGGCAAATTAGCTTCGTACAATATTTACAAATGTTCTGATGGTCGACACGTAGCTTTGGGTGCTCTCGAACCTAAATTTTGGCAAAAATTCTGCAATCTCGTGGAGCATCCCGAATGGGGTGGAAGGTTGATGGAAACGGAACTCATTGCAGAAGTAGCCGCGCTTTTCTCAACTCAACCAATGAAATATTGGACAGGTAAATTAGAGAATGAAGGAGTCTGCCTTTCGCCAGTTTTGACCATAGTGGAAGCGTCAAATCACCTGCTTTTTAAAGCGGATTTCCCAGCAAGTTTCGGAACAGGAAGTCTTGAAGCAGCCCCTGAATTAGGAGCTCACAATCAAGAGTTACTGTAGTTTGAACCTTATCAACGAAGAATCATTAATCGCTGTCGAATCGGAGACTCACTGTCAGGATTAATCACTACCCAGTAAAGTGCATTCTCCAAGTTAGCAATCGAGAATTGAACTTGATTCATTCCTTGATTCAAAGTGATTGACTTTACGATTCTACCGTCAGCAGCGTATATTTCTAGTTGTGTGTTTTCATTCAGGTCTTCACCAAATTTGACCGTCACATCATCACTAGCAGGATTAGGAATCAACTGGATCGTTTGTCCGGTTGCATTTTCCCGAATTCCCACAGCTACATCAACATCATATTCCGCTTGGCAATCGGCCTGTCCGTTTACGGTAAGCGTTGCAGTGTAGTTCCCAACAGGATTGTACGTGTGTGTTGGGTTTTGTTGTGTGGAGGTATTTCCATCACCAAAGTCCCAGAACCAACTGGTAGCGTTTGCTGATAGGTCTGTAAAGCTTACGGTTCCTCCAGTGTTGACAAAGCTGAAGTCTGCCGCAACTGGAGAAGCTGTTACTGTAACCGGTAGAGACACGCAAGGAATCTCTCTGATTTCCATATCATAGAAGTAGTAATAGAAATCAAACGGTCCTGTATCTGCCGATGAACTATTCAATGTCATTACACCAGCCAACGTATAAGGATATGAAGAGGCCGAGTTGTTCCTATAGAGGTCAACATTATTTGCTCCCAAGTTGTAATCGCCCGCATCAGGTACAATCAGATTTAGATCAACCCGTTGTGCTCCATCCACCAAGTTGACTGTAACCTGCTGCACGAATGGATTTGGTATTGTGCCATCACTTTCGCCTTCCGCAAGAGTGAACGTTCTGGTACCTGCTCCATCTGCAACAACATATGCTGAGACTATCTCAAGACCTTGGCTTACAGTGAAGTTTATTGCGCCATGAAACGTACTGGAGTGAATCCCACCTGTACCGAAGTTGTTGTTAACGGGGCCAACGTTTCCTAATGCTGGAGCAACAAGGTTTTCTACCGTGTAACTTTGAGATGTCGACACGCCCGAAAGTGAAAGAATATCTCCCTCAAGGATCACATCTCCAGAAGTGTTTCTCCAAATCGAGGTGCCTGTTGATGACGCAATAAGGTCGGCATCATCACCTTCGCAAACCGAAACATCAGATACTTGTGGTGCATCAGGAAGGTCAATTACAACGGTTTGTGTCTCGATGCTCGTGCCAAATTGGTTACTAACCGTCAATTCCACACTAAACGTTCCTTCTGACGTGAAAACGTGAGTGGGACTTGGTTGTGTTGAAGTTGCTCCATCGCCAAAATCCCAAACCCAAGAAGTTGGAATTTCTGTACTCTGATCCTCGAAAGAAACCTCAGGGTCACAGGTTAAATATGTGCTTGCAGTGAAAGCTGCGTTTGGTGATGTTGTTGGCAGTTGACAGCTTTGTGGGAGGTCGAACGCTTCGGTTTGATCTGAACGACTACCACTGCTTCCTTGGCTTGCGCTGAAACCGAACCCTCGGTTGGCAAATGCATTCCAAATAATGCACTGGTGCTCGCCACCATATAGTAATTGGTCAGCTTGCAGAATGGCATCTCTACCATCAATCATTCCTGGGCCACAAGGCTGTAATTTGAGTGATTCAGTGACAAGTTGCATGGCAACATTATTTCCACCCGTTCCTCCATAAACATCTGGGTCAGGAACACCACCATAGTAGTCAATCAGAGCCCAAGTCATATCCCATAACGCGGTAGCGTATATGAACCCTACCCCGTGTGGTTGAGAAATATTGTTTCCGTCATTGGAATCTCCGTAGGTGTAAGGATTCAAGTTGAAGTCGGTTGAGTATGGTGCGGGACGAATCCCTGTTGCAATGGTCGATTGACCTCCAGCATATGTTCCGATTCCTCGTGAGTCAGGCCCCAGGTCTCCATCTTCTATCGTCAACATCAAACCAAACCAATCACTCCAACCTTCTCCCATTTGCTCAGCGTTCTGTAAACAATTGGAATTGGATGGACCACCCGTTAGTCTGTTGGAGATTCCGTGTCCGTATTCGTGTGCTATAATCCCATTATCGAAGTCGCTATCTCTAAATTGGCTTGGGTTTCCTCCATCGCTTATTGTGGCATTAACGGTTCCTTGCTGCAATTGTACTTTGATGGTGTTTCCGTCCGTTTGAGAAATCATGATAGATGGAATATTGATAGTGTTGCTTGTTCCACCCATTTGAAATGGGGAACCTGCAGCGTTATTGGCGATGATAACCGCAACAGCTCCGGCATTTTGGGCGTTTTCAACCTTCGCAGTAAAGTTGCAATCACCCCTGTCTATCAACGCAATTTTCCCGGAAACTTGGGCCGCATTGGTTAATGTTTGGCAGCCATCGTTTGCTGGAGCTGTTCCATCCGTAGCTAAAACCACATCTGCAGTAATTGGTGTGGCAGGTAATCCTGGTCCAAAAGTGGCCTCTGTTGAGTTATAAGCCCCTGCAATACCAGATGGAGAATTCACATCCAAGAAGCTTCCAAGAGACGTGCCGCCAGTCCACAGGTACATCTGCATTCTTGGATTAAAGCCGTCTTCTGGAGTTCCAAAATTTGCATTATTTGTTCCACTTCCATCCTGTGCTTCAGCTAAAACAAAATCATCATCCGCTCCACCATTTCCGTAATTATTGTCTTGAAAATTACCGCTGACTTCATCAAAACCGTATTGATACCAAACGTCATGCATTACATTATTCCAGAAGAACAAATTGGTAATTGCCGCACTTAGGTTCTGGTTCGGGCTGTTAGAACCAGAATAAGGGAAATCGAAAACCAATGACCCACCACCATCGGGGCTAAAACCTGGCGAATCATTGTCCGCAACATCATCATAGGCATAAACATTATTTCCTCTGGTGATTGTAAACTCTTCTCCTGTTTGACCATTATTGTCGTGCCAACCATACGGAGATGAAAATGGGTCGGCTGGGCCTACCTCAATACTTCTAATTCCGTGGTTCGGACTTTCAACTGGCATTGGGAAAACATTGTAAACCGCTGGTCCTCCAGGTGTAGGAGCCGCTAGGTTTACTGGAGAACTAGGTACTGTAACTTCGCAATAATGAGCTTTTGAATTATGATCTGGAAACTGACAGCTTACAACCCAATCCAATCGGTCAACCTCTTCACCAGTGGATGCATCAATAAACGATTGCCACCAATGTTTTCCGTCAACTTGATACAGGCTTACTATCCACACCAATCGCACCTCATCGGCTTCATTTTTCAAAGCCCAATACGCCTTGTATACTTGAATGTCTTCATTAGCAAGGGTTCCTCGGTCAAAATTGAGACGACCACTTTCTGTTTCCTTCAAAAATGGTCCAACCTCTCCGTTCATCCCGGTGGCTGTTTTTGCATTTGTAATTGCTTCAACTGCGGTTATTGATGCATTGGACGCAACAACCTTCTTATTCAGGTTTCGAATCAACCGAATTCCTGAATTAACTACACTTCCTTCAGCATTGATAGCAAAGTTGGCGACACCGTTTTTGAGGATGACTCCATCGATTTCCTGAGCGACATATACATGCTGGATTCCGCCCGTTCTCGATACGTTTTTGTCTGTGACGACCAGGCTTTCATAATCTGAGGGGGCAAGACCCAGTTCATCGGCTTTTTCCGATAAGTAGGTTTTTATAGTTTGCACGGCATCATTTTGAGCCGAAGCGGAAAGGCCGATGATATTGGTGGCCAGAACTAAGAACAGAACGGATAGATTTTTCATAGAGAATTTTATTCGGACGATTTACTCAATCTCAGTTAACACGGAATAAACCCACGAAAACAAAAAGGGTTTGAAAGATACGAAGAGCCTTTTTGCAATTCGTCAGCTAGTTTGCGCAAGGAGAAAACGTAATCAGCTGCAAATAAATCTTCGTTTTACCCAATTGTCCCATCAGCCAATCTCGCTTTTGGTGATTTATCGGAGACGTGTAATTCGCCACAAGAAAACGGTGTTTGTCTAATCGGAGAATGGAAGGGAAAGCCGTATCGCCAGCACCTGGTAAATCCATTACCCATTCTACTTTTCGTGTTTCTTTATTGATTTTGAATAATGCCGTTGTCTTTGGCGAAAGTGAATATCCAACCCAATTCCACTTTCGTTGAGCTGACATCTTTCGAGTTCGCTTCACTTTGCCGAAAGGCTTTTTGCCCAGTTGTCTTCGACCGACCAGATACATATCATCGCCATGACGAAACATTTTTGGCGACATGAAACAGCGGACATCAGCGGTGTCTGGAAACTCCCAATTACCAAGGTCATCTGCATTCGCAAAAGCGACATGCGAACCAAAACCAGTGTCGTCTCCATCCTCCAAACGTGTTATGGCCCAAAGGTTCTTATCACGGTCAAATTCCCAAGCGGTTTCAGAAACACCACCGAAGTAAACAGAACCCGTATCATTCACAGATTTCCAGTTTACACCATCAAACGTCTGTTTAAAAAACAACCGAACTTCTGATGGTCCTTTTAGTTCGTAATGCGAACCTGTATAGCTGGTCATAAATGTTGAACCATTCCGATTCTTAATGCTCCAATGCACTTCGCCTAGCGTCAGCACTTTCTCAGGTTCTGACCAATTTCCATTGCCATCCGAAGTAAAGTGGTCAATGAACTTAGGTTCAAAAGCAGTCATTTTTGTACCTGCTCCAAAGGTGTAGAAATGAAGTTTTCCATCAATCGGAACTAAAAATGGCTCTCGAAAATCTTGACCATTAAATATTTCCTTTTCTTTTCGCCATTCTTTTCCATCCGCAGAACTGATAACGTAAATGCCTGTTTTCTTAGAGGCAAAATGAGTTGGCCCTGTTCGAAAAGCCAAAAACAACCGATGATTGAAAATGGTAATCGAAACATTGTTGTTTGATTTCTGCGGATTGACTCCATCAGGTAGGTCATCAGAAGGAATCAACCAATACGGATTGCTCAATTGCGGGCAATAATCTTTGCCGAAATCAAACCCTTCATCATGAAACGCTGGGTCGTCTGGCGACACTTCCAACTTCGGCAAAAACTCCGCTAATACAGTCTGAACTTCCGATGGATATTCCGTTTCCATCGGCCATTTTGGGGTGGTGCAACTGAAGAAGAAAGAGGAGAAAAACAGAAAGGAAAAAAAGTGGGTTTTCATGAGGTTTGGCGCGTTATGCGAAAATAGTAGAACATTAAGAGGGCTATCTGTTAAATAAATGCAAGACGTTATGTTTAGCGACCCGAAGAGGCTAATCGGCTGGGGGCTTAATTAGTCCATAACTTGCGGGCATGGACTGGCTCGAATACGGCTATTGGGGATTGTTTTTCGCGGCATTTTTGTCGGGAACAGTTGTGCCTTTTTCGTCCGAAGTAGTTCTTGCAGCTGGTCTTTACGCTGGGATGGACCCATCGACTTCCCTCGTTGTCGCAACAACCGGCAACTGGATTGGCGGTTATACAACCTTTTGGATTGGCCACCTCGGTAATCTCGAATGGATTGAAAAGTACTTCCGCGTGAAGCACGAAAAGCTACTGGCATGGGAACACGTGGTCGAAAAGTACGGAGCCTATTTCGCCATACTTGGCTGGCTTCCAATTCTCGGAAACATAATTTTACTATCCCTTGGCTTTTTTCGCGCCCGCGCCATTCCAGCAGCATGGTGGATGCTAGTTGGGAAAGTTGCTAGATATGCGGCTATTATTTGGCTAATGGATTAATTTCAGGCAAAATCTTATTCAAAACGAATGGAAAAAACGCAAGTTGATTTTGATGTTGTTGTAGTTGGAGCGGGACTCTCTGGCATTGGGGCTGGATATCACTTACAGAAATCTTGTCCAGATAAAAGCTTTGCCATTCTAGAAGGTCGCGATTCCATTGGCGGAACGTGGGATTTGTTCAAGTATCCGGGCATTCGTTCAGATTCAGACATGTACACATTTGGGTTTCCTTTTCACCCATGGAAAAACCCAAAAGCCATTGCAGACGGCCCTGCAATTATGGAATATTTGAACGATACGGTTGACACCTACAATCTTAGAAAAAACATCCAATTTGGGAAACGAGTCGCTGCTTCCGATTGGTCATCAACAGATAAAAAGTGGACGCTAACCGTTAGCGATTCCCATTCTGGCGAGAGCCAAACCATTACCTGCAACTTTCTTTTTATGTGCAGCGGTTACTATGATTACAAAGCTGGATATGAACCCGATTTCCCGAATGTTGAAGCGTTTGAAGGCATCAAGATTCACCCGCAACATTGGGACACGAGTCTTGACTACTCCAACAAAAAAATTGTAATTATTGGTAGTGGCGCTACGGCTGTAACGCTACTACCAATATTAGCAGAAACGGCCAAAGAAGTTACTATGCTTCAACGGTCTCCAACGTATATCGCCAGTAGACCAACCGAAGACAAAGTTGCAAACACTTTGAAAAAGGTTTTGCCAAAGCAATTGGCGCATACACTTTCTCGATGGAAGAACATTTTATTCCAATTAGGAACCTATAATTTCAGTAGAAGTCGGCCTAATCTAGTCCGTAATTTCCTTTTAAGCCAAGTCAAAAAATCGTTGAAGGACAAGTACAACGAAAAGGATTGGACACCCAATTACAATCCGTGGGATCAAAGAATTTGTGCAGTACCTGATGGAGACCTTTTTAAGTCTATTAAAGCTGGTAAGTCTAAGATTGTAACCGATACGATTAAGTCGTTTGTGAAAGACGGAATTGAACTCAATTCTGGCGAAAAAATCGAAGCCGACATCATTATTACCGCAACTGGTTTAAAGGTTCAATTATTTGGAGGAATGCAAGTGACTGTGGATGGGACGCCACTCGATTTTTCTAAATCTCCCGCGTTTAAAGGCGTGATGCTGAGTGACATCCCCAACTTTGCTTTTTCGGTTGGTTATACCAATGCTTCTTGGACACTAAAAAGTGACCTTAATTGCATTTACGTAACCAAGATTCTAAACCACCTGAAAGCGAAAAACCTTCAGGTGTGCACTCCACATTTCGACCATGAGAATATGGAGCAAGAAGAATTACTCGATTTTGATGCGGGCTACATTCTACGAGCCAAACACCTTCTTCCAAAGCAAGGCGCCAAAGCACCATGGAAAGTGCACCAGAACTACATCAAAGACCTCTTTGCGCTGAAGTATTCGAGCGTAAAGGATAAGGACTTGGAATTTGTCTGAGAACTGAAAGTTTATCTTCGTCCCAATGAAATTTCCAGGCTCAATCCATTCAAAACTGCCAAAGGTCGGCACAACTATTTTTACCGTAATGAGCGGTTTAGCGCGCCAAACAGGTGCGGTTAACCTATCGCAGGGCTTTCCCGATTTTTCAATTCCAGACCGGCTAGTTGAGCTAACCCATTCTTACATGAAGAAGGGTTTTAATCAGTATTCTCCCATGCAGGGCGCACTCCCGTTAAGAGAAGCATTGGCCCAAAAAGTAGAGAAATTATATACAGCCAAGTACAACCCAGACACAGAAATTACAATAACCGCTGGCGCAACCCAAGCCATTTATACCGCCATTTCAGCATTTGTTTCTGAAGGAGATGAAGTGGTGATTTTTGAGCCCGCTTACGATTGTTACGTACCCGCAATTGAAGTTCACGGAGGCATTCCTGTTTATGTACAAATGAATCTTGCTGGTGAGTTGATTGATTGGGAAAAGGTAAAGAAGTTGATTAGTCAGCGTACGCGAATGATTATCATCAACACGCCCCACAATCCATCGGGTCGGGTTATGAGTGCTGGAGACATGCTCAAGCTTCAAAAACTTACCGAGGGCACCGATATCATAATCATGAGCGATGAGGTTTACGAGCACATCATTTTTGATGGGATGGAACATCAAAGTGTAGCGCGCTACCCAAGGTTGGCAGAGCGGGCAATTGTTGTGAGTTCTTTCGGGAAAACCTACCACAATACGGGATGGAAAATCGGACATGTTTTGGCGCCCGAAGAGTTGATGAAGGAATTTAGAAAAGTTCATCAGTTCAATGTGTTTTCTGTGAATACGCCTGCACAATTTGCATTGGCCGATTTCCTTGAAGATAAAGACCATTATTTGGAGTTAGGAGCATTCTACCAAGAAAAACGAGACACGTTTAACCGCTTAATTGGAGAATCACGATTTAAGATTCGTCCGAGTGAGGGAACATATTTTCAGCTATTGGATTACTCCGATATTTCAGACGAAAAAGACACGGATTACGCCATCCGATTGACCAAAGAAGTTGGTGTGGCTTCAATCCCAGTCTCGGTTTTTTATCATGAGAAAAATGAAGATCGTTTCCTACGTTTTTGCTTCGCGAAAGAGGATGAAACGATGGAAAAGGCGGCAGAGAAACTTCTCAAACAATGAGCGATTTGCGTTTAACTGTTTGCCAGCAACCACTGATTTGGGAAGACAAAATTGCCAATCTTAAATTCTGGGAGGAAAAGCTTCGTCCGCTAAAAGGAAAAACGGATTTAATCGTTCTTCCAGAGATGTTTACTACGGGTTTTACCATGAACGTGCGTGAATTGGCCGAATCTATGGATGGTCCAACAGTAACTTGGATTCGGAATCTTGCGGAAGAATTAGGCGCAACGATTACGGGAAGCGTCATTATTCGAGAGGAATGCAGCACCGGTGGCTCGGGCGGAAAATTCTTCAACCGCATGCTTTGGGCAAACCCTGACAGAAGTTTTACGTGGTACGACAAGCGTCATCGCTTCAGTTTTGCGGATGAAGACAAATTCTTCACGGCAGGAAAAGAGCGGAAAATCATTGAAAAAGACGGTTGGAAAATAATGCCACAAGTTTGCTACGATGTACGGTTTCCTGTTTTCAGCAGAAACCAGAAATCAGACCAATATGATGTGTTGGTTTACGTAGCCAATTGGCCTGCAGCGCGTTCATCCGCTTGGCGAAGTTTACTTGTTGCACGAGCACACGAAAACCAATGCTACGTGGTTGGTGTTAACCGTGTTGGAATGGACGGAAAAGGAATTGAATACGATGGAAGTTCGCTGGTTGTGAGTCCCAAAGGAGAAATTGTTTGCTCATTTGAAGCAAATCGAGATGCCATGGAAACAGTGACGCTTTCCAGAACAGAGTTGGATGATTTTAGGACAAAATTTAAGCCGTTAGATGATGCTGATGAATTTGAATTAACGCTATAATGGATAAGAAGTTTGCAATGGCCGTTTCGGTCATTTTTCAACCCATTTTCGTTCCGATTTACTCGCTAATCATTCTGTTTAATGCGGATACATACATCACGTATGCGGTGCAGCCCGAGGTAAAGAAATTCATTTATCTCATTACACTTTTGAACACTATAATTCTACCAATAGGCGTATTCTATTACTTCTATCGCGCTAAGCTGATTGAAACGATACACATGCACACGGCCAAGGAACGCTCCTTGCCTTTTTTGACCACAATTGTGTTCCATATGAGTACGTTTTATCTCTTTAGTAAGGCTCCAATGCCGAGCTTGTTTCCAAATCTTATTTTGGGAGCTGCCTTTTCTGTGGCGACTGTCTTCGTTATCAACTTAAAATGGAAAGTGAGCATTCACATGCTTGGTATGGGCGGAATTGTTGGAACTATTATCGGGCTCATTCTCCGCTATCAAGTCGATGCCATTCAACTCGTAATGGCGCTTGTTATTCTTAGTGGAGTTGTTGGTTATTCTCGTCTGAGGTTGGACGCTCACACACCACTGCAGGTGTACGTTGGGTTCGTTCTCGGTACATTGATTTTAACTGGGTCGGTGGTTTTACTCTGACTCTTCAGCCTTAGTTTTCGACTTTCGATTATCCTTTTCCTCGGATTCCTTCTGTTTTTTCTCAACCTTAAATAAAGAACCAAGTACTTCTGCCGAAAGCTTGTAGAAATTACCGCCAATAATGTAATTCAGACGGCTTTCCGTTCCAGGAAACTCCGAAGAGGCCAACCCGCCGTTAATCTGCTTTCCGTCTTTATCCATTATGGTGTAATGCAACGCCACCAAACGTTTTGGGTCAACAAATGCCATTTCAGGATCCGTGAGATCCATTTTCACATCCATCTGATTGATAAACAGAAACTTGTTGATGCCGTAATTGGTGTAAAACTGATTAAGCACTTCGTGACTTTTAAGTTGTGCGCTCATATAGCGTTCAACAGCTTGGCGTTCTGCTACAACCTGCCCGTTACGGATACCAACATCCTTTTTCGGCTCCGCCTTCTTCTCTTTCTTCTTCAACTTTCCTTTTTCACCCACTTCTTCCTTAAGGGGAACAGGAACGAATTTGTAGCCAAGCACTGCGTAAATGTTAATCAGGTCTTGATCGGTAATGCTATCTGTATTCAGGAAAGTGGCCGTTTCCATGCTGTCTTTCAAAGCAGCTTTCAGACTAAGCTGAATTTCGTTTCGAAGCTTATCGTAAATCTGTTGTTGCGTTAGCTGATTGACCTTCGTTAGGTCTCGCATAATATCGCAGTAGAATAGCTTTTCTTCGAAAGGAATGATGAGAATTTTAGCTTCTTCCTCAGCCCCTTCAGCGTACACTTCTTGGTCGGTTTTGGTCACTTTATCATCTCCAAACATGTCCGTTTGCGCTTGAAGCACAATTGGGAACAGGAAAAAAAGAAGCAACGAAAAACGCATCCTATCTACTTAAAGAAGTGTTTATAAATATCATTCCCGTTGGCGAAAAGCAACAGACTGAATAGCAGAACCATTCCCACAACTTGTGCTACCTCCATAACCTTTTCGTGTGGCTGGCGACCAGTAATCATTTCGTAAAGTAAGAACATCACGTGTCCGCCATCCAAAGCGGGAATTGGAAGGATGTTCATTACCGCCAATAAGATGCTCAAGAATGCCGTAATGTTCCAGAAGTGGTGCCAATCCCACGAAGTGGAAAAGATGCTTCCAATGGTAAGGAACCCCCCTAAACTTTCGTAGCCTTTGTTCTTTGGCGAGAAAAGCAATTTCAACTGCTTCACGTAATTCACCAAGGTCGTTCCAGCCTTTTCAATTCCCTTTGGGAAGCTTTCGAAGAAGCCGTATTTAATCTCTTCCAGTTCAAAGAACTCAGTCAGGTTTCCGTTAGGTGCAACGCCTAATAATCCTTCTTCTGGAACCGTAACAGCTATGCTCATCGGCTCATCATTACGAAAAACGTTTACGTTTACTTCTTCCCCTTTAAAATCCTGTAAGGCGGTTTTAAAAGCATCAAAAAAGATGATTGAACTATCATTCAGACCAACAATAATGTCTCCTTTTTCAAGTCCTGCTTCCTTTCCGATTGAACCCTTTGAGAATCCAGCAACGTGAAATGGAATTCGAACCGAAATCAAACCAGGAGCTTGCATTAACTCGCTCATTTTGTCTTGCGGAATAGCAACATCAACCATTTGACCTTCGCGCTCAACTTGAATCGTTTGAACTTCATTAAGAATGATTTCCATCGGCACTTTGGAGAAGTTCTCTACTTCCCTTCCATCAAGCGTGATAATCTTATCTCCATTCCGAAGGCCGATTTCTTGACCAAGTGAGTCGACCATAATTCCGTAGGTCACGTTCTTGGTTGGCAGATAGCTTTCGCCATACACAAATAGCACCATCCAGTAAATCAGGGCAGCTAGGATAACGTTTACCGTTACCCCACCAATCATCACAATCAATCGTTGCCAAGCCGGTTTCGAACGGAATTCCCAGTCTTCGGCTGGCTTTTTCATCTGCTCCTTGTCCATGCTCTCATCAATCATGCCCGCAATTTTCACGTATCCGCCCAGCGGCACCCAGCCAATTCCGTAAACGGTATCGCCAATTTTCTTCTTGAAAAGTGAGAAGTACGGATTGAAAAAGAGGTAGAAACTCTCTACACGCATCCCGAACGATTTGGCAGCTGCAAAATGCCCAAATTCGTGCAGAACGATAAGAATTGAGAGGCTCAGAAAGAACTGAGATGCTTGTATAAGGATTTCCATTAGTTGATTATTTCAAGGGCTAACCTGCGAGTTTCCGCATCTGTTGCCACATAGTCGCTGTAATTAGGCTTTTTTATGAAAGACACCTTCTGCATAGATTGTTCGATGATGTCTGACATTTGCAAGAACGAGACCTTGTCTTTTAGGAAGGCATCGACTGCGATTTCATTAGCCGCATTAAGAATACACGGCTGATTTCCGCCCTGCTTTAAGGCTTCAAACGCCAATGCCAGGTTTCTAAATGTTTTTGGGTCTGGTTGTTCGAATGTAAGTTGAGGGTAATCCAAGAAGTTAAATCGAGGAAAGTCAGATTTCAATCGATTTGGGAACGCCAACGCATACTGAATCGGCAGTTTCATATCAGGCAAGCCCATCTGGGCTTTCATACTTCCATCCTCAAACTGAACAATGCTGTGGATGATGCTCTGCGGATGAACGATTACATCAATCTGTTCGTTCTTAAGTCCGAATAGCCACTTCGCTTCAATCACTTCCAAGCCCTTATTCATCATGGAAGCGCTATCAATGGTGATTTTGGCGCCCATCTCCCAATTCGGGTGTTTCAAGGCTTGCGCTTTAGTAACTAAAGCTAATTGCTCGCGAGTTTGGCCACGGAACGGTCCGCCAGAAGCAGTCAAGTAAATTTTCTCAATTGGATTGTGGAATTCTCCAACCAAGCATTGAAAAATGGCAGAATGCTCGCTATCCACCGGATAGATATTCACTCCTTTTTTCTTGGCTAGGTCGGTTACAATATCTCCTGCAACAACCAGTGTTTCCTTGTTTGCTAACGCGATGTGTTTTCCAGCTTCAATGGCCGAAAGGGTTGGTCGCAAACCTGCGTAACCAACCAAAGCAGTTAGTACAACATCAATCTCATCCATTTGCACCACTTGCACCAAGCTGTCCGCTCCGACAAACACTTTAATCCCTTCATCAAAAAGCGCATCCTGCACCTTTTTGAAGAGTTCTTCTTTACCGATAACCACACAGTTCGGTTTGAACTTGAGTGCTTGTTCAATCAACAAATCAGCACTGCTGTGGGCGGTAAGAACTTCTAACTCAAAAACATCTGGATTGGCTTCAAGAACTTCCAGCGCCTGCGTTCCTATAGAACCCGTGGATCCAAGAATGGCAATGTGACGTTTATCTGCGGTGTTTTCACTCATTTGCAAGGCTGCAAAAGTACCTCAATTGAATCGATGGGCAAGTACAGGAAACGCATGGCTTACTTGGTCGTTTTGGTACAACTTAGGGACTTATTGTGTTCTGCTAACTTTACATAAGAATGCTCTCCAAAAAAATGCGAAATATACTTTTCGGTTTTATCTTGTTACTATCGCTGCAAGCTACTGGCCAATCATGTGAGGACTTACGGTACATCGACCCGCTTTTTGATGTGAATACTACGTTCAATATCGAATATCAGGAAGCACGGCCATATGGCTCATTATTTAATCAACCTTATCGGCTAAATATCTACGAACCAGAGGGCGATACACTTTCTCATCGTCCTCTAATGATTTTTCAGTTTGGTGGTGGTTATTTAGTTGGCGATAGGGTGCTTCCGCCAGCGCCAGCGTTGTGTAATTACTGGGCAGAACGTGGTTACGTTGCGGCATCTATCGATTATCGGCTCGGGTTAAGTGCTGTGAATCAAGGAAGTGCAGAACGCGCGGTGTATCGTGGTGTGCAAGATTTGCAAGCAGCACTTCGCTTTTTGTGTGAGTTTAGCGAAACGTACGGAATAGACACGAACAACATTATTGTCAGTGGAAACAGCGCAGGTGCTTTTACTACCCTGCACAGCACGTTTATGGAGCAGATTCAGGCACCATCATCGTACACTGGTTTTGGCATTGGTTTGGACTCGTATAGTCTTGGTGGATTATACGATTCTGGCAATAGTTATTGGGGAAATCGCGAAGTCAAAGTCCACGGAATTATTGCCAATTGGGGTGCAATTTTAGACACGAGCCTTATTGGTGATTCCCCGGATGATTGGGTTCCAAGCATTTTGTTTCATGGATCTGCGGACAATGCTGTGCCTTATGTTTATGGCCAACCGTTCAGCTCTCCTTTCTTTCCAGACGTATATGGAAGTGTGCCAATAAATGAACGCCTTGATAACACAACCATCCCTAACAAATTTGTTCCGCTAATTGGCGCTGGACATGAACCAGAGTTGTTGAATGACGCGTATTTGGATACGATTCTTTGGGAATCGCAAGACTTCATGTATGAGTATGTGCTCAAGCCTGAGATACAAAGCGTGTCGGGTAATCAGAATCCTACACTGAACAGCACAGAACTTTATACGGTAACTGCTAATGACCCGATTATTCAACTTTGTACATCGTTGAATAATGGAACGGTCATTTCGACAAATCTTAACCAAGTGGAAATTGAATGGACAACTCCTGGTTATGATACTTTGCAGATAATTGCTGGCAACCACATCCTAGCTTACGACACCATTTTCGTTCCTGTACAGGTTGCAGTGTCAATTGGATTGGAAGAAGTTCGAAATGAGGTAACGGCTAGAATCTATCCGAATCCATTTACTGACAACACTACAATCCAACTCAATGGCGAAATTGAAAAAGGTTGTGTGATGATAATAAGTGATGTTTTAGGACGAGTGGTTTATTCAAAGCTTGTAACAACTTTAATCACAGTTAATTCAGTTAAAACCGGCAAAGGGGTTTTTCAAGTTCATCTGGAAGACAAAACGGGAAACAGGCGGTTTATTGGTAAGCTGATAGCTCAGTAAAGCTCAAAATCGGCACCACTTCCTCACTTCTGAAGAGCTTTTTTACCCCTCAATTTTAATTCTCCTTCACAATTCGCTGGTACTCTTTTGCGCCTTCGCGAAGTGTTCTTTCCTGCGTTTCAAAATCTACTTCATACAAACCAAAACGCTCAGCATAACCAAGGTCCCACTCGAAGTTGTCCATTAATGACCAATAGTGATAACCACGCACATCGTAGCCTTCTTCTATCGCTTTTGAAACTGCGTAGAGGTACTTTTTGATGAATTCGCCACGCAGATGGTCGTCTTTATCGGCAACTCCATTTTCGGTGATAATAATGGGTTTGTTGAGCACGGAAATTTCCTTGATAGCACGGTAAAAACCTTCTGGATACATTGTGTATTCCATATCTGTTTCCTTTTCTCCAGGATACATTCTGGTTTTCAACGCTTCGTCTAAATTGAGAGAGAAATCCATTGCGTTATGGCTGTAATAATTAAGCCCAACGAAGTCCAATGAGTAGGGAGCATTAGGAACATCTGCTTCAAGATTAACCAACGTTGGAAAGCTGAATTTGTACTTGCCTTTAGTAAATGTGCCGATGAATGAACCGTTGAAACCCTTGTTAACAGTTCGAGAAATCAGTCGGTCGAACAGGTTCCAGTCATTCATTGGGTCAATCTGATGCATGTTTTTTACAATGCCGATATGAGCCCTGTCTCCACCAGGTACGTTTTTAAGCTTTTCATAAACCTTTACATGAGCCAAATACATGTTTTTGAGCACCAATGCTGCTAGTTCGGGATCTTTTTTCCCGGGAGGGAAATGTCCGTTGAAATACGCTGCAATAACGAAAACGGCAGGCTCATTAAGTGTGCACCAATGCGTTGCTCGGTCTTTTAGTGCATTAAAAACCACTTCCGAAAACTCAACGAAATCTGCAATGTTTTCTTCTTTCTCAAACGCCCCTTTTTCTTCCCACCACATCGGTTGGCAGAAATGATGCAGCGTTACCATGGGCTGAATTCCTGCGGCAAGCAAACTGTCGCAAACGTCTACGTAATGCTCCAACGCAGCAGTGTCAACAACTCCCTCTTCAGGCATTATTTTACTCCAAGAAACAGAGAACCGATAGCTAGAAACTCCCAGGTCGTTCATCAACTTGATGTCTTCAGGATAGCGGTTCCAGTGATCGCAGGCCAAACCACATTTCTCACCTCTGGCGATACGTGGGTTTCCATTTTCATCAACCTGATTTTCCCAATCAGCCCAGTTGTTTGTCGTATGATTTCCTTCTACCTGATGAGCAGCTGAAGCAACTCCCCAAACAAAACCCTCTGGAAACGAAATATCATTCAAATCGATTTCGTCCCAGTCCCAGTGTTCAACTGGCTCAATGTAATTGAGGTAAGCGGTAGGGATGAAGTAAATGAGAGCCAAAATGGCAAGAATTCGGATGGCTGTTTTGTACATGTGGTGGTTCGTTTTATCCAAAAGTATGGTTTTGAAAGAAGGATTATCTTGGGCCACCAAACCCCAATCATGAAACAGATTTTACTTTCCTTAGGCGTATTCCTTCTAAGCGTGAATGCCATTGCACAACAAACAGGCGATTACACTATAACCATTGCAACTTCCGACCCGTCACTAAGCGGTGATAGTCTGGACATATATTTCCACGTTCCCGACACGTATAACCCATCTTCACCATCTAAAATGATACTCGGGTTTCACGGTTTAGGAAATCCGAACAATAGCGATGACATCAGAAATTACCTATCCCCACTTGGAGACAGTTTGAATGCTGTTGTTGTTTGTCCAGACCCGTATTTACAAGACCAACCAAGAAGCGAAGTTGTACTCAATTTGGCGTATGATAGCGTGATGACTTGGTTCAACATCGATGTAAATCAAGTTTACTTAACTGGATACTCTGCAGGAAGTGATGTGGCGGCCCAATATTTTTTTGGTGACCCTTATCATCCCATGAAAGGGCTAATCTGGCATTCGCCAGGGTTTTTCTTCAATCCTGATTTGAGCAATCCGCAGGAAATACCACCTGTTTGCCTCTGCTCAGGCACCGTAGATTTTACCTCATTTATACAAACTGCTGCGTTGAATAATAGTCTGGATGGGTCTGGGTTTCCGTATCTCTACAACGAAATCCCTGGAGTGGACCACACAATGGAGTATCCAACTTTTACAGAGGAAATGTTGGAATGCATCAACTTTATTGATGCCAATAGCACGTCAAATGTTGGAATTGAAGAATGGAAAGGAAACCCTGTTTCCATCTACCCGAATCCACTTACCGATGGTGCAAATTTGATGTTAACTGGATTGGAAGGAGATGTGACCATTGCCGTTTTGGACATCAATGGAAGACTTGTTTGGGATAAGCAATTGAAGAATGCTTCGAGCCAAGTTTCCTTCGAAGATTTCAGAAACGGGTTGTCAGCTGGATTGTACACTATCCAAATTCAATCAGAAAAAGGAAGTCTAGTCAAGAAGTTGGTTGTTAAGTAAGCTGATTCGCCACCATTGGATAAGTGCGACAATCAATAAACCAC
>Ga0209632_10001588_pt1 | contig 22732 bp, 20 predicted proteins | sample COG_10_FD_184754 | JGI IMG/M metagenome (GOLD analysis project Ga0209632, IMG submission 184754) | Pelagic Microbial community sample from North Sea - COGITO 998_met_10 (SPAdes) (version 2) | ecosystem: Environmental > Aquatic > Marine > Neritic zone/Coastal water | place: Helgoland, sampling... | reverse complement strand
TATGTAACGATCCAAACTTAGCACCTTATGGAGCTTGTAGAGTTTGTTCGGTTGAGGTTGCTTTAATTAAAGATGGTCCAACTAAAGTTGTAGCCTCATGCCACACACCTATTGGTGAAAACCAACATATTTTTACTAATAATGAAAATTTAACTAAATTAAGAAAAAATATTGTTGAGTTAGTTTTAACTGATCACCCAATGGAGTGTGGAACTTGTGAAGTTAATAATAACTGTGAACTTCAAGATGTTGCTAATGACTTAGGCATATCAGGTCATAGATATAACGTACCAAAACAACATAAAGGTATTCCAAAGGACACCTCTCATGATTACATGAGAATGAATTTAGATAATTGTATTAATTGTGGAAGATGTGTCAGAGCTTGTGATGAAATTCAAGGTTCTTTTGTTTTAACAATGAGTGGTAGAGGATTTGATTCTAAAATTACAACAGATAATGATGCATTATTTGGAGATTCATCTTGTGTGTCATGTGGAGCGTGTGCTCACACTTGTCCGACAGATGCTATCTCTGATGTTTTTCAATCAAAATCTGTAGCAGTAGATGAAAAAGTTAGAACGACTTGCTCTTATTGTGGAGTTGGATGTAATTTAGAAGCATCAATTAAAGATAGTAAAGTTGTTGCAATATCCACACCTAAAGAATCAGAGGTTAATGCAGGACACACTTGTATCAAAGGAAGATATGCATTCGGATTTTATGATCATCCAGACAGGTTAAAAACTCCTTTAATAAAGAGAAATGGAAAATTTGAGGAAGCTTCATGGGATGAAGCTTATGACTTTATTAAAAAAGAATTAAATAGAATTACAAAAGCAAATGGTCCAGATGCAGTTGCTGGAATCTCTTCAGCAAGATGTACCAATGAAGAAAATTATGTTTTTCAAAAAATGATTAGAGCAGCAATAGGAACTAATAATATTGATTGTTGTGCAAGAATTTGCCACTCACCTACTGCTTGGGGCATGCAACAAACGTTTGGAACAGGGGCGGCTACAAATTCTACTGAAGATATTTATCATGCGGATTTGTTTATGGTTATTGGAGCAAATCCTACAAATGCTCACCCTGTAACTGGTGCTAAAATTAAACAACAAGTAATGAAGGGTAAAAAACTCATTGTATTAGATCCAATCACTACTGAGCTTGCTAAACTTGCTGATTATCATATTAAACTTAGACCAGGAACTAACGTAGCCATTTTAAATATGATGCTACATTTTATTATAAAATCTAAACTTTATGATAAAGATTTTGTTAGAGATAGAACTGAAGGATTTGATAATTTTATTAAAGAAATTGAAAGACAAGATATGGATCATTTAGCCAAAGTTGCTGGTGTGGACAAACAGCTTGTTAAAGAGGCTGCAATTGCTTATGCAACAGCTAAAAATTCAATGGAATTTCATGGTCTAGGAGTTACAGAGCAAGAACAAGGTTCTAAAACTGTAATGTTAATTGCAGACCTTGCTATGATAACTGGAAATATTGGTAGAAAAGGTGTTGGTGTTAACCCATTAAGAGGACAAAATAATGTTCAAGGTGCAGCTGACATGGGCTGTCAACCTCACCAGGGTGCAGGATATTATGAAGTAGCTGATAAAAAAATTCAAAATTTCTACACGGAAAAATATGGTGTTGTTCATCCAACTAAAGCTGGTTTAAAAATTCCTGAAATGTTTGATGGTGCAATCAATAAAGATGTTAAAGCAGTATGGATTATTGGAGAAGATATAGTTCAAACAGATCCTAATAGTGCGCATGTAGTTGATGCTATGAATTCTCTTGAGTTACTAGTGGTACAAGAAATATTTATGAGTGAAACTGCAAAGCTTGCAACTGTTGTGTTACCTGGAACAACATTCTTAGAAAAAGATGGAACTTTTACAAATACGGAAAGAAGAATTCAAAGAGTAAACAGAGCTGTTCCCCCTCTACCTGGAACAAAACCAGACGGTGTTATTGTAGCTGAAATGATGCAAAAATTAGGCTTTGACCAACCAGATTATGATGCTGACCAAGTTCTTGCTGAGATAGCTGATGTGGTTCCATTCTTTAAAGGTGTTACAAGAGAAAGATTGGGTAAAATGGGATTACAATGGCCAGTACAACAAGATGGAACTGATACACAAATTTTACATAAAGAAACTTTTAAACTAGGAAAAGGTAGACTTAAAAACTTTGACTGGAAAGAATCTAATGAAATTGAAACTAATAAAAAAGAATATCCTCTAATTTTGACTACAAGTAGAGTTCTTCAGCATTATAATGCTGCTACAATGACAAGGCGTACAAAAAATATAAATATAGTTTCAGAGGATTTATTATTAGTTCATCCAAAAGATGCAAAAAAAAGAGATTTAAATACTGGTGATATTGGTAGGCTTTATTCTGGTAGAGGGGAAGTGGCATTAAAAGTAGAAGTAACAGATAAGGTTAAAGAAGGAATAGTTTTCACAACATTCCATTTCCCAGAACATATGGTTAATATGGTAACTGGTCATGGCAAAGATGAAGAAACAATGTGCGCAGAATATAAAGTTTCAGCAGTAGAGGTTCAAAAAATATCTAATCAGTTTAAAACAATAGTTGAGCCTAAAGAAAATCAAGCAGAAGTTAGTTAATAATAATGACCATTGGATGGCGGTTTGATAATAGCTATTCAAAGTTACCTGAATCATTTATTTCCAAAACAACCCCTACTCCAGTAAAATCTCCTAAGTTAATAATTTTAAATGATAAACTGGCAAAAGAATTAAATTTAAATTTTTCTTTATTGGATAAAAAAAAATTATCAGAATTATTTTCAGGAAATTCATTACCAGAAGGTTCTAATGCTATCTCACAAGCTTATGCTGGGCATCAATTTGGTCATTTTACAATGTTAGGTGATGGAAGAGCGGTATTAATGGGCGAACACATCTCAAAAAATAATGAAAGATTTGATATTCAATTTAAAGGGTCTGGCAAAACACCTTTTTCAAGAAATGGTGATGGTCGAGCGGTTTTAGGACCAATGTTAAGGGAGTATGTTATTAGTGAAGCGATGCATGCTTTAAAAATCCCTACAACAAGAAGTTTGGCTGTTGTTAAAACGGGAGAGCAAGTAGTAAGAGAAAATATTTTACAAGGTGCTATACTTACTAGAGTTGCAAGCAGTCATTTACGTGTTGGAACATTTCAATATATAACAGCTAGGCAAAATCAAAGTGAGTTAAAAGAATTGATTGATTATACGATTAATCGTCATTACCCAAATATTAAACAATCTAAAAATCAAGCTGTAGACTTATTGAAAGTTTTGATGGAAAAACAAATTGATTTAGTAATTAATTGGATGCGTGTTGGATTCATTCATGGAGTTATGAATACAGATAATATGACAATCTCTGGCGAAACAATTGATTATGGGCCATGTGCTTTCATGGATACATATGATCCTCAAACAGTATTTAGTTCTATAGATGAATTTGGCCGATACGCCTATTTCAATCAACCAAGTATTACAAAATGGAATTTAGCTAGATTTGCAGAGTGTTTAGTACCCCTGATTGATGACGATAAAGATAAAGCAATAAATTTTGCTACAGAAATTATAAATAGTTTTGAAAAAAATTATGAAAAAAAATGGTTAAATATGATGAGAGATAAACTGGGTTTGTATGGAGAAGAGCCTGAGGACCAAGTTTTAATTCTAGATCTATTAACATGGATGCACCAATATAAAGTTGATTATACAAACACTTTTTGTTTTTTAATGAATATAAAAATTAAAAATGATGAAGTCTATAATAATGAAAATTTTCTTTTGTGGAAAAAAAGATGGGAGGAAAGATTAAAATTAAATAACAATTCTTCTGAGAAATATTTAAAATTAATGAAGTCTGTTAATCCTCAAATCATACCAAGAAATCACAAAGTTGAAGAAGCGTTAGAAGCTTCAAATAACGATGACTTTACTAAATTAAAAGAATTAATCAAAGTTTTAGAAAATCCTTATCAAACTCAAAAAAATATTAATAACTATCAATCACCTGCATATTTGGACAATCAAAAATATCAAACTTTTTGTGGAACTTAAGTTATTATTACAAAACGTAAGGTTCAGGTCTTGCATTATTATCTAGGACTCTTTCGACTGAAAAATCACTAATATCTATTGTTTGATAAGAGCCTGTTGTAATTAACTCGGTTAAAGCTCTTCCAATACCTGGTGCTTGCATTAAACCTCTGCCTGTAAATCCTGATGCCATATAAACATTTTCATATTTAGGGTGTTTCCCAACCACAGCATTATTGTCTAATTTATTACAATCATAATATCCTGCCCAACCACCAGTTAATTTTAATTCTTCAAAAGCTGGAATTCTTTGTGCTAACGCAGGCCAAACCAATTCTTCAAAATCATTCCATGCTGGCTCTAAATCTGTCGCATCAAACACTGAGTTAGGAGATCCCGCTAAATATTCTCCACCTTCAGGTCTCCAATAAACACCTGTTGTTAAATCACCTGTCAAAGGCATTTCTTTAATATATTTAGGGCATTTAACTCTAAAGACGGTATGTTTTTGAGGAACAACTGGAATGTCTTTTAATAGTTCTTTAGTCCAACATCCAGCAGCAGAAACAATTGTTTTAGCTTTTATCTCTGAAATACTTTTTACCTCACCTTTAATAAATTCAGCTCCTAACTCCATTGCTTTACTTTTTAAGGCGCTATGAAACATAAAAGGATCAATCCAACCTTCGCTTTGATTATCTGTATAAGTTGCTGTTTCAATACCCTCACTATTTATATAAGGAAATATTTTTGATAACTCAGAACCTTTAATATTTTTAGTTCCAGCTTCGCATTTTTTATGATTTTCTAAAGCTTTATATTGTTCTTCTGCATGCTCGGGACCAAACATTAATAAATAACCATTAGTAACCATACTTGCTGTTGGGTTGGGGTTTTTTTCAGTCTTTAATAACTCTGGTATTTGAAAAATAAATTCTCTAGCAAACTTACCTAATAGGATGTTTTCTTTTTGAAAAAACTGTCTTCTAAAACCACCAAGAGATAATGGGAACGATGCATTTTTATAAGTTGGATCTCTTTCAATAACTTTAACTTTTCTACCTTCTTTAGATAAAAAATAAGCACTCGCAGCACCAATTATACCACCACCAATAATTACAACATCATCCATAATTAATTTAAAATTAACAAACTAACGTTGAGCACTAATGCATAGAAACACCAAAGTAAATAGGGAATCATTAGATAATAGCTTAACATATTGACACGTCTAAATCTAACCATGAGAATTATTATTAATAAAATAAGTATCACTAAAATAACTAATGATAAAAAAATTTTATGAAAAACAAAAAAAACGACACTCCAGGTTGTATTAAAGATTAAATGAATAAAATAAATATATATTGTATTTATATTGTTATTTTTACTGTGCCAAAAAAACCATATAGCAATTGTCATCATTAAATAAAGTGTAGTCCAAACAGGTGCAAAAACCCAGCTAGGTGGATTATAAGATGGCTTTATCAATAATGAATACCAAGGCTCTTTAAATCCAACAGTGGCCATTCCACCAATGGCAGATGCGGAATATGTAACTAAAGCAAATAATATAAAAGATAAAAATTTATTTTTAAGCATATTCGTACTATACATTAGTTCATGGAAGATAAAAAAGTTATTTGGATCACAGGTGCTAGTAGTGGGATTGGCAGAGCTCTAGCTTTAAAATTTGCTAAAGAAGGATGGATAGTAGCTGCCTCAGCAAGAAGAGAAAGTTTACTGCAAGAACTAAATAAAATTAATGAAAATATTTACTCATTTCCGTTGGATGTTACTAATATTAACCGATGTAAAATAGTTTTCGAGAATATTATTGAAAAATTTAGAAATATTGAAATTTCTATATTTGGTACTGGTATACATGATCCGGAATCTGAAAAAGAATTTAGTTTAGAAAAGATAAGAAAAATTATGGAAGTTAATTATTTTGGAACTATGAACTCTATTAATTCAGTTTATGGTTACTATAATAATAAAAAAAGTGGCCAAATATCTATCATTTCATCTGTTGCAGGATATAGAGGTTTACCTGCTGCAGGAGCTTATTGTGCATCAAAATCAGCTTTAACAAGTTTTGCTGAAAGTCTTCATTTTGAAATGAAAAGAAAAAATGTAAGAGTTTCTCTGGTAAGCCCAGGTTTCATCAAAACGCCCATGACAGATCAAAATGATTTTCCAATGCCAATGATTAAATCCCCAGAATTTGCTGCTGAACAAATTTATATAGGCTTGGTTAAGAAAAAAGGATTTGAAATTCATTTTCCTAAAGCTTTTACTTTTATTATGAAGTTATTAAGTATACTTCCTAGTAGTATTTATTTTATGATTGTTGAAAAAGGTATGAAGAAAATAGATTACTAATCTTTTACAAACATAACAGTAAGCTCAGCAACTTTAATACCAAACTTTGTCATTGTAGCTCTATTAATTGCAACTCTTTCATCTTGCATAAATATCCAGTCATCAAAAGTAATTTTCATTTCTTTACCTTTGACTGGCACCAATAAAACATATTCAAATTTAAATGCTGGTCCATATGAATAACCTTTAGCTTTACCAACAACATCCCCTGCCGTTCCTTCGTAATTGTGATCATCAATTTTATCAATTGTCCATTTTCTTGTTTGGACTTCTCCATCATTCCAATTGAACTTTTCATCTAGGATTAATTGTTTACCATCCCACTTGCCATTCAAATCTGCCGAGAATTGTCTTGTCACTTTTCCTGATCTATTTTGTAAAATGCCCCAGGCTTTTACATTTCCCGATAAATATTCTTCTATAATTAATCTTGGTTTTTGATCTTTAAAATCTGTTGGTTTCATTTTGTTTCCTGTGCAACTAGTTAATAAAATTGTGGCTATTAAAGCAAATATAATTTTCATATGAGTTACTTATTACATAGTGAGAATTGAATCAAATCTATATTTTTTGATTTAAACCCAGCCTCACAATATGAAAGGTAAAATTGCCACATCCTTTTAAATGTTAAGTCAAACCCCTGCCCTTTAATTGAATCCCATTCTTTATTAAATTTTTCTCTCCAAATAATTAAAGTGTCAGCATAATGGTTTGCATAAGAATTATATTCATTAAATCTTAAACCATTGGTATTCACATAATTGTGTAATTCATTTCTAGAAGGTAAAAAGCCACCGGGAAAAATATATTTTTGAATAAAATCTTGTTTATTTTTATATCTATCAAATAAACTATCATTAATAGTTATAGCTTGAATGCCCACAGAACCTGTAGGAGTTAGATTTTTCTTAATCGTGCTAAAGTAACTATCTAAATAATTTTGTCCCACAGCCTCTATCATTTCAATAGATGCTATATGATCATATTTATCATTTAAATCTCTATAGTCTTTTATTTTAATGCTAACTTTTTCATTAAGGCCACATTTATAAATTCTCTCTTTAGCAAACTCAAATTGTTTTTGTGAAATAGTGATACAGTCTAGTTTAACATCATAGTTGGTCCCCAAGTACTCAGCGAAACCACCCCAGCCACAACCGATTTCTAAAATTTTACATCCATTTGAAGGTTTCAAAAGATCTATTAGTTTTTGGTATTTATTATTTTGAGCTGCAGAAAGTTCCTGCTTAGGCACTTCAAATATAGCACTGGAATATGTTAAGGTCTTATCAAGCCATAAAGAAAAAAAATCATTGCCTAGATCATAATGTTTTGCAATGTTTTCTTTACTTCTAGGTTTTGTATTTTTTATAATTTTATTTTTGATAAAATTAATAAAAGATAAATCAAACACGCCTGAAAATTTATAAATAATCTTTATATTTTTTGCAGATAATTCAATCAAATTAGATAGGCTATTTGTTGTAAAAAAATCTTTCATATATGATTCTCCTAAACCTACGCTCCCATTTTTAATCAAATTATACATTAGACTTTCATCTTTTATCTGTAATGAAACTTTCAAATTTTCTTCAGGATTGCCAAATTTTAAAACTTCACCATTAACTTTGGTAATTTCAAGGAATCCATATTGTAGTCTTTTTAAAGCATTAAATACAATTGTGTCAGAGATTTTATAAAGTAACATTAATTTTCTATTGTTATGTTGTTTTTGATTTTAATTTTTTTTTTTATGAATTTAATGCCTTTTGTCCATAATTTAAATGCCTCAAAATGTATCGCTAAAATAATTTTGAATGTCATTAGTGGATGTTTTAAATAAGAATTTATTAAATTTTTATTGTTTAAATCACTCTTAATTCCATCCTGAGATGCATATAGAATTTTACCTAACGGATCATTAAGGTCGATTATTACAGAAATTTTATTACCAGGTTTTAAAAGCCTGAAAAAATAAATACAATCCATTTCAATAAATGGAGATACATGAAATTTTTTTTTACAAACATGCTGTATTAAATTTTGATTTTTTTTTGTTTTAAAAACATAAACATGCTGTTCTCCAAATGTGTTTTTAACCTCATATAAAATGGATATTAATTCAGAATCTTTATCATAAATATAAAATACACTTAAAGGATTAAATACATATCCAAAAATTCTAGGATAACATAAAATTTTAATCTGAATATCGTTGGTTTCAATATTATTTTTTTTAAGATTTTGTAAAACCCAGCTTTTAATAGAACTTCCATCCCTTGGTCCATGATCTTTATTAAAAAAACTAATAATATTGAACTTATCATAAGAAAATAGTTTTAACGTTTTGTGCATCAAATCTAATTCTGATAAATCAATAAGTAATGAAAAGACTTTATAACTAAAGGAATGAATTTTTGGTTTAAATCTTTTATGAACTACAGTTCCACTATAAATAAAAGAATTTTTAATCATTAAGTGTTTTTAGCATTTCAATGGAAGATCTTATTCCATCCTCATGAAAACCATAACCAAAATAACTTCCACAAAATAAAGTATTTTTTTTGTTTTGAATCTTATAAAGATTGTTTTGATTAGACAGCGCATTAGTATCAAAATATGGATGAGTAAATTTAACTTTTTTAAATATCTTATCAACTGATATTTCTTTATATGGATTGATTGTTAAAAAAATATCTTTATCTATTTTTAAATTCTGTAACTGATTTAGCCAATATGTAACTGATGTTTTTTTAATATTTTCCTTATCCATGGATGAATTCCAAGAACACCAGGCCTTCTTATTTTTAGGCATGATGCTTTGGTCAAAATGAATAATGGCAGTATTTTCTCTATACTTAAAATTTTTTAATATTAAGTCTTCTTCAGCAGATGGATTATCGATTATCTTTAATGCTTCATCTGCATGAGTCGCAATTACAACTTTGTCATAATCAAAAAATTCATTTTCTTCTCCATAAAAAACTTTAGCACCCAAATCATTTCTAGCAATTTTATTAATATTGTAGTTTTTAAAATACTCACCACTTATTTGACTAATAATTTTATCAACATATATTTTACTACGATTAGCTACTGTGTACCATTGAGGCCTATCTTTTAATTTAAAAAGCCCATGGTTTTTAAAAAAGTTTAAAAAAAAAGATAATGGCATTTGTGTAGCTTCGTAAGGAGGCATTGACCAAATTGCTGAAACCATCGGTATAATATGATAATTAACAAAATAGTTTGAAATTTTTATTTCTTTTAAATACTCACCTAGCGTTATTGATTTAATTTTTTTGATTTCTATTTTTTCACATTTTTTATAAAAGCCAATGATTTCAAAAAACATCTTAATAAATTTTAAATTAAATATATTTTTTTTATTTGAAAAAATCCCTTTTATTCCTTTTCCACAATATTCTACATTACTTCCACTTACTGAAACTGAAAATGACATGTCACTTTTCTCTATTTCTATTTTGTTCTTAGAAAAAAAATCAATTAAGTTCGGATATGTTTTTTGATTAAAAACCATAAAACCAATATCAACTGCAACTTCTTTTTTTTTATCGTAAGTTACTTTTATTGTATTTGCATGCCCTCCAAATTGATTTTCTTTTTCAAATAAATCAACTTTATGTTTTTTGGATAAGTAATATGCTGCGCTTAATCCTGAAATACCTGATCCTATTACAGCAATTTTCATTTAGATATAATTTTAAGCTGCCGTATCTTCGTACTCTTCCATTGATGGACAAGTACAAAATAAATTTTTATCTCCATAAACATTATCTACTCTTCCAACCGGAGGCCAATATTTAACTGTCCTTAAAAATTCTGAAGGATAAGCAGCCTCTTCTCTTTCATACTTATGATCCCACTTGTTTGAGGTTAATTCAACGTGTGTATGTGGCGCATTCTTAAGGGGATTATCAATATTGTCATATTTCCCAGATTGAATTTTATCTATTTCTTGTTTTATTTTCTTTAGTGTTAAACAAAATCTATTAATTTCCCTTAAACTCTCACTTTCTGTAGGTTCGATCATCATTGTTCCTGACACAGGCCATGACATTGTTGGTGCATGGTATCCAAAATCGATTAATCTTTTTGCTATATCTTCTTCAGTTATGCCTGTTTCATTTTTTATCCTTCTGATATCTATAATACATTCGTGTGCTACATTTCCATTTTTTCCTTTGTACAAAATTGGAAAATCATCTTTTAATTTATGTGCAATATAATTTGCATTAAGTATTGCTACTTGTGACGCTTTTTTTAATCCTTCAGATCCCATCATTTTTATATACATCCAAGAGATTGATAAGATGCTTGAGCTTCCCCACGGAGCTGCTGATACTGCTCCAATTCCCGTGGTCGGGCCGCAATCTTTGATCACTGTGTGTTTTGGTAAAAATATTTCCAAATGTTTCTTACAAGCTATTGGTCCCATTCCTGGTCCACCTCCGCCATGAGGAATACAAAATGTTTTATGTAAATTTATATGACACACATCTGGACCAAAATTTCCTGGTTTAGCTATTCCAACTAGGGCATTCAAATTTGCTCCATCCATGTATACTTGGCCTCCATATTTATGAATGAGTTCACAAATATCTGTTATTTTCTCTTCAAAAACACCGTGTGTTGAAGGATAAGTAACCATTAATGCTGCTAAATTATCTGCATGTTCTTCTGTCTTGTTTTTTAAATCCTCGAAATCAACATTTCCATATTGGTCACATTTGATGACAACAACTTTCATACCAACCATTTGAGCACTTGCAGGGTTTGTTCCGTGTGCAGAACTTGGTATTAAGCAAACATTCCGATTTTTATCACCATTTTTTTCATGAAATTTTCGTATTACCATTAAGCCAGCAAACTCACCTTGAGCTCCTGCGTTTGGTTGTAATGAAACACCAGAAAAACCTGTGATTGACCTTAACCAATTTTTTAAATCAGTAAATAATTCTCTATAACCATCCATTTGTTCAACTGGAGAAAAGGGATGCGGTTGTGAAAATTCTTTCCACGTAACTGGTATCATTTCAGAAACTGCATTGAGTTTCATTGTGCAAGAACCTAAAGCAATCATAGATCTATTCAAGGCGATATCAGAATCTTCTAACTTTTTTAAGTACCTAAGCATTTCAGTTTCAGAATGGTAGCTATTAAATACAGGGTGATCTAAATAAGTTGAAGTTCTTAACAAATTTTTTGGTATATTTGATAAACTTTCATTCATAGTTTCTTTTATAGTCTCTGAACAATTAAAAATTTTTAATAATTGATTTGCTCTATAAAGATTTTTTCTTTCATCAAAAGAAACTGCTAGCATTTCAGTATTTACTTTTCTAATATTTACTCCTTGGTCTAGAGCATTTTTATAAATTTTTTCCGTCTTGTCTAAAGTCTTTACTGTTACAGTATCAAAAAAGTTATCAGAATAAAGTTCATAACCTGATTGTCTTAACTTATCTGCAAAGTTTTTTGTTAATTGAGAAACACTTTCTGCAATTCTTTTAATTCCTTTAGGTCCGTGATAAATGGCATAGGCAGCAGAAACTATTGCTAATAAAGCTTGTGCAGTACAAATATTACTCGTAGCTTTATCTCTCCTTATATGCTGTTCTCTTGTTTGAAGTGCGAGTCTAAAAGCTTTATTACCGTGTCTATCCACTGAGACTCCAACTATTCTGCCTGGCATTGATCTTTTGTACTCATCTTTTGTAGCAAAAAATGCTGCATGTGGACCTCCATAACCCATCGGAATACCAAAACGCTGTGAACTGCCTACTGCAATATCAGCACCTAGTTCTGCAGGTGTTTTAAGTTTAGCTAAAGATAATAAATCACAAACCAATACTGCTTTTCCATTATGTTTATGTATTTTACTTATAGCTTCACTTGGGTCCTTAATATCTCCTAGTGTTCCAGGGTATTGTAAAATCCCACAAATTATATCTTCATTAATATCTTTATCTTCATCTCCAACAATTATTTCTAAGCCTATTGGCTCAGCTCTAGTTTTAATTACGTCTATTGTTTGTGGATGACAATTTTTTGAAACAAAAACTTTCTTTGTATCGTTTTTACTTATTCTGTAACTTAGCCCCATAGCCTCAGCTGCTGCAGTTCCTTCATCCAAAAGAGAAGCATTAGCAATATCCATTCCTGTAAAATCAATTATCATTTGCTGAAAATTCAATAACATTTCAAGTCTTCCTTGTGCCACTTCAGGTTGATAAGGAGTGTAAGATGTATACCAACCTGGATTTTCTAGTATATTTCTAAGTATTACATATGGTGTGTAAGTTCCATAATAACCCATTCCAATAAAGCTTGAATAAACTTTATTTTTTTTAGAAATATTTTTTAATTTTCTAAGTGCTTTATATTCAGAATTTGAATCACCTATTTCTAAGTCATCTTTAAATAAAATTTTTTCTGGTACAGTGTTTTTTATAAGTTCATCTAGATTTTTATATCCTAATTCTTCTAGCATAATTTTTTGCTCCTCTTCTGAAGGCCCTATATGTCTTTGAATAAAATCCTTTTGAGCATTTTTTAACATCTAGTTTCCACTTTCTTTTGCAAATTTTTCATATTGTTCTTTATCCATTAAAGAATCCATTTCTGATTTATCTTTAATTTTTAACTTAAAAAACCAAGCATCATTCTCTGGGTCAGTGTTAATTTTAGCAGGATCATCAACAATAGATTGATTATTTTCCATAACTTCTCCTGACACAGGCGTATAAACATCACTTGCGGCCTTTGTTGACTCAACTACACCAGCATTTCCATCCTTAACAACTGATGAACCTTTTTCAGGTAGTTCAACAAACACTATGTCACCCAGCATTTCAGTTGCATGTTGTGTAATTCCTATGGTTGCTATATCTCCATCTAGTTTAATCCATTCATGTTCCTTAGAAAACTTTACTTCACTCATTTATTAACTCCTTTCACATAGTTTTTTTTATAAAATGGTAAATTGCTAATACTTGCAGGATATTTTTTTCCTCTTACTTCTAAAAAAACTTTTGTATCAATTTTAGAAAATGCATTATTTATATATCCCATGGCTACTGGTCCTTGAACACTAGGTCCAAATGTTCCGCTTGTGATTTCTCCAATATTTTTATTATCTTCACTAAATATAATTGTTTTTTCTCTAGCTATTATTTTTCCCTCTGGTTTAATGCCCACTCTGACTTTACTCACTCCTTTTTCAATTTGAGACTTAATTTTTTCAAAACCAATAAATCCACCTGAAATAATTCTACTTTTTGATATTGCCCATTTCAAATTTGCTTCCACAGGACTTATATTTATATTCATATCATGACCATACAAACAAAGCCCGGCCTCTAATCTCAATGTATCTCTGGCACCTAATCCAATTAATTTTGCTCCTTCATTAATCAATTTTTGAACAAATAGCTCTACTATTTTGTTTTTAATTGATATTTCAAACCCATCCTCACCTGTGTAACCAGATCTAGTGATGTAAATACTTTGGTCCAAATAATCAAAATTATTACCATTCATAAAATTTAAATCTGATACCCCTTTGACTATTTTTTCTAATATCTTTACAGCTTGAGGACCTTGAATAGCTATAAGTGAAAGATCATCACTTAAATTCATTTCATATTTATTACCTAATAATTTTTTTAAAAGTTCAAAATCTGAATTTTTACAAGCAGCGTTTAATACAATACTAAACCCATCTTGTATTTTGGTAATAATCAAATCATCATGAATTCCCGCTTCTTTATTCATCAAAAAACTGTATTTCGATTGATTAACTTTAGTATTTTTAAAATCCGTCGGAAAAATTTTTTCAAGATCTTCTACAAGTAATTCTGTACCTTTAATAAATAACTGTCCCATGTGAGAAACATCAAAAATACCAGCTTTTTCTCTTGTGATTTTATGTTCCTCAATAATGCCACCTAAATATTGAATGGGCATTTCGTAACCAGCAAAAGAAACAAACTTTGCTCCATGTTTTTTATGTAATGAGTTTAGTGCTGTTTTTTTTATATCCATATTAACTCTTTAATACCCATCTGTATGTTTGCCTGAGAGTTTTGCTCCTTCGGCGAGAATTAAATCTCTTTCCAGAGTTAATATTTTACGGTCCTTTTGCCTGAGAGATTCCTGGGTAGTTGCTCCTTCGGCGCTACGTTATTCTGTAGTCTCTCCCGTGGACAAATAATCTATTAGGATCCGACAAAAGTCAATTAATAACTTTTTTTATTTGAATTAAATAAGAAATAAAATTGAAGTAAAACTGAAAGTAGAATTATTGCACCTCCAATTAGAGTAAATAACGATGGTCTTTCACCAACAAATAAAAAAGCCCAAGCTGGTCCTAAAATAGATTCGGATAACATTATTACACCTACCATTGCTGATGGTGTGCTTCGTGCACCTATTGTAATAAATATAAATCCAAAACCTACTTGGAAAAAACCAGCTACAAAACCTAAAAAAATATCATGAGATGAAACCATAATTTTTTCAGAAAGTAAAAATCCAATTATACAGCAGCTAATGCCCGCAACAAACTGCGCTGGTACCATGTCAACTTTTGGAAATTTTCTTACTAACATTATCAAAATAGCAAAAGTAATAGGCATACTAAAAGCCGCTAAATTTCCTGACATTTCTCCAGGTGACAATGAGTTGCCTACCATCATTAGAACTCCGGTTATTGCTAAGATTATTGAAATTAAAGTAATAGTTGAAATTTTTTCTTTTAAAAAAAAATAGCCAAATATCGCAAGAAATAATACTTGTGTAGAAATTATAAAATTAGTATTTGCAACAGTTGTATTGTACATTGCAAAAACGTACCCACAAAATCCTGTAGACAAGATAACTCCTCCAAAAAAACCTGGTAAACCAGATTTATAAAAAGCTGTAAATAATTTTTTTTTATAACTAATTGTTAAAAAAGCTAATACTGTTAGAGAAAAAAATACCGATCTCCAAAATAATATTTGCCACAAAGTTGACCCTTCAAAAGATTTAACAATCATACCACCAAAACTTAAACTAAGTGCTCCCATGAAAATGAGTAATGGACCAGGTATGTTTCTAACTATATTCATTTAAATATCTGTTTGTTTCTTTTGTGTAGTCTTTAAATAGTTTTTCTGCTTCTTCAAGATTTACTTCTTTAAAATTTATCTTAGAACCAGGTATCAATTGTGCCACTTTATCTAAATCTGCAGAGATAATTACTGCTATTTTGGGATAGCCTCCTATAGTTCCATGATCTGAAAGTAAAATTATTGGTTTTCCATCAGCGGGAACTTGGATAACCCCTCTGATTAATCCTTCAGATTTGATATTTGTACTTATTATGTTTTCTAGCTTTGTTCCATCCAGTCTCATTCCCATTCTATCTACTAAACGTGTTACAGAATATGTTTCATTAAAAAAAAAATTTTTTGATTCGTTGGAAAAATAATCAAAATTTGTTCCCTTTATAACTCTTATTATTCCATTAAAAGAATTTTCATAATCTAATTTTTTATTTTTAACATTTTCTATATGTGATTTTTTGATGAAAATTTTTTCATTTATAGAATATTTTTTTCCATTATTTGGTCCAATTTGTGCTTTAGTATTTATCGAATAACTTCCCCATATTTCCTCTAATTTAAATCCATGGCTTACTGATAAGTATCCATATGTAGATTTTTTCGTTGAAATGATATCAATTTGCTCTCCATCATTTAAAATATAGTTTCGATAACATTGCCCTTCTTCTATTTTAGAATCGTATCTAATTATATTAAAAATTATATTTCCTGTTATGGCAAAGTTAATTTTCCCATTATTTAATCTCAATAAGGGACCTTGATATGCAAATTCAATTACCGCTTCACTTAAATTATTATTTGTAAGATAATTAGCTAACTTATAGTTTCTTCGATCAATTGCACCACTAACTGTAATTCCCACATGATATAAATTAACTCTTCCATCATCTTGTATTGTGGTGTTAATACCTGGTCTCAATATTTCAAAGTAAGTATCAGTCATCAAATTTTAAATATTCTTCTTTAGATATTTGATAAAAACTAACTTTATCACCAGGTTTAATTAATGCAGGATCTTCTGGGTTTAATTTTTGAAATATCTTCTTAGGTGTGTTTCCAATTATGTTCCACCCTCCAGGACTTTCATAGGTATAAATATTAGCAAATTGCTCAGTAATACCAATGGAACCTTTGGGCACTTTAACTCTGGGTGTTTCCAATCTATCTATTCTAATTTTTTTATTTATATCTCCTACAAAAGGCATTCCTGCTATAAAACCTGTCATGTAACAAAAGTACTCTTTATCAAAAAAAAGTAATAAAATTTCATCTTTGGATAAGTTTAATTTATTGGAAAGCCTTTCTAAATCTAATCCATAAACATCATCACAGCAAATAGGGATTTTAACCTTTTTATTATTTTTTTTTATTTCTTTAACAATATCTAGATTTGTAATTATCTTTTTTAATTTAGAAAAATTGATTAATGATAAATCAAAGCTAATTACTAATTTGTTATATGATGGTGTTAAATTATTTATACCTTGAATTCTTTTTTGTTTAATCATCAGGGTCAACTGATTAAAATAATCAATAACGTTACCATTTATAGTCTCATTAACGTCAGTGCCAAAATCACAATAAATTGCTGAGTCTCCAAGATTTGATATATTTTTAATCATGTCATGTTATACTCCAGACTTAAAGTGTATGGAAATTAATATCAATTGTGATTTGGGAGAAAAGTCAAAGTTTCATTCAATTGAGAATGATCCAGAGTTACTTAATATCGTAAATTCTGCAAATATTGCGTGTGGCTATCATGCTGGTGATGAACAAACAATGGATATGGTTATTAAAATCTCAAAACAGAATGGGGTTAGTGTTGGCGCTCATCCATCATTTAATGATCCTGAAAACTTTGGAAGAAAAAGAATAAATTTAAGTTCTCTCGAAATAAAGAAATTAATAATTGACCAATATGAAATATTACAAGCCATTGCTCAAAAATATAATGAGAATGTTACACATATAAAGCCTCATGGTGCACTTAACAATATGGCTTGTGAAGACTTAAACCTAGCAACAATTCTTGCAAAAACTATTCATGAAATAAATAAAGATATTATTTATCTTGTTCCAACAGGTTCAAAAATGCAAATTGCCGCCAACAAACTTAATATGAATATTGCCTGTGAAATATTTGCTGATAGAAATTATGAAGACAATGGAAATTTGGTATCTAGAAAAAAACATAATGCTTTAATTACAGACTCTGAAGAGGCAAAAAAACATGTACTAAATATGGTTAAAAATCAGGCAATAAATTGTCTCAGCGGTAAACAGATACCTTGTGCAATTGACTCTGTTTGTATACATGGAGACAATAGAAATTCATTAGCTACTGCTAATTCTATTAAAGAAAACTTAATTAAGAATGGCTTAATACTTAAGCCTTTAAATAAACTAAAAAAATTTAATTAAAATATGAAAAAAATTATATACGTTTTAATATTAATCTTAGCCTTAACAAATAACTCTTTTTCAGCAGGAACATCAAGTAGCTCATCTGATTCTAGTTATACAAAAGCATATAATTTAATTAAATCTGCAAAAAAATATGAAAAAAAAGGAAAAACTGAAAAAGCACAAAAAAAATATTTAAAAGCACAAAAGCTTCTTTTAAAGTCTAATAAAGAAAAACCTTTACAGGCTGATATACTAAATTATTTGGGCTTTACTACTAGAAAACTTGGAGATTACAAAAAAGGAGAAGAGTTTTACCTCCTGGGACTGGAAGTTAACCCTAATCACAAAGGAATAAATGAATATTTAGGTGAACTTTATGTTATTACTAATAGAATACAGCTAGCAAAAGAAAGGCTTGAGGTATTAAGGGCCTGTGGATGTAAAGAGTTTAAAGAATTAAAAGAAATAATTGATGGAACAAAAAAATCTAAGTATTAGTTAAAAAACAAATACTTTAGATTGATTTATTACAATTACTTAAATATTATAAATATATCTTGATAGAAGAGCTCATAATTTTAACTCAAATTATTTTTATTGATATTATCTTAGCTGCAGATAATGCCATTATTATTGGTTTAATAGCTGCTAACTTTGTCCCAAAAAATAGAAAGCAAATAATCTTATGGGGTGTTGCAGGTGCTTTAGTTTTTAAGGTTATTTTTGCACTTTTTGCTACATATCTATTTGAGTTTTATTTTATCAAAATATTAGGTGGACTTCTTTTAATTTGGATTGTCAACGATTTACGTAAAGACTTAGTTGAAATGAAAAATAAAATTAAATCTCCAACAAAAAAATCTAAAGAACCTTCTTATATACAAAGTGTTTATAAAGTTTTATTTGCAGATATTACCATAAGTTTTGATAACGTAATTGGCGTAGTTGGGGCTGCAAAGGGCCACTTTGGATTTATGATATTTGGTCTTATTTTATCTGTTGTATTAACAGGAGCTTTAGCTACATATTTAGCAAATTATATTCAAAAAAACTTATGGATAGCATACGTAGGTTTGAGCTTCATTTTAATAGTGGCTCTTCAATTAATAATAGGTGGGTTAGTAGATCTAGAAATTTTAAATATAAATGAAGAATTTAAAAGATACTTTTAATTAACTTCATTTTATCTCTATAAAAAAGCAGTTTTCAATAATCTTTAATAATTAAATAGATATTGATAAAAGATTCTAGTAAAAATAATAGATAACAAACTATGACTAAAAAAATTTTAAGAGATATGATTGGCTATGGGTCAAAAGAACCAAAAGTTTCTTGGCCAAATAAAGCGCGTATAGCAGTTCAAATAGTTTTAAATTACGAAGAAGGAGCAGAAAATTGTGTCTTAAATGGTGATAAAAATTCAGAAGTTTTTTTATCTGAAATTATAGGAGCACAACCTGTAAAGGGTCGACATATAAATATGGAGTCTCTTTATGAGTATGGTTCACGAAGAGGATTTTGGAGATTACACAAACTGTTTCAGGAGAAAAAAATTCCAATCACAATTTTTGGCGTTGGTATGGCTTTAGAAAAAAACCCTGAAATATGTAAAGCTATAAAAAATGCAGGATACGAGGTAGCCTCTCATGGATGGAGATGGATTGATTATCAAAATATTAAAAAATCAGAAGAAAAAAAACATATGCAGTTAGCTATAAAAACACATAAAAAAATTTTTGGTGAACGTCCAGTAGGTTGGTATACCGGAAGATGTAGCCCAAATACTAGGAACTTGGTTATAGAAGATGGTGGTTTTTTATATGACAGCGACTCTTATAGTGATGATTTACCTTACTGGGAGACTAGAGGTAAGAAGAAACAACTAATTATTCCCTATACTCTTGATAATAATGATATGAGGTTTGCAACCAACCAAGGTTTCAATACTGGTGATCATTTTTTTACGTACTTAAAAGATAGCTTTGATGTTTTATATGAGGAGGGAAAATTAAGCCCTAAAATGATGTCCGTAGGATTACACTGTAGATTGATTGGAAAACCTGGAAGAATTCAATCCTTAAAAAGATTCTTAGATTATATTCTTAAACATGAGGATATATGGATTTGTAAAAGAATTGATATAGCCAAACATTGGATTAAAAACTATTCTAACTAATGTCAAAAAAAATTATTTTTACAAATGGACTTATTGATTTGGCTCAACCAAGATTGGGCACTAAGGTTATATTTAAAACTGATGATTTTTTTGCTTCAGCTAATAGAATTATTAGTCCCTTGCCAGCAATTTTTAAAGATGGAGTATTTGATAAAAATGGTAAATGGATGGATGGATGGGAGTCTAGAAGAAAAAGAACTAAAGGACATGATTACATAATTTTAAAATTAGGAAAACCTGGTTCTATTAAAAAGGTTGATGTTGATACATCGCACTTTAATGGAAACCAACCAGCAATGATTTCTATTGAAGGAACAAGCTCAAGTTCAAATAAGATAAGTCAATTAAAGTGGGAACCATTGCTTTCTAAGAAAAAAACTAAAGCAAATAGCCAGCACTTCTTTACTACAAATAATAAAAAAAAAATTACTCATATAAAATTTAATATTTTTCCAGATGGTGGGGTTGCTCGATTGAGATTATTTGGCTCAATTGCTAAATCTAATAAATTGAAAAATAAAAGAATAAATCTTGCATCACTATTAGATGGTGCTTCTGTAATTGCTTGTAACAATGAACACTTTGGTAAAGCTGAAAATATTTTAGCACCTGGTAAAGCTAAAAATATGGGAGATGGATGGGAAACAAGGAGAAGACGTGGGCCAGGGTTTGATTGGTTAATATTAAATTCTTTAAATGGAAAAGAAATTGATAAAATTGAAATTTCTACTCATCATTTTAAAGGTAACTTTCCAAGCTATTGTTCTTTACAGGCTGCTTATTTGCCAACAATAAAAAGCTCTAAACAAATTGTAAATTCTTCAATCAAATGGAGGTTTTTATTAAAAGATGCAAAATTATCCTCTAATAAAGTACATATTTTTAAAAATAATCTAATGAAAAAAGATAAAATTAATTTTATAAAAATTAATATTTTTCCAGATGGTGGGATATCTCGATTTAGAATTTATGGAAAAAATGTATGACCAACTTAGTGATCAAACCTAAACCTATTAATAAAGAAAATTTTAAAAAGTTTGGAGACATAATCACAACAGATGACATTAAGCCTTTAGAAATAAATGATGGTTACGCAAAACGATATGATGGGATAGCTAACCTAGATGCAAAGAAAGATGGTGGTGAGTCTATAATTAGTATTTTTTCTGCTTTAAAAAGATCCTTTCCTATGAAGATTGATATGATGGAAAAACATCCACTTGGAAGCCAAGCCTTTATCCCAATGAAAGAAACAACGTTTTTAGCTTTTGTTGCCCCTGAAGGTGATAAACCTGATTTAAACAAAGTGGAGGCTTTTATTATTCCAAAAGAAATTGGTGTAAATTATAATGCTGGCATTTGGCATTTCCCTTTAATTGCAACTGAAGATATGAATTTTTTAGTAGTCGATAGAAAAGGTGAAGGTGACAATCTAGTTCTTCATGATTTAAATAAAGAAAATATCACTTTAGAATTTCAAATATAAAAAAAGCCCACCAATAAATTGATGGGCTTTTAGTTAAAACTTTATTTTCTTTTAGATATAGCTAGATGAACAACAGCACCTAATGATGCTCCAATTATCCATGCATATCCTCCACCACCACCTAAGTTAGCGAAGAAATCATCTAAACCTAAAAACAAGATGTTTGGCCAAACAGAACCAACTGCAATGTAGCCTGATAATATCCAAGCTAACATTCCTTTGTAGTTAAAGCCACCATTGTAATGGTACTTCCCACTAGGGCTTGCATCAAACAATGCATCAACATCTAATTTTTCTTTTTTGATGATGTAATAATCTACAATCATTATACCAAATACAGGTGCAAGAATTGCTCCTAGAGTATTAACAAATGGAAATAAACCCATTTGAGTAATAACAGCAACCCACATACCACCAATAATAAATCCAAAACCAGCTGTAATTAATCCACCAGTTTTAAAATTGATTTTACTCGGCATTAAGTTAGCTAAGTCATACGCAGGAGGTATAAAGTTTGCAACCATATTAATACCAACTGTCGCTGCAAAAAATGCAAATGCAGCAATAATTGTTAATCCTAAGTTATCTACTTTTGCCACCATCTCTGTTGGACTTGCAACATATTCACCAAAGATTGCAATTGTTCCACCAGTAATCATTAAAGTAATAAAAGAGAATAAAATTACGTTACCTACTAATCCCCATAGGTTTCCTTTTCTCATCTCTTCTTCATTTTTAACAAATCTAGCAAAGTCACCGAAGTTAATTACTACTGCAGCGAAATATCCAACCATAATTGAAAATACAGCTATGAATGCTCCAAATGATCCTAAGCCTTCAAAACCACCTGTACGAGTTCCTCCAGAAAATATAGTTCCAACTTCTGAAAAAAGTCCGCCACCGGCTTTAGCCCATATAACCAACATTAAAACTATCATTACAACGTAAACAGCTGGACCAGCAAAGTTTAAGAATTTTTTGATAAGATCTACACCTTGCCAAAATAAATAAACTTGGAATGCTGAAACAAATATAAATGAAACCCACATTACACCTGTCAT
>Ga0209632_10001585_pt1 | contig 22739 bp, 19 predicted proteins | sample COG_10_FD_184754 | JGI IMG/M metagenome (GOLD analysis project Ga0209632, IMG submission 184754) | Pelagic Microbial community sample from North Sea - COGITO 998_met_10 (SPAdes) (version 2) | ecosystem: Environmental > Aquatic > Marine > Neritic zone/Coastal water | place: Helgoland, sampling... | reverse complement strand
GACTCCGTGAAGCTGGAATCGCTAGTAATCGGATATCAGCCATGATCCGGTGAATACGTTCCCGGGCCTTGTACACACCGCCCGTCAAGCCATGGAAGCTGGGAGTGCCTGAAGTCCGTCACCGTAAGGAGCGGCCTAGGGTAAGATCGGTAACTAGGGCTAAGTCGTAACAAGGTAGCCGTACCGGAAGGTGCGGCTGGAACACCTCCTTTCTAGAGAAAAACAACCAAAAGATTTAAGTACCTTACTCTTTTGGATAGTTTATTCAATCTTGCTGTTCTTTTTAATTAAGATATATTACTAGTGTTATGTAGGTATAGTTGCTTACATCATATTAGAGATAGAAATTTAACAATGCGCAGTCTCATAGCTCAGCTGGTTAGAGCGCTACACTGATAATGTAGAGGTCGGCAGTTCGAGTCTGCCTGAGACTACAAGTTATTACTTAAATAAATAGAAAATGTATTTTCTATTTTCAAAGTAATTAATCTTGTAGAAAGCCTGTAGGGCTTACTACTTAAAATGTTATTGTTAGAGTTTTATCAAAATTACGTTCATAGAGATAAAAATTAGGAAATTTTAGAAGTTGGGTTACGGGGTGTTACCTTAGGTAACATGCTTAGAACCTTGAAAGACTTTAGAGTTTTAAATGGGGGATTAGCTCAGCTGGCTAGAGCGCCTGCCTTGCACGCAGGAGGTCATCGGTTCGACTCCGATATTCTCCACGATTAATTGCAGATACTATAGGGATTGCTACACGGCATGAACTATGGAGTAGATTAAAAACGTTCATTGACATATTGGGACATTGTGATTGTAATCTTCAGGGATTGCAACACGATAAAAAATGGAAATACGAGCGATATATATTTTCGAATATGTATTGTAATAAATAATAATTAAGAGAATGCTCAGCAATATGTACGAGGTACATATTGCGGCAAAAGATCTGGCGACAAGCTAGATAAGGGCGTATGGGGAATGCCTAGGCTCTCAGAGGCGATGAAGGACGCGATAAGCTGCGAAAAGCTGTGGGGAGGTGCACATAACTTGTGATCCGCAGATATCCGAATGGGGCAACCCACTATATTGAAGGTATAGTATCCCGTAAGGGAAGTGAACCCGGTGAACTGAAACATCTAAGTAGCCGGAGGAAGAGAAAACAAAAGTGATTCCGGGAGTAGTGGCGAGCGAAACCGGATTAGCCCAAACCAGTGTTGTTTCGGCAATACTGGGGTTGTAGGACCACGACATTGATTGCGTAATGAATTAGAACACTTTGGAAAGAGTGACCGAAGAGGGTGATAGTCCCGTACAAGTAAAGAGCGTTAATTATAGTGGTATCCTGAGTAGTGCGGGGCACGTGAAACCCTGTATGAATCAAGCGGGACCATCCGTTAAGGCTAAATACTCCTGAGAGACCGATAGTGAACCAGTACCGTGAGGGAAAGGTGAAAAGAACCCTGAATAAGGGAGTGAAAAAGATCCTGAAACCATACGCTTACAAGCGGTCGGAGCCCGTAAGGGGTGACGGCGTGCCTTTTGCATAATGAGCCTACGAGTTACTTTTACTAGCAAGGTTAAGCACTTCAGGTGCGGATCCGTAGCGAAAGCGAGTCTGAATAGGGCGACCATAGTTAGTAGTAGTAGACGCGAAACCGTGTGATCTACCCATGGGCAGGTTGAAGCTTTGTTAACCCAAAGTGGAGGACCGAACCCGTTGACGTTGAAAAGTCTTGGGATGACCTGTGGGTAGGGGTGAAAGGCCAATCAAACTCGGAAATAGCTCGTACTCCCCGAAATGCATTTAGGTGCAGCGTTTAACTAGTTTTATAGAGGTAGAGCTACTGATTGGATGCGGGGGCTTCACCGCCTACCAATTCCTGACAAACTCCGAATGCTATAAAATGTTGTTGAGCAGTGAGGGCATGGGTGCTAAGGTCCATGTCCGAGAGGGAAAGAACCCAGATCATCAGCTAAGGTCCCCAAGTGTATGCTAAGTTGACAAAACGCGGTAAAACTGCATTGACAGCCAGGATGTTGGCTTGGAAGCAGCCATTCATTTAAAGAGTGCGTAACAGCTCACTGGTCGAGCGGTTTTGCATGGATAATAATCGGGCATAAGTATACCACCGAAGCTATGACTTTGTCTTATGACAAGGGGTAGGGGAGCATTCTATGGGCATTGAAGGTGCTGGCGTGAGCCGTGCTGGAGCGCATAGAAACGAAAATGTAGGCATAAGTAACGATAATGCGGGCGAGAAACCCGCACGCCGAAAGACCAAGGTTTCCCCAGCTATGCTAATCAGCTGGGGGTCAGTCGGGACCTAACGCGAACCCGAACGGGGTAGTGGATGGACAATCAGTTAATATTCTGATACCTGCTCACATTAAAAGTGACGGGGATGAGGCGTTGGTGCGAAGAGACGGAATTCTTCGTTGAAGGTAGCGGAAGCTACTGATAGTACACTGAGGCTTCGGCCAAGGTGATAATCCAGCTTATCATCCTCCAAGAAAAACAAGTGAAGCAGCCCGTACCGTAAACCGACACAGGTGGTTGGGATGAGTATTCTAAGGCGCTCGAGAGATTCATGGCTAAGGAACTAGGCAAAATAGACCCGTAACTTCGGGAGAAGGGTCGCCCCCTTATGGGGGGCCGCAGTGAAGAGGTCCAGGCGACTGTTTATCAAAAACACAGGGCTCTGCTAAATCGAAAGATGACGTATAGGGCCTGACACCTGCCCGGTGCTGGAAGGTTAAGAGGAGATGTTATTTTTCGGAAGAAGCATTGAATTGAAGCCCCAGTAAACGGCGGCCGTAACTATAACGGTCCTAAGGTAGCGAAATTCCTTGTCGGGTAAGTTCCGACCTGCACGAATGGTGCAACGATCTGGACACTGTCTCGGCCATGAGCTCGGTGAAATTGTAGTAACGGTGAAGATGCCGTTTACCCGCAGTGGGACGAAAAGACCCCGTGCACCTTTACTATAGCTTCGTATTGACCCTGGATAAGTAATGTGTAGGATAGCTAGGAGACTTTGAAGCGGCGTCGCCAGGCGTTGTGGAGTCATTGTTGAAATACTAGCCTTTGCTTATTTGGGGCCTAACTCTCTTAAGAGAGAACAGTGCGTGGTGGGTAGTTTGACTGGGGTGGTCGCCTCCAAAAGAGTAACGGAGGCTTCTAAAGGTGCCCTCAATACGGTTGGTAATCGTGTGTAGAGTGCAATGGCACAAGGGCGCTTGACTGAGAGACCTACAAGTCGATCAGGTACGAAAGTAGAGCATAGTGATCCGGTGGTTCCGCATGGAAGGGCCATCGCTCAAAGGATAAAAGGTACGCCGGGGATAACAGGCTGATCTCCCCCAAGAGCTCATATCGACGGGGGGGTTTGGCACCTCGATGTCGGCTCGTCACATCCTGGGGCTGGAGAAGGTCCCAAGGGTTGGGCTGTTCGCCCATTAAAGTGGCACGCGAGCTGGGTTCAGAACGTCGTGAGACAGTTCGGTCTCTATCTGTAGTGGGCGCTAGAAATTTGAGTGGATCTGACTCTAGTACGAGAGGACCGAGTTGGACTGACCGCTGGTGTATCTGTTGTTCCGCCAGGAGCATCGCAGAGTAGCTATGTCGGGAAAGGATAAGCGCTGAAAGCATATAAGCGCGAAACCTACCACAAGATGAGATTTCTTTTAAGGGTCGTAGGAGACGACTACGTTGATAGGTCACAGGTGTAAAGGCAGTAATGTCATAGCCGAGTGATACTAATTACCCGTAGGCCTATCGTGCAACTTTTTCTTACTATTGTTTTTTATACAATGCTATTTTTTAAATCTTAAATTTTAATATGTTAACTTATTGTGTTTTACTTTGTAAAACAACTCACTTTTGTGAGAAACTCTAGGGTGGTTATTGCATTAGGGCTCACCTCTTCCCATTTCGAACAGAGAAGTTAAGCCTAATAGCGCAGATGGTACTGCCATTTGGTGGGAGAGTATGTCACCGCCTTCTTCGAATCCCGATCATTAACTTGATCGGGATTTTTTTTTAAAAATAATTATGAGACGTGGCGATTTGTTTTCTACAAATTCATTTAAGTCATAATCTCCGAAGATTTGAATAATTTCAAGATTTGTTTTTTTAAAATATTTTTCAAAATCTTCGAAAGATAGTGTGTTCACAGATTCTTTAAATTTATAATCAATATTATTGTCATTAAACGATATTTCTTTAGTTACTGAAAGTTTGTTAATCTTTCTTTTTATATTAAACTTTAGATTATCAATAATAACTTGTTCGTTTTCTATTAGATTATCCTTTACGTTTTTTAGATTGAAAAAATCTATAACACCAGTCCCATTATTTTTAAGATTTTTTTCTAATGATAATAGTATTTCTAAATCTTTTTTTCTTTCATAATATCCAAAACTTGTAAATAGATTCAATACAACATCAAATTCTGAATTGAGTGGTTTTGAAATATCATGCACCATAAACTTAAGATTAGTATTCTCAAATTTTTTTGCAAATTTTATACTGTTTTTTGATAAATCTATTCCTGTTACTATATGTCCTAACTTTTCAATTTCTATCGAATGTCTTCCTTTACCACATCCAGCATCCAATACTTTTGAACTTGAACTAAGATTTATATGTTTAATTAGTTTTTTAATAAAAACTTTAGCTTCCTTGTGATTTCTATTTTTATATAAAATATGATAATATTTTGAGTCAAACCAATTATTGTATTTAGTATTCAAATCTATTTATGTTTTCATAGTTAATTGGTTCAAAAATAAAGTATTTTTAACGATAATTATGAGTGATAATAATGATTTTAAAATGGTTGCAAAAACATTCTTCGGATTGGAAGAAGTATTGTCAAATGAATTATTAAGTTTAGGAGCTAAAAAGATAGAAAAAGGAGTTAGAAATGTAAGTTTTTTTGGAGATTTAGGTTTTTTATATAAATGCAATTTATCATTACGAACAGCCATTAGAATTTTAAAACCGATTGCTTTTTTTAATATTGATAATGAAAAAGAATTATACACCTCTTTTTATAATTTTAATTGGGAAGATTATTTGTCTTTAGAAGACACTTTTTCTATAGAATCTGTTTTGAATTCAGATTTTTTTTCTCACTCACTTTTTGTTTCTCAAAAAGCTAAGGATGGAATTGTAGATAGGTTCAGAAAATTATTTAAAAGACGACCTAGCGTAGATTCTATTAACCCTCACATTAAGATAAACATTCACATAAGGGACAATAAATGTACTGTTTCTTTAGATTCTTCTGGAAAACCATTAAATCAAAGAGGTTATCGTTCGCAAACAAATATTGCGCCTATTAATGAAGTGTTAGCTGCAGGGATAATATTATTAAGTGATTGGGACTTAGAATCTGATTTTTTAGACCCTATGTGTGGAAGTGGAACATTTTTAATAGAGGCTGCCATGCTAGCTACCAATTATCCTCCTAATATAAAAAGATCAAATTTTTCTTTCAAAAATTGGAATGATTTTGATTTAGATTTATTTGTAATGATTACCAAATCTGTTCTAAGTAAAATTAAACCTTTCAATAACAAAATTTTAGGTTTTGATAAATCTCCTTCTGCAATTTCTAAGTGCAATCAAAATATAATTAATGCAGGACTTGAAGATGTTATTTCTATTTCCAAAGAAGATTTCTTTAGATCAAAAAAAAATAATAATAATTTTCTTCATTTAGTCTTTAATCCTCCTTATGGGGAGAGATTACGGATTGATATAGAATCTTTTTATAAAAAAATTGGAGATAAACTTAAAACAGATTATTCTAATTCTAATGCTTGGTTTATAACTTCTAGTGTCGAGGCATTAAAATACGTTGGACTTAGACCGTCAAGGAAAATTAAACTTTTTAATGGAAAATTAGAAAGTAGATTAGCTAGATATGAAATATACAGTGGCTCAAAAAAAACAAAAAAAAATATTTAGAAAGTTTTTACTTTTCTAAACAAAGGAATTTGATATTGTATAGTGTATGAAAATCCAACACCAATATTATTATTTTCTAAAACTTTATTGAACCCAGGTATATATAGATTACTAAAATTTTCAGGACTTTTTTGACTTAAGATTCTCTTAACATTTAAATTTAGACCCATATAAAAGTTATCAATTACTTGAGCTTTAAATCCTACAAGGAATTCCAACCATTTTGCATTAAGATTTTCATAAGAACTAGAGTTAGTGATATTATTTTGGTTCCAGTACTGATCAACATTATGGATTGTAAATGAATTTAAATTATGATCGAATTTTGATGAGCCGTATCTTAAACCAATATAAATTTCATTTTCTAAATTTTGTATGTTTTTGAAAATATTATAATTTACACCGGCTTTATAAAAAGATCCCTTAGTTTTAAAATTTAACACTTCATTTTCCACTAATTTTTCTTCACTTCCAAACTCAACAGCAATATAAAATTTATCTAAAACTCTATAATCTCCAATTATGACAATTCCTTTGTATTCAGGTTCTGTCAACATTCTAATTTGTTTACTAAAATCAATCCCTAGTTTTATCCCATAGGTTGATTTATAAATACTATCAATGTTTTGCTCTTGAGATGAACAATTTAGGTATGAAATTATAGCAAAAAAACTAATGAAATATTTTAACATGTATGTTTTTTTCATCAATTATATTAGTGTTAATTAACTCAGTGTTTAAAATCCAATTATTAGAGTCGCTTTCAATAATTAAATCCTGAATATTATATGTTGTGATAAATCCACAGGCTCTACTTATGTAATTCCAATTATAGTTATAATTAAAATAAATCTTGTCTTCATTTCCAGAGTTAGGTGTATTTTCATTAAAATCTTTGGTTAGATTATAAACTGTTAAATTTTCTGAATTTTTTAATGGAATTCCTATTGAGTCAAGAGTTTGATAAATATAAATTTCTTCATTTGAAAGTCCTTGAATTTTTAAATTATTAACTTCTTTTAAATCACCTGTGTTTTGGTCATAAAAACCTATAATAAGTTTTGGTGTGTCCTCCGTTGAGCTAAGGCATATGTCATCTGGCTCACAGGAAAGTAAAAATAGAAATAAGCAGATTAATAAAAAGTTATTTTTCAATAGCGTTATTTAAGTTCCAAAAGTACAATATTTTCGACATGATCAGTGTGAGGGAACATATCTATCGGTTGGACCTTTATTATATTATATTTTTCTTTTAGTAATTCTAAATCTCTACATTGTGTAGAAGGGTTACAGCTTACGTAAACTATTTTAGTTGTGTTTAGTTTTAAAATTTCTTTTATAACATCCTTATGCATTCCTTCTCTTGGTGGATCAGTAATAATCACATCAGGTTTACCGTGTTTTAAAATAAAGTCATTAGTGAAAACTTTTTTCATATCACCAAATTCAAAAACAACATTATCAATTTTATTTTCCTTGGCACTATTGGTTGCAGAAATCACAGCTTCTTCAACACTTTCAACCCCAACAACTTTTTTAGATTGTTTGGCAACAAATTGGGATATTGTCCCAAGACCAGAATAGAGATCATAAACAATTTCATTTTTTTTAATTTTTGCATATTCTTGTATGATTCCATATAACTTCAAAGTTTGTTGAATATTGGTTTGAAAAAAAGACTTTGGATAAATTTTGAATATTAATGAATTAATTTTTTCTTCTATATAGTTTTTTCCATAAAACAGTTTAATTTCTCTATCATATATACTGTCATTTTCCTTATCATTAACAGTATAGAGAAGGGAGTGAATTTCATCAAATGATTCTTTAAGAAACTGCATTACTAGTTCTATATTATTTTTATCATTTTCAAAAAATTGAACTAGAACCATAATTTGATTCATACTGGTATTTCTTATTGTTAAAGTTCTAAGTAATCCTTTTTTTAATCTTGTATTGTAAAAAGAAATATTGTTTTCGATAGCAAATTGTTTTAATGATAATCTAATTTTATTTGATGGTTCGCTTTGAAGGTGACATTTTTCTATATCAACAATTTTATCCCACATTCCAGCTTTATGAAAACCAATCCCTCTTCTATCAATTTTGTCGTTTGTATTTTTAATTTCAGATTCTGTTAGCCATTTATTTTCCGTAAAAGAGAATTCAAGTTTGTTTCTATAAAAAAACTTATTTTCACATTTAATAATTGGGTTTATTATAACATCATTAAATATCCTTGATATTGAATATTTAATTTTATCTTCTTTTAACTTAGTTTGGGTATCGTAAGAAATATTTTGAAGTTTACAACCACCGCATAATCCAAAGTGTTTACAAATTGGTTCAATTCTGTCTTTAGAAAAAGAGTGATATTTTATGATATTTCCTAAGAAATAATTCTTTTTCTTTCTATAAGTTTTTATATCAACGATATCACCAGGAACTCCGTTTTTTACCATTAAAACTATTCCTTGGTCTGATTTTGCAATGCTTTGCCCTTTTGATCCTAAATCAAAAATCTTAACCGAACTGAATATTTTGTTTTTTGACATTTGGCAAATTTAAAATGAAAAAATTAATATTATTAATTATATTTAATATATTCCTTAAAACAACACAATTATGAATAATCTCATTAAATACACTCTACTATTATTTTTTGTTTTTGCGATAAATCTAAATTACTCTCAAAAAAATAAAAAAGATGTTAAAAATGAATCAAACCTTTATTCTGGACTTAAATTTAGATCCATTGGACCTGCTTTTATGTCAGGAAGAATTGCTGAAATTGCAATTAACCCTGTTAATGAGAATGAATGGTATGTCGCAGTGGGTTCTGGAGGGGTGTGGAAAACTGTGAATGCCGGTACTACTTGGCAACCGCTTACAGATGACCAATCTTTTTATTCCACAGGAAGTATTACAATAGACCCTAACAATACAAATACTATATGGCTAGGTACTGGAGAAAATGTAGGTGGAAGACACGTTGGTGTTGGAAAAGGAGTATTTCTGTCTAGAGATGGTGGAAAAACATGGAAAAATAAAGGTTTAAATAAATCCGAGCACATTTCAAAAATTATAGTTAATAAAAACGATTCAAATACTGTTTTTATTGCTTCGCAAGGTCCACTTTGGTCAAGCGGAGGTGACAGGGGACTTTATAAATCCATTAATGGTGGTGAGAGTTGGAATTTAGTTTTGAGTGTAAACGAATGGACAGGAGTAACCGATGTAGTTGTAGACCCAAGAGATGAAAATGTTATGTATGCTGCCACATGGCAAAGACACAGAAATGTTGCGGCTTATATGGGTGGAGGACCAGGAACTAAATTGTTTAAAAGTATTGATGGAGGTGATTCGTGGAGACAATTAAAAACCGGTTTACCAACTGGAAAACTGGGTAAAATAGGTTTGGCTATTTCAGAAATAAACCCTGATGTATTGTATGCTGCTATTGAGCTTGATAGAAGAAAAGGTGCTGTTTACAGAACTTCTAACGGAGGAGAAAGCTGGAGTAAAATGTCTGATACAGTATCAGGAGCTACAGGGCCACATTATTATCAGGAGTTAGTTGCTTCTCCTCATCATTTTGATCGAATATATTTAATGGATGTTAGAGTACAAGTTTCTAATGATGGTGGAAAAACTTTTTATAGAATGAATGAAGGAAATAAACATTCTGATAATCATTCAATGACATTTAAGAAAAACGACCCTAACTACTTACTTGTTGGAACAGATGGTGGGATTTACGAATCTTTTGATGATACTAAATCGTGGAAATATGTTAATAATCTTCCTCTGACTCAATTTTATAAATTAGCTTTAGATGATTCATATCCTTTTTATAATATTTATGGAGGAACTCAAGATAATAATACACAAGGTGGACCAAGTAGAACTTTTAGATCGAATGGTATAGTAAATAGTGATTGGTTTGTTCTTCTTGGAGGAGATGGTCATCAACCAGCAACTGAACCAGGTAATCCCAATATAGTTTATGCTCAATCTCAACAAGGGAATCTTCATAGAGTTGATAGAACAACAGGTGAAGCTGTGTTTATTAAGCCATATTCTGGATTAAATGAAGATTATGAGAGATTTAATTGGGATTCACCAATTTTGGTAAGCTCACACGATCCAAAGCGTCTGTATTTTGGATCTCAAAGAGTATGGAAATCTGATGATAGAGGTGACAGTTGGACTCCAATCTCTAAAGATTTAACTAAGAATCAAGAAAGGTTAGAATTGCCTATTATGGGCAAACAGCAGAGTTGGGATTCTGCTTGGGATGTTTATGCTATGTCAACATATAACACAATAACTTCATTAAGTGAATCTGTGTTAAATGAAAATATTTTATATGCTGGAACTGATGATGGATTAATTCATAGAACTAAAGACGGAGGTTCTTCATGGACATCTATTACTGTCGATAAACTTCCAGGTGTTCCTAATTCTTCTTTTGTGAATGATATTAAAGCAGACCTTCATAATGATCAAGTCGCATATGTGGCATTAGATAATCATAAGTTTGGAGATTACAGTCCTTATCTTTACAAGACTTCTAATGGAGGAAAGTCTTGGAAGCCTATTATTAATGGATTGCCAGAAGATAATTTTGTTTGGCGAATTGTTCAAGATCACATTGATCCAAACTTATTGTTTTTAGCTTCTGAATATGGGTTGTATTTTTCTAACAACCAAGGTGAAAAGTGGATTAAGTTTTCAACTGGATTACCAACAATATCAATAAGAGATTTAGCAATTCAAAAAAGAGAAAATGATTTAGTTCTGGCAACATTTGGAAGAGGATTTTATGTATTAGATGATTATTCTTCGTTAAGAGATATAAACAACGAAAACAGTAATCAGCATTTACTTTTTAACGTTAAAGAGGCTTTACAATATTATCCTATAAGATCAGGAACATCAAGTCAAGGATCTTCTTATTTTCAATCTAAAAATCCACCATATGGTGCAATTATTACTTATAATTTACCTAAATCGTATAAATCTTTAAAGTCTATTAGGTCTGAAAGAGAAAAAGAATTAGATAAATTAAAAAAAGATATTCCCTTTCCAGGATGGGAATATTTGGATAGAGAAATTAATGAGAATAAATCAAAAATAATATTGGAAATTAGAGATGAAAAAGGTGATTTAGTAGATCGAATAAACGGCTCAACTAAAAAAGGTATTAACAGGGTTTCATGGAATCTTTCCAAACCTTTGCCGACAATATTAGATTCAAATTCCAGATGGTCCAGATCTTCTCTTAATGTAAAACCAGGAAAATACTCAGTGCATCTTTTAGAATTAGTTCAAGGTGGTGTTAATGAATTAGCAAAGAGTATAACTTTTGATGTTAAAAAAATTAGAGAAAATGTATTAAAAAATCCCCTAAGTTCTAAAATTGATGAGTTTATAATAGAATTAAACAAATTTGAAATTGAGTATTCAGTAATGGTTTCTAATTATATTAAATCTAAGAATAAGCAATCTAGTTTTGATAATGCACTAAGATATATTAATAATATTGATACCGATTTATTAAATAAATTAAAAGAATTAAAAGATTATATGAATTTAACTGATGTTTTGCTATATGGAAATAAATCAAAAAAAGAAGTAATGGAAAAAGATATTCCTCAAGTTTCTGAACGCTTGGGAATTGCAAAAAGAGGTCTTTATGGTAATTCATACGGTCCTGCCAAACATCATATGGATAGTTTTGATATTGCAAAAAAACAGTGGGGTAGTATTTATCCTAGAATTGAAAAATTTATAAAAGCAGTTAATGATTTAAGTAAAGAGTTAGAGCAATTAGGGGCTCCTATGATTCTTGATTAGGATATTTATTAACTAATAAATCAACAACCAAATTATAGGTTTTTATACCTTTTGTTTGGTTGTTTACTTTTAAATAAATATCATATGATTTTTTGAAGTATTTCTCTAAAGGGTTTTTGTATTTTTTCCATTCATCACTTGCTTCTTTATAATTCTTTAAAACTCCTACATTGACTTTTTTGATTAACTCATCAAATACTTTCTTGTCGTTTAAATACATTTCGTTCAATAAGTATTTTAATGCAAATGTGCTTCCGCTATAATTTACGTATTCATTTTTAGAATTTAGAGTAGCTTCGATACTTATGTAATTTGCTTCATTTTCAGCTGAATATCCTAGTTGATGAGCTATTTCGTGACAAATCGTGGTAGGTATATTTAATTTTGCAATATTAGTGTTGAAATGAGCTTCAATAGTAAAAGGATTTATATATCCACTAAAGCCCATATAAGAAAGTGGTAAGCTGAACAAAGATTTTTTTATAGTCCGATTTAATTTTTGATTTTTGTTATAGCTAGAGTTTTTTATTGACAGCAAAGATTCAAGTATTAGATCATTGTCAAATTTTACCGAAATTGAATCGTTTTCTGAAATTTTTTCATGAATCTTATTCGTTTTATTAATAAAATATAGAGTAGTTTTTTTAAGTTGATTTAAGCTGTAATTTTTTGTAATTGTTAGTTTTTCTTGAAGTGGAACTCTATGATAATTTAACCCCCATTGAATATTGAAAAATATATAAACTCCTAATAAAAATTGCAGGCAAATATTTATGTTTTTTCTTCTGGTGTTAGTTTTTTTTAGTTTAAAAAAAATAACAATTGGAATAAATATATATAATAAGTCCCCTAATGAAAATTGAAATTTATTAAAAAATAATATTATTAAATACGAAACGTTATTGTAAACTAAATTTGAATAATAGTTTTCTATGATATAAGGATAACGTATTATTAATTGAAATATTAAAATAATAAAAACATATATATATAATGATTTTAATCTAAGCGATACAAATGAGAATTTCATTAATTATTTTAACTCTACAATTTCCACTTCGAAAATTAAATTAGACTTTGGTGGTATTTGCGGACTTCTACCCATTTCGCCATATGCGAGATAATAAGGGAGGAATAAAGTTGCTTTATCTCCTACGTTAAGAAGTTTTAAACCTTCTTTAAATCCGGATATCATTGAGTCTTCTGGGCCTATTTTAGCTGCAATAGGAGAATAACCACCTTGATTTTTTTTAACAATATTTACAGTTTGATATTGTTCAGCAATCTCTAAAATACTAGTATCAAGTAGAGAGCCATCTTCAAAATAGACTGCATAATGAGTCATTACGATCTTACTATCATTAACTTTTTTCGAATTATCTGCCTTATATGTTATAGTATACTCTAAACCTGTTTTTGTTTTCTTAGCATAAGACTTTTCTGATTCATGTGCTGTTTTCTTTCCTTTTCTAATACTCTCAAGTTGTTCTGCTTTTTTTTCTTCTAGCATTCTATCTTCTTCAAAATGATTTGTAAATACTTTAGAGGCGTTAAAAGCTCTGGCTTCTCTACCTTTTCTAACAATAGAAACTTTTATGATAGTATCATTTTGTTCAATTAAATCAACAGTTTCTAATCCTTTGATGACTTTTCCGAATACAGTGTGTTTTCCGTTTAACCATGGTGTTTCCTTATGAGTTATAAAGAATTGACTGCCATTTGTTTTAGGACCTGAGTTTGCCATTGATAATATTCCTGCAGAATCGTGTAAAAGATCTTCATTAAATTCATCTTTAAAATTATAACCAGGTCCTCCACGACCTGTTCCTGATGGATCTCCCCCTTGAATCATGAAATTTTCAATAACTCTGTGAAAAATCAATCCATCATAATATTTTTTATTTTTAAATTCTGGGAGCACTTCTTTGTTTTTTCCTTCACTAAGTGAAACAAAGTTAGCAACAGTAATTGGGGTTTCTTTAAATGTAAGATTAATTAAGACATCTCCTTTGTTTGTTTGAATATCTGCATACAATCCATCGTTTAAATCTGGATGAGTGCTTACACATGATGAGATGAGAATGCTTAAAAATAAAAGTATTGAGTAAATATGATTTTTCATTTCTTTAAATTAATTTGTCTTTGTATTTTGGTAATGATTTTAAAAATTTTTCTATAGCTTTTTCAGCATTTCCTTCAAATTTTCCACCGGAAGCATTAGTATGTCCTCCGCCTGAAAAAAAATTTTCAGCAAAAAGATTACTAGGAAAAGTTCCTAGAGATCTAAATGAGATTTTAACATTGTTAATTATGTTTACATCTTCAATAAAAATAGCACAAAAAATTACTCCTTTTAAGGTTAGACCATAATTTACAATTCCTTCAGAATCCCCTTTTTTATAATTAAGCTTTTCTAACTCATCTCTTTTAAGAAACATGTAAACAGTTTTTAATTCTTTTACATGAGTCAAGTTGTTTAAAGCAGAGCCTAAAACTTTAAGTCTACTTGAAGACGAGTCATTATAAACCTTATTATATATTAGATTATGATCAATTTTTTTATTGAACAAATTAGAAATTATTTCATGTGTTCTAGATGTAACAGAAGAATATTGAAAGGATCCTGTGTCAGTCATCATTCCAAGGTACAGACATGATGAAATATCTTTATTTATCATACTTTCGAAACCAATAGAAACAAATATTTCATAAAGAAGTTCGCAAGTTGAACCTATTTTAGAATTTGAAAAAACTAAATCGGCGTAATCTTTTGGGTTTTGATGATGATCAATCATAACTGTTTGAGAGTTAGATTTTATTACAAATTCTTTAAGTTCTCCAATTCTATTAAGATCATTGAAATCAAGTGTAAAGATTAAATCGGAATTTGAAAGTATTTTTTTGCATTTTTCTTTATCAATATCGTAATGTATTATATTGTCAAATCCAGGTGTCCAATTTAAGAATTCTGGAGCTTTGTTTGGGCTAATTATGTTAGAGGATTTATTAATAACCTTAAGAATATTGAAGAGAGCCAGACAGCTTCCTATCGCATCTCCATCAGGGCTTGTATGAGGGATTATGACAATATTTTTACTATTATTAATTAACTCTTTTAGTTTTTTAATTTTATCAAATTTCATTAAATCAAATATAAGCATTAGAATGAGATGAATTGATTAAAATTTATTCTCAATTTTGTACATTTGATATAAACTGTTTCAAATTGAAAGTCAATCTCTTTAAACTTAATAAAAACAAAAGATTTAATTATAATCCAAGGTATATAAAGGACAAATCTGTAGAAAATATTTATGATTTTGAATCAGTATACGAAAAACAAAGAAATCACAGAAGTTCTCATGATCTTTCTTCAATTTGGAAAGAAGACAGAGCTTCCTATAGAAATAGATCAAACAGTATGTTTTCAAAAACACTATTGATTATAGTTCTTTGTCTAGTGTTTCTGTTTTTATTTATAATAGATTTCGACCTTTCTATATTTTACCAATAATATTATATGAGTATAATTAAATTACTTCCGGATAGCGTAGCTAACCAAATTGCTGCTGGTGAAGTGGTTCAAAGGCCTTCGTCTGTTGTTAAGGAACTTCTTGAAAACTCAGTTGATAGTGGAGCAAAAACTATTAGATTGGTAATAAAAGACGCTGGTAAAACGCTTATTCATGTTATTGATGATGGAATAGGAATGAATAAAACTGATTTAAAAAAATGTTTTTTTAGACATACAACTTCTAAAATTCGTAAATCGAAAGATTTATATTCATTAAAAACAATGGGTTTTAGAGGAGAGGCTCTTTCTAGCATTGCCTCAGTCTCTCATATGAGTATTATTTCAAATAAGGACAATAACAACTCACTTGGATATGAAATTAAACTAGAAGGTGGTCAAGAAAAATTATTTAATGAAGTTGTATCTACTAAAGGAACTTCAATTTCGGTTAAAAACCTTTTTTTTAATATTCCTGCTAGAAGAAACTTTTTAAAATCTGATAATGTAGAGTTGAAACACATTATCGATGAGTTTCATAGAATATCATTAATTAACCATGATATTAATTTTATTTTCATAAATAATAATAATGAATTGTTTAACCTTTCTAAATCAATTTTCAAAGAAAGAATTATTAGAGTTTTTGGAAATTCATCAAAACAAAAACTAATTCCTATTAATGAAGAAACTGAAATAGCTAAAATTAAAGGATTTGTTTTTAAGCCAGAATATTCAAGAAAAACAAGATCGGCTCAATTTTTCTTTGTTAATAAAAGGTTTATTAAAAACAGTCACTTGAACCATGCGGTTAAATCAGCATATGAAGGTTTAATACAAGATAACTTATATCCTTCTTACTTTTTAAAAATTAACGTTCCTTTGAATTCGATTGATGTTAATATTCATCCAAATAAAACTGAAATAAAGTTTGATAATGATCAGTCAATTTATGCAATCTTAAAATCCTCAATTAAACATAGTTTAGGTCAGTTTAATATAGCGCCTACAATTGATTTTGATAATAATATAAATTTAAACACACCCTATTCTTATAGAAATAAAGAAGCATCTATTCCAAAAGTCGATTACAATGAAGCTTTTAACCCTTTTAATAATTTGACTAAACCTGTTGATTTAAAAACTAAAGATTTTGAAATAAGTAATGTTGATGATTTGGTAAGAACAGATCAATTTAAGAATGAGCTTGAGATTTTAAAAACTAACATTTTTCCCTCATTTCAATTAAATTCTAAATATATAATAACCAAAACAAGTACTGGTATTCTAATTATTAATCAAAAAAGAGCTCATCAGCGTATTTTGTATGAAAACTTTTTAAAAGAACTTTCTAATAAAATTAATCCTATTCAAACATTATTATTTCCTATTAAATTAGATTTTAACGTTGAAGAAATTAGAATGTTAAAGTTGCTTGAAGCTCCTTTGGTTCATTTAGGATTTAAGTTTAATACTTTTGGACCAGATAATATTGAAATTTCTGGAACACATCCTTTTTTAAATCAAAACAATGTTAATGGTTTATTTCAAGATTTTCTTAGAAATAAAGATTATAATAGGGACAATACTGTTCATACCCTGAATGATTTAATTGCTAAACTTTTATCTAAATATTCGTCAATTTCATCAAATGAAAATATTAATGTTAAATTACAAGAATCTTTAGTCAACGACTTGTTTGCTTGTAAGGATCCAAATGTTTCGCCTTTTGGAAAATTAATTTTTAAATTAATCTCTTTAGAAGAAATTATAAAAATATTTTAATATATGAGATCGGTCCCTGAAACAATCAAGCAGCTAATTATAATTAATATAATTTTTTACTTTGGTTCGCAATTTTTGGGTGATTTGAGTTATGATATTTTAGCTTTACATTATTTTGAAAATGACAAGTTTTTAATATCTCAGCTCGTTACTCATATGTTTATGCATGGCAGTCCATCACATATATTATTTAATATGTTTGGTCTTTGGATGTTTGGTTCACCACTTGAGCAAATGTGGGGAAAGCAAAAATTCTTATTTTTTTATTTCTCAGCTGGTTTAGGTGCAGCTGCATTACAAATGCTAGTTTATGATATTCAAGTTCAGGCCCTTTATGATGTTATTGAAACAAATAACTTAAGTTTAAACGATCCTAATGTTTTGTTAAACTATATGACCCAAAGTGATTATAATCAAGCTTTATCATCCTTTAATAGTGTTATGGTTGGTGCTTCTGGTGCTATTTATGGAGTTCTAGTTGCTTTTGCATTTTCTTTTCCCAATTCTAAGCTTATGCTGCTATTTCCTCCAATTCCTGTTAAAGCAAAGTATTTTGTGCCCTTATTGATTTTAATAGATCTATTTTTTGGACTTTCTTCTTTTTCAATTGGTTCAATAGCACATTTTGCACACATTGGTGGTGCATTAATTGGTTTAGTTATGGTTATGTATTGGAAAAAAAATCAATTTAATTCAAACAGATGGAATTAATAGATAAAATTAGATATAATTTCAAAAATCTAGATATTTTACAGAAAATCATTTTAATTATGATTATTTTTTTTGTAATTCCATACATTGTAAACACATTTTTATTTCTTTTTAATTTCAATGAGTTTTCAGTAATTAATCTATTTGATGTTTCTCCAGATCTAATAGATTTATTATCTAAACCTTGGTCATTGATTACTTATGGTTTTTTTCATTCAGACTTGTGGCATTTGATAGGAAATATGATTATTTTCTATTTAAGTGGATCTGTAGTTCTTAATCTTTTTGGCAGCGAAAGATTAATTAAGATTTTTATTTTAGGAATTTTATATGGTTCATTAGCTTATTTAATCAGTTATAATCTTTTTCCAGCTTTTAATAATATAAAATCCTCAATGATTGGATCTTCTGCAGGTGTAATGGCTGTTTTTATTTTTTTAGCATCTTATAATCCAAATTATAGCTTTAGGATACTTAATTTCAATGTTAAAATTTTATACATAGCTTCATTTCTTGTTCTAATAGATATTATTCAAATACCAGGAGGGAATTCTGGAGGTCATATAGCGCATTTAGGAGGTGCATTTTTAGGATACTTTTACCATAAAAAAATGATTCAAGGTGATAATTATGGTAATTGGATCATTGATTTATATAATTTTATTTTCAAACGAAAGGTAAAATTTAAGAAAAGAACTTATTCGAATAAAACATCTGTGTCCGTAAAAGACGCTGCTACTCAAAAGAAAATAGATTTGATATTGGATAAAATTAGTAAGTCAGGTTATGATAGTTTGACTAAGGGCGAAAAAGAAACTTTATTTAAGGCAGGTAAATCGTGATTTTTGTAAAAAACAAAACTTTTTTTAGTAAAATTATATTTTTATTAAACTTCATTACTCTAGCACTGATAGGCTTATGTTATTTGCTTTCTAACTACCATCTAGAAATATTATCTTCGTTTTCTATTACAATCATTTTCCTTCCCATTCTACTTATTTTTAATTTTTTGTTTTTTATTTATTGGATCATTAAGATTGATATCAGATTTATTTTTTCTTTTTTAGTTATTTTGGTTTATTTAGATAAGCCGATATCTTTTTTTGAAATTGACAAGAAGGTTGATAAACAGGAAGGGTTGCAGGTCATGAGTTATAACGTAAGACTGTTTAATCATTATAATTGGATAAAAAATAGCTCAACAAAAGAAGACATAAGAACTTTTATTAATGAAAAAAAGCCTGAGTTTGTTGCATTTCAAGAGTTTCATTATGATTATAAAGAATTAATTGACGGTTATAAACACAGTTATATTGGATTAAATGAAGGAAATGTTGGTCTAGCAATTTTTGGAAACAGAAAAATGATTAACAAAGGGCAAGTTCTTTCTGATAATAAGCGGAAAATCGCTATTTATGTCGATTTTATTCAAAAAAATGACACTGTAAGACTGTATAACTCTCATTTTAAGTCATACAATCTTAATCCTATGTCTTTTAAACCAAATAAAGAAACTTTTTTAAAAGTCGTGGCTAAGACTAAAATGGTACATGAAATTCAAAATAATGAATGTTCAATTTTGATAAATCACATGAAAAAATCTCCCTATCCTTTGTTAATGGCAATTGATTTGAACAACACTCCCGATTCATTTGTGTACAAAAGAATTAATGATTTTTATTTTGATTCTTATACACAAAATGGGTTTGATTTTGGGGCAACTTATGACTTTAGTTTTTTGCCAATTAGAATTGATTATATCTTTTATTCAAAGCTTGTTAAAGTTAATTCTTATCAAATTCACAATGTTAAACTTTCGGATCACAAACCGATAAGTGTTTTTTTTGATATTTAAACTTTTAATATAGATTTTATAATTTAATTAGCTGAGAATAAGCAGTTTATTTAATAAAAAAACTAAACGAACATCCTCCGTAATCTTTGTTTTTATTAAAATTTTTATGTTTTTTTAAACTTATTTGTTTTGAATGTTCTGCAATTATTAATCCGTCACTATTCAAAAGGTTTCGTTCAAAAATTAAATCAATAATCTTAAAATATTCTTCATTTTTAAATATATAAGGTGGGTCAAAAAATATAATATTAAATTGCTCTAAACAATTTTTTAAATATTTTAAAGCGTCACTTTTAGTAATTTTTAAATTAAAATTTAAATCTTCTGAAATTTTTTTTATAAACCTGACACAGTTTGAGTTATTATCGACACACGAAATATCTTTAACACCTCTAGATGCAAACTCATAGCTTATATTACCACTTCCAGAAAATAGGTCTAGAACCTTTAAGTCTTCAAAATAATAATTGTTATTAATTATATTAAATAATGCTTCCTTTGATTGATCTGTTGTTGGTCTGACAGGGAGGTTTTTAGGAATTGATATTTTTTTTCCTCTGTTTTTTCCAGAAATTATTCTCATGTCACAATATTTTCTATTAAATAACCTGAGTTTTTAATTTCAATATTCTTTATAAACTTCAATAAATAGGCGTAATGTTGATTTATAATTTTTTCTTCACCGATTAACTTTATTTTAGTTTTATTATTTACCAATTTATTTTGTTCAATTACAAATAGTACAAAATATAAAATATCCTCTTTGGATTTATAATCAAAAGTATTTGAATAATTTAATTCTCTTCCTTTAAAAACAATAATATTTAAATAGCTTTTATTAATATTTACATAAATTATAATTTTTTTATTTGTAGATAATTCAAAATGTATTTTTTTTAAAAGAACTGTACTGTAATGGAAGTATTCAAACGAGCCAAATTTTTCAATTAAATAATTCGTAATATTTCCATAAGCAATATACACGTTGTGTGTTTTTAATTCTTCAATATAGTCAGAGGAAGCAGTATCGTTTTTAATTAATCTAGAGTTAAACTTAAGGTAATCAAGACAATTGTCTTCTTGAAAAAAATCATTTGGGACAAGTACGGATAGTTTGTTGTTTAGTACCAATGTGACTTTTACAACATTTAATAAATTAAATTCTTTTAACTTATTTTTTAGTTCAGATAAAATTTTATCGATTTCTATTTCTTCAGCGTAGAATGAATAGTTTTGATCTATAATTTTAGAGTCAATTGAATTTCTTAATAAAAGTTTTAGTTCTTTCGAACTAATCATTATAATAAGAGATAAACTTTTTTCTAATTTGTTAATTTCTTGCGATTGCGTCATATGTTGTAGGCCAATTTCCATTGGTGCTAACCTCAGACATAGATCCAAGTACTAGGCTAGGTCCATTGACACCATCAACAGACATTAGAGCCTTTTCTTGCTTTAAAAGATCTTTGTTTTGATCAAATAAAATGGCATCCTTAGAAACTCTAACTTCAAATACAGGAACATTGTAGCCGTTTTTATCAATTACATCTGCCTTTATTTCAAACATCTGATCTACACCTTCAATTGGAACTTCTGCCAATAATTTATATCTCTCAGAACTTCCGAACAAAGAATCTTTTACAGATGCAAATCCAAGTGTATCAATTACTACAACTTCTTGTAGCATGTCAATTCTGTAAATTCTGTCATATTTCATATAACTAGAATCTCTTTTCTGGATTAGTGTGTATTGAGCTGTATCTATAAATTTGATTAAACCTTCAAAACTGTCAGAATACACTCCATTAACACTTTTATAAGCTATTTGAGCATTTCTAATATCCTTTAATTTATCAATAACTTTTAGATATCTCTCGTTTTTTATTTTATTAAATTCAATTGGTGCATTAACAGAGTTATAGACTTGAAAGCCAAAAAAGGCTATAAAAAACCATAATACGATTTCTATACTTCTCTTATATTCTGATATTAATTTCATTGATTAATTAATTATATTTAACAAAACTACATTTTTTTTTAAACCCACAAAATACATTACATTTTCTTAAAAACAATGGAATTTAAAGACTTTTCTCAACTTTTAATTAATAAATTTTCTTTTACACCTACAGAGGACCAAATCACTGCAATTCAAGAGTTAAGTAAGTTTCTTAGTTCCAATAATGAAATTGGCTTATTCATTTTAAAGGGGTATGCAGGAACAGGAAAAACAACATTGATGAAAACTTTAGTTGATAATGTTAAGTTTTTGAAATATAATATTTGTTTATTAGCACCAACTGGAAGAGCTGCAAAGGTTTTATCCAATTATTCAAAAAAAAAATCACTTACTATTCATAAAAAAATATATTTTTCCTCAATTGATAAATTTGGAAAGTTTGAAACAAAATTAAAAACTAATAAACTAAAAAATACTTTATTTATTGTAGATGAGGCATCTATGATTTCTGATTCTACAACTTCTTCTGATTTATTTAAAACAAAATCTTTATTAGCAGATATTTTTAAATATGTTGACTTTAATACAAATTCTAAATTGATATTTCTTGGTGATACAGCTCAACTCCCACCAGTTAAACAAACTATTAGCCCAGCTTTAAATGCAGATTTAATTGAAGAATTCTACGGTCTTAAATCCAAAGAATTCACTTTAAGTAATGTAGTTCGTCAATCAAAGTCTTCAGGTATTTTAATTAATGCTACAACAATTAGAAATAATATTTTAAATGAGATATTTTCTTTTAATTTTCAATTATATCCAGATGTTGAAATATTAAATGATGGATTCGAAATTCAAGAAAAAATTGAGTCTTCTTATAATGAAAACGGGTCTGAAAAAACTATTCTAATAGTTAGATCTAACAAAAGAGCTAATTTGTATAATCAACAAATTAGAAAATCAATACTTTTTAATGAAAGTTTAATTTCTGTTGGAGATTTATTAATAATAACTAAAAATAATTATTTCTGGTCCTCTGAAAAACTAAATATTTCCTTTTTAGCAAATGGTGATATTATAC
>Ga0209632_10001578_pt1 | contig 22799 bp, 18 predicted proteins | sample COG_10_FD_184754 | JGI IMG/M metagenome (GOLD analysis project Ga0209632, IMG submission 184754) | Pelagic Microbial community sample from North Sea - COGITO 998_met_10 (SPAdes) (version 2) | ecosystem: Environmental > Aquatic > Marine > Neritic zone/Coastal water | place: Helgoland, sampling... | reverse complement strand
CTTAATTTGCATTAAGGTTCGGTTAATACTGTCGAGCATACTTCTAAGACCCTCAGCTTGAGCTGTGAGAGTTCTTAACTGTTCGTCATGTGCATCGACTCGCCACTCAAGGCGGTCAACGTGTTGTTTTAGGTCGTCCATGTGTTGTCCTTTATGCAGCTATTTCCATTAAGATTATTGATTGTCGGGCTAGTGTAGACCCCGTTTGAGAAGCACCAGCGTAAAAATTACCGTTAGGGCTGTCAACAGACTTCTTGAGGTGTGTTTTGTAAACAAGGGCTGAAGTAGTATTAGCTACTCGTAAGTTAGTTCCACCTGCATGAGAAGATTCCTGCGAACCGTCATGGTTATATAAAAGATAATCACCAAAGGTACACTCAATGTTGTCATTAATTCGTAACTCAAGTGTGGCTCTTGAAGTCTCCACCTCATCACCTTTCTGAAGAGGTTGATTAACAAAACAAAGTATTTTATTTGTAGAGCTAGTCGGGGTAATGGTAGCAGTTAACAAAGTGTCACTCGCATAATTATTACCTGAGTGGACTATTGTTTGAGCGTCTGTTTTACCCTCAATTACTTGTACTACCTTACCACCCCCAACACCCGCAAGGAGTGCTGAAGGAATAGTGCCAGTTTCATCTAAGTTTGCTGGGTTAATGTTTGTTGTGTTAAAGTCTGCTAAGGTTCTTGCCTTAGTCATAATGAGTAACCTCTAAAAAGTAATCGTTCGTTTTTCGTAAGTTATATTAGACACTGGGTCAGTTAAGTCTTCTTTGACGTAAGTGATACCTGCTGTCTCGTATAGGTTAGGTTTTAGTACGTCCTCTTCATAGGTAGCTGTAGATTTACCAGCGATTGCCCACGAGTCTACTGCTGTGAAGTTAGCTTGGTAGTATGCTTTAAGCGCATCTGCGAACTCTTGGGAATACAAGTAAGCCCTGCTACCATCTGCATCGTTTCCAGCGAGGTAGTTAGATTGCTCTAAGACACCATCAGTCACTAAAGCGTAACGAATAAAGCATAGGTAATCATCTTTAAAGTACCCGAAGACTTCGCACTGAGGCATTGCAAGGGCATTAGGAATACCTATGCTAAAGTACACTTCTGCATTAGCTTCCGTAGGTTCACCTTCAAAAGGTAAAGTACCTTCTAGTATTTTACTTTTACAGTCCTCAAACAAACGAGTAATATCATCTGAAGAGACACTGGTTAATTTTCTTACTGAATGTGTCATATTAACTCCAAAGTTCTATTCGTCTGGTCTGGTGACTAATTCCATGCCCACCAAAGAAGTTACCAACAGCGGCGGAAGGCTGCTGCCAAGTCGGGAAGTAAATGTTTTGCATAGAGCCGTTGTAATAAGTGTAACCTGAAGACTGATTTGAAAATCCAAAATCAGCTCTATCTACTTCTAGTAGGACTACATCACTGGCGTGGTCTACAATTTTAAGTGTTTTAAAAGCGTCTGTGTCCGTATTGGGAACAGGAGAAGTAGCACTAAGATAAGCAGCACTAGAGGCGGTTGTACCTAACCTAAGAGTTAACTTATTATTAAGCTGGTACACGCCCCATATAGGATGTGTATCGCCATTAGCCATTGTAAGATCATCATCAATTATTGTAGTATTACTAGAGGAGCGTGAGGAACCATAGACATAGTTATACATCCCTCGGCCATACCCTGAGTATAATTGTCCGTATACGTTTGCTGACCCTGAGAAAATCGTTACTGAGTCTATAAGAGAGCTAGTATTAGCGGCCATTTGGTTTGCAAACCCCCCACCGAAGTAGGCTGCACCTTCTCCAGCAGGGGTAAGCTCATTTATAAGAGACGAGACAAAAGGCTGTACTATATTCTTAATCATACAGCCCCCTATCTAGTTTCATTGAGATAACACTTAGACCCATCATTTACAGGAGTAGTATGATTCTCTACTGCCCCTGAAATTATAACATATGGGGGCAAAGCTAACTCTTTAATATCACTTTCTGTAAATGAGTGGATAAGATGATAATCAACTCCGTTTAAACTCCCAAATAAAGCACCAGTTAATGAGCCTTCGCTAACATATTGAACTAGCCCTCGACCCCCACCGCTCATCTTAGGGCGGTAAGGTTCGTTAGTGTTTGATAATTGTGGCATTTTTATTTCCTTTGTTTAAGATTTATTGTGGTCGTTGAGGGAAGAGATTCTTAGTACTATGAGGATTTACAGTTTCCTTATTGACATCTGAAGGCCATTTTAACGGTAAATCCCGCAGAGCCTGACGGTAAACCGCCCACTCTGCTTTTTTTTCATCCGATAAAGGACTGTCAGTCATTTGCGTCCAGTCACTCGCTTTTAAAAAGACCTGTCTAGTTTGGTATAGGTCTGCCCAATGTTTATAATATGTCATGCGTTTAATCCTTGTACTGTGATTTTTCCGTTAGATATTCCTCTGGCATCACCAACTCTTGTTGCGATGGTGCCTTGGCCAGCCGTTACAGGCCAAACCTCCTGTAAAAAACCAAATATCCAGATATGATATGTTTTATTACCTTCTAAGGAAACCAGTTCGTTCATATTTGTAGTACCCGAAGTAGTAACACCTTGACCATAAACAATGGATGTAGTTACATAATCAGCAGGGTTTGTGCTCCTATAAGCGTGCTGGTCAGTTGTTTTCCGCACAGCCATAGCGAAGGTTGGTACAGAGTATTCATTAAAATAACCTGTAACACTTGCCGACCAATCAATTATAAAGGGTTGATTACCTGTAAAATTGTGCGTTGTAAACGAGTGTGACATTAATACTGGAGTTGAGAAGGCTGCAACATCAGAACCAACATAAGGATACGCACCAGTAAAAGTTGGGCTTGAGCTGTTGCCACTATTTATAGGTGCCCATGCACCATTAGCAAAGGGAGTTGCGTTCATATGGGGGCCATACATATACGGAAGACCCATTACTTCCCCAAAATTAGATGCAGAGGTATCAGAAACTATATGATATGGGGCTTCATCTGAATAGCTAATTGTACTAGGAGGATACTCTACTGTATACCCAGACATCTCTACATTTACACCAGCGACACCTTCACACATGCCTATAGAACCAGCCACAGCTTTACCGCCGACATCTAAAGTATTAACCTTAATCCTGTCAGCCGTTAATGTGTTAACTTCTATCTTATCTGAAGTTATAGAGTCTGCTGCTAACTTAGCACCAATAATAGTACCGTCAACTACTAAACCACCATCTATATACAACGCAACAGTTTCACCATAAACACCTGACCCGTCATCATTAAGTTCAGTACATATTTTAGATACAGCATTTTGCCTGTTATTTTTTTCCGATAATGTAACTACATCACCTACAACAGGTTGCCTACCAGACCGACCTAAGATAACATGGTCAGCTCTAGCTGGGGTAAAGATTGCACTGCCCAGAGGATTAGTAATAGTCATATCACCTGAAAACTGACCAGCACCATTAATACCGTGAGTACCATGAGTACCGTTTAAACCAGTAATCATTATAGGGTCGCCCCAAGGGGTACTGAAATTATCCTTACCTGTTTTCTGAATCATCCAGTTACTAGCTGAACTAGCGCTAGAAGACCATCCATTAGAATACCATTCAGTGTTACCTGCTGCTTCACTCAGTAAAAATTGTTGATGAGGTTTGTCAGGTTGAGTGCTTGTAGGGTTATTATGGTAAGCAATATATACGTTTAGACCATCTTCACCGTTTACACCGTTTTCACCATGATTACCATCAGTGCCGCTTTCAGACATAACTTCCCAAGCATTACCATTATAAATATAGACTTTACCGTCATCGGTATCTTTATAAGCCCAATTTAATTGTGGGTTTTCTGGGGTGTCTGCTTGCGTACCCTGCCACCTCATCCCATCAATACCGTTATCACCATCAAGACCATCTACAGTTGTTTGGAACCACTGACCGTCTTGATAAACGTAACCTTTTCCGTCTGAAGAGTTTTTGTATGACCAACCGTTAACTGCATTGGCTGGGTGCGCACTTAAAGTACCTTGCCAAACAAGACTTATACCATCAGCACCTCTAAAGAGTGACCATGTGTAATCAGAAGGAGTTACAGAGTCTTCCAAAGTATTATCTACTAAAATACCTAACCATTGCCGTACAACACCTTCCGCACCAGCATCAGAAACATGAAAATTTAATGCTCCTGTACTGTTTGAAGCATAAGCATAATGTATGTAAGTAGGTAAACCAGCAGCACCAGCAGCACCTGTTGGGCCTTCACTACCTGTGGCACCTGTAGCACCTGTGGCACCAGCAGCTCCTGCGGCACCAGCAGCTCCTGCAACACCTTGAGCACCTTGAACACCTTGAACACCTTGAGCACCTGCTGGGCCTTGAGCGCCTGTGTCACCTTTGACTTGACCTACATTAGTAAAATCACCTAGAACACTACTACTTGATGCAGTTGTACAAACATATAAATCACCATCAATTATATAACCATCCCCTAAAGCCACAGACAAGTTACTCAGAGCATTCTCGTCCGCCAAAGTACCTAATATATTTACAGATGTGCCGTTTTCACCCGCATCACCTGCAACACCTTGAACACCTTGAGCACCTGTAGCACCTGTAACACCAACACTGCCTTGAACACCTTGGACACCTATTGGGCCTTGTGGCCCTGTAGCTCCTGTAGCGCCTACAGCACCTGTGACACCTTGATTACCTTGTGGGCCTTGTCCAACTCTATAATTTAAAGAGGGCTGTGACCATGAACCTTCCTGTGTCCAAGCAGTTGTAACACTACTATGAACATACTTAATTGTAGATACCCACTCAACTTCACTACCAGTAGCACTAGGCGTGTCAGTCCAGTAAACTCCATCAGTTATAGGAAAAGTCTCACTTGCCCCATTAAACGTGCCGCCAGATGGAGCCTCAGGTTGAGTTGGTGATTTATAATAAATAAAACTTTTAAAAGCCCCGTTATTACCATCGAAATAATCAATACCTAGTCGGGGTAATTCTCCGTCTTTACCGTCTCTAAATGTTACAATGTTTCCCGCACCGTTATTAATAGTAAAAGTGCGATAACCCTCAGCACCAATACCGTTGTCGGTTATAGTTGGTATAGGGACACCGTTTCCATTACCATCACCTAAGATAACAGAGATATTCTCAGTAGAATCTGTTAAGGTAAAAGTACCATCATCGTTTTCGTTTATTGAAAGGGAGCTAAAACCATTAGAAACGCCACCACCAGTACCACCACCAGTACCACCACCAGTACTATTTATAAGGTTTACTACAACCTCAACTACATCACCAGCACTTAAAGGTGAAAAGTAAATACGATTAACAGTTAAATCTACAAAATAATCACCTGTAGTTGGTGTAGCAATGAGACCGCCCTTAGTTTCAGCACGTACTTGCTTAACACCATTAAGAAACACTAAGGCACTCTCGTCTACAGTGAATAAAGAAACGTAGTTATAACCAGCCTCATCATCACTAAATGTTTCAAATTTATGCGAGCTGTTAGTAGGTATAGCTAACTTCCAATCAGTACCGTCATAAATTTTAAGACTCTTTGTGTTTATATCAAACCAAAGATTACCTGTTATAGGGTCAGAAGGCACCGCAGTTGAAGATGTGTAAAATTTAATACCTGAGATGTTTGTTTCAGAAGCTGTATCAAAGGCTTCCTGAGATAGATAGAATAACTGATTAGAATCTAAATCTAAAGTATCAGCCGTCAGTAGAGAAGCGTCAGAGTAATCTGTAAGTCTTGCGTCTCTGCTAGAGCTTCTTGCTATACGTACCTCAACCGCATTTGCGGGAGCTACAGCAAAAGTAAGAGATGTACCACTTAATGTGTAATTCACACCTAATGTCTGCACGTCCCCATCCACTACCACTTCTAAATGAGATTCCTCAAGGTATGGCGGTGTAGTAAAAGTTCTTAAACTACCGTTACCGGCATAGTATATATATGAGTTTGCCATTATTTTTCCTATTAATTATTGATTGTAAAGACCCTGAGAGTCCTTAAGATTCTTTATTGTCCTGTCGAAGGATTGCTTACGTAATGTTTCATCACGAGCGATAATCATATCGAGTGCTTGGTTACGATGGTTGTTAATAAACTCTTTAGTTTTCTTAACACGAATACCATAAGTTCCAGTTTCACGAGGACTGCCTAGTGGCATGTCATGTGCTGTTGTTAAAGGTAGTAACGCATCGACAAGCGCACCTCTGTTCTTTTGAAGCTGCTGCATCATTGCATCAAACACAGATACGACTGAACCGTCCTCAAGAGTTGTATCAATAGTTCGTAGATCTGTTTTACCAAACCTAGCGTCACGATACTTAGCTCTTGTTAAACTACCAAAGCCTAACTCTTCCAAGTCTGCAACATAATCAAGAACAGCCATCTCTTCTTCTGAGCGACCTGCACTTAGATCATCAGCCTTAGCATAACCAAATCCAGTAATCTGTGTGAAAGAAGCTGGGCGCTTCATTACATTACCGAAGATGTCATACTGTCTAGGGATAGACCTAGCGTTAGGACTCCATAGAGATGTTAACCTATCCTCAGCGTTAACAATAGAGGTTAACTCATCCTGACCGTCAAAAGCCTCTTGGGTTTTCTTAATTGTACTGGGGACAATCATTGTAAGCTTTTTAGTTGAGTAGTTTTGTAAAAGGTCAAAACCACTTTGCTGATCATCACCGTTAGGGTCTTCAAGAAAACCAGTTAGCTTAACAGCAGTGCCGATTGTATCAGTAACACCTTGTGTTAAGGCTGAATCTTTAAAAGCAGCAATTGCTGTTGAAAATGCAATACCTAAACCTGCCATTACATCATCAGGAATAACTCCATCACCTTCTTCGTAACCATTCATGTTCTTGAGTTCGGTATGATCCATATAACCTTCAAGAGCGTTGATAACGATAGTTGCTGGAATACGTAAAGGTTCCCAACGTCTAAACTCAACTTCTTTTCCTCCATCTAGGAAGAAAGGATCTTTAATAGTTAAAGGACGCATTGTAGATCGATTACGTTCACCTTTTTTGGTGTAATCAAGCTCAGGGCTTCCAGTCATTTCACCTTGCGCCCACTTCGTAGCTACGTACATCATCCACGCATAACCTACAGCCGCTTCTGTCTTAGCTCTGTTCTGACGAGCGATGCCGTTAGCACCTGACAAATCATTCTTGAACTGCGGGAGTAAACCATTGATTGCTGGAGTAAGACGTAACGACTCGTTGAACAACCAAGCTGGAGTTCGGAAGAATAAGTTACCGAAGAACTTTGACCAAGGATTATCCTTAACAAAATCTTCATAATGAGCAGCGTAGTGTTCTACCTTACCAGTAAAACCATCACCGTTCTTACGAAACTCCTTCTTATACAATAAAGTCTGTACAGCATCGAGAGCATCAGCATCTTTAAGCCGTCTCATTCCATCCGTACCAGTCTTCTTCATTTCTTTTAAGACATAATCTTCAAGCTTCTTACCCGTATACTTCAAGGACTTACCTTTTTCATAGAAAGGTTTAAGCTTGTTAATGGTCATGTCATAATCATAACCTTTATCAATCTCAGCTTTGATATTATCGTCTATATATTTCTTTAACTTAGCTCCACGCAAACCATCGGCATGAGCTTTAGTAGCTAAAGAATCAAAAGCATTAGCTGCAAGAACTGCTGTAGAAGCAATCTCTTGGTTATACGCATCAGACGCACCTAACAATCTAGGGAAGGTTCTAAGGAACCCTGCAATCTTACCATCGATCTTTATACCACCCTCATAGAACCTTTGAGGATCTTGAGTGAGAAGTGTTTGTTCGTAAGCTGCTGCGGCTCTAGCTGACTTCTTAGCTGCTGCTGTAGCACCAAACATTTGAGCATAAACTCGTAGAGTCTTTCTCCACTTCATTAAAGATAAAGGATTATCCATGATAAAATCTAAAGCTGGATAGCCGTATGTTTTAAGCATTGGCCACACAGTGTTATAGACAACTGTAGACGGACTAAAGACACCTGAGATAGATAACTCAACAAGCTTCTCCATAGTCGTAGAAGGTTCACCCTTCCATTTACCAAGAGGATCTCGTTTGTCTAACTCATTCAACAAGTCAAGTCGTGTAGGATCGCTTTCACGCCTCTGCATTACTTCGACAAGTCTTTCGTGTACATTAGGTTTACCGTCTTTACCTATAGCGTCAATCTCTGCTTCATACTTTGCATCTATCTCTCTAATTTCTTTCTTGTAAAGCTTTGTGTGTGCCTTATTGATTTCCTCTTCACTTAGAGGCTCACCAATGTTCTTACGATAATTCATGTAATCTTGGATAGCTTGTAAGTTACGTCCACTATAAGCGTTAACGTGTTCTCTTACTGCTCTGCCTCTATCGTATAAACTTAGAGCCTTCTCCATCTGCTCAGATAAAGATTTACGCTCTGCTTCTGATAATCCTGATTTAGACATTAAACCTTGGAGTTTTAAAATGTCTTGACCCATGAGTTCATTAGACTCATTAACTATACGGTTAATTGCTTCGTACTCTTTAGGGCTGTATTGATTCTTCTCAAAGTTATCAATAACCTTACCGACTGAGTTAGGATCTTGCATCACATCTATAAGATCAAAAGCATTGTAGAATAGACGAGGTGTAACACGAGGTTTAGGAGGTCTAGGATCAGACGAGTCAACTTTAGCGTTAGGCTCATCAACAATCTTATCTACCCTAGCTTCAGCATCAACTTGTCTTTTAGGTTTAGCACTTAGCTCTACCTTAGTCTGTCCAGCTTTAGCTTGCGCCTTAATAGAGTCCCGCATAGCTTTTGCTTTTTGGGCTATGTCTGTAACACCGTTCTGCTGTAAGAAGCCCATGAACTCGTCACGTTTCTTACTAGGTGTCTTAGTCCCTACCATATATAACGCTTTGGCTATAGGATCTTGGAAGTCTAGCTCTATGGGTGTTTGACCATAATTATAAGTAGGCTTTGCTGTCTCTATTGATCTAGGTACAGGAACAGTAGATGATCTACCCGCAACTTCAATGTCAAAGGCTCTTTGGATTTCTTCAGGAGAAGCTCCGTTGTCAATAGCATCTGTGACGATTGTTGTAGGGTTGTCAATAATCTCTTGAGCCTTACGTGCGCCTTTAGCTACATCAACTGCAATCTCTTCTCTAACTTTATCAACTTGTACAGCTAACTTCTTATCAGCAAAATGTTTAGCAGTCTTAGTGATACCATAATCTAAACCAGAGCCTAGAACAGCACCACCCACAAGACCTATACCAGTCATAGCGGCTGTCTGCCCCATGCTGTACTCATCCTGTGCTCCGGCATCTATACGAACATTCTGTTGCATAGAGTCCGATAGACCAGCGTGTAGTGCACCCTCTGTACCTGCAAGAGCACCTGCACGTTTCATAGAACTGTTTAAGCCAACTTTAGTAGCTGCATTAGCACTGTACTCGCCAGTCTTTTTAAGAGAAGCTTTGATGGTTTCAGCAAGAACTTTCTTACCAGCAAACTTAGCCGTCTGAGAGGCCACTGCCGCTGTTCCTAGCGTAAGTAAACCAGCCCAGTTAGTAACGTCCGTAAACATTTCCCAACCAGCCTGACCTGCTGTGTGCCAGCTAGAGTTGACTGCATCATACTGATCTAACATGTAGACAAAAGACTCTTTCATCTCTTGGTCACTCGACATGACACGTTTAGTGTCTATAGCCATGTCACCAATGTTAAAGTTAAAACCAGCCATCTGTTTAAGACCGTAGTCAGCAATCTTCTCACGATAGCTTTCGCCTTCATAACCTTCTAACTCTTCATCCCCTACTTGTGGGACGTAGCCGTAGGTCATCTTAAAGAAGTTTTGAGAACCTTTAACCCACGAGTCGTTGTCCTTTAAAGTTTTGTGGTCAACGTCTTGCTGTATCTCAGCGAAAGGTGTGTAACCTCTGTCGTTAGTTTCAAACTGTTGTTGAGGTATGGCAGTGTTCGTTTGTACTGGTTGTGGGCTACCTGCAAAGTAAGCATCAAGATCAATTTCATCTTTTTTCTTTTCTTTACCAAAGTAAGCATCTAAATCAAATGGCTCTGCCATGATCTCTCCTATTCAGACTCACGAGCCTCAGCTTCAGCAAGTCTTTGTTTAAGTTTAGCAATCTTCTCATTCCTCAATTTAACCCGTAGCGCACCACGAGGTTTAGTTTGAGCTTCAATAGCTCTAAGCCTGTCAGTTAAAATCTCAACTTCACTCATAGCTTCTGTTTCGATAAGGCGCTGTTGTAGGCTTTCTAATTCCGCCTCTAGCTCTGCCTTCTCTTCTTCAAACGATCTCTTACCAAATTTACCAATAGGGCTGTCCTCGTCAGAATAATCTTCTAAGAGTTCTTCGGTAACGGTTGTAATCTGATCAGCGATGTTATCTAAAGTTGAGCCCTTTGCCTCATTATTAACTGCCTTTGGCGTGTGCATTTGATTAAATTTTGCTAAGAGATTGCTTTTATCAGTTCCTTCAGGCATAGCAGAAATCTGAGCGTATACGGCTTGATCCTTTTCTGGTAAGCTGCTAACAAATTCTGGAGTAAGTGTTGATAGTGTACCATCTAGGCTTACTACATTCCCGCCTGAACCTTCTGGTTTGATTGTACCATCAAAAAGCACAGTAGGTATTAATTCTCTCGCTTTTACTTTCGCTTTAAGAGCTAAAGATCGTAGTTGTGATGGGGTAGGCTTTTTATTAGTAGTGTTAATAATTTCATTATATCCTTCCCTATAAAAATCTTCAACAAGGTCTATAAGCTCTTCTTCACCACCCTCAGCATATACAGTTTTATTCTTTAACTGTTCACCTACAATCTTTCTTACCGTTTGTTCAACTGGCTTAAAGTTATTGTTGAAACCTGTTTGTTGACTAAGCCCTTCTAACTCTTTCATTAAGAGTTTAGCGTCTGTAGGGTTTATGTCAGGTGTAGCACTAAGATAAGAAGTAAGAGACTCTGTAGTCATCTCAACTTCTTCATTAGTAATAGGGTTAATTATAACAGTGCCGTTTCTATCTGTTAAGAATTCTTCCTCAGCCTCAAAAGCGTTTGTTATAAGCTCTCTGGTTACACTAACAGCTTGTTGTGACTTTTTCATAGGCACAATATCTTTGTTACGTTGGTTTATTAGAGCTTCTTGCTCGTAAGGGTTTAGTGTATCATAGCCCTCTTCCTGTGCTCTTTTTTCTAACTCCCCTTCAATAGCATCGTCTATTACTTGATTATTTCTTTGTGTACGTAGGGCGTTTGCAAGGTTTATCTCTGCTGCAAGGTCTGATTTTCTCTTCTTAGCTATTGTTTGTTTAAGATCCTCAAACTTATTGATGGTGCTAGGATCTTGGAATAGATCAGGGGTATTAGCAGGATCTAGTAACTCATCATTGTCTGTAGCTATAGCTATTGCCATGACTCTTTCAGATATAATCTTCTTACGTTGTCCGTTAGTTAACCCAGAAGTCTCTGCTAGTAGTCCGTCTAACGCAACTATGTTGCTCCATATATCAGCACCACTGGTCTCAGGGTTGGCGTATATCATATCATTAATAGAGTTACCAAAGGCTCTTCCGAGTTTGTCAAGGTTCTCTGCTGACTTATACTTGTTGTTCTGTACGTCTAACTTCCCTAAGAAACCTTCTAGGGCATTGTTACGTGCCATCTGGCGGTGAATACTTATACCGTCCTCTGCATCTGTTGACGTAAACTGTCCGTTTCTTAATGCAGTGTAAGCAGCGTCATCACTGTGTAGTGTTCCGGCTGCGTCATACTCCAGTTGGATCTGTTGGAAAGCTTTAGTCGCTTCTTGCTTACCTACATCCTGTGCTAACTGTATTTGTAAATACACAGGTAAGTCAGCGTAGTCCTCACTCTCTGTTAAGCTTTGGATACGGCCTTCTTGAAGGTCTTCGATAGCCTGTGCTGTGGTTGTAGCTAAGGCAGCTTGTTGACGCTGAGCCTTCTGCTCCATTTGCATGGCTTTGCCTTTAAGGGCTGTGCCACCAAGACTAGCTAAAGCTTCCAAAGCCTGTGCTGTTTGCATCTTACCGCTTTTAGCAAGCTTCTGTTCAGCCGTCTCTGTCCGTACAAAGGTGTCAACAAGTCCAGCCTTTTTCTCATAAGCTTTCGTTGCAACTGCGTTGCCGAAGTTTACAGCCTCAGCTTGTGATTTATTTAATGCCATTATGTTATCCTACGTTGCTATAATCTGTATAGTTATTAGCGGAGACGTTGCCTGTGTTTGCTTTAATCTTAGTAACGCCACCAGCGCTGTTTGCACCTATAGAACTCATAGAACTATAAGCACCTAAACCTGTTTGAGCACCACCAGCTACAGCTCCCATTACTTGACCAAACGATACACCTGCACCACCTGATACTGCGTTAATGCGAGATTGGTATGTTGACTGTTGTCCTAATCTTGTCTCACCTAGCTGTGCAGTTTCTCTACCGAGGTTCTGCGTAACCATGGTGTTGGCTTCTAAGCCTTGGCGCATGACGTTTGCAATGATGGCATTATTAGTGTTGCCTATAGCGCCTGACTCACCACCTGCTACCACAGACCTTGCTACTAATTCTTTAGTTCTAGCATCATTAGTAAATGCTTCTACAGCAGCAGCTTCATCGTTCTGTAGTTGTTGTAAGTTAATCTGGCGGTCAGCATCTACTTTAGCTTGTACTGCTGCTCGATCACTTTCTGCCTTAGCTGCGTCTTGGGCATCACTAGCAGCGTTTGCTTGTTGTATAGAGGCTGCTGCTGACATTGCTCCCAGTGCTATGGATATTGATACGGGTTCACACATTTTTCTTAATCCTCACGAACTGGTAGAAGGGTTGTTTCCCTTCTCCGTATTCTTTGTCTAGTTGGATGAACTCAAAGCCCAATGACTTGAGCCATCTCTTCGATATTGTATTATCTACATGAACGTAGTTAAGCAAAAGGGGGTAGGTATCATTGATACGTTCTACCCACTCTCTTGCTTGCGGGATAAACTCCCTACGTGTTTCTATTAATTTATCTGTACCTAGTAACCAAGGGCTACCAAAGACTCCACAATCAGCCACACCAAACATACCTACAATACTACCATCCGCATGGATGATCGTGTTGCACTCCTGAGAGCCTCTGTAGCACTCGCTAAGGGATTCATAAGGTTCCAACCCGTTACTATAGAGTATCTCAGTAACGTCCTGTGAGCGCATGTTAGGAGCCATCTCACGGCAGTCTTCAAACTTACTTGGTCTGTAATGGTGTGTCATATTATAGTCTCTTGTTTCGTAGTGTTATAAACCCTTCCCACTCTGCACTTTGGAACACACAGGGTAGATGGGAGTCATTAGTTATAGTTATTTCAGTTTCTTTAGCTTGTGATTGAACGCCTACTTTAATAGACCCTCTTTCTACAACGGGAGAATAGTCTAGGATGTTATCCTTCTGACCTAAGATGCGACCAGTAAAGTCTGTTGTCTTAGTGGATCTACCTTTACTATTAACGCCTACACTAAAAGTACCTGTGTCATTGTAGTTAAAAGATATAGAGCGTAGCTGTAGCCTACTTAAATCCGTATAGTCACCATCAACAGGCTTGTAGACCTGCTCAGATAACTTATACTTAAATTGGTAAGGTTCTCCCGCATAGACATAATCGTTAACAGTTTCACCAGATTCCAAATGAGTTTTCTGGTTAATGGCTGCAACAACTTTTGCTTGTGTAGCATCAGAATTACCTGTACCAATGATTGTCCCCTTGTAATCCACAAACTTCGTGAGAGGTGTTGGTGTGTATAATCCCGTTAAGGTTGTAACTTCTCCACCGACTGTAGGGGCTTCTAAACGTACCTGATGATCTAGGAGGGCTTCTAAACCAGCCTTCTTAAAGGTAATACTAGATTGAGCACTGCCACCAACTTGGTAGGAGATTGGTAAGTACCCAACACCCCCGCCTATGTTTACATTAGCGGCTTCAGCATCCATTATAGAATGAACAGAGTTAGGATTAGAAGAAGACCCCGTATCAAAATAATAAAGGGTATAAGTAACCCCACCACCTGACCCATTTCCCTGAGTTACACCGGCATCTGCCATATTAAAAACAGAAGAGCCAATAGATATGCTAGTAATATCAGCATGATTGAAAGTGTTTGCAAACTGAAACATTACAACAGATCCGTTACTCTGACGGTGTACTAATCCTAAAGCGTAGGTAGGAGTCCAAAGTGCTGCATATGCTGTAGGGAGGGATAGCACAGACAAGCTATCAGAACTATTCGCATTAGACCAGTAGATATTATTAAAGGGTATTATCGTACCACCACCAGCTCCACCAAAGGTAGTTATAGGCTCTACACTAGCTGGCGCTAGATCTACATACTCAAAAGAACCATCTGTGAAGACAAAGTAAATTTTAGAGTTATTGAAAGAAGTACTTGCTATATCTTTAGCAAACTTCCATTTAGACCAAGAGCTTTGTAAGCGTTCGTTACTTTGGTCATACCACTTAAAAACATAACACTCTTTTTTATCACTGCTAGTTAAACATAGGAGCATGTTTTCGTTAGAAGATGTTGCCATTTCCCTAATGTTACCTGCTAGGTACTGAGGGACGTGTGAGGTTATCAAGGCTGCATCTTTTATTTCAGTTTCGTTGTTAGTATAGTATTCTCTAACACCTGCAAAACCACCAGCCTTAGTAGCAAAGAACACGCTAGTACCTGCACCAACTGGTGAGGCTTCTAGGTCACACTCAAACTTCGTTGACTGATTTATAGATACTTCAGTAGGTGTAAGAAGCTGTGCTGCTGATAGAGTAAACTGGTTTAATTCAGAGAACAATAATAAGTTATCTTGAATAGGGATAGCGGCTTTTAGGTCAGATACTTCATTCTGACTGACAGCTACATCAATAGGAGCGGAGTCTAATAAAGTCCGTACTGTAGTTCTAAAGAAGTTAAAGTAACTACTGGCTTCACTAAAGATAACATTCTCACCTGCTATAATTCCTAAGCGATTACGGTGAAAGAATATATCATTAATGGGCTGGCCAACAAAGCTAGGGAAACCGTTTGTATCATCATCCCCTGCTACACGACTGTCCCAGTCCCCAGCACTAAAACTAAACTGTAAGTCACTCCCCTGTCTTAATGTATGAGGCATAGTAGCCACGTCAAAAGCATGTACTAAACCTGCCTTCATAGTTTCCTTCCAATAACCACTACCACCTTCACCCTTAAACTGAACATGGAAATTATCTTCTTTCTTCTGGTTATCACCTACTACCGCAATTCTAAACCCATTAACGCACTGTGCGGGTAAAGAGGTAAAGGTTTTAGCGGTATCTTTAAACACACTTAAATTAGCACCACCGTCATCATCCGTTGCTAAGATGTCAAAGTCACCAAAGGAAGCAGCTAACGCATCCGTAGATTTTTCTGTGCTACAGATAAAGTAAGGTTCTGAGTTATAAGAGGCTGGGTAAAATTGAACATCGTTGTTGGTTTGATCTGCGTCTAATAAGGTTACAACTATTTCTCTGTTAGCGTACCTACGATAAAATACGAAACCTCTGTTAGCTGAGCCAGTAGGCTCTCCTGTATTAGACCATGCGTATTGATGGGCAATGCTCACACCATTAGCTGTGAGGTTGAAACCTGTAGCGGGTACAGTTGTACCACCAGCAGTGATATGTAATTGGTTTTTATTTAATGTGGCGTTTAAATCACCATCAAGCATCCTTTGAGTGTCAGTGTTATCAGCGCCAAATGGAATTGATAACGAACCTCTATTCCAGAGCTTGTCGTACTTCGTAGACGGAGATAAGTACTGCCTAGCAGGTGTCCTTCTACTAGCAACAACACTAGACTGTACATTCATTTTAGATTTTAAATTATCTCTTAATGCTCCTACTAATGTAGATACTTTTAACTCAAAATCTTTATCATTGTTAGAGCTGTTATTAGGCGTGCCTACATCATTATTACTTGAGTCAGTAGATTCAATGACCGTACCTTTGCTTTTACTCGTCATTTTGATATTATAATTACGACCGTAATTTACACTTTTTAAATAAACAAGGGCTTCGTTGTGGGTATCTTCAGGGAGAATAATAGAACTTTTCTCTACTACCTTTTTTCTATTAACAATAAAAGTAGCATCAGTAACCGAAGTTGCAGTTATGTTTTTCTTTGAAAAGGCTGTAGCATTTAAACCAATTAGGTAAGAAGTGTCGTCGTCATTACCATAATAGGTGTCATCTACTTCTGTAACCTCGTTAAAGATTGTGTAAGCGATTGTGGTTCCATCAGCAAGCCAGCTAGACTTATCAGACTGATACCGTAAGTTACCTACAATATCATAAGCTAGAACAATAGGAGTAGTAGCATCAGGTAGGATGACTACAGTGTACTGCTCATCATTACTTCGTTTGTAAGTGTGTATGAAAGCAGCGTCCAACTCAGACGGTGTTAGAGTTTCTACATTACCAGTAGTCAAATGACCTTGAAGCGGCGATGCTGTTGTACTCACAACCCAATTAGTATTACACTTAACGAGCTTCTTTAAAAACTTTGTAGGTGGGCGCTTCTTCAATCCGTCCACAACATCAGACAAACCGTTTTCCTGTGCCTCACCTTGACTTCCTAAACGGAGTGATGGTGGTTGTTGTGAAACCCCGTTAATGAGGTTTGGAATACTTTTAGAAACTAGCGTCATTTTAAATCACCTTTGTTCCGATAGAACGGTCAAGCACTCGTGCGGTGCTTCTGTCATCGAATATGTTATAATCGCCGTTATCCCCTTCCATCTCTCGGAGGGCAAATAAGGCTTCTTGTTCATCATTCCTGTTCATTGCTGATAAGGTATCACTACCTACAACCCGCTCTTGGAAGATACGTGCTGCCTTTACAGAGATGTAGCGTCTTGCTACTTCAGGACATAATTCATAATTGAGTAGGACGACCACATCTAGTGTGAGAGGTGCGCCTATATCATAAGTGTGCTTAATTTTATCGTACATCTTGTTGCCACGTTGTACGTATTCATTCTTATTACTTCTAAACTTTGTCTCAGAGTCAGCTAAGTCTGCTCTAATTACTTCTGTAGGAAGTCTTACTTCACCGCTAATATTAGCAGCAACAGTGTAATCGGGTTCCGAGTTAAAGTTCCATCCGCTTGCTTGAACACTTCGAGAAACTTCATTGAGAATTGTCTCAGCAGTCTCGGCATCTACTAAGCCAGATGTTAAACTGTTTACCGGTGCTTCACCAATAGTTGACAGCATGGAGTTTACTGCTTCCAGTTTTGTTGTGGGAGTTGTCATGTTTACCTCAATGAAAAAATAAAGAGAGAAGCACCCCCGAAGGAGTGCTCTCAATTATACTATTAAACAATAGCGATTGCTGATTTGCCACGTAATACGTTGTGACCCATAGCGTACTTAGCTACCATCAATGTACCTTGACGATCAATCTGATACTCAGACTCAACACCTAGATCCAATAACTTAACTGTAGCAGCCGCATCTTTAGTAAAGAGCAGGCCTTTCAAGTTAGGTACTGTTGCCTCGTAAGCTGTATTACGAGCTTCACCAGAGTTTAATGCAGTAGATAGAGGAGTAGGAGTAGACTGTGCGCCTGTAGGTAAGTGGTTAGACATTAATACTTTAACGCCACCAATTGTAGGAGCTTGGCCTAAAGCTACGCTACCGTTACCACCAGCATCACGGTTCATTGCAGTGTTAACAATAGTGTTAGCTTGTGCGCCGAATAACAAGTAGTAAGCTTCAGGTGTTAACACCAAGAACTTCTCACCAGTTACGTTATGCTCATCAAACTTTTGCAAACCTTTAAATACAGCATCTACAATTTGTTGACCAGTTGCAACAGTGTCACCAGTATCAGTATCGATAACACCAGCAGTTGAAGTTTCAGCACCACCAGCACCATCAGGATCTTCTACGTTAATGCCAGCAAAGTCTGCGTGTGCCCAGTAACCAGCTTGATCACCACCAGAAACAGTAGTTGCAGCTTTTAAGATAGTAGAGAAGATGTTTTTATCCGCAGCGTTAGCTAAGGCATTACCCATTTCTTTACTATAAGTAGAACGAACTTCATAGTGATTCATTGCTTCGTCAATTTTAGGAACGAAAGCTGCTGATACTAAAAGATCGTCAACTGTTACAGTTACTTCACTGTGGTTTACAGAGTCACCAAGAATGGTTTGACCTGCTGAATGATAACCAGCATCAATTACACCAATACTAGGGAACTGTGCAGACTTACCGCTGTTGATTGTGCGAACTCTGTGAAGAGGCATCGCAATGTTTTTCTCTTCAAATGAAGTTAATACTTCACCAGAGAATTGTTTTAAGAATAAATCTCGTTTGTTAGTGCCGCCGTTAGCTGCACCTAGTCGTGATACTGCGTTAGTATCAGTTTCGTTAGCTGAACTTGACCATACCATAATAATATACCTTTTAAGTTAAATGTTTAAATGAATGATTATTCTACTCAGTCACTTAACACTCAATCTGTTCTCTGAGATTGTCCACCGCAGCGGGTCAAAGGTAGTAAGTTTTTCGTGTTATTGTTTCTTTTAGAATTAAAAAAGCCCCCCGAAGGAGGCCAAAGAGACTATGTTACGTTGCTGCGAGCAAGTTTGTTCGCAACTTGTTGACGGTACGCTGGATCAGTTTCGTATCGGGTATCCTTCATAGCTGCGGTCACTTCTGCCCACGAGCTATAATTACCGCCTGTCGAGGAAGTAGATTGTCCACCAATTAAAGATGGGTCTGATCCTTCTACAGATTGATACTTACTGCGTAATCCAGTGATAGCCAACTTGACCATCTCAATGTCTCCAGAGTCTACAGATTTATCATAGGCTGCGATTTCAGCTTTGCTGAGGTTGTCGCTTGCCCATTGAGTCATTGCTGCATACTCTTCTTTGCCACCTGCGCTTTCGTAGACGGCACTTTCGTAAGAGCTGTTAAGAGCTTCTTGCCCTTTGATCCAACTCGTTACCAAATCCTTAGAGAACCCTGCTTCTGCTAACGTGTCATACGTAGCATCTGAGAGTCCGCCTTGTTCGTTGTATTCACCTTGTAGAGCACTAAAGTCAACTCCTGCATCTGTTACAGCTTGTTGTACAGTCTCAGCACTAGGGCTTTCACCCTCTGCTTCTTCTGTAGGTGCTTCTACTTCTTCTTGTGTTACTTCTTCACCTGACCCCATCTTCTGTTCGAGTTGGGCATATGCTTCAGCCATCTGCTGTGCATCTTTAAACTTATCAGGTAGCCACTCAGGGCGTTGCTCTTGATCAGGATTGTTATTCTGTTCAATCTGCTCGCCTTTAGCAATCATTGCGTCTACGTGTTCTTGATTCTCACCTTGTTCTTGGTGTGTAGATAAATTTTCTGTACTCATAAATAGTCTCTTTAGTTAAATGTTAAGATTCTTTATTTTTATTATGTTTAATTTTTTGCATGATAACGGCAGCAGCAAATAATGCGTTTCCTTTATCATTGTTTAAGAGAAACTTTTGAAGCTCTGGTCTATCCATTGCTCTTAATTTTGGTAGGGTAGTTCCAGCAGCTTTAGCAGCGTTTGGCCCAAAATAATTACCTTTCTCAAGAACACCTCTGGCTGTACTTTCTACTACCTGAAATAAACCTTGCGCTCCTGTATCACTTACTTGTTTCTCTTTAGATAAGTGACCACCGGAAGACTCTATCTTAGCTATATCTAGCATTGACTTTCTAAGCTCTTTTTTAGTTAAGCCTAGCTCTTTTATCTCATGGTCAAAAGCCCCACTATTAATAGCATGGTCAGTTACTTTTATAACTTGCGCTGTGGGCTTTATAGACATTGCTTTTTTGTACTTAGCAACCCTTTCTTCTAAAGGACTAGATTCAGCATTGTAATACTTTGCCCACCACTCACCATCAAGACGAGTCTTAGATGTGGCGGCTACCTCTGCTAGTGTAGGGACTGCTACAGGAGTTACTTCTTCCTCTTCTACACCATTCCACTTATTATTAAGAGCAGTGTATTGCTCTTGTGGTGTTGATGTAGCGTAAGCAGGATTTGAGGTCATAAGAATCTTAGAGTTAGCCATAAAGTTAGAAGCAGCTTTGGCTTCAAGAACATCTCTAGGGATGTCCGTAGACAACCCCGATCCATGTTTAATTCTCTCTGACTCAATCCAACTTTTGTTAGAGGGTACTTCTGCATCGATGTACTCCATAGGATCTTTGTCAGCTAAATCATTAAAGAATAGTTGCTCCGCTGATGTTGACATTACTCTTCCTCTGGCATCTCTGCCATTGCATCCGCAGCACCTTTCGCCATCGGGCCAATACCCTTCTCAGCCATCTGCATCATCTGCTGTTGCTGTTGGGCTTCTTGAGCGGCTTGCTGTTCCTGTTGTTTCTGTTCAGGTGACTTAACTAAACCTTGTGTATCAATTCCTAATGAAGCACCTAAGCGAGATAGGTAATCACCGATATTTAATTCACTTGCAATAACGTCCTGACCTAAAGGCTGGAGCATTGAAAGGAAGGATTGAAGTTTGTTAAGATCCTGTCCACGACCCAGTGCCTCTAAACCAGTTACGATTTGAGGCTTTAAGGTATCTTTTGGAAACTTAGGCATCTTACCTTCTTTCTGCATCTGTGTCAGAAGGAGGTTAACGAGAGGGACTTGAAATTCTTGTGATAGTACAGAGTAGATACCGCCGAGAGCAGTCTCTAATTCCTGTGCCATGAAGCGTACTTCTTCTGCTGTTACTCGTTCAGCATTTCGTTGGACGGAGCTGTTAAGTAAGAAAGCATAAGATAGACGTTCTGTGATTGTGTTCATTGTTTCTTGTGCAACTCTAAAGTCGTTAAACTTATTAGCTTGCAGTGTTGTCACATCGTTAGCATCACCGGAGATGATACCACCGTTAGGTGAGTCTGCAATGTTGCGAATCTTTGTTGTACCGTTAGGTCTAACTAAGAATAGAAGTTTAGCACTTGCTGCGCTGCCTTCTACGATAGCTTGTGTGAGAGCTTCAAGAGATTTTAAATCACCTGCATACTCTTCAACAAAACCTCGTCCATAGTCTTCACCATCTACTGAGATAAAGCGTAAAGCCATCCACGGTAGTTTGTCTTCACGGTATGAACCTTGGGACTTAGGAATAATGATTCCCATAACTTCTTGATGGACTACATACTTAGCACCCTCTCTGCGTACACAAGTAAAAAGATCACATTCTTTTTTGTTTGTATCTGCTTGGTACTCAGGGTTCTCTAGTAATACTTCTCGTATCTCTGGAGGTAAAGCCTCAAACGCAATAGACTCTTTAACGATAATCTTTAAAAGGTTTCCCATAGAGTCACGTTGGACTACAAAGCGATCTAATCGAAATACTTTCATACCACCTTTAGGAGGCATGTGGACTAGAGCGTTACCTGAAACAATCAATTGCTTGAGAGCTTCAAATGTAGGAACACGTATAGCTTTTGATTCTACAGTCTGTGTAGCACTACGTTCAATACGAGCAAGAGCTTCTTCTGCCTTGCCTCGTTGATCACCACCTAATTCAACTAAGTCGAAATCATCTATCGTTAAGCGAAAGAAGGGAGTGTTCGGTGGTAGCAGTGTCATTAATAGTTTGGATGCGAGGTTGTTTACACCTCTGGCACCTACCGATTGGAAGGGTGTGTCAAATGAGCTTGAACCGTTGCTACCCTCTGGGGGCAACAGTGTAGGGATCGTTAACTCAGCACATGTCCTTGCTCTTGATAGGAACGCATCTCTGTCTGCCGCCATGTTCTCATAGCTTTTACCGATAGATAATTCGTTCATGTTAGGGTTCCTTTATTATCCTATTTTCAGACCTGAGGCATAAGATGAAGCAGCTTTTGCTATCTGTGTGCCCGCCTTACCTCGACCTAACTGACCTTTAGCGCCTTTAGCTTTTTTCTTTAAGGCTGTAGCGTTTGAGTCTACCGCATCTTCTAACTCTGAAGGTGGTTTCTCAGGAGGTGGTGGAGGGGTTACTGTAGGTACTGGCGCTGGTGGTTTTGGAGATTTCATACACATAATTAATTCTCATCTGGTTGATCATCTTCAAGCATAGTTTCTAGCTTTAGGATGATGGATTGTTGTCCTTGGAGGAACGCTACTTGTATTTCCTGAACACCAAGGTGATGTGGGAGCTGGTTTGGGTATAAACCTTTAAGTTTATCTACCAACTCTTTAGTTATAATAGGGTTTATTTTCATAGTTGTTCTCTAATAGGGGAACCTTCGAGATACTTAAACTAAATCAAAAGGTTATGAGGGAAGTGTAACCAGACATTTGCGATGATATGGAGGCAGGTTACTACCTCCAATACCATTACCGCTTTTCTAAATTTCACACTGTCCGGCGACACAAGCGAGTTCTTGCGTACCAGTTGTAGTGTCTTCTGTTTCAAACTTACCCAAATCATCCCAGTTAATAGTCTCTGGCATTTTAGCTAAGGCTTCGTCATATGCTTGTTCCGTGATAGCTGTGTAAGGTGCTTGCTTGTACACATGATCTGTGCGGGGCAAGAAGCTAATACCTGAACAACTATCTAGTCGATCCCACAACCACTGACCTGCTGCAAGGAACTCCTCATCTGAGTAATAAATAGTCACACTAGGCTTATGCTCACACCAATGGTTCTGATAGATTTCCCACAAGTCTAGCTGTGTCTGTACGTTAAGGTCATCAACG
>Ga0209632_10001577_pt1 | contig 22803 bp, 23 predicted proteins | sample COG_10_FD_184754 | JGI IMG/M metagenome (GOLD analysis project Ga0209632, IMG submission 184754) | Pelagic Microbial community sample from North Sea - COGITO 998_met_10 (SPAdes) (version 2) | ecosystem: Environmental > Aquatic > Marine > Neritic zone/Coastal water | place: Helgoland, sampling... | reverse complement strand
AATTTAGTATTTGTTTATAATTCTAAAAAGTACGGAATTCCTTGTGAAAGAAGGTTTGAAATAAATTCAGATTTAATTGTTATTGGGTTTGTATCAAATGGATGTTTTTAAGTTTTTTCATCATTAGAAATTAAATTTTTTTAGAAATTTTTAGAGCAAAAGCATAATCTAGAGCAATTTCTTCAATTGCCCCATCTCTTCCTGACTTGCCTCCATGACCAGCATTCATTTCAGTTTTTAGAAGTAGTAAATTATTGTCAGTTTTATAGTCTCTAAGTTTAGCTGTAAATTTTGTGGGCTCATCAAACAACACTCGATTGTCACTTAAGCTCGTTGTGATTAATAAGTTAGGGTAATCCATTTTTTTTATATTATTATATGGTGCATAAGAAAATATATAATTAAAATGATCTTTATTTTCTTTTGCATTTCCAAATTCATCAAATTCACCCACAGTTAAGGGCAAAGAATGGTCAAGATTGGTTGTTAATGAGTCCACAAAAGGAACTGCCATTATTATTCCTAAAAAAAGTTCAGGTGCTTGATTAACAACTGCACCCATTAGCAAGCCTCCAGCCGAGCCTCCCATTCCAATTAATTTACCTTTCGATGTGTACTTATTATCAATTAAATACTTTGCAGCATGAATATAATCTTCAAATGTATTTTTTTTATTTGTAAGCTTTCCTTCTTTCCACCATTTCATACCTTTTTCCATACCACCTCTAATATGCGCAGTAGCCCAAATAATATCTCTATCTATTAAACTTAATCTTGTTGAAGAAAAACTTGGACTCATAGAGCTACCGTAAGAACCATATCCGTAAAGAAGCAAGTTTGCAGAACCATCAATTTTAGTTTTTTTATGCCTTGTAATTGTTAAAGGAACTAGCCGATCATCATGTGATTTAAATTCAACTCTTTCAACTACATAATCTTCTGGGTTATGACCAGAGGGTATTTCTTGTTCTTTTACTAACTTTTTAGATTTGTTTGATAAATTATATAAATATACTTTAGATGGAGTTTTTGGTGATGAGTACCCAAGATAAACATCATCAGTGTTTCTATCTTTTTGTCTTAAAGAAACGCCAGGAATATAAATTTTTTCATCAGAGAATATCAATTCTTCTTCTACTCCTGTAGAAATATTTCTTACAAACAATTTATCTAATGCATCGGAAGTTTCACTTCGAATGATCCAGTTATTTAAAAAGGTGAGTCCTCCAATTAAAACTTCATCTCTAGATGGTATGAGGACTTTCCATTTTTGATTAATCAAACTATCAGAAATATCAATTTTAAAATCTTCTGCATTTTTGTTTGTGTGATTATAAAATTTTTTATTCCAGGAATTTACTGAGTATAATATTCCCTTATCACGTTTTATAATTAATTTAGGAAATGGTTTTTGTTCATCAGCTTTAAAATAATATTGTTCTGAAGTATTATGGTCTGATGTATTTATAAAATAGTATTCTTCATCTGAGCTGAGACTAATGCTTACTGTAAAAGCCTCAGATTTCTCCTCAAAAATTAATTCATCTTCATCTTTAAAATTTCCAATTTCATGCCTATAAATTTCTCTTGCTCGATGATTTTCATCAAGTTTAGAATAAAAAATATATTTATCATCCAAACTAAAAGTAATATCTCCTGAAGTTTCTATAATTTCTTTTGATACAATTTCTTTAGATTTTATGTTTTTTATGAAGATTGTGTAATATTCAGATCCCTTAATATCAAGGGAATATGCAAGAAATTTATCATTATGACTAACCTCTAAATCACCAACTCCAAAATATTCTACACCAAGTTTTTCTTTTTCTTTATTTCCATCCCAAATTTCTTCGACTTCAGTTGAATCAATTTTTTTTCGTAATTTGATTGAATAATTACCTTCAGTTGTTGTTTTAGACCAATACTCATATGTGTGATCTTTATAAGGAAGAGATTCATCGTCAAGTTTAATTCTTCCTTTTATTTCATCAAATAATTTTTTTTGTAAGTGCTTGGTATCTTTTAAATGATGTTCAGCGTGATCATTTTCTTGATTAAGGTATTCTCTGACCTCAGGGTCTAATTTTTTTTTATCTTTTAGAACTTCCAAAATATTTTTTTGATGTATCCAGCTATAATCATCCTCCCAAGTGATGTTGTGACAAGATTTTGTTTCTGGTTTTTTTCTAAGTTGTGGTACTTTCATAATTAAAAAAATATATGAATATAATAATTTATACAGTGGTTATATTGACTATTTTTTATTTTTTACTGAGATTAATTAGTAATTTTTCCTCCAAAAAGATATCAAAAAGTTTAAGAGTTTTAACAATCTTAGGATTAATACTTTTGGCAATTTTATTTGCAATAGGAGGTAGATTTTTATTAACTTTACCTCTCACTTTGGCAAGTCTTGCATTATTAAAATTAAAAGGCCTATCAATTTTTCAATTAGTATCTCTTTATAGACTGATTCAAACACTGAGAAAATCAGGTCGATTTTCTTTTAAGCAATCAAATTCAAATAACTTTTCATCTATATCTGTTTCAGAGGCTTACAAAATTTTAAATTTAAATATAAATAAAAAAATTACTAAAGAAGAGGTTAGTAAAGCTTACATTAAAATTCAAAAGAAAATTCATCCAGATGTTTCTCCTGAAACGTCTCGATTATCTTCTATTGTAAATGAAGCTAAAGATATAGTTTTAAATGATATTTCTTAATTTATTATTTCAATAATCTTATCAAATATTTTTTGTGAATTAATTTTTTCTTTACCCAGTGTATTATGAGTAACTGTTTCTTCACCATCAGGAATTATTGGAACCATTTTAGAGTTGTAGCTTCCATAAATTAATGGTGTGTCTGCCATTAAAGTTATAGTTTTAATACCAAGAGCAGCAGATAAATGACTAAAACTTGAATCATTACAAATGGATAGGTTGCAACTTTTTATAATTGGTAAGATTTCTTTAATTGAAAAATTATCCAAAGGTATGCAGATATTATTGAATTTAGATTTAAGAATCTTATTTAATATATTCTGCTCTTCACTATTTTTTCCAGCAGCAAGAAAAAATTTACATTTTTTAATTTTTGATATTTTTTCAATTACTCTTAAAAATGTATTTGCCGGAATTCTTTTTGTTGGTCCTGAACCACCTACACCCAAAAGTATATTTATTTCACTTTTTTTTATTTGAAATTTTTCGATTGATTTATAAATTAATTCATCTTCAACTTGTATGACAGGATCTTCATTAACCTCTAAATTCAATTTATCTTTTACAAATTTTTTTGGGGTGTCAGTGATATGTTGTCTAGTTTTTTTAAATAACGGATATTGATAAATTTTAGGAATTCCAGAAAACTTAGCAATTAAACTGAATCTAAAAGATGAATTAAAAATAATAATTTTATCAAAATTATATTTTTTAATATCTTTAATCAAATTGAGACTTCCAAAAAAACCACCGTGCCTGTTATCAGTTTTTTTGTTTCTTTTTAAAATAAGAATTTTATCAATGTAGTCAGTTTGATATAAATACTGATCAGCTTTTGAACTTTCTTTAACAAGTAAACTTATAGGCGAATTAAATTTTTCAGACAATGCCTTTATAAAAGGTAAAAAAATTACCGTATCTCCAATACCCATTCTATTTTGAACTGCTAATATTTTCATATGGTATTTATAAACTTTACTAATTATATTCGTTATATAAATTTTTATTATGACAAAAATAAGTGGAATCTTTGCAGCTACCATGTCAGTTTTAAATTCTGATTTGAGTCTAAATGCTGAGAAAACAATAGAACATGCTGAAAATTTAATTGATAAAGGGTGTCATGGAACAGCAATATTTGGCAGTACAGGACAATCTCAGCTAATATCTGTATCTGAAAAAATTGATTTATTAAATAAACTTTCAACCAGCAAATACAAAGATAAGCATTTAATTGGAACAGGTTTAAATTCGTTGGGTGAGACAATTAATTTTATGAAAATTGCAAGTTCATTAAATTTTAAAAAATTTTTAATTATGCCTCCAGCTTACTACAAATATGCTGATTCTGAGGCGATAGAATTTTATAAAAAAATAATAGAAACTATTCCAGAATGTAGAATCATTCTTTATAATTTTGAGAAACTATGTGGCTATAAATTTAGCATAGAATGTATTAAAGAACTTGTAAAAAAATTTCCTAATCAGATAGTAGGTGTAAAAGACAGCTCATATAATTTATTTGAAAATTTGAAATTGAAAAATTTTTCAATTTTTCCTGGTTCCGAGTTAAAGTTATTAAAAGGTTTGCAATTAGGGTGCTCAGGAATAATCACTGCCACATGCAATGTGACCGCTGAAATATCTAGAAAAGTTTATGATGATTTTATTTCAGGAAAAGAACAATCACATAATCAGAAATTATGTGATGTGAGAAATGCTTTTGATAAATATAATTTAATATCTGGATTACACTCATTTTATTCGCAAGAAAATGAAATCTATAAAAATATTTTACCACCCTTACGTCTTTTGAATAAAGCGGATGAAAAAGAATTGGTAGATATTTTAAAGAAGTTAAATTTTACAAATAAATTACCATTGGTAGCTTAGCATGCAACTTGCAAGATTTTTAAATAAGGTTTTTAAAAAAGGTGGTTTTATACTGACAGATGCTAATTCAAAAGATTACATCATCGGTAATCCTGGAAACAATCCTATAAGATTAAAAATTTTAAACAAAAATCTTCATTATAAATTATTATTTCATCCTGATTTGTATTTTGGTGAAGCTTACACAGATGGTGAAATTATTATAGAAAATGGAACTCTTACAGATTTTTTAAATTTAGCATTAATGAATTTCGGTAGAGATGAACTAAATTTTTTTAGCTATTTAATTAATAAACTTAGGGGATCTTATAGATATTTAACTAATTTTAATTATATAAAAAAATCTAAGATGAACGTATCCCATCATTATGATATCTCAGATGAGCTATATGATTTATTTTTAGATTCAAAAAAACAATATTCTTGTGCCTACTTTAAAAATGAAAATGATAGTCTGGAAATAGCACAGAATAACAAAATTCAACACATTATTAAGAAACTAAATATTCAACCCAATCAAAAGGTTTTGGATATAGGTTGTGGTTGGGGATCGTTAGCAATTGATATAGCCAAGAGTGCTCGCTGTGAGGTTACTGGGATTACATTGTCAGAGAACCAACTTAAGTATTGTAAACAAAAAGTAAATGAAATGAATTTAGAGAATCAAGTTAAATTTAAATTAATAGATTACAGGGAACTCAATGAAAAATTTGATAGAATAGTAAGTGTCGGAATGTTTGAACATGTCGGTAGAAAATTCTACAAAAAATTTTTTAAACAAGTTGAAACCTTATTAAAAGATGATGGTATTTCGATAATACACACCATAGGCTCTGTTAATCCTCCAAGAGACCCACACCCATGGATAACAAAATATATTTTTCCAGGAGGCTATACACCAAGCTTGAGTGAGGTGACAACTCCCATAGAAAAAGCAGGTTTAATTGTTACTGATATAGAGGTTTTAAGGCTACATTACTCACACACTCTAAGACATTGGAAAGAAAATTGTATTAAAAATAAACAAAAAATTATCGAGATGTTTGATGAAAAATTTTTTAGAATGTGGGAATTTTATCTTACTGGATGCGAAATGGCATTCAAGTGGGGAGATCAAGTTGTATACCAATTTCAACTTACAAAAAAATATTCGTCAACTCCTGTGACTAGAGACTATATTTATCAATAAATTATTGATATAATTGAAGCCTTTTTAAAATGAAAAAAAAATCAAAAAAAAATAAAAAATCAAAGCGAAAAGTATTAAAATTAAAAAGTTCAAAAAAATCTAAAAAGTTTTTAAAAAAAAGAAAAAAAATTTTTTTAAAGAAACCCAGAAGATCCAAAAAAAAAAAGCTCAAAAATACCAAAAAAAAAACTTTATATCCAAAGTTTAAAAAAGTTCAAAATGAAAGTTTAATCTTAAAATTAATTAAACTACAATTGTCATTAAAGTCTCGATTTGATTTCAAAATTAATTTTAATTTAGAGAAATACATCCAAGGTTTTTTTGATAAAATTTCTGAAACGATCTCAAATTATAAAATTTTAAAAGATGATGAAAAAAGAAGATTAAAATTAGAAAAAATTGAAGACGAAAGAAAAGCAAAAATTCAATTTGAAAATCAAAAAAAAGAAGAAGATTCTTTAAGAGTAAAGCTAAAAGAGTATGCTTTAAAAGAGGAGGCCAGACTAGAAAAACAAAGAACTAAAGACATAAAATTATTTTTAAGAAAAGAACAGGCCATTATAAGAATTGAACAATCTGAAAAACAAAAACAATTTTTACAACAATTAAGATTAGATAAACAGATCGAGAAATTTAGAATCCGAGAAGTTAAGGAATTAGAAAAACTTGAAAGAATTTCATTAAGAGAAAAAAGAGAAGACTACACTGGATTACAAGAAAGAATAGATCAACTAAAAGAAAAATATCGAATTATTCGAGATCAAAAAATTAAGGAAAGAGTAGAGGCTCTTGGAGTTAAATTGCAGGGTGATGAAGATAGAAAAACCTTATTATCAAAAGAGAAAGAATATACTTTAGCAAGGCAAAAAATAGAATTTGCGTTAGAAAGTTTTTATAGGAGTGCAAGCAGTTTAGTATTTCAGCTAAATAAAAGACATGTCACTAGAAACATGTCAATTTTTCGATGTGTTGATAGAAGATTTGAAACTGGTGAGATCTTTATCAAGTGGGATGAATCTGAAGATGAGGAGTGGCTACTACTCATTTACATTAAAAATAACTCACCAGATGAAGGTATTGTTATTGAAGACAAGTCAAACCCGGAAAAAAATATTTCACATGAATTTAGAAGTGTGGATATATTTAAAGCTTCTGACACAATGGTTGATTCTCTAACACAACTTATTGCAAGAAAAAGAGCTAAAAATAACAATTAAATATTTAACTTTAATTAGGTATTATCTAAAATGTTTTTAGGCACAGTCTTTCTTTTAATTCTTTATATGATCTTAAAATATATTCTTGCATGGATTACATATTATAATAATTTGGACTCCAGACTAGGGGATAGTACTTGGCGATTTAGTTATGATTATCCAGTAATAGGTGAAAGAGACATCTCAGATTTAGATGATAAAGCTTTTGTAAGACTTAGAAGAAAAAGGAACAAAATTGTTTTATTAATGTATTCAATTGTTTTCATTATGTTCATGGCATCGATGTCGTTATTGAGTCAATTTTTGTTATTTTTTTTTAACTAATTTTTTAGTTGTTTCTTATTTTTTAAATATAGAAAAAAAGCAACTATTTCATATCCGAAGGAAAATAAACTAAAAATTATAGGCAATTTAAAAAATTTATAAAGAAATTTATACTTTGGCATTTTTTTCCATAATACTAGAAAAGCTTCTGCCCCTTCAATAACTTTTTCACCGTCTTTTATATGAAGTCTTCTTAATAGTTCTCTGTTGTTTTTAGACGTTTCTCTTTCGGCTAATTCATTATTTGTTATATCTATCCAATCAATTTCCTGAATTTTTTCTTTTTTATATAAATCTATTTCTGCCTTACATATTTTACAAGAATTATTAAAATAAACTTTCATAATAAACTAATTATTACTAATTAACCAAAGTTATGTACATGCGTAAAATACTCTAGTTGAAAATTATTTTAAACATCCTATGTATTAAGGGCTATGAGTAATTTCTTTGAAAAATCTGATCTATCTAGAAATGATGCTGAAAATATAATTTCAGACACATTAAAAAAATGTGATGATGGTGAGTTATATTTAGAAAATTCTAAAGCAGAGAATATTTTATTGGATGACAATAAAATAAAGAACTCTAGTTATAGCTCTGATTTAGGATTTGGTTTTAGAGCTGTATCAGACGAAGTTGTTGCCTATTCTCACTCTAACGAAATATCTAAAAATTCATTAAAACAATCATCAGAGAATTTAAAATCAACGTTAAAAAATGCTAAAGGTATTTATAATCAGTCTATACCTAAATCAAATAAAAAATATTATGAAAATATAAATCCAATTGAACAAAAAACACTTAATTCAAAAATAGAAATTTTAAATAAGGTTAACGATTATCTTCGATCAAAAGAAAATAGTGTTAAACAAGTGACAGCTAATTTTAATGGAGAACAAAAGTCTATAGAAATAATTCGATTAGGTGGTGAAACTTTGACTGATTCACGACCATTAATCAGGTTCAATGTATCTGTGCTGCTTGAGAAAAATGGTAGAAAAGAAACAGGTGTATATGGAATTGGTGGTAGACAATCATACGACTCTTATTTGAAAGAGGATAATTGGAAAAAAGTTTGTGATGAAGCTTTAAGAATAGCTACTGTGAATTTAGAGAGTAAGCCTGCACCTGCAGGGGAAATGAAAGTTGTATTAGGACCAGGCTGGCCTGCAATTTTAATTCATGAAGCTATTGGACATGGTTTAGAGGGTGACTTTAATAGAAAAAAAACTTCTGCATTTCATAGTCTTATGGGTCAAAGAGTTGCAAGTGAAGGTGTTACGATTGTTGATGACGGAACTTTAGATAATAGACGTGGTAGTCTTACTATCGACGACGAAGGAACACCAACAGAAAAAACTGTATTAATTGAAAATGGAATTTTAAAAAACTTTATGCAAGATAGACTAAACGCTCGATTAATGAAAACGAAATCGACTGGAAGTGGTAGAAGAGAAAATTATAGACATATTGTTTTACCAAGAATGAGAAATACCATGATGTTAAATGGTAAACAAACTCAAGATGAAATGATTAAATCTGTTGATAAAGGAATTTTTGCAGTCAGTTTTGGTGGAGGACAAGTCGATATTACTTCTGGAAAATTTGTATTTAATTGTACAGAGGCTTATGAAATCATTAATGGTAAAATTGGATCGCCAATAAAGGGCGCAACCTTAATAGGTGACGGTCCTTCAATTTTAAAAGAAGTGTCAATGATAGGTAATGATATGATGTTAGATCCTGGTATTGGTACATGTGGCAAAGCAGGTCAAGGTGTTCCTGTTGGAGTTGCCCAACCTTCAATCTTAATCAATAAAATGACAGTTGGTGGCACAAAACTATAAATGGTTAAAGATCAAGAATATTTAGAAAAAAAAGCTTCTTATTGCTTAGACTTAGCAAAAAAGTTTGGAGCAACAAGTTCGAGTGTAGTAGTTAATAATTCAATTTCTGAGCAAGTAAATTTTAGAAATAAAAAATTAGATGAGTCTAATAGATCGGATGATTTAGCTATTGGTATTACTACTTATATTAATAAAAGAAAATCATCAATTTCATCATCTAATTTACTAGATGATAATTTAAAAATTTTGATTGAAAAATGTATTGAAACTACAAAAAATACTCCTGAGGATGAATTTAATGCACTACCTGATAAAGAGCTATTAGCTAAAGAAATCAAAGATTTAGATTTATATGATGATACTCATTTTGAAAATGATAAAAAAATTGAATATTTAAAAGAATTAGAAGAAGAGGCCTCAAATAATAAAAAAATAGTTAACACAGAGTCAAGTTTTTCTGAAAATAAATCTAATTTTATATTAGCCAGTAGCTTAGGTTTTTGTAATGGTTATAAAACATCATCATTTACAGCTTCAAGTGTCGCCGTTGCTAAGGATGAAAATAGTATGGAGCGTGATTATGAATATACCAACAAATGTCATCTAAAAGATATTAAAAATGCAAGAGATCTAGGTAGAATTGCAGCAGATCTAACTATAAAAAAACTTAGTCCTAAAAAAATTGGTAGCAAAAAGATGGGCATAATATTTGATAAAAGAATTGCGAAAGGAATACTGAATACTTTTGCAAGCGCGATATCATCATCTGCTATTTCTAGAGGGACTTCATTTTTAAAAGATAGAATTAATAAAAAAGTATTTACAGAAAAAATTGATATTTTTGATAAACCCGATGTATTGAAAGGTTTGGGTTCTCAAAGTTTTGATAATGAAGGGGTTAAAACAGATACATTAAAACTAGTTGATCAGGGAATTCTTAAACATTACCTCATAGATACATATAATGGTAAGAAATTAAAACTTAAGTCCAATGGAAGAAGTGGAGGAACTAGCAACCTTTACTTTGATAATGGAAAAATTGATTATAAAGATCTTCTAAATCTAAATTCGAAAATCCTTTATATTACGGAAACTATTGGTCATGGTAGTAATATAGTGACAGGAGATTATTCTGTTGGTGCAACTGGTTTTTTAGTTGAGAACGGCGAATTTAAATATCCAATTAATGAAATTACTATAGCTGGTAATTTTAAAGATATGTTTCAAAATATGACTTTAGCTAATGATTTAGAATTTGAATATTCAACAAATTCTCCAACTATGATGGTTGAAGGAATGGTTGTTGCTGGAAAATAATTGAATTTATTCAAAACTCTTAAGACGATATTCCCAATTACCCATTCTAGAGTATGAAACTCTAACAATAATAGAATTTTTTGTATCATACCAGATATCAAAATCTAAACGCTTATCTTTTGGTTGAGACATGTCTTTAGAGTTTAATTTAAAATGATCAACTTCATAGGTTTGTCCATATTGTTCAATTTTTTCTTTGCCAACAAAAGTAACAACTTGTTCTTTTACACTTCCAGAAATTGGGCTAACCTGACTGTCAGCTTGTAAGACTTTATGACTCCACCAATTTCCAATAATATTATTAATAGATGCCTCCCCTGTATAAGAAGAGGCTTTTATATAAAATTTATCTTTGTCTTTATCAAAAGTTAGATTAACAAATTTTTCTTTGTCATTTTGTAAAGTCTTTGAAACATAAGAAATTAATTGATCTTTTAGATATTTCTCTTCACCATATCCTTCAACACGGAAAATAGTAGTTCCTAAAAGTTTTACAGAAAATTTTATCTGGTTTGTAATTGTTGTTTCTTCACCGTTCCTTGAAAAGAAATAATAGTTATATCCTATTAACTCCCCATTTCTTAAAACGTCCATCTCAATTTTATTGTACTTCTTGTAATGATCCATATGAGCTAGAACATTTGAAGAGAACAATATAACGATAAAGATAAAAATTTTTTTCATTTAGTGATTACAATAATAGACTTTTATCATAATAGAAGTAATTTATAAAAGAATGTTTTTAAAAATTAAAAATGTCCCTAAAGTATCTTGGAGTTCTGAAAAACCATTAAATCTTAAACCAAAAATTTCTACATTCTTTTTTTTGTGCTTTGGATTAGCTTTATTTGGATTAGGTGAGGGATTATTAATAGTTTCGGCAGCAGGAGCTTCACCATGGAGTGTTCTTGCACAAGGTATTTTTTTGAATGTTGGTTTTTCAATTGGAATAGTAACCATAGCTATAAGTGTATTGGTATTGATTTTTTGGTTTCCGTTAAATCAAAAACCTGGAATTGGCACAATTTTAAATGCCTTAATAATTGGGTTAATGATTGATGTTTGTATCAAGTTTGTACCAACCCCAGAAAATTATGTTTCCCAATTAATTTTAGCTTTGTTAGCTGTGCTTATAGTTGGATTGGGGGGAGGAATTTATTTAGTTGCAAATCTAGGAGCAGGTCCAAGAGATGGGTTAATGATAGGATTACAAAAAAAAACAAATTTACCAATTGCTGTTGTTAGAGCAACTCTTGAGATTACCGTGATGTCAATCGGCTGGTATTTGGGTGGGACAGTAGGTTTGGGAACTCTATTATTTGCTTTTGGAATTGGGCCAGCAGTTGCTTTAAGCTTGTATATTGTTGGAAAAACTTTTGATTAAAGAGGTGTTGCAGACTTCTCGTTTTTTTTTCTATCACTAGGGTTAAGAATAGCTTTTCTTAATCTAAGAGATTTAGGTGTAATTTCTAAAGCTTCATCTGTATTTAACATGCTTAGTTGTTCTGCTATTGACATCTGTCTTACTGGGGTAAGCACAACATTTTCATCAGTACCTTGAGTTCTCATATTTGTTAATTGTTTACCCTTCATAACATTTATGATCATGTCACCAGGTTTTGGAGCTAATCCAACAATCATTCCCTCATAAACAGGGTCGTTGTGAGTTACAAACATTTCTCCTCTTGCCTGAAGGTTAAATATTGCAAATGCAACAGCTTTGCCAGTAGCCATTGATATTAAAGCACCATTTTTTCTTCCATCCATTTCACCTTCAAATTTTCCATAACCATGAAATAATCTGTTAATAACACCAGTTCCTTTTGTTAATGTTAAAAATCTACTTGTGTATCCCATTAAACCTCTTGTTGGAGCATGAAAGATTAATCTTTTCTTATCTTTTCCAGTATCTTTAAGATCAAGCAGCTTACCTTTTCTTCTATTCATTGAGTCAATTATCTTAGAAGAAAACTCCTCATCTAAATCAACCGTAATTTCTTCGATCGGTTCAAGCTTATTTCCTTTTTCATCTTGCTGGTATAAAACTTTTGGAGGGCTTACAGTCATCTCAAAGCCTTCTCTTCTCATTTGTGTAAGTAAAATTTCAAGCATTAATTCACCTCGTCCACTAATCACAAAAGAATCTACATTATTGTTTTGAGAAAAAGAAATTCCAACATTATTTTGAGCCTCAGTAACCAGTCTATCTCTTATTTGAGTACTAGTTAATTTTTTACCTTCAGTTCCTGCCAAAGGTGAGCTATTGACACTTATAGTAATGGACATAGTTGGTGGATCTATTGGTGTTGCTGGAATTGGATCATTTACCTCTGGATCACAAATTGTATCGGCCACGTTAGCTTTTTCTAATCCAGCTATTACAACAATATCTCCAGCCTCTCCAACTTCAATAGGAACTTTTTTTGTTCCTTCGTATCTAAAAATTTTAGTTAATTTACCTTCGTCTACTTTTTCTCCTTTAAGATTTATTGCTTTGATAGGTTGATTAGCTTTAGCAGTTCCTTGAGATATTCTGCCAACTAAACTTCTTCCTAAAAAACTATCTGCGTATAATAAAGTAGAAAGCATGGCAAAAGGCTTTGTTTTATCTAGCTCTGCAGGTTTTATATGCTCCATAATTAAATCTAGCAAAGGGTGAAGATTTTCTCGAGGACCATCTACTTCTTTATCTGCCCATCCAGATCTACCACTTGCATATAAAACTGGAAAATCCAATTGTTCTTCATTTGCATCAAGACTGACAAACAAATCAAATGTTTCATCTAAAACTTCATTAGCTCTTTGATCGGCTTTATCTAATTTGTTTATTATAACAATTGGCTTTAATCCCTGCTTAAGAGCTTTAGCCAGTACAAATTTTGTTTGAGGCATTACACCTTCGGCAGAGTCAATAAGCAACAAAGCTCCATCGGCCATACTTAAAACACGCTCAACTTCTGCTGCAAAATCTCTGTGACCAGGTGTGTCTATAATATTTAATCTAGAGCCTTTCCAATCAATTGAAGCTGGTTTAGCTAGGATAGTAATTCCTCTTTCTTTCTCTAACTCACCAGAATCCATTAATCTTTCGTCAACAACTTCATTTTCTCTAAATGAGCCACTTTGTTTCATTAAGTTGTCAATTAGAGTTGTTTTACCGTGGTCTACGTGTGCAATTATTGTGATGTTTCTTATATCGTTAGTCATAAATTGAAGTTCTTATACATTAATTTTTTTTTTTAGAAACTTTAAAAAAGCCAATTAAATATAAAGATTTAGTGAATTTTTTTTATTATTTTGTTTTTTTAGCTTTTTCTCTTTTTAATTTTCGTTTTTCTTTTAAGCTTAATTTTGCTTTTTTGCTTATACTTGAATCTTTAAAGGATTTTCCACTATATCTTTTAGACATAAATTATACTTATTTTAGTTTCCTTTTCACATTTCTAAAGTGCAAATCATTACAAGTTTTTTCTGGCAACAAAGAATGCATAATAAAGCGTTTTATTGATTGAAAGGAAGGACTATTCTTGTTATTTTCAATTACCCTCTGATGAAGATTGTAAACAAGATTATCATTGGTACCACTTTTTTTTTGCCCAGCAAAATACAAGTCAAAAGAGTGTATGTTGTAGAAAAAAAAATATTTTTCAAAAATTCTTGAAATACTAAAATTTTTATAAAAATCTTTTTTAGTTAGATTTTTATAGTACTCATCTCCAGTTCCTGGGGAGGATTTAACATCATATTTATGAACTGCAGTATCATAAAAGTCTGATCTTTTTGTTCCATGTTCAGTTCTACCTTTTGATGCACATGTCATTATTACGTATCCATCATCTTTCACACTGTCAATCATGGCCTTAAAAATATTTTTCCAATTTATTGCATGTTCAAAACATTCTGAAGATATGATTACATCAAATTTTTTATTAAGTTCTTTTACATTTTCACCATTCATTACTAAATCAACACCTGGTCCTTTGACAAGGTCGATACCTAGGTAACTAGATCCTTTAAAAATATCTCTTATTGATGCATTTACTTCATAACTGCCTATCTCAAGAATATCTATTTCTGAGGGTTTTTTTTCTTTAAATATAAGATTGCTGAGTTCATTTAAAAATTTTAGTTGTTGTGGATGAGCCATAATAAATATTTACACAATATTAAATTTTATACCATATATATTTTTCTACTTACATTCGCATTCCAAAAGTAAAAGATAAGTAAATACAACATTATTAAATACCCGACATTGAAGAGACATTGAAGTTAACTATTTTTTGACCTCAAACTCGGAAGCAACCGACATTGAATAATTGATATTCAATGTCAAGATTTACTCAATATTAGAAGCAAAGAATATAATAAGTTCTGGTATTCAAAATAAATATTAGATAAGATTTTATTATGAAAAATCAAAAACCTTCATTTGCAAATATTATAATCATTGTAGCAATAATCGGCATTACAATATTAACTATGACAGGATATCTATCAATAATTGGATGGGTATTTCTTTCTCTTTATGCTGTATTTCCATATTTGGTATCTAAAATTGCAAAAAAGAAAAATAGGAATGTATTTGCTTGGACAATAATGTCAATTCTAACTAACCCTCTGATCGTATGGGTTATTATAAATATACTAAGTGATAATAATGTGGGCAAAAAGAAAAGAAGACGAAAATAATAATTTCTAAATTGCATTAGACTAGGACACTAGCGATGGATCAGATACTACCTGTAGTTTATATGATAGGAGTGCTTCTGTTAATTCTTCCTGCTTTTTTACAATCAAACTCTATAATAAAACAATTCTTATCAAATCTCACTATTTGGATTATCGTAGTGCTTATAATTTTAACAATAATTTACATATTTAAATAATGAATAAAATTGTAAGTGGTTTAATAGGGAGTCTTATTTTGTGATCAGTTTTAAATTTTGTAGTGAAACCATTGGTTGAAGGAAAAAAGAATAATAACTCTATTGAAACTTTTGAAAAATTAAAAGAAAAAAACCAACCTAATGAGTGCAGACTTTTTATGATGTCTATTCAGGAATGTAACTTTTTTAAAGAAAGTGGAGAATTACCTGAAAGAGTTAAAAAAAAAATTGAGTCAATAACTAAAATAGAAAACAAATAGTAAGTATATGAAAAAAATATCTTTAATAATCTTTTTTTTATTAACTTTTCAAAATTTATCATATTCAGATACAATCTCAGAGTATGAAGAAGCAGGTCTAAAATTAGGAAAAAGTGTTACAGAAATAATGACTATTGATGAGGTAATAGAGAATATTGTACAAAAAGAAGATGAAAAATATGTGACAGTGGAATATGTTCCCGATACATCTATTTATCCAAATCTGGATTTTGACTATTATCTTATAACATTCGATATGAGAAATGAAGATTTGAAGATAGTAAGTTTTACTGCGATGGAATATTTCCCAAATAACTTTGAAGATTGTATGAAAAAACAAAAAATCTATGCAAATAAATTTGAGAGAATTTTTAGGATAAAAAAAGAAGTACACCCTATAAAGGATTTTTCAGATAAATACGGTCCAGGTAGTAAATGGAGTGCTATAATTTTTGAATATCCAGTTAAAGCGAATACCGCTTCTGTACTTTGTTATCATTATGGAGATTCCCCAGAAATAAATAATTTAAAAATTAATGTTCTTTCAAGAGAGTATGCTGACTCAATAGCTGTTAATTAGAATTAATCAGGAATAAAAAAAACCCCCGAAACTTTCATTTCGAGGGTTTAAATTTTTCTAGGTAACTAGATAGTTTGGAATGGTTTTACATTCCCATTCCACCCATTCCACCCATTCCACCCATTCCACCCATTCCACCAGGCATCGCGGGAGCTCCAGAATCTTTTTCTTCAGGTTTGTCAGCAATCATGGCCTCAGTAGTTACAAGCAATCCAGCTATTGAAGCAGCGTCTTGTAATGCTGTTCTAACAACTTTAACAGGATCTATGATACCTTTTGCAAACATATCAACATACTCTTCATTTTGAGCATCATATCCTTGGTTCTTTTTATTTTGCTCAAGTAGTTTTCCAACCACAACTGAACCATCAACTCCAGCATTTAAAGTTATTTGTCTAATAGGAGCTTGTAAAGCTTTAGCTACTAACGCGACTCCAGATTTTTGATCATCTCCTTTAACTTTAAGTGTATCAAGACTTTGAGAGGCATATAAAAGTGCGCATCCACCACCTGCAACAATACCTTCTTCAACAGCAGCCCTTGTTGCATTTAAAGCATCTTCAACTCTATCTTTTCTTTCTTTAACTTCAACTTCTGTTGCACCACCAACTTTAATAATTGCAACTCCACCCGCTAATTTAGCAAGTCTTTCTTGAAGTTTTTCTTTATCGTAATCAGATGTTGTTTCATCAATTTGTTGTTTTATTGAAGAACATCTTGCTTCGATATCAGATTTTTTACCACTACCACTAACAATAGTACTGTTATCTTTATCAACTTTAATCTTTTTACAAGATCCAAGGTTTTCAAGTTTAACATTTTCAAGTTTAATTCCTAAGTCCTGAGAAATTACTTGGCCACCAGTTAATATTGCAATATCTTCAAGCATAGCTTTTCTTCTATCACCAAATCCTGGAGCTTTCACCGCTACAACTTTTAATCCACCTCTTAGTTTGTTTACAACTAAAGTAGCCAAAGCTTCACCCTCGACATCTTCAGAGATTATCATTAAAGGTCTACCTGATTGTACAACAGCTTCTAACAGAGGAACCATTGGTTGTAAGTTAGTTAATTTACTTTCATGCAATAAGATGTAAGGATTATCTAACTCAGTTGTCATTTTATCACTATTAGTGATAAAGTATGGAGATAAATAACCTCTATCAAACTGCATACCCTCAACGACATCCAACTCAGTTTCAATTCCTTTTGCTTCCTCAACAGTAATAACACCTTCGTTACCAACTTTTTGCATTGCTTTTGCAATCATTGTTCCAATTTCTTTATCCCCATTTGCAGAAATTGTTCCAACTTGAGCAATCTCGTCACTATCTTTTACTTTTTTAGCAGAAGAAATTAAGTTTTGTTTTACATTTTCAACAGCAGCGTCGATTCCTCTTTTAACATCCATAGGATTCATGCCAGCAGTAACATACTTAATGCCTTCTTTAACAATAGCTTGAGCTAAAATAGTTGCAGTAGTTGTGCCATCACCAGCTTCCTCATTAGTTTTGCTAGCAACTTCTTTAACCATTTGAGCGCCCATGTTTTCAAATTTATCTTCTAAGTCAATTTCTTTAGCAACTGAGACACCATCTTTAGTAATTCTTGGTGCACCATAAGATTTATCAATAACAACATTTCTACCTTTTGGTCCAAGTGTAACTTTTACTGTATTTGCAAGGATATCAACACCTCTTATCATTGCTGATCTTGCTTCAGCATCAAATTTAATAACTTTTGCCATTTTTTTTCTCCTTTAAATTAAACTATTTGCTTGAAATACCCATAATGTCTGCTTCTTTCATTATGCTGTATTCTTTGCCATCAATTTTGACTTCAGTTCCTGACCATTTGCCAAACAAAACTTTGTCACCAACTTTAACATCCATTGGAATTGTTTTTCCATCTTCAGTTTTCGCACCACCTCCAACAGCAACAACTTTACCTTCTTGAGGTTTTTCTTGAGCTGTATCTGGTATGATTATTCCACCAGCAGTTTTTTCACTGCCATCTAAAACTTCAATTAAAACTCGATCGTGTAACGGTCTAAATTTCATAAATTCTCCTTTATAGATATGAACCTCATATAGATATTGGACCCACTATTTCAAGATATAGATGAAAATAAGTTTCTTGAAAAAGATAGGAATTTGAGCATTTTATGGGTTATAGATTATTTTGATGACGAAAAATTTAGACAAAGAAGGTCTTAGCTCAATTGTAGACAATTATCAGTTATTTTATATAGATTTATGGGGGGTCGTTCATAATGGCATTTCTCTTCATAGTAAAGCTATTAAAGTTTTAAAAGAAATTACGAAAAAAAATAAGAATTATATTCTCCTCACTAATGCCCCGAGACCAAATAGTTCAGTTAGATCTTTTTTAGAAAAAATGGGTATGGAAAAAGAGATTAGAGAACATGTTTTTACCTCTGGTGAGGCAGCTTTAAACTATTTAAAAACAACTTTTTTAAACAAAAAATTCTACCACATCGGTCCTCCTAGAGATTTTGATTTATTTAAAGATTTTAAAAATATGAAATCAAACAATATAGAAAATAGTGAATATATTTTGTGTACAGGATTGTTTGACGATCAAGATAAAGATCTGAATCATTACAAAGACTTACTTGAAAAAAATTTAAAAAAAAAAATGATTTGTACAAATCCCGATTTAATAGTGGATAGAGGAACTCTGAGGGAATTATGTGCAGGATCTATTGCAATGGTTTTTGAAAAATTAGGAGGTGAGGTTTTGTATTTTGGAAAACCCTATCCAGAAGTTTATAATCAATCTATAGATAATAAAAATAAAAAGGTACTCGCAATAGGTGATAATTTAAATACAGATATTAAAGGTGCCAATCTTTTAAGTTATGACTCATTGATAATTTCAAATGGAATCCATAAAAATGAAATTAAAAATAAAGGAATTGAGGAGATAACGAAGTCTTATGAAACAATTTGTAACTACATTCAGTCAGAATTAAAATGGTAAGTTTAACAAAAATATACAAAAATTTTAGTATAAAATCACAACATAAAAATTCGATACTTTTAATTGGTAATTTTGATGGGCTTCATTTAGGGCATCAAAAACTATTTACCCTAGCCAAAAATTATAAAAAAAAACATTCATTAAAAATTGGTGTTCTTACCTTTGAGCCAATGCCAAAAATGTATTTTAATAATAAATTAAAAAATTTTAGAATATCTAGTCAGAGACAAAAAATAGATATTCTAAAAAAACTCAATGTTGATTTTGTAGTTATAAAAAAATTTAATAATGATTTTTCTAAAATGAAATCAGTAAATTTTATAAAACAAGTATTGGGTAAAAAGTTAAAGCCTAAATTTATATTTGTTAGTAATAATTTTAGATTTGGTAATAAAAGGGAAGGAGATGTTCGACAATTAATTAAATATGAAAATATATGTAATTATAAAATAGTCAAACCACAACCACTATTAATTAATAAAAAAATAGCTTCATCTTCTTTAATAAGAAATTACTTGCAAAAAAGTAAATTGGAAAAAGCAAATATTTTTTTAAATAGAAAATGGTCTATCGAAGGAAAGGTCCAAAAGGGAAAACAGCTTGGGAAAAAAATCGGCTTTCCAACAGCAAATATAGATATCAAAGATTATGTCTTGGCAAGACCAGGAGTGTATGCAGTTAGAGTTAAAAGGCTTAATGGGCTTAATTATATAAAAGGAATTGTAAATTTGGGATATCGACCAACATTTAATGGTAAAAAAATACTATTAGAGGTTCATTTATTTAATTTTTCTGGAAATCTATATAATAAGTATTTAACAGTTGAATTTTTAAAGTTTATTAGAAAAGAGAAAAAATTCAAAAATATAGATCAATTAAAAAAGCAAATTAAAATAGACCTCTTAAAAGCAAAAAAAACAAAATGAGCAAAAATCAAATTAATCTTCCAAAAACAGTATTTTCTATGAAGGCTAACTTATCAATAAGAGAGCCTGAAATTCTAGAGCTGTGGAAAAAAATAGATCTTTATAAAGAACTTAGAAGCTCGAACAAAGGTAAGGAGAAATTTGTTCTCCATGATGGTCCCCCATATGCAAATGGAAATATACACATGGGAACAGCTTTAAATAAAATTTTAAAAGATATAATTGTCAAATTTCATCAAATGGATGGTAAAGATTCGGTTTATGTTCCAGGTTGGGACTGTCATGGGTTACCAATTGAATGGAAGATAGAAGAACAATATAAAAAAAATAAAAAAAATAAAAATGAAGTTCCTATAGTTGAATTTAGAAAAGAATGCAGAGCTTTTGCAGAAAAGTGGATAGAAGTACATAGGGAACAATTTAAAAGATTGGGAGTTATTGGGGACTGGGAAAACTATTATTCTACAATGAGTTATGACGCAGAAGCTCAGATAGTTAGAGAACTTGGAAAATTTTTACAAGAAGGAAGTTTATATAGGGGATTTAAACCTGTGCTGTGGTCTACGGTCGAAAAGACCGCTTTAGCTGATGCTGAGGTTGAATATCAAGATCACAAATCAGATACTATCTATGCTTCTTTTCAAGTTAAATCTTCAAATATTAATGAACTTAGTGATAGTGAAATTGTAATTTGGACCACAACCCCTTGGACTATTCCTGCGAATAAGGCTTTAGCTTACAATGAGAGCTTAGATTATTTATTGATTCAAATTAATGACGAGGGTGACTTTCAAAATAAAAAGATTATTCTCGCTGAAGCTTTATTAAATTCTGTTATTAAAGATTGTGGAATTAAAGAATTTAAAAGTTTAAAAAAATTTAAAGGAAAAGATCTTAAAGGTACCGTTTGTAAACATCCCTTTTTTGATTTAGGCTATCATTATGACATTCCAATGCTGGAAGCGCGTTTTGTTACAACTGAACAAGGAACGGGCATAGTTCATTGTGCGCCAAGTCATGGGCCAGATGATTTTAATCTTTGTTTAAATAATGGAATAAAAGCAATCGAGACAGTAGATGGGGATGGAAAATACACAAAAAATGTTGCTTTGTTTGAAGGAATACATATTTTTAAATCTAATCCTATTGTAATTGAAAAATTAAAAGAACAGAAAAAACTTTTATCTAGTGGTGAGCTGGTGCACTCTTACCCACATTCTTGGAGATCAAAAGCACCATTAGTTCATAGAGCAACACCCCAATGGTTTATTTCTATGGACAGTCATAAACTTAGAAAAAAAGCACTAAAGGCAATTGATGAAACAACTTTTTACCCCAGTAAAAGCAAAGAAAGACTAAAATCGATGATTGAAACTCGACCTGATTGGTGCGTATCGAGACAACGAGTTTGGGGAGTACCTTTGCCTATTTTTGTAAACAAAAAAACTAAGGAAATTTTAGCAGATGATGAAGTGATAGAAAATATTGCTAAAATTTATGAAAAAGAAGGTTCTGACTGTTGGTTTTCTGATAACCCACAAAAATTTTTGGGAAATAAATATAAAGCTGAAGATTTTGAAAAAATGAGTGACATTGTTGAAGTGTGGTTTGATAGTGGATCAACACATGCATTTGTTTTAGAAAAAAGAAAAGATTTAAAATGGCCAGCATCAATGTATCTTGAAGGTTCTGACCAACACCGGGGCTGGTTTCATTCATCTTTATTAGAGTCATGTGGAACAAGAGATAGGGCACCTTTTGAATCTATTCTTTCCCATGGATTTGTTGTTGATGGCAAGGGATTAAAAATGTCAAAATCCTTAGGAAATGTAATTGCACCAGAAGATATTTTAAAAAAATATGGAGCTGATATACTTAGGATCTGGGTTGCATCTTCAAATTATGCGGAGGATTTAAGAATAGATTATTCAATATTAGACCAACACTCAGAATCTTACAGAAAAATTAGAAATACATTTAGGTATTTACTTGGAAATCTTAATGATACTTTTGATGATATAAACTTAGAAAAAATTGATTATGAACAATTGCCTGAATTAGAAAAATTTATGCTTCATAAAATTTACTGTCTAAATTTAAATTTTAAAAAGTATTTCAAGAATTATGACTTTCATAACCTTTATAAAGAATTGTTAAATTTTTGCACAGTTGATTTATCTGCCTTTTATTTTGATATAAGAAAAGACACTTTATATTGTGATCCCAAAGACTCTGATAAAAGAAAATCAACATTACTAATGTTAAATATCATTTTAAATTCTTTATTAAAGTGGTTTGCGCCAATTTTGTCTTTTACAACTGAAGAAATTTACCAACTTGTTGATAAAAAAAATAAAAGCATTCATTTAGAAAAATTTTTGAATTTTCCTAAAAAACTTGAAAATTTTGAATTAGAGAAAAAATGGAGAGAGTTACTCAAATTAAGAGATATTTGTAACATAAGTATAGAAGAAAAAAGATCTAATAAGATAATTGGCTCAAGTTTAGAGGCGGAACTAAATATACAGCTAGATAAAAAAGTTTTGGATGCTGTAAAGGGAATTGATTTATCTGAGCTTTTTATAACCTCTGCAGTAAATGTTGAAAGCGGAACATTTGACAACATAGATG
>Ga0209632_10001574_pt1 | contig 22815 bp, 22 predicted proteins | sample COG_10_FD_184754 | JGI IMG/M metagenome (GOLD analysis project Ga0209632, IMG submission 184754) | Pelagic Microbial community sample from North Sea - COGITO 998_met_10 (SPAdes) (version 2) | ecosystem: Environmental > Aquatic > Marine > Neritic zone/Coastal water | place: Helgoland, sampling... | reverse complement strand
TTATGAGTACTGATTCTCCAAGTCTTCGCAAGCGGCATGTGGAAGTCATGGATGATCTTGAGAGAATGTTAGACCAAGGTGAATCATTTTCAACAATGTCTGAGCTAGCAAAGACTTTAAAAATTTCTCTTCGAACCCTTTATGAGATTGCACCAAGCAAAGAAGAGCTAATTGTCGCAACTGTAGATAGAGTCCTCAAAAAACATGGAAAAATAGCAATGGATGCTATTAAAGAACATTCATCACCAATAAAAAAGTTAGAAAGCTTTTTAGCCGTTGCAAATCAAGCCGTAGGCCCAAGGCTAGAGAAATTTACATTGCCTCTTGCAAACCTCTCAACCTCAAAATCTATGGTCAACTATCACGAACAATACATCACTGACTTCATAAAAAGTCTTTTAGATGAAGCTAAAAGCCAAAAAGAGATTAAAGACATAGATACTCAAGCAACCGCTATCCTCTTGGGAGGTTTGGGTAGATATTTTCAAGCAAAAAAATTACTAAAAGATCTTAAGCAAACTCCCGAGCAAACTAGTAATTTTTTAACTGCAATAATATTAAATGGTATTAAATTGGAGAATCAGTGAGCGAAGAAATAATTAGAATCGGAAATTGCAGTGGGTATTACGGAGATAAGCTATCTGCAGCCAAAGATATGGTTGAGGGAGGTCCTTTAGATGTTTTAACTGGAGATTATTTAGCCGAGCTCACAATGACTATTCTTTTTAACCAAAAGATGCAGCGCGGTGAGGATAAAGGTTATGTAGGAACGTTCTTAAAGCAAGTCAAAGCTGTGGCTGAAACCTGTAAAGAAAAAAATATTAAGATTGTTACAAATGCTGGAGGTCTTAACCCCTCCTCTATGGCAAATGAAATAGAAAAGATTCTTGAAGAATTAGGCATATCTTTAAAAGTGGCATACATCACCGGAGATGACTTGATGCCCAGAATGGATGCTCTAATAAAAGAAGGAGAGCCCTTTTCTAATATAGATAAACAAATTCCAATAGAAGACTCTGGATGTCAAACTCTCACTGCGAATGCCTACCTGGGAGCATGGGGTATCAAGGAAGCTTTGGATGCAGGCGCTGACATAGTGGTCTGCCCAAGAGTAACTGATGCGGCGGTAGTTATTGGTCCAGCTGCATGGAAATTTAACTGGAACAGGGATGATTATGATGCGCTAGCTGGAGCTCTTGCTGCAGGACATATTATTGAATGTGGATGCCAGGCAACTGGAGGAAACTACTCTTTTTTTAAAGAAGTACCCAGTTTTGATAATGTGGGTTATCCCATTGCTGAAATTAAAGCAGACGGAAGTTTTTATATAACAAAACATCCAAATACAGGCGGGCTAGTCTCCACCGGAACTGTTACTGCTCAACTTTTATATGAGATTAGTTCGCCGGCATACCTTAACCCAGATGTAATTGCGCATTTTGACACTCTTAAAATAAAACAGGAATCTAAAGATAGGGTCTATGTTTCAGGCTGCAGAGGGAGTTCTCCAACACAATTTCATAAAGTTTGCATAAATCTTGCGGGTGGTTACAGAAATGGCATGGAGTTTATTCTCACTGGACTAGATATTGAAGAGAAGGCAAAAATCATCACAGATGCTTTTTTTAATTCTGTGGGAGGCAAAGATCAATTTGATGAGGTATCTATCCTACTTGATAGAACTGACAAAGAGGATCCGGGCTCTAATGAAGAAGCAATGGCATCTTTAAGGGTGTCCGTAAAATCAAAAAATGCTGACTTGGTAGGCAAAATGTTTAGCGCAAAAATGATTGAGCTTGCCTTGGCAAACTATCCAGGTTTTTTTATTGGAGGAGCAGTAAGATCGGGAGGGCCTGTTTTAGTCTACTGGCCTGCTCTGATAGACAGCAAGCACATTTCAGAGACAGTCCATTTTGATGGAAAAGAAACAACAATTCTTCCAACCAATCAATTAGGCCTAGAAGAAACATATTACCAAAAACAACCTATTGATATTCAACCCGCCCCATCTGATCCATCCATCAAAATGCCTTTAGGTGAGTTATTCGGCGCAAGATCAGGAGATAAAGGTGGATGTGCAAATATTGGTGTTTGGGCAAAGACAGAAAATGCTTATTCCTTCTTAAATGAGTGCTTAACAGTTAAGAAAATTAAAGAGTTAATGCCTGATTTAGCTGAATTTCAAATTGATCGCTACGAGTTGCCTAATATTCTTTCTCTTAATTTTTATATTCATGGAATCCTAGAAGATGGAGTTTCTTCAAACACAAGAAAAGATGGTCAAGCAAAATCATTAGGGGAATACCTCAGAGCGAAATACATCGAAATACCCAAGTCATTAATAAAAGAGAAAGAAGCATGAGCAATCAAAAATTATCCCTAGAAGGCTTAAATTTTCAAGCAACTAAAATAGATATTTCTAATAATATTCTGAGCATTACCTTAAATAGGCCTGAGAAAAAAAATGCCTTAAACAATGTAATGATGAACGAATTAAATTATGCGCTTGCATATGCAAAGCAACAAAGAAAAATCAGGGTTGTGGTTATCGGTGCCGAGGGAGATATTTTCTGCGCAGGCGCAGACCTTAGAAGGGCTATGGAGGAATCTAATGTACCAAAGCTAGAAAATGCAGACGATATTAGCTTCTCACTAAGACGCTTGCACAAACCGGTAATCTGTAAAATTCAAGGCTCAGTATTAGCTGGAGCCCTTTTAATAGTAACCAATTCAACCCATGCAATTGCTGTCAAAGAAGCCAAATTCTCAGCTCCTGAAATTCACAGAGGCCTTTGGCCTTTCATGGTGATGGCTGGTTTATTTAGGGTCATGCCAAAAAGAGTTGGGTTGGACTTTATTATGCGTGGTCAATCAATTGGTGCGGATAAAGCAGAGCAATGGGGATTAATAAATCAATCTGTATCAGCGGATGAATTAGAAAAAACAGTAAGTGATTTAGCTGATGAATTGGCCAGTCTTGCTCCCGAAACCATGCAGTTAGGATTAGCTGCATACGAACAACAGGATGCTCTGGCCTTTGATGAGGCTTTGCCCTTTCTTCAAAAGCAAATCGTACAGTGCTTTCAAGGCGATGATGCAAAAGAAGGCATTGCAGCATTTTTAGAAAAACGGAAACCTAATTGGAAATAAAAGAGGAAAAAATATGGATTTAGAATATGGACCTGAATATCAAGAATTTACAAAGGAAGTTGAGTCATTCTGTAAAAAATACTCTGGGCTTTCATTTCTTTCATCAAGAGAGACTCCAGTGCCAATGCTCACAAATCCTGAGGTATCTGATGGGCCAAAGATGCTGCGAACAGAGTGGCAAAAGATTTTAATAGAACATGGGTACTTTGCTAGAGCGGTACCAAAGGAATATGGAGGTTATGGTGGTGAAGCTGATATGCTGAAAAGCAGAATTATAGCAGCAGAATTCTCAAAATCTAAGACTCCTGCCCCAATGGGAGGCCAAGGAATAGATATGTTGGTTCCCACTCTTCTAGAAATGGGTACTGAGGAGCAAAAACAAGCTTACATAAAACCTACACTGCATGGAGAAATGATTTGGTGTCAGGGTTACTCTGAACCAAATGCAGGTAGTGATCTAGCAAGTTTACAGACTAAAGGAGAATTAGTTGACGATGAATGGGTGATCAATGGCCAAAAAATTTGGACAAGTACTGCTCAATATTCACAAATGTGTTTTTGCCTTGTAAGAACTGAGCCGGATGCTCCAAAGCATGCCGGAATTAGTTATTTGTTAATTCCAATGGATGCTCCTGGAATTGAGATTAGGCCCTTGGTAGATATGACTTTAAAGCCAGGTTTCAACGAAGTATTTTTTACGGATGTCAAGATTCCTGAAGGCAACATTATTGGGAAAAGAGGCGAAGGTTGGGCTGTTGCAAATGCAACCCTGGGTCATGAAAGAGGTTCTCTTGCTCCACCAGATGCAACCATGAATAGGGTAAATATGCTGATACATCTAATGAAAAAAGAAACTCTTGACGGCAAGCCTTTAATTGAACATCCAATATACAGGGATCGTTTAATGCAAATTCAAGGAAAAGTGTTAGCTCAACAATCCCATGGATTGAGGCTTTTATCCGCTAAATTAAATCCTGGTACAGATGTAAAAATTGGAAAAATGATTCAAAAACTGACTGGCACAGAGTTAAGGCATGAGCTTGAAGGTCTAGCCATAGATGTAATGGGCGAAATTGGTACCCTATATGAACAGAGTCCTCACGTAAAAAATGATGGTACATGGCAATTTATCTATATGTACTTTCTGGGGCTAATAATTGGCGGAGGAACCAGTCAAATTCAAAAAAATATCATCGCCGAACGCGGTCTTGGCATGCCAAAAGAACCTAAAATTCAAGGAGCATAAAATGTATTTCGGATTATCAGAAGAACAGTCTTTTTTCAAAGACAACGTAAAAAAATATCTAGAAGATAATGCTTCTCTTGATCAAATCAGGAAGATTGCAAGTGGTGATGAGGCAAATATCAGCAAAGAAATTCATCAGGGCTTTTTGAATCTTGGGGTAAATGGATTACTTGTTCCAGAAGAATTTGGCGGCCTTGGCTTAGATCTATTATTTGCTGCGGTAGTTTCGGAAAGCTTAGGAGCTTGTGTTGGACCAGTGCCATATATAGCCCCTTATGTCATGGCGCCTGCCGCTATTATGGCCGCAGGTAACCAAGCACAAAAAGAAAACTATCTGACAAAGATTGCATCAAATGAGATTCTAGTAGGAGTTGGTTTTTCAGAATTTATTGGCAGTAGAAATGATGCTGGTTTAACTCTTACTGATGGTCTTCTAGAGGGACGTGCAATGTTTGTGATGGATGCTCAGGTTGCGACGCATTTTCTACTTGCGGATAACTTAGGTCAAATGTTTATTGTGGATGCCAAAGATTCTGGCATTAAAATTGTTACTCTGACAACAGTTGATAAAACAAGGCAATATGCTGAGATTATATGCAAGGATGTTCCTGCGGACTTGCTAGAGCTTTCTTGCTTATCTATCGATCCCATATCAAAAAGTATTGATGCCGGAAGAATAATGTTGGCAGCTGATACCTTGGGAGCCTCTCAAGCCATGATCGATCAGGCAGTTGATTATGCGAAGGAAAGAAAGCAGTTTGGAAGAGCCATTGGATCATTTCAAGCAGTTAAGCATATGTGTGCTGAAATGGTTGCTGACCTAGAGCCTTGCTATGCATTGGTATGGCATGCAGCTCATTGTCACGATAGTTCTCCCGATGAATCTAAACTTATGGCTTGCCATGCCAAGGCACATGTTTCAGAAATGGGCAAAGGTATAGCAAAAAAAGCAACCGAAGTTCATGGCGGCATGGGATTCACCGACCTGCTTGGATTACATTACTGGTTCAAGAGAATAGGTGTGAATCGTCAAATACTTGGATCACCTGAGCTGGTGCGAGAAGAAGCCATGCAGTCTCAACTCTAAATTAGCTCTTTGCGAATAACTTCCTCCAAAAGATGCAAGCGATCATTACCAAAGAACATTTGATCCCGATAAAAAAAAGTTGGGGAACCAAATCCTTTTTTTTCTATGAGCTGTGATGAGTTGCTCATAAGCAAATCTTTTGCCTCTTGAGAATAAATGTATTGCTTGAAATCTTGAGGGAGTAACCCCGCCTCTTCTGCAATCTTCGTAATAATAGCTTCGTCGCTTATGTCTAATCCTCTTCCCCAGTAGGCATCAAAAACCTTTTGAGCAAATAATGGTAAACAATTTTTTTGTATGGCAAATAAGCATCCTCGCATTGCCTTAACTGAATTTACGGGAAAAATTTGTGGCTTAGAAATATTAATATTTCTATGTTTTGCCCATAGGTTTAAATCATTGCCAGAATAATCTAACTTTAATGTATTTGGGCTTTCTCTAAATTGATAAACATCTTGATTCACTAAATTAAAAACTCCACCCACAAGGATTGGCTTCCAAATAATTTCTACATTTTGTCTTTGAGATAATGGTAAAATTTCTACGAATGCTAAGTAAGTCCAAGGACTTGAGCAGTCAAAGTAGAATTCTATACAATTAGATTTTTTCATATAATAAATATTTTAAATTAACAATTTTGTCAAAAAACATACAAATCATAGCAATAATCCTGAGTATTTGTATTGGCTGCTCCACTGAGCCTGAAATAAATATCAAGGCTAGTATTGCTAAATATAACTTAGCAAATGAGATTAATAAAAAGATTGGCAAAGAGCACTTTTTTCAAGATCAAGCTTTAAAAAATATCAATTCAAGATTAGGCAAGGCCCTTATCAAGCAATTAGATTCTCAAAAAATTTATTTTACTAAAGATGAGATTTTATATTTTACAAATAAGTTTCAATCTTCGTCTGATGATGTGGAAATTGCTACCAGCTACGAATTAATTAACTTATATTTTAACCGATTGATTGAAGCTACTAGGTATCAAATTAAACTAATTCAAAAAAAAGATTTTGACTTTAATAAGGTTGAAAATATTTTAATTGACAATGATCTTCAGGAATTTCGTGAGACTAACCAAGATCTCAGAGAGATCTGGGTAAAGCTAGCAAAAAATGATGTATTGACATCCATGCTCACTGACAAAAGTGAAGATGAGGCTGTAGAGCTCATCTCTAAGCGCTATAAAAATAGACTGCGCAGAATCTCGCAGAGAAACGAGGAGGATATTTTTTCTATAGTAATGAATAATCTAACTGGATTGTTTGATCCACATTCCTCATATATGTCTCCTAAATCCGCAGAAGATTTTGAAATGACCATGAGCTTGAACTTAGAAGGAATAGGCGCATTGCTTACCACAGAAGATGATTATCCAATTATTGTGAGCGTAGTTCCTGGTGGCCCCGCTGAAAAATCGGGGAAAATCAATCCTGATGATAGAATAGTTAAGGTTAAGCAGATCAAAGAAGTCGAAGTAGACTCTGTTGATGTAGTGGGATGGAGGATTGACGAGGTTGTTCAACTTATTAGAGGTGAGGCCGGTACTCAACTAGAGCTAGAAATTATTCCTGCTAAGACCGAAGACCTGAGTGACAGAAAATGGGTTTTACTAACTCGCGAAGAAGTAAAACTTGAAGAGCAGGCTGCTAAGTTTCTAATCGTTGATGCGCCTCAAGGAGAGGATAATTTCAAAATAGGTATTATTGATTTACCTGCATTTTATATTGACTTCAATGCATGGCGGGACAGAGATCCTGATTTCCGAAGCAGCTCAAAAGATGTAGAAGATATCTTGAAACAATTTAAATTAGAAAACGTTGATGCAGTAATAGTCGACCTAAGAGGTAACTCAGGAGGATCATTGTATGAAGCTAATAAATTAACTAGTTTATTTGTATCTTCAGGGCCAACCCTTCAAGTCAAAGAAAGCAATGGAGATATTAGGCCATGGGGAGATGCTAGCGCAAATCAAGCATGGAAAAAACCAATGGCTGTAATGGTTGATAGATACTCTGCATCTGCATCTGAGATTTTTGCAGGTGCAATTCAAGATTACCAAAGGGGGCTTATTATCGGGCATAAAACATTTGGCAAGGGCACCGTTCAACAATTGGATGATCTAACTAGTGGTCAACTGAAGTTAACAGAATCAAAATTTTATAGAGTGACAGGCTCAGGCATGCAAAATAGAGGGGTAGAACCGGATATAACTCTTCCTTCAACCTGGGATATAGAAGAGAGTGGCGAAAGTTCATTAGACTCTGCCCTGCCCTGGGATCAAATTAGCCCCACTCCATTTAGGAAATTTCAGTTTGATAAAACTATTCTAGATAGATTAAAAATTGCCCATGAGAGCAGAATGCTTGAGAGTCCAGACCTGCAATATATTTTGAATATAAGAAAAAGATATGATGAACAGCAAGAAAAGAAATCTATTTCGATTAATCTTGATACAAGAAGAGCGGAGAAAATAGACAGACAAGTCTGGGCGCTTGCAACTGAAAATCAAAGAAGAGCTGCTCAGAACTTAGAGATATTCAAGACATTCGAAGGTCTTGAAGAATTTAATAAGAATAAAGAAGATACTAATGTTGATATTGATATTGACCTTCAGAATGACTATCTTTTAAATGAAGGTATGCTTATTCTTTCAGATTACCTTTACCTAAATACTAATTTATTATTTTCAGAGGCAGCATAAAATATGAAAATCGTTTCCTTTAATATGAATAGCATCAGGGCTCGACCGCATCAATTAATTCATCTAAGAGATACGCTGGATCCAGATATTATTGGAATTCAGGAAACAAAAGTCAATGATCCAGAATTCCCAATAGATGTGATCAAAGAGATTGGCTATCATCCGGAGTATTGGGGCCAAAAAGGTCATTATGGAGTGGCTATTCTTAGCAAAAAAAAACCTATTGAGGTTCAAAAAGGATTTATAAAGGATACTGCTGACGATCAGAAAAGATTTATTCAGGCAAAGTTTAGGTGGGGCAAAAAAATTATTACGATTATGAATGGGTATTTTCCCCAAGGGGAGAATAGATCACATGAAACGAAGTTCCCAAAAAAAATAAAATATTATGCTGATCTTAAAAAACACATTAAAAAAACGCAAAAAACTGAGGATAATTTAATTGTAATGGGCGATTTCAATGTTGCTCCATCCCCATTAGATATTGGCATTGGCGAAATTAATGCAAAAAGATGGCTAAAAGAAGGGAAAACTGCTTTTTTACCGGAAGAAATTGATATGTGGAATAGCATTAAGGACCTTGGATTTATTGACTCCTGGAGAGTGCAAAATCCAGATGAAGATTCAATTTATTCTTGGTTTGATTATCGCTCAAGGATGTTTGATGATACTCCCAAAAGGGGCTTGAGAATTGACCATATTTTACTATCAGATAACTTATACAAATCTATGAAAGCGACTGGAATTGACTATGCAGCTAGAGGGATGGAGAAACCGTCAGATCATTGTCCTGTTTGGGTTGAATTAGCGTGATTATTTTTAAAGATTTTATATTTGAAGCTGCTCACAAATTACCTCTGGTGCCCAAAAATCATCAATGCTTTCAGCTTCATGGTCATAGTTTCCATGTGAGAATTAGTATCGAAGGAGCTCTTAACAATATGGGGTGGGTGATGGATTTTGGGGATATTAAGTTAATTTGTCATCCAGTGATAAATCAATTAGATCATAGCTACCTAAATGAGATTGAAGGGCTCTCAAATCCTACTAGCGAGAACATAGCAATATGGATTTGGGATGCAGTTCAACCCAAGTTACCTAATATAGCTTCTGTTGAAGTCCGTGAAACCTGCAATTCTGGATGCATTTATTCAGGCTAATCCCTTAGTGTTTGAAAAAAAGATTTTAATAGCTCAGATGCTTCTTCCTGCATGAGACCAGAAAAATAACTGACGCGATGATTTAAATGCTCTTTTTCAAAGAAATGATCTCTTGAGACTATAGATCCATTTTTTGGCTCTTTAGTAGCGAAATATACATTATTAATTCGCGCATCAACAATAGCCTTTGCACACATATGACATGGCTCCAATGTTACATATAAATCACAGTCTGGCAGCCTATGATTATTTAGTTTTTTGCTTGCCGCATTAATAGCAATAATCTCGGCATGAGAAGAAACTGAATGATCTTTAATGACGCTGTTAAAGCCTGATCCTATAATAATATTATTACTCACCACCACAGCTCCGACCGGGACTTCATTGAAGCCTCTTGCTAGCTTTGCTTGCTCAATTGCAAGAGACATATACCCAGAGCTTTGTTCAGTGATCATTGCTATAAAAACACTGACCATTCTTCAAGAGGTCTTCTTTCTGAGTTAAGTTCATTGACTATGGCAGTATTATCTTTATAGCCAATAGACATTCCGCAAAAGAGCATTTCGTCCTCACCAGCACCAACAAACTCACTCACACTCTCGCACTTCATAGCCCACGCTTCCTGCGCACAAGTTCCAACTCCTTGCTCTTGAGCCAATAACATAAATGTCTGCAGAAACATGCCTAAATCAGACCACTGCGGTGGTCCCATCTGCCTATCAACAAAACAAAATAATGCTGCAGGAGCTTGAAAAAAATTAAAGTTTTTTAAAACCTGTTGAATTCTTGAGTCCTTGTCCTCCCTAGAAATACCTAGCAAGTCATACATTTGCTCGCCTAATTGATATCTTGATGATCGATATGGCTCTTTTAAATTCTTGGGATAAATATTATATTGGGGGGTTTCTGGTGCAGACCAATTTTTTTGAAAAGTTAAAAATTTTTTCATGCTCTCATCATTGATAATATAAATTTTCCAGGGCTGTAGATTGCCACCACTTGGGGCTCTGGATGCTTTTTTCAATAACTCGGCAATGAGAGAATTAGGTATTAATTTACTGCTGAAAGCGCGTATAGACTTTCTCTCTTGAACTGCATCTGTGATATTCATTTTTTAATTACTCCATAAAGCTTTATTAGGATATTTAAAGTTGGAATTTTTGCAATAAAGCTGCAAAAACCAATCTTATATTACCTTCAAAGCCATGAGAATGTCATTGTTGACTGCATGGACGTCATATTTTTGTTCGCAGATATCTCTAGATTGTTTACCCATTTGCTCTCTTACATCTTTATCCAGCAAGTTCATCATTGCATTAGCTGAGCTTTCTGCGTTTTTGTGAATAGAAAGAAAGCCATTGACCCCCTCTAATACGGTTTCCCTGCATCCAGGAACATCAGTAGTCACTATGGGGCGACCCATGGACATTGCTTCTAAGACACTTCTAGGTGTTCCTTCATTATAAGAAAGTAGAACATATACGCTGCTTTCAGAAATAGTTGCAACAGGATCATTGGTAAATCCAAGGTACTCAATTCCATATTTTTCATACCAATTATTGATTATCTCGTTCTCATCAATCGAATCGCCGTGGTCATCTGGAAAGCCATACAAGAGAAATCTGGCTTCTTTATGTTTAGATTTTACAATTTTTGATGCATTGGCATATTCAATCAACCCCTTAGATTTGATTAATCTAGACATGCACAGGAAGACAGGTGAGTCTGGCATAGGTTGAACAGAGAATTTCTGAAGATCCACTCCTGATCCATTCAGCAGTATTGTGCTAGACCTTCTTGCTAAGCCTAGAGAGCAAAATAATTCCAAATCATCTGGGTTTTGAAAAAAAACTATCTCGCTTAAAGATAAAGATATTTTGAATCCTACAATACCTATAAATCTTTTAATTTTTTCAATTAAGTTGTTGTTATCAAATATATGGCCTGTGCCAGTGATGAGGGAGATCGTTCTTAACCTACCAGCTAAAAATGCACAGATAGAACCCACTACAACTGCCTTATGGGTATAGGAGAAAACCATAGTAGGGGTAATTTTTCTTAATTTTATTGTGATATCAATAATGCTTCTAAATGCATCAAAAATATTTACAGTTTTTCTCTTAAAAGAAATGCTGTGATACACAACACCTAACTGAATTAACTCTTCAAGAAAGTCCTCAGGGATCTCCGGGGCAAATGCATGAACTGTATAGCCTTGATTGATAAAAGATTTGATGAGCTCAAGACGGAAGCGATAGAGTGTATCGCCATTTCCGCAAATGAAAACAATTGAGGGAGGGCTCACCTTAAAAGCTCTGACATAGGACCTTGGTGCTCAAAAGATTCTAAAAGATATTCAATCTTAGGAAATACTGTCTTATTTCTTAAACCAGTCCACTGCAGCTGTCTTGGATATTTTATTAGATTTGAAATTTTTTTTGACTTTAAAAAGTCGACCAAGGGAACCCAAAATTCTTTATTTACTAGATAATCATAGGGATGCATATAAACCATGGGAATAAAACCTTGCTCATGATTAAACATCATCGCCTGCCTCATCATCTCTTTTGTATATAATCGCAAAAAAGTGCCTCCTGACTTTATGCTAACTCTTTGATTGAAGAATGGTTTAGGTACAATTGGAAATTCTTGCAAGTTATCTAAGGTAAATGGAGGATCTTGAAAATACTCTTCCTTGCTATATTTATTTAAATAAAGCACATAACTTGAATCATAATCAAAATGTTTTTCTATAACTTTGAAAATATCAATTCTTTCTTTTGGAATTGAAAAAACAGGTGCTCTAAAGCCCATTGGCTCATACCCACATGCCTTGAACAGAGCATTTTTAGCTAAACCTAAATTTTTATCAATCTCATCATTGGATTGCTTGAACATTAAATCGTGATAATGATAGTGGCATGCTATTTCGTGACCATCATTTGCAATTTCTTGTAATAACTCAGGATAGGTTTGAGCCACCGTGCCGGTAGTGAAAAAAGTAATTTTTTTTGACGCTAGTTTATTAATGCTAAAGTTATTAATGAGCTCATATCCAAGCTTAAGAGCATCAAAATTTACGCGAGGCTCTATGCCTAGCGACCTCATAAGATCAAAGGTAAAGTCTTCTAAGTCGATCGAAAGATAAAAAGGTATCTTTTTCAGAATTACTTCCTAATTATGACGTAGAAACCTCTCTCAGTATCAACAATCTCCGTCATTTCAAAGCATCCTGCATCTTTCAAGTGCTGAACCAAAGACTCTCTTGAATACAAATAAAGAGGACAATTTCTTTGCTTGTACCTTATTCGACGCTGCCATGCTAGAAATCCTTTATCTCCAGGTATAGAAATATATATTTCTTTATTTACATCGCTGACAAGCTTTTTTAGAACTAAAACTGGATCTTCAACATAGTCAAAAAATCCCATTACAGAAATAGCATCAAACTTCTCATCAAATTGATGCACAGAATAGTCTGCAAGTATTGTTTTAAAATTTGACTTTAGATTCATGGAATCAACTCGCATTTGAGTAATTTCAAGCATATTCGGAGCAATGTCTAGAGCTGTAACATCTTTTTGATGTTCAAGGAGTTTAACCACCAGATGGCCTGGACCACACCCTATATCTAGAATAGTTTTTATAGAATCTTTTTTCATATGGTTGAGGCTATCTACAAGGCGAGTCTCAATATCTTTTCTAAACAATCTATCCATGACCTTATTAAAAAGACTTCTAGGTCTCTCATCTTCTAAATATATGCTGGAGAATTCTGCCGCGTAGCCGTTAAAAAATGTTCCGATATTAGCGATATCTTTATTATCAGTCATAGGTGGACTCTTAGTAAATTTAAAAAAAAGTATTATAAATAATATTAGATCAATTTGATAGATTTTTGAGCATGAAACTCTACTAAGAAAAGATATAGAAAGCTTGCAAATAAAAATTTTAGGCATAGAAAGTAAGCCTATTGAGGCTTGATAGCATTATTAATGTCTAATTAATTTACTTGGCTCTTCTGGAGCATGTCCTAAAAATAGGCCGGCTGACAGCAAAATAAGATAAAATGCTTAAATGTTACCAAGGCGATCATGAGCGAGAATATTTCAAAAATTTTTAGCAAGTACATGATAGTTGGGGTTGCAAATACCCTAACCTCAATAGCGATTATAGTAGTTATGTACCATTTCGGGTTTGGGGATGAATTATCAAATTTTTGCGGAATATTTGGTGGCATTATTCAATCCATTTTGATAAACACTAGATTTACATTTAGGCAAAAATACGTCGAGCTATATAAAAGCTTTTATTTTTTTCTAATTTTACTCCTAGCATATTTATGCAATTTGACTGTGCTGTTTGTCGCTACAAACTATATAGGCCTCTCAAGTCTCTTCTCTCAAATTGCTGGTATTTCATTTTATATAGTAATTAGTTTTGCTTGCGTTAAAAGATTTTTATTCACTAAAGCAAATCACAAGTTAAAATAATATTATGTTAGAAAATGTAAAACCGTCTTTATGCATTATTGCCCCTTGTTTCAATGAAATGGAAACCCTTGGGTCTAGCCTTCAGCAACTATTATTACTTCTTGAAGATCTCGGAAACAAGGATCTTATTAATCTCAACTCATCAAAGGTAATGGTTGTAGATGATGGCAGTTCAGACAAGAGCTGGGCAATTCTTAAAGAGCATAAAGAACTCTATCCAAAGATTAGTTGCTTAAAGCTATCAAGAAATTTTGGTCATCAAAATGCACTTTTGGCTGGAATGTTTAACTCTTCAGAGGATATTGTTATCACAATTGATATTGATCTTCAGGATGATCTTGGAGCTATAGAAAAAATGATCAATCACTACTTATTGGGTTTTGAAATAGTCTATGGTGTAAAAAAAGATAGGACGGTTGATGGGATTTTTAAAAAATTCTTTGCTAATTGTTTTTATAGCATTCTTTCAGTCATAGGTGCCCAAGTTATCAAAAATCATGCTGATTTTAGGCTTATTTCTCAGAAAGTGATTTCAGCTCTTCGAGAACATAAAGAGCATAACCTTTATCTGCGAGGCATTATTCCTATGCTTGGCTTTCAGTCCACTGCAGTTGAGTATAGTTTAGAGAAACGGATGCATGGAACTCCAAAATACAGCTATAAAAAAAGTATCGCCCTAGCAATTAATGGAATTACATCATTCTCATTGACGCCACTTAGATTTATTTTAGTATTAGGTTTTGTGGTTGCCTTTTTCTCAATCCTGCTCACTATTTACTATCTGTATCAATCTATTTTTAATCTTAATGTTATGCCAGGCTGGGCCTCTACAGTGCTACCAATATATTTTTTAGGATCAATCCAACTGATATCTTTAGGGGTAATTAGCGAATATATAGGCAAGCTATTTCTGGAATCTAAGAAAAGGCCTAATTACATAATTGAAGAGTTTCTTGACTAAGAAATAAACCTCACTAATGCCAGGCATCTTTCCAAAACACTTAGTAACAGGGCTCTGTTATCTTGTACTAGGCGGCTTACCCTTTTATTACTTTTTACGGAATTATTCTGAGGTAAGTGTATATCTCTACTCTGCATTTCTTCTAGCCCTGATGATTGAAATGTTTATTGTGGATCTCAAAAATAAAATTAATAATCATTTTCAATTTGATCGATTTGCAATCTTGGAATTGCTTATTGCAATCAATGCTTTGATCCTTTTTTTGGCTTTTAACTTCATAGACAGGGCTTTGGTTTTACTGTTTGTTGCTTTATATATTTCTAAAAATATATTTTTCTTTTCTTCTGTAAAAGATTTTTCGAATGGAGCAAACATGATTGTTCTTTCGGGGGTGTTTGGGTGCGTTGGAATCATACTTGGTTTTATTGAGGTGCTGGTAGGCGATACTCACTTTCTTTCTGAGGTGATGACGTTTGATTATCCTTACTCGAATGGGATAGGCAATACCACTCTCATAAATGGTTTTTTTGCATCTGCAAATGGTTCTGCTTATTGCATTGGAGCAGGCATAGCATTTCTAAAATATCAAAATTTGTTCAATTTAAAGCTAAAGCGGTTTTTATATATTATTTTTATGGCTGCTCTTGCTGTCACAAAAACAAAATTTGCTGTCTTGCTATTAGCAAGCTTTATTGTATTGACTGTCCTTAAATCAAGACCTGCTCGCAATTCCATTGCTGCACTGCTTGCATTAGCATTTTCTTATATTTTCTTATCTCACTTCATCATTGCACCATCCGGGTCATACGACTATCCCTCTATACATTTTAGAAAAATTATTTTTTCTATTCAGAATATTGATCTTGTTTTAGGGAATTACGGAATGTATAAGCTATATGTTCTTGATGCTATTGAGTCCCATCTTTTGCACCCATTCGGACAAAGCTACTTTCAAGAAGTGTATGGAGGGCGCCCACATTTTATGCTTGGAGGGCTGATCGTGTCTGGTGGATTAGGTATTGCATCCTTTGTATCTCTTTATGTATTTTTTATATTTCAGGCAAATGGGAGGCAATTTCTAGATGGGATTAAAAATAATAAAATCTATTTAATTGTATTATTTGCATTCATGGTTGAGACGGTGAACTGGAATTTTTCTAATAGCTTTTATTTTTGGTCGCTCATCTTCGGAGTAACTGCCGTTAATAAGATATCAGAGATTACTTGATGGTTGAGAATTTAACTAACCAGGAAATTTTTGCACTGATTAAGTTTGGGTTGAGAGCACTCAAAAAATTGATATAAAGATAGGTGGCCACCAATGCCAAGATATTTTTTATCTACCTTTTTAAAAATTAGCCTTAAGAAGGACTCGATTTCACTATAGTTATTTAGGTGCTCATATCTCATTAAATTTCCATAATTTAAACGATGCTTAATATAGAATTCAATGCCTGTGGATACCCTCCATGAAGTCCCCCACAAAAAGCCGCCCTCTGATGGTATGGCAGCTAAGAATGTTCCATCTTTAGAAAGCAATGTGGCTGCCTTGGAAACGACCTTGGGTAGGTCAGTAAGATGTTCAAGGGTAGCAATTGAGAAAATGCAATCGTACTCATTGGTCACTTCAAAAATATCTTCATAAATCTTATTGATCATCTCTTTTTTACCTGAGCTTTCAATTAACTGCTTGTATGGCTCCACTACATCATACAAAGCATAATTCTGCTGATAATCTAGATGGTTAAGTGTTCCGGCCCCTATTTCAAGTAATCTAGATTGGTTAACAATTGCCTTAGAAGTTTGCATATGCATCCAGGATTCTAATTTTTGAGCAATATTAGACATGGGGCTTTTGCCTTCACGGTTTTCTAAATATTGACTGTCATAGATCTGCTTAATCTTAGGATCAAGAAATGGCCTAGATTTAGGAAAGCTAGTTTCAAAGTAGAGAGCAGGATATTTCATTTTATTATTTTTTAATAAGTTCCTCAGGGCTTAGTTTCAAATCTTTTTACAAGGTCATGAATCTCGCTTCATTAAAACAAAGAGTATTTTATTACCTATTATTATAATGATTTTCATACATCAAATGTAACAAAAAATGTTAAAGAGTATTTGGGTCTTGGTTGCTGGGAATAATTAAATGAAAAGTATCTAGTGGAAGTGTGGAGGCGGTATTTATATCAATGCCCCATATATTCCACCTTAAATCTTTAGATTGTTTGATAGCTCTTACTGCCTCATATGCAGAATAGTCAAAAGAGATATCTGTAAAATAACCGCTTTCTGCTACCCAAAGAATCCTATTCTGAAGTTCTTCACAGCTATTTGAGCTGTTGAAATCTATGCCTTGTTTGATATCCAAGGCGCACTCGGTAGCAGCTTGGGGCACATAGTAAGAAGTTGAAAAGCCGAGCATCTTTATCTCATTGATGCATATTTCAGGCTTGTCCTCAATATCAAAAACCGAGGAAGGGAACTCAATAAAAAAGTTTGTAGAGGCTGCCTTGTATAAAATTAATTTATTTTTTAGTGCTTGGCATTCCATCGAAGCCTGTATATTTTTTCCGTCAATCCAAAGTGTTGCGTTTCTGTTTTGAGCTATAGCCATCATTGTCTCAAAAGTGAACCCAGTTTTTTTAGCAGGTGGATGATAGATATCGACATCTTGATTATTGACCATGACATCAAATTCTAAGCAATTTGTCACAGATAATCCCCTGATTGCTTTAGCAGCAGTATTGGATCGATGATAGCAAACTCCAACATCTGAGAGTCCATCAATTTCCCGAATCAGATTATAGTGATCTGTTGCACTATCAGTCTTATCAATCATATCAGAGCGAAGTTGCTGAGATGTCTGTGTTCTCACTATAGACTTGTTATCTGTCACCTCTCTTACAAGCAAGAATTCATCTTGACAATTGATTAAACCAATCTTGCATTTAATTAAGCTTTCTGCAGTCAGTTGATTGACTATTTCGACACCAAGAACCTCTGAAAGCAAGGATGGAATTTGAGATAGAGTGGCAAACTTATTATTTCTTAATCTATCCTGTATGAGGTGAAATAGATCTGGATTATTTTTTATAGCTAGATCATTGAAATATACAAACAATGGAATCTGCGCCATTTCAGAGATAAATTTCGATGAATCATGTCCTCTCCGAGAGTAAACAGACTCTCCATGATCTGGGAAATATATAAACACCATAGGACTATCAAGTTCTTTGATGTAATTTAGGGATGTCACTAGATTGTCATCGACATAGCTGACTGCACTATCGTAAGACTCAATATGATCTACATCTTTAAATGAGATATTGCCCATCACCGCAGATGCTGGAATATCTAAAAACAAGTCATCGACGTTATTATGGAATGCTGGAGGGATAAAGCTTTCGTAATCTCCATGACCGGCATAGGAATGAAAAATATATAATGCTCTTGGGATTTCCTTTTCTGATGGCAGCATCGCGAGCGCTTGCTGCAAAACTTCATGATCAAAAGTATTGAGTTCCTTGAATGGATCGAGGCTTCCATGATCTATCTTCGGCACAACAAGGGTTTTAGCCTGATCGAACACTATTGATAAGAAATCATCATGAACATGATTTGCAATAATATGAGTATCGATGTTTGCCTTAGCAAGCAAGGGGATGAGCGGATGAGCTGTACGTTGAAAAATAGAAGCAATATCCGATGATTTAGATTGCTTCTCCTTGACGCTGAATGCGTCAAGCAATGAGGGTATGGTATGAGTATGAGTAGACCATGCATTAGGAACTTTAATGAAATTATCTTGGTTCTGATCAAGGAATAAATTAAGTTTTGGAGTGGTCATTCTCGGATATCCATAAATCTGCATATGCATTGACCCTGTGCTCTCACCTATGTATAGAAAGACAGGAAGACCTTTGCTAAAGCTAGAAATCTTTATTTCACTATCATCAGAGTTAAAGGCTGCATAGGTGAGGTTAAATTGATTTGAGGCAAGCTCAAAAGCGCTCTTTTTTTCTGCAATAGAAATAAATGGCATCCAAAGTATTAAAAAAATTATGCATAAGCTCTGACAGAGCTTATTAAATAAAAACAATTCCTTGGACCGAAGAAGAATTGAAAGCGTTGTCCAAAATAATGTGTATATAAAAGCTATAGCTGCCCACAACATTACATAATCTAGTGATGGTAAAGTTGAGCCAAGATTAGAATACAGCCAAAATATAACCTCTCTTACATCTGGAGCTCTTAACTCCAAGAATGAATCCACTCCAGCATTTTGAATGCTTTCTATAAGAGGGTGTCCGATGGCTATCCATGCAAGTAAACTCAGCAATACACCCAGCATACTAATTTTTTTATTATGCAAGATAAGGAAGATTGATAAATGCAATAATCCAATGACTGGTAACCAAAAATACTGCGAAAGAATTGCTTTATTAAGTAAAAATGTAAGAAAATCTATTGATAGACTCATGGCAATATTTTAACTAAGAATTATCATGATTCATATTAAATATTACCTTAGGCTAATGTCAGATATGCAATCCAGGTAAGTAAATAGTAATAGTCTTAGTTTACAAGTTTGTTTACAAAACTAACGAAGGAATGCGTGTTTCAGAAGAGTTTACAAGTAGTTTACAAGTAGTTTACAAGTAGTTTACAAGTAGTTTACAAGTAGCAAAAGCCAGTAAACATAGGGGTTTTAGTGCTGACTACTACTCCCACTCAATAGTCGCAGTTTTATAAGCCCTTATGTAGCAATGGTTTGCGAGGGGCAAATCTGTCTTTACAACATTTTTACAACATTTGTGGTTTATTTCTGTGTGTCTCACTATCTTAAAATCCTTGTTATATCAGCAGTTTAGAACTTCTGCTGTTGTAAAGTTTACAACTGAAGCTACCTTGCCCAAAATCCTTACACAAGCCAATTAGCTATATCAATCATTGAGATTCAAACAAGAAATGAACGTTGAATTTCATACTTATCTAAATTTTTAAGAATTTTAATAAGATTCGTATTTTCAGATGAGACGTTCATAAAAAATTCATCCCCTCTTACCGATTTTATTGATGGTAGAGGCTTATGATTATTTTTTATGTATTTAAATACTAATAATATCTCATTTTCATAGTATTCAATAAGATCGATGCCTATTGAATTATCAGTTTGAAGATAAACAGAGCCAATTAAATTTTTATTTTTATAGATAAGATACCAAACAAGGTATGGATGCTCAGAAACAAAATCAGAGTGCTCTTTTTTTGAAGGCGTGCTTGTATGGCTAATGGAGTATTTTCTATTATTTAATAAAAAGAATAGTTCATCATTTTGATTCTGAGTTGGAATGATTTTTTCAAATTTTAGTGACATTATATTCTTATATCAGTCTAATATTTTTTCGTAGAAACCGACGCTATCTTTCAAATTATATTTTATAAACCCGATACTCAAAAACGTTTTTTGACTGGCAATATTGTCTTCCTTAATCTCAGCAATTAAATTTTTAATTTCAATATATTCTTTAGAAAAAAACTCCATTGATCTAATCAAACAAGATTTTGCTAAACCTTTACCTCGTTGAGTTGGATTTAAGTTAATAGAAATAACCGAATTTGATTCAGAAATATCGAAGCGGATTATGGCAATTTTTTCACTACAATCATCTTCGCAAATAAGTAAAATTCGACTTTTCGAATCTAATGAGCTTGAAAACCATCTGCTATGATTTTCCCACTCAATAATTTCAGATGAGTGTGACATTTCGCGTGTGATTTCATCATTCCTCCATTCAAAAATGTCTTTGCTGTCATTTTCTTTGGCACTTCTTATGTTTATATCTACCATAATTACTCCAATTAAAGATTTTAACCTTAAATTAAATGTTTTGTTACTTATGAAGTGCAGTAGTAACAGAACTTTACAACAATGTTTACAACAAAGACGAAGGAATGCGTCTTTGCAACATCTTTACAACAAGGGAAACAGCGTAGGAATGGGGGTTGTAGGGCTTGTTATTACTCCCACTCAATAAGTAATACCCTCTGAAACCCCTTATTTAAGGGGGTTTCAAAAAAGTTTGTATCAACTTTGTATAAGAGATTTCTCATTTTGCACTCATTGTTGTATGAATTTACCTATAAACTAGGTGTTTCATACAAAGCGTTATAGATATCATTTGCTATATGCCATGGAGAGACGTTTCTTTTATGTGATGCTACAAATATCATCATCCCTGACTCGGGAAGGCGCCAGTATTCCGCTTTACCAAAGAAGCTAAATCCATTGTGCCACACTAAATTTTCTTTACCTTCTTTTGGGAGAATCGACCAGCCATAACCATAATAGTAACCATCCTCTTCTGGCACATGAGGCTTGTACATTTGAGCCTGTGATGCCGGAGAAAGTACGTTCCCTGCCATTAAAGCAGTATGCCAGCGTTGCATGTCTTCTGCGGTACTGTAAATACCACCACCGCCTAATATGTTCCAATGATTACCATCCAAGCCTGAAAACATTTCTATCCCATTACTAAAACCGGCGTACTTATCTTTAATTTCTGGAATTGTTTTCTTAGAACGAGTAGGCCTTAAATATCCTGTAGAATGCATCCCTGATGGTTTTAGTAAGTTTTCATAAAGGTATGTCTCGAAGTCTACTCCTGACGTTTCTTCGACAATGTAAGCTAACAGCCCATAACCAATATTTGAATAATGATATTTTTCATCCACTTGAAACGCTAAAGGCAGCTTCATAACTTTTCGAATAAATTCATCTTTACTTAATTTATTTTCATCTCTTCCTGAATGCCTTTTAAATCCAGCTGTATTTGTTAATAGGTTGTGAATGGTGATGCTGCTTTTGTCTTTTGGTATGCCTTTAATATATTTTGAAATAGGATCTTGTATGTTTAATTTTCCTTGTTCAACTAATTTCATGATTGAAGCTGCTGTAAACTGCTTAGAAACAGAAGCAATATCAACTGGTGTAGAAGAGTCGTATTTTTCGATACCTTCAATGGCTTCACCGTGTGACTTCTGATAAATAGCGCCACTTTCATTTGAAACAATTATTGTACCTTCAAAACCTTTTTTGTTGACGTGCTCAGCTACTATCTCGTTTAGGTTGTCCTTAACATTGTTAAACATTACTTTGGCAGTTAGTTTATTTGTAACTTCTACATTAGCAAACAAGGTTATAGGGGATAAAATTAGCGAAAGAATAAGGTATACTTTTGATGTTGTTTTCATTTTATTCCCACTCAGTAGTAGCCTAATTTAAAACCCTTATAGATAGTGAGTTTCAGAGGCATTTTTTTAACTTTGTAACTTCTTTGCAACTCTGATTCCAAATGACTTTTACAAAACTAAGAAAGTTTTTTATATTTTTCCAACAGTTCTTTTCACAGAAACAACATAGGTAGCTAGAGTTAAGACAACAATTGAGTCAAACACAACGGTTACCCATAACTTATCAATATAGTCAGTTCCAAATATTAAGATAAGAAACAAAAATCCTATCTTACTTATACCAGTCGTAATTACACACAACATTCGAGAGTCTTCATTAAAAGCACCGTAAATAAGTAAAATGCCCATAATTGATATAAGAAAACCCCAACTGCGGACTACTAAATTAGCGAGAGGTTCAGTTAAGCCAGAACCAAACATATTTAAAAGTGCATCTTGAGGAGCAATAACAGCGAAAAACGTTGTACAAGTAATTACACCAGCAAAAAGCATAATCCATTTAATATTTCTTACTATTATACTCATTTTATTCCCACTCAATAGTAGAAACTTCTGAAACCCTTATAAACAAAAGGATATAGAGATGCAAAAAAGAGGTTGTCATAAGTTTGTCACGACTGTTTTTTTATTTTTTCTACCATAACCCTAATTGCTCCAGTTTCACTGGTTTTAGTTGCTTGATTCAATAGATATTATAGAGGAAAGAGATGCATCAATTCCTGCCTTATAATCAGCAAAGGTAAAAGGCACCGGTATG
>Ga0209632_10001572_pt1 | contig 22836 bp, 19 predicted proteins | sample COG_10_FD_184754 | JGI IMG/M metagenome (GOLD analysis project Ga0209632, IMG submission 184754) | Pelagic Microbial community sample from North Sea - COGITO 998_met_10 (SPAdes) (version 2) | ecosystem: Environmental > Aquatic > Marine > Neritic zone/Coastal water | place: Helgoland, sampling... | reverse complement strand
AAGCTTAAGAAAAAAATAAAAAATAAAAATTTTAATTTAATTCACGCACATTATGGCTTGTCAGGATTATTAGCAACACTTCAACGAAGAATACCCGTAATAATTACTTTCCATGGAAGTGATATAAATATTAATAAAAACTATAAATGGTCATTTATTGCATCTCGATTATCCTCAAAAAATATTTTTGTACACAAAGATCAACCAAAAAAATTAAAAGTTATATTAAATGAAAAAGACATTATACCTTGTGGTATAAATTTAAAAATTTTTCAGCCAAAAGATAAAGTTGCTTTAAGAAAAAAACTCGATTGGGATCAAAAGAAAGTTTATATCTTATTCTCATCTTCATTTGATAAACCGGTTAAAAATGTAAACTTAGCTTACAAAAGTACACAAAATATAAAAAATTCTGAACTGATTGAACTTAAAAATTATACTAAGATAGAACTCTCTAATTTAATGAATGCAGCTGACCTATTACTTGTTACATCATTCTCGGAGACAGGTCCATTGATAGTCAAAGAAGCAATTGCATGTAATTGCCCTGTTGTTTCTACAGATGTTGGAGATGTTAAAGAGATTATTGTCAAAAGAAAAAATAGTTTTGTTACTAGCTACAACCCAAAAGAAATCGAAGCCGTAATTAAAAAAGTCATAAAATTAAAAAAGCCTGTGCCCAAGAATGAGTTAACCTTACAAGAATATGACCTTAATTATGCAGCCCAAAGAATTAAAGTTGTATATCAAGAATGCCTCAAAAATAATGGTTAGAATTAGAATACATTTATGAAAATATTTTTAGATATAGGGCACCCTGCACACGTACATTATTTTCGAAATTTTATAAAAAGTTTTCAAGAAAAAGGACATGAATTTCTTGTTACTGCTAGGGATAAAGATGTGTCTATAGAATTGTTAAATTATTATAATATTGACTTTATAAATAGAGGGAAAGGTGAGAACAACCTAATTGGAAAAATATTTTATTTGATAAAAACTAATTATAAGTTGTATAAGTTAGCTAAAATATTTAATCCCAGCTTATTTATAAGTTTTGCATCCCCTTATGCTGCACAGGTATCCTATGCTATGAAGATCCCCCATATCGCATTTACAGATACTGAACATGCAAAATTAGGAATTATATCTTTTTTACCATTTTCTAAAGTCGTTATTACTCCGAAAGTTTACAATAGAACTTTAGGTGAAAAGCATATTCGTTTTAACGGTTTTATGGAACAATGTTATTTACCGAATGATGATTTAACTACTGATATCTTTAACTTTAATTACTCTTTGAGTAAAAAAATAGTTTTAATCCGTTTAGTCTCTTGGAATGCGAGTCATGATATTGGACAAAGTGGAATATCTATTCAAAATTTAACAGGTTTAGTTAACTCTTTTAAAAAAGATGCTCATATTTTAATTTCATGCGAAGGAGACTTCCCAAAAGATTTTAAAAAGTACCAACTTAATATAAACCCTGAAGAAATCCATAAATTACTGAAAATCACTGATTTATTTATTGGTGAGGGTGCAACAATGGCTTCAGAATGTGCAATACTAGGAACACCAGCAATTTATGTAAATACATTAACTGCTGGAACAATTATTGAACAAGAGAAATATGGTTTATTACATCATTTTAAATCTTCAGAAGGAGTTCTTGATAAAGCAAAAGAGATTTTCTATAATGATCAGATCAAAGAAGAATACCTGAGAAAAAACAAAGCATTTTTAAAAAATCTAACTAATGTAAATAAATTCATCGAATGGTTTATCGTTAATTACCCTCAAAGTTTTCACATAATTAAAGATAATCCAGATAATCAATATCCAATTAAATAATTATTTTAAAAAAATAATTTAAAAAAAAATGCTAAATTATAATAATAACAGGAGTAAATATATAGTTATAGAACGTTAACATTTTTTTAATAAAATAATGTAAAAGTACTTCTATGATAATAATTCCTGACTTTAGTGATGCTGCACACAACATCACTTCTTATTTGAAAATAAATTCTCTATACCTTATTTGTCTAATGATTTGAAATTATTCTGCTGGTATTATGATTAATCAAAATAACTTAAAAAATATATTATGGCTTATAGATATGATGCTTTTAAGCATTATATATACCTTATTACATTATAATAAGTTCAATATATATATACCTGAAGGCATTTACCTTAACCTCTATATTGTATCTATATTTTTTTGGTCCATGTTTTCTTTTTACTATAAAAAATATAATTCAGCAATTGATCAACCAATTCTATTAACTATTCGTTTAGTATTTTGGTCTTCACTTGTTTCATTGCTATTTATCGTAATATCTATCTCATTCTCTGATATGTGGAGTATCTCTAGGTTATTCGTACTTTCCTTAACGTTCATTACTATATTACTTGAGATTGTCTCAATCTTTATTTTAAAAATATATTTAAGTAAAACTAGTCTTAAGATAATTAATATAAACTACAGAGATCACCATTTTAGAACAAAAGGATTTTACATTAAATGGTTAATTCCGGGTGCTATATCTTTAATCTTGATCTATATTTTTACAGCATCAAATAATAGTGGCTCTTTTGAATATGATAGATTCCATGAACATAATATTTTATTACTTCTTTCGGCATGGGGCTTATCTACAATTTTAACGAATAGGTATCAATCACCAGATAGTACAAATCATTTTTATGAAATTTCACCATACTTTAAAGCATCAATTTTAACTTTCTTGTTTCTGAACCTTTTCTATTTCACCTTTAGAATAAATCAATCTTCCATTAACCTCTTATTACAAGTAGGTATCATTCAATCTTTTTTAGAAAATTCAGCGTTCTTTTTATATTTTTTTGGTAAATCAATAAAAAAAGATGATAATGACAAAACACTGATATTAAACAATACCAATAATAATCAAGAAAAATTACTTATAATAAAAGATAGTAAAAAGGACACTGATAAGGATACAAAAAGAGAGATCCACGAAATATTAAAAGACATTGAGCTTAAAAATAAAAATATTATAATTGATTATATATATAATTCAATTAAAACTGAAAATATTAAAAAAAGAAAATTTACAATTTTCAATACAAAATCATCAGACAACATAAAGTTTTTGAGAAATAATTCAAAAGAACTAATCATTAATTTTCATAAAATTAATGATATTCGAAGGATCAATGCTTATTTATTAGATGTATACTCAAAACTAGAAAATAATGGAATCATAGTTGGAAATTATATTCCTCTGGATAATATGAATAATCATTTAAGATCTCAGATGCCACATTTTTTATATTCTATATTAATCCCTTTTTATTTTACATTCTTCAGAGTATTTCCAAAACTCACAATTACAAAACAGATTTATTTTATATTAACTCAAGGTAAAAATCGAGTCTTGTCAAAGTCCGAAGTTTTAGGTCGATTATCTTTTTGCGGTTATGAAACTATTAGTGAAAAAGTTATAAATGATACTTGCTATTTTATCGCGAAAAAAAAGAGAACAGTTTCTCAGGAGAGATATCCATCTTACGGCCCAATTGTAAAATTAAAAAGAATTGGCTATAATGGCGAAAGGATATATATCTATAAAGTTAGAACAATGTATCCATATAGTGAGTTTATTCAGGGTGATATATATGAAAAACATCATATCAATAAATCTGGAAAGTTTCAAAATGATTTTCGAATAACTACTTGGGGAAAATTCTTCAGAGCTTATTTTATTGACGAAATCCCACAATTATATAATTGGCTCATTGGTGATATTAAGCTAGTTGGTGTACGTGCTCTAAGTGAACAATATTTCAACCTATACCCAAAAGATATTCAAGAATTAAGGGTGAAGTCTAAGCCTGGTTTAATTCCACCTTATTACGCTGATATGCCAAATTCATTCGAAGAAATAGTAAACAGTGAAAAAAAATATTTATTAGAAAAAGAAAAAAAACCAATTAAAACTGATTTGAAATATTTAATAAAGGCTTTTTATAATATAATTTTCCAAGGTGCTCGAAGTAAATAATTATGACTAAAATTCACTTAACCTTGATTCTCTTTATTTCATTCGGCTTTACCAATCAATTGCTCATTAATCCTATTTTTTTTAATCAATATTCTTCTAATGGAAGCGACTGGCAAACAGAAAAAGAGGCTTTAAATATTTTTGGAGCTGGAATATCCGTCCATTACGAGAAAGAGAACTGGAAGATTGAATCAAAATATTTACAATTAGGTTTTTTGGGTGATATTGATTCTAACTTATTTAATTCTTCACATATACAGAGCCTACCATATATCGATAAGTCAAAAGATGCGGATGGTTACTGGAGTGAATTTTCTACGGCAAAAATTTCGTATCATTTCCCAAATTTAAGATTAGAGATTGGCAAGTATGATCAATTATGGGGAGGTGGTAAAAGAGCTATTTACTTATCGAATAAAGCACCATCCTATCCGCAGTTTGGCTTTGAATGGAAAATTAAAGAAAATTTAAAACTAATATACTTTCATGGCTTTTTAAAAAGTGGTATTGATGACTCGACTTCAGGTAAATACTATAATAATATTGGAAACCTTGGAAGGTCTATTAATATTAAACGCTCTATTGCAGGACATCGTATAGTATGGAATTTAAATTCAAAATTAAAAATATCAGCTAATGAAACCGTTGTATATGCTTTAAGAGGACTAGACATTCATTATCTGATTCCAGTACTACCATTCTACCCTACTGAGAACTATCTTGGAGATACAGATAACCTTCAAATGGGATTTGATGTTGAAATCAAACCTTTAATTGATAAGACCATTTATTTGTCTTTTTTTATGGATGAGTTCACACCAGAGTGGCTGCTAAAAAAGAAAAATCATAATTGGTTTGCATGGCAATTCGGATTCCATTCAGATAAAATTTTTAAGAAAAATATTTCTTTGGGTATTGAATATAATTGGACGGATCAGAGAGTATACAAACATAAATTTATGATAAATGATTTTTACAGTCACAATCAGCCACTCGGTTTTTGGGCAGGACCTCATGCTCAAGAATTTGTGTCTTATATTACTGGTGATATTTTAGATACAAAAATCTATATTGAACTTTCATCGCTCAAACGAGGTAAAACAAAGCAAATTTCTATTGAAAGTAATTATCAAGATCTACAATCTAAACGTTTTGATGACTCTTTTGAGATAGAAGAAAAATGGATGGGTTCAATTAGATTAGAGAACTCATTATTTAATAAATATTTACAGTATCAAATAGGACTAAATATCGTGGAGTTTAAGAATACATATTTGGCAAAAAGTGAAGAAATAAAAAGTACTTGTAAAGTCTCTTTTGAATTAGGCCTGTATCATAATTTTAATTTTCTTAACTATTAATTGGATTTACTATTTTAAAATCAATTTTTTAAGATATTCACCATATTTATTTTTATAAGAACTTGCTATTTTAGAAAGTTGCTCTTTATCTATAAAATTTTTCATGTATGCAATTTCTTCTATGCATCCAACTTTCAATCCCTGCCTATCTTCAATCGTTTTTATAAAATTTGAAGCACTTATCATTGAATCTTGAGTTCCAGTATCTAACCAAGCATACCCTCTCCCCATTAATTCAACTGATAATTGATCTCTTTTAAGAAATTCTTGATTTACAGATGTTATTTCTAACTCACCTCTTTCTGATGGTTTTATATTCTTAGCAATCTCAATTACAGTATTTGGATAGAAATATAATCCAACCAGTGCATAATTTGAATCTGGATTAACTGGTTTTTCTTTTAAGCTTATTACTTTACCTGACGAATCAAACCCAACGACACCATATCTTTCAGGGTTTTTGACTTCATACCCGAAGATAACTGCTTCATTATTACTTAGAACTGTATTGAAGCTCCGCTTTAGCATTTCAGTAAAGCCATGACCAAAAAATATATTATCACCTAAAACCAATGAAACAGCGTCTTTACCGATAAATTCTTCACCAATAATAAATGCTTGAGCAAGACCATCAGGTGAAGGTTGAATCGCATATGAAATATTGATTCCAAGAGAATCACCAGTACCTAATAGACTTTCAAATCTTTTAATATCTTCAGGTGTTGAAATTAAAAGAATATCACGTATACCAGCTAGCATTAGTGTTGATAAAGGATAATAAACCATTGGCTTATCATATATAGGTAATAGCTGTTTAGAAACTACTTTGGTCGAAGGATATAATCGGGTTCCACTTCCACCTGCTAAGATGATACCTTTCATAATTCAGCAACTCCTAGTCTTTTCTGGTTATATGTTTTATTTTGAATATCATTCCACCATTTTTTATTACCTAAATACCATTGAATCGTTTTCTCTATTCCAGTTTCAAATGATTCTGAAGGTTCCCATCCCAATTCATTTTGAATTCGAGTAGAATCAATTGCATATCTAAAATCATGCCCAGGTCTGTCTTTAACATATTTAATAAGACTTTTATATGATTTTCCATTTTGGCTTGGAATCTTTTTATCCAAAATATTACAAATAGTCTGAACTATTTTAATATTCTGAATTTCATTATTTCCACCAATGTTATAAGTGCGACCAATTTCACCTTTTAATAAGACTTGATATATTGCTTCACAGTGGTCTGTTACATAAAGCCAATCTCTGATATTTTTTCCTTCACCATATACGGGTAAATCTTTATTCTCTAGACAATTAAGAATCATTAATGGAATTAATTTTTCAGGGAATTGATAAGGTCCATAATTATTTGAACAATTAGTTATAAGCGTTGGTAAATCATATGTTCTATTCCATGCTCTTACTAAGTGATCTGAGCTTGCTTTTGATGCCGAGTAAGGAGAGCTAGGATCATACGAATTATCTTCTTTAAAAAAGCCCGTTTTACCAAGAGAGCCATAGACCTCATCAGTCGATACATGTAGGAATCTAAACCTTCTTTTATTTGTATCATTTATATGCTTTAAAGATTCTTCTAACAGATTGTAAGTCCCAAATATATTTGTTTGGATAAATTCCGAAGGATCATCAATTGAACGATCGACATGACTCTCTGCCGCAAAATTTATAACAGAATCAAAGTTATATTCTTTAAATAATTTTTTAAGAATACTTTTATCACAAATATCACCTTTAATAGTGGTTAAAAAATGAGGAGGTATACCATCAAGGTTTTGAATATTGGCGGCGTATGTTATTTTATCAAGGTTGACAATCTCAATCTCATTTTTTTTTTGAAATACGTGATGAATAAAATTTGAACCAATAAAACCACATCCGCCAGTAACTAGTATCTTTTTCATTTATATGTAGGTAACTTTTTTTGTTCTTCTAACATTGGTAAAGATAAATCTTTTTCTGATAAAACTGGATATTTATTCCCCCAATTAATTGCAAGACTCGGATCATTCCAAGATATGCCATATTCATCATTTGGTATCCAAACATTCGTACATTTATAAATAACAATTGACTCTTCGGATAGCACAATATATCCATGAGCAAAACCTTCGGGGACATAAAGCATTCTTTTATTTTGACTTGAAAGTTTTTTAATAACATGTTTTCCAAAATTTGGTGAGCCCAATCGGATATCAACAGCAACATCTAAAATTTCACCAGAGACTACCCTCACTAATTTTCCTTGTGGATTATTTAGTTGATAATGCAATCCTCTTAGTGTGCTTTTTTTTGATTTGACTTCATTATCTTGTAAATAAAGATGTGGAATAAGATGGGTTTCAAATGATTTACTGTTATAAGATTCAAAAAAATAGCCTCTTTGATCATCATGAACATCAGGAATAACAACTTTAACTTCTTTTAGATTTGTTTCTTCAACAATCATTTAATTCTATTCCTACCAATATTATCAAATGAAAATTTTAATTCCTTTAATTTCTCAATACTCAAAATATTACGAGTATCTAAGATTACTGGTGTTTTAAGTATATTTTTTAATAGTTCTAAATCTAAAGCTCTAAATTCATTCCACTCTGTCATTATTACCGCACCGTCGGCTCCTGCACAAGCATTTTGCCATGATTTATGATAATTTATATTCGGGAATATATCTTTCATTTTTTCATTTGCGATTGGATCATATGCATTCACGGAACCTTTATTTTTCAATATAGAATCAATCATCACAATGGAAGATGATTCTCGAATATCATCAGTATTTGGTTTAAATGATAATCCTAGTACAGCAATATTTTTTTTGCTTAGATTATTTTTTAATAATACGCTTAACTTTCTAAACATTTTTACTTTTTGATGTATGTTAACTTCGATTGAAGCATCAATAGTTTTTAATGATAATCCATTCTTTTTAGCTAAGACAGCGAATGCTTTTGTATCTTTTGGAAAGCATGAACCTCCATAACCTGGCCCGGGGTGTAAGAACTTAGGACTTATACGACCATCTTGCCCCATTCCCTTAGTCACTAGGTGAACATCGGCACCGACTTTCTCACAAAGATTAGCAACTTCATTTATATAGCTTATTTTTAAAGCTAAAAATGCATTTGAGGCATACTTAATCATTTCAGCTGTTTCAATATTTGTGTGAAGGATAGGTTTCTCATTAATGTATAAAGGTCTATAGACGTCTTTCATTATTGAAAATGCTTGTTTACTTTTTGCTCCAATAACTACCCTATCTGGCCATAAAAAATCATTAACCGCTGAACCTTCTCTTAAAAATTCAGGGTTAGAGACATAATCAAATTTTACTTTCTTAATATTAAATTTTGTAATTATTGTAGAGATTAAATTTCCAGTACCAACAGGTACCGTACTTTTAGTACAGACTACTAAATATTGTTTAATACTTTCACCAATTAATTTTGCTACAGAAGATATTGAATCTAAGTTAGCATCGCCGTCATCATTCTCCGGCGTTCCGACTGCTATAAACACAACATCAGCACTTTTAATCTCTTCGCTAATCTTCGTTGAGAATTTTAATCTTCCCGATTTAACATTTCTATTTATTAATTCAACTAAGCCAGGTTCAAAAATGGGAATTTTCCCCTCATTTAAATCTTCAATAATTTTTTTTGATATGTCTACACATGTTACATTATTACCGAAATCAGAAAGACCAGCACCACTAACTAAACCAACATAACCTGTACCTATAACAACAATTTTTTTCATATTTTTGCCAACTAAATTAAAAGAGTCCTTTTGTCCTTCTAAGAATCCATTCTGATGCTAATAAAAGAACACAAATTATAAAAAAAATAACTTCTTTATATAAATAAAATATTGACTGAAAAGTCTCATTTTTATATTGATTTGTAATCTTATCAAAAATAGTCATTCTATCTTTCCATAATAAAAACTGGCCATTCGTTTTTATTGATAATTTTTCGAGTGGATTTCTGTTTAAGAAAACATTATTTAGTTCAATTTGACTTTCCTGAACTTTAATAGTGCCATTACTAACTACAATTGATTTGTTATTCTCTAAAAATTCAATCTGGTATTCAAGATTCCCAGGTTGAGATGCCCAAAAATCGCCAGTATAGGATTTTGAACTTTTGTTATAAGTGATCGGTCTTGAATTGATCCTCTGCCCTTTATTAAATACGTTAATTACGCCGTTTTTTCTTACTTCGGTATCTGATACTGGTTTTCCAGTTATTCTGATTAATTCACCTTGTTGATAAGAGTTTTTATTAGATCTAAAATAAAAATTTTGCCCATTTCCCGTTTTCATTATCCATGAGAAGAGAGGATTAAACATATCTTGAAAATTTTCTTTCTTTGAAAAATTATTTGAATTTAAATAGATTTTAAAGAAATCAGGGGATGAGAAAATCAGACTCCTTAGCGGCTTTTTTTCTTTAAGTAGTAATAATGGTATTTCTACATCAGAGATTAAAAAACTCGCTAAATTAAGAGAATTTGTACTATCGACTTCAATGTCTACATATAATGGTGGTTTATTATCACTAAATGATAAAATATTTTCATTCTGAAACGGGAAAAAGTTATTCCAATCTTGATTAAGGCTCCATTCGAATTCATCACCTAATTCTAGAACAGGCTCCTTCAAATTGAAATTCATAAGAGATATGTATGAAGAAAAAGATTTCACATCAATATCATATCCTGGAAAGAACGCTAGACTAGTTTTTTGAGAAAGAATTTTTTTTGCGAAAACTCTGAGATAATTTTGCCATTCTTCACTATTCTCGCTTATTGGATGATTATCAAAGATAACTAAATCATATCTCGTATCCCAAAAAGTATTTAGATTTTTTGAATAACTTTTTGATAAAAATACATAGTGATCTAGAGTATAATTTTTATTCTTATGTAACAATTCTTTTAAAACTTTAGTGTTAAAATTAGGTGCTCCAGTTATCAGTGCAATTTTATAATCATTTTTAAGCACTTGAATGGAAACTATTTGTCTATTATTCACAATATTTATTTCTTCAGCAAGAGCATTAACTTGAACCTTATATTCTAATTCACCTGTTTTTTCGGGATTAATTAAGAACCTAATTTTTTCTTTACTACCAAACCCTTTTAAGAAAAAGACCTTATTACCTAGAACTTTATTCCCTATTGATAGTGTTATATTCATTTTTTCATTAATTTCACCTAATGAAGAGACTTCTACTTCAATTTCTGTTTTATTCCCTTTAATTATTACTGCCGGTGCATCAATAGAATTAATGTAAACATCAATAAGTGGAGTTTTAGCACCCACACCAATAATATGTATTGGATTTAAATTCTCTAAATTAAAAGATGGAATCTCTTGACCTACATTGATTTGACCATCAGTAATAATTAATGAACCAGCAATATGGTTATTATTAGTTTTAATATGATCAATTATATTACCAAAATTTGTAGCTCCATCTTTTATAGCTTGATTACCAAAATTCCAATTAGTGTCAAGTTCTGAACCAAAACCATAAACATTAGAACTAATTTCATTTTTATTCAGTTTATCTATTAAAGTATTTACACCGGAAATATAGGAGCCAACTGATGGTTGTAAATGATAACTCATACTTAAAGATCTATCTAAATAAATATTCCATTCTAAATTATTCGTTTTATTTGAAGTTATTTTAATTTGTGGATTAGATAATACTATTAGAAGGAGAATTAAGAAAAGAGATCTTAATAAAATAAGAATCCTAGTTTTTTTTATTTTAAATGAATTGAAAAATAGATATGCTAAAACAGAAATACAAAAAAATGATATAACCCAAAACTCTTGTATTAAATTAGAAAAGCTGAAACTCAAGTCTATTTCAATTTGAGATTTGGAAGTGCACTAAAAGATAAATCATCATAAGAGTTTTCAGATTTTATTTTTATATTCCCTAAATAACTTATCATAGCGGCATTATCAGTACAAAAAGATAAATCTGGAAATACAAATTCAATCTCAGGAATTTTTTCTTTGAGTATTTTTCTTAATTTTAAATTAGCAGCGACACCACCTGCAATAACACATCTATTCGCTTTTGTCTTTATTATCGCACGTCTAACTTTCTCAACTAATGTATCAATAATCGCCATTTGGTAACTGGCTACTACATCTAAGAACCTAACTTCAGAAGATTCTTTGAAATTATCCATATAATAAAGCAAGGAAGTCTTGAGACCACTAAAACTAAACTCTAGATTATTTTTTCCCATTAAACTTCTAGGGAATTTTACTTTATCTGGATTTCCAGCTTTAGCTTTTTCTTCAATAATAGGTCCACCAGGATATCCTAGCCCTAATATTCGTGCACCTTTATCAAAAGCTTCTCCTGCCGCATCATCTCTTGTCTCACCTAATAAAATATAATTTCCAATATTTTGAATATTCCATAATTGAGTATGGCCACCAGAAACGAGTAAACAAATAAATGGGTAGCTTAAACTTGGCTTTGCTAAAAAGTTTGCAAAGATATGCCCTTCTAAATGATTAACTGGAATAAGAGGTAATTGCAGACCAGAAGCTAAGCCTTTAGCAAAACTAATTCCTGTAAGCAATGTTCCAGAAAGTCCCGGCCCTTGTGTGACTGAAATGGCGTCAAGATCTTTAATTGTTATTTTTGATTCAATAATTGCCTCATTTACAATATAATTCAAAAGTAACTCATGTTCTCTTGAGGCAATTTCAGGAACTACACCACCAAATTTTTCATGAACGACTTGCCTGCTAACTTTATTAGAAAGAATTATACCATTTTCACAGACAGAAGCCGCGGTTTCATCACATGAAGTTTCAATACCTAATATTATCACTGTATTTCACGAGCAACAGCGACCTCTATGTTTCGAGGAGATAGATCACGCCATTCTAATAAGTCAGAGGGAATAATAACTTTTGGTTCATAAAATTGTTTTTGAATATTCCATTCATTAAAGTTGACGCTTATTATAATTTCCTCAGGGTCTAAGTTTGCAATCCTATTCATTCCTCCTATAACGGTTAGTGAAACAGTTTGGGGTGAAGGAAATGCTCTTATTTTTTGAGGAACTGATATAATTTTTACAGGAATATCAACAATAATTCGTTCACTAATTTGTTGAATATTTAATTTGATTTTAATTTTATGATGAGAATAATTAATTAACTTTCCAAGTGATTTTAATTTTAGAGTGTTTTCAACTGAATTGATAAGTCCATATAATGTGTCATATTCGGTTTCAATATGATTGATTAACTCTAGCTCCTCCTCAGGACCCGCAATTTCTATTTCAGATGGATAGAGTTTCCCTTTACCAACTAGGATATATCCTGATGCAGTTTTTATGGATAGGTTAGAGAGAATAGGTACTTTTTTTGAGCTAAATTTATCAAGACTAATCTTTATCTTATTCGGATATACAACCTCTACGAATGAGATATTCGAATTTAATGGTAAAACAACTTTCTGAGGATTCTTCTTAAAATAATCGTTTAATACAAACTCATAATCTTTGGATATACCTTCTAGATCTAGAACTAGCTTAATCCCGGAGAATGCTTTCAAAAGGTACGTTTTAAAAAGTTCCCTACCCATGCCTTTAATTTTTACTGTAGCAAAAGAGGGAACCTCTTCTCTATGAGCTTTTTGAGCATTTAAGTTTCTGGCTTCAATAGGTAGATCCAGAATCATAGTATATTCATTTTCAGAAACCACAAACACCCACAAAAGCAATGATAAAAAAAATGCGCCAATAGTTAAACCTAGCTTTTGTTTAAAAACTGGCTCTAAAGGCTTTTTATTTTTCATTAAGCCACCATTAAGCTATAAAGATTTATTCTTCTTTATCAGTAGCAATCTCATCGTCTTGATCTACACCATCTTTTTCAACTTGGCTTGCAAGGTCTAAAAGTTCTTGAGGTAATTCTAATTTCTCACCAGAATCAGTTTTTTGGTTGTTTAGATATTGCTTAACCTCATCTGCAGCGCTATTTCTTTTCCCAGCTCCAGCCAATTCTTCTTTGTATAAAACTATTTTTTTATCTTCCGGTGAAACTTTCATTACAATTCCAGATAAATTAGCTCCTACTTCATACTCACTAGCTAATGATTTTCTATCTTTTTTTGACATTTTACCAAATGGAATGATACCTTCTAGATTATCATCTAATTGAATAATAATTCCTTTGTCTAGAACTCTAATAATTTCTCCACTGACCTCATTGCCCGTTTCATAAGATGTCATAATTTCTGGCCATGGATCTTCTAGTAATTGTCTATAACCCAATGATATCCTTCTGTTTTCTCTTGACACTTCTAATATCTTAACCTCTAGTTCTTGGCCTTTTTCAACTATTTCTTTTGGGTGTTTGACAACTGTTGTCCACGATAAATCAGAAACGTGAATTAACCCGTCAATACCTTCTTCTAATTCGGCAAAAGCTCCAAATTGTGTAAGGTTTTGTACTTTACATTTATGAACAGTACCAACCATATACTTTTCTTCAATTTCATCCCAAGGATCCGGAGTTAACTGTTTTACCCCTAAACTTATTTTTCTTTCATCTGCATCGATAAAAAGGACTTTAGCTTCGACTTCATCTCCCATTGAATAGACTTCTGCTGGATTTTTAATATGCTTTGTCCACGAAATTTCAGATACGTGAATAAGACCTTCAACTCCAGGTACAAGTTCAATAAAGCATCCATAATTCGTTAGGCTTACAACTTTACCCATGACAACATTACCTATTGGAAAGTTTACCTCAACATCATCCCACGGATGTGGAGAAAGTTGTTTTAAACCTAATGATACTCTTTTCCTTTCCTCATCATATTCAATAACCTTGACAGTGATAGTATCATTCATTCCGATAACTTCAGATGGATGATTCACTCTCCCCCAAGAAAGATCAGTAATGTGAAGTAATCCGTCAATTCCTCCTAAATCAATAAAAACACCAAAATCAGTAATATTTTTTACTCTACCTTCTAATATTGACCCAACTTCAAGTTCTTGAAAAAGCGCTTCTCGCTGTTCTTTTAAACTATCTTCAAGGATGATTTTGTGCGAAACAACAATATTTTTTCGTGCTTCATTAAATTTAACTATTCGAAGTTCAATTTCTTTATCAAGATAAACATCAAAATCCTGTATTGGACGGACATCAACTTGTGATCCAGGTAGGAATGCTTGTACCACACCCAAATCGACAATTAATCCACCTTTTATCCTTCTAATTACAGTACCAGTAACAAGTGTCTCATTCTCGAAAGCATCGTATAATTCTTTCCATCTGCGCATGAAATCAGCTTTCTCTTTTGAGAGAATAGTGTTTCCACTAGCATCCTCGATAAACTCTAAATAGACCTCAACTTGATCACCAATAGAGGGTAAATCATCGCGCTTGAATTCAGCACGGTCAATAATTCCTTCAGATTTAAATCCAATATCAATCAAGACATCTCTTTCATTCATACCAACTACTCGACCTTGAATTAATGAATGTTCTGAAATATCACCAAAAGTATTGGAATATAGGACTTCTAATTCGCTATTTATTAAAGAGCCTTTACTATCTTCTTTTTCATCTAAGTCACTCTGTTTAATAGTCTTTATTTCATTAAATAATTTAGGATTTAAATAATCCAGAATTTCAGCTACATTTTCGGCTGGGGTAGAAGGCGAATTAGATTCACTGGTTTTTTCAGTTACGATTTCATCTTTAACTTCTAAAACCTCTTCAGCTACCTGTTCTTTATTTTGTTCTTCAAACATGCTATTGATGTTTCCTTATGGTTTATGTATCATTAAACTTGTTATTTTTTTAATTTGCTCATCCATAGTCAAATTTGTTGTATCAATAATTATAGCATCTTTAGCTTTAATTAATGGAGATATTTCTCTATTTGAATCAAGATAATCACGCATTTTTATTTCTTCGACTAAATCTTCAAAAGATTTATTCTCACCTATTAACATGAGGTCAAGCATTCTTCGTTTTGCTCTAATCTCAGGCTTTGCATCTAAAAAGAATTTATAATCTGCATTTGGAAAGACAACAGTTCCAATATCTCTACCTTCGATTACACAATCTAAGTTTTTTGCAATTAGCCTCTGTTTATTTACCATTTTCTCTCTGACATAAGAGATTGCACTAATTATACTAACTTTAGAAGTAATTTCTGTTCTTCTTATTTCTTTCGAAATATCTCGTCCATTAAGTCTAATATTATTTTGAGTATCAAATGAGATACTCAAAGTTTCAATAAATGATGATAATTGAAGACTTTTAACTAATTCTATATTTGAATTAATGCAAGCCCAGGTTATTGCGCGATACATTGCACCAGTGTCTAGATGCAAGATATCTAACTCTTCAGCAACACCTTTTGCCGTTGTACTTTTACCTGAGGCAGAAGGACCATCTATTGCTATTATCATATTTTTAAATTCTCAATAAGCCGGCAAAATTAACCTTTAAACATGGTTATGCCAATGAAGAAAAATAAAACAAGGCTAAATTTTAATTCCATAACTGTTTTATTTCTTTATTTTTGAGCTCTCTGTACTCACCCTCTTTCAAACTACCAAGATTTAAACCGGCATACCTAATTCTTTTCAAACTAAATAGTTTAACTTTAAGTCTATACATTAATCTCCTTATTTCTCTTTTTTTACCATGACGTAAACGCAAAATTACATTAGAACGACCTTTATGAGTTTTCTGATCAATGATTTCACCCTTGCCATATTCTTTATCTCCAATATAAATACCTTTTATTAACTTTTTATTCTGAATATCAGAAATTCTTCCTTCTACTACGAGCTCATAATCCTTAGGAATACTATTTTTAGGGTGAGTTAAGTATTGGTGCAAATCGCCATCATTTGTTAAGAGTAACAAACCTGTACTATCCTGATCTAATCTTCCAATAGGCACCAGCCTTACCGGACTATTAATCAGATCAAGAACAGTTTTACGACCATGAGTATCTTTAACAGTTGTAATTACTTTTGTTGGCTTATGAAACATCAAGACAACTTTTTCTTCATTTGGCTCAATCTTTTTACCATCAAAACACACAATATCTGAAGACTTAACCTGATAAGCAGGGTCTAAACAAAGAAGTCCATTTACTTCTGTTGTACCAGACTGTATTAAAGTGTCAGACTCTCTTCTGGAGGCTATACCGGATCTAGATAAATATTTATTTAAGCGCATTATTTATGGACCAATTTATTTTTCATTATTTAATGTATCTTCATATTGTTCTTTTTCAAAAACCGCTATTTGCTCACCCAAGCTCGGATCAGACTCTATTAGCTCTGTAATTTCTTTTAATTTGGGAAGATCGGACATGCTTTTCAGACCAAAATATTCAAGGAAACTATCTGTTGTTTGATACAATAAGGGTCTTCCTGGTCCTAAGTCTCTTCCTTTTATTCTTATTAAACTACGACTAAGAAGAGTTTTAATGACACCGCTTGAATCGACACCCCTGATTGCCTCTAATTCATGCCGACCAATAGGTTGCTTGTAAGAAATAATAGCTAAACAATCTAGAGCGGCAGCTGAAAGGCTCAACTTTCCTGATTTATGTAACATGCGCCTAATAAAAGGCTCATATTTTCGTAGAGAGACTAATTGAACCCCATGAGAGACCTCTCTAATCTCAAAAGAATGATTCCCATCTAAATATGACTGATTCAACATGGAAACATACTGTTCAAGCTTTGGGGACTCTGGATAAAAAACAATATCAATTTTTTTTTGTGTTAAAGGCTCTGGACTAGAAAAAAGTAATGCCTCAATAATATTTTTTATTTCAGATTCTCTCATTAGACAATTGACCTCAAATTCGCAAGCTGAATATCGCTAAAAATATCTTTTTGACTAACCGAGCATGCCCCTTCCTTTACTAAATCTAGTATTGCTAAAAAAGTAACAATTATTTCCATTCTTGATTTCATCTTTTTAATTAAATTTTTTAAATTTATAATTCCAGACCCATCAAAGAACTTAAAGATAAACTCTTTTTGTTGCTCTAGCTTTATCGGCTCTCGATTGAGTTCAAATTGAGTTATAACTGGTCTAGCATCCATCAATCCCTTAAAAACTGTTGCTAAATCGTATAATGTTACATTGCGTAATAGTGAATTAAATTCTTTATTTTTATCCAGCATTATTTGTTGTTCAAACTGCCTCGGTATAGATGCACTACATTCAATCGAAATTTTCCTGAGATTATCCGCAACATTTCTATACCTTGTGTAGTCAATTAATTGGTTCATTAATTCTTCTCTAGGATCTATTGCAAAACCATCCTCATCTAATTCTGGCCGCGGAATTAGCATTTTTGCTTTTACTCGCATAAGCGTAGATGCCATAACTATAAACTCACCAGCTATCATCATATTTAATCGTTTCCATTCTTCAACTACGGCCATGAAATCTTTAGTGATTTTTGCTATTGGAATATCATAAATATCTAATTCATCTCGCCTTATAAAATATATAAGTAAATCTAAGGGGCCTTCAAAGTTTTTTAATTGAATACGGTATGACACTATTTTTCAGAAATACCCGTTGCAATTCGAACATTTACTAAAACTTCTTCTGCTACCTTAGTTGCTTTTTCTGATCCAATTTTTAAAGCATCAATGACATTTGAAGGTTTATCAACCAATGCTTGACGTTTTTTTCGAAAAGGTTCAAAATAATCCATAATTTTTTCAAAGAACTCTTGCTTAATGTCACCATACCTTAGACCTTTACCTTTATACCTTAATTCCAATTCTTTCTGAGCATTTTCATCAAGAAATAGACTATACAATTGGAATAAGGTTGTGTTTGTATTTTTGGTGTCATTAATATCTGCAGTATCTGTAATAATTTTCATCACTTTTTTTCGAATAATGGTATTTTTTTCAAATATAGGGATAGTATTATTATAAGATTTACTCATTTTTCTTCCATCTATTCCAGGAACTAATTGATTATTTTTACCAATATCTTCTTTTGGTAAAACAAAGATATTTCCATATTTACGATTAAACTTATTTGCGATCTCTCGAGTCATTTCTAAATGTTGTTTTTGATCTTTACCAACTGGAACAATTTGACTATTGAATAGTAGAATATCAGCAGCCATCAAAATTGGATATGAGTAGAGACCAATATTGGGGTTTAAACCTTGAGTAATTTTATCTTTATATGATGTTGCTCTATCTAACAAACCTCTATTAACTAATGAAGATAAAATCCATGTTAATTCCGTTACCTGTGGAACATCAGACTGCAGCCAAAATGTAGATCTTTCAGGGTCTAAACCTAAAGCTAAAAAATCACAGGCGGCATTGAATGTATTTCTTGATAAATCTTTAGATTCAGGTAGAGTAGTTAACGCATGATAATTTGCAATAAAACAAAACAGATCATTTTGATTTTGATATTCAATCATTCTTGACATCATACCAAAATAGTTACCTAAGTGTAACGAGCCAGAAGGCTGGATACCACTAAGAACTCTCATATTCTCCCCTATTCTCTAATTTCAATTTATTTTAAATGGTTCCATAAAAAGATAAGGTTTCCATTCTTTTTGATTTTCTTTAACAAAGCGTTTAAAGTAATGTAATCTATTAGGACGTTTCGGTTTCTTATGAAGAACCATATTAACCTCAGCAAGGCTTCTATCACTTTTCTTTTGATTGCAAGGTCGACAAGCAGTTACCAGGTTTTCCCATTTATCAGCTCCACCACGTGCTTTAGGTATAACATGATCTATTGTTAAAGGTATTTTTGAAGCTCCACAATATTGGCAAATATGATTATCCCTTTCAATTACATTTTTTCTACTCAGGTCCACAGATAAGTTGTCGTAACGAACATAGTCTTTAATCTTGATAACGCTTGGTAAATCAATTAACAAAGAAGGACTTTTAACAGTTTCATTATAATTTGCTAAAATTTCTATTTTATTTAAAAAATTCATGCATATCGCTCTTTTAGCTGTACAAATCATCATTGGAGAATAATTTGAATTTAAGACTAAGACTGCACGATTAAGTTTATGGCTATTAATTGAATTAGAAGCAGGTGATTTCATTTTACAAATTTACGTTGAATAGAAATACTTGAATGATAGATATCTGAAAGATTTTGATTATTTTTCAAATCTTCTATTTTCACGGCTCCTTGTGAATGTAAAATTTCTGAGTTACCAAGTGAGAACCCTACATGATTTATATTATTAGTCTCACCAAAGAAGTGGAGGTCTCCAGGTAAAACATCTGAGAATTTTATTCTAGAATTCTTGAAATAATCAAATTGCTGATATGCATCTCTAGGGATATTCAAACCACATGCTTTCAAAACTGCTTGGACAAAGCCTGAGCAATCAAAGCCTAATGAACTTTTCCCTCCCCATTTATATGGAACATCTATTAATGTCTTAGCTGTTGATAAAATCAACTTTTTATCAAATGTTTTTTTGATTTTAGTTGCCCCTTGCGCAGCTTCTTTTACTAATGATCCAAATGGTAATTTTGTAGCGAAGCTTCCATTAATATCCGGTAATGTAATGAGATAGTTATTTTTATTTTTCTCTGAGTTAATAATACCATAAAAAGAGTTCACCCATCCTTCGTATTCATCTTCGCACTTAATTTTATACCAGTTTTTATGTTTTTCTAAAATCGAACAAGACTCCCCATAAATTGCTTCAGAAATACAAGAAGAATTAAAACTCGGATCACGATGAATAGAAGCACAGGCTGTATTAATGATAAACCATTTCATTTTGTTATATTTCTTAGATATTTAAATTGTACAATTTATTTTATAGGCATAATATTATAGAATCAAAACATACTATTAAAGGGAAATCCGTGAAAATCGGATACAGTCCCCGCTACTGTAATTGTAGAATACTATATTCAAAATGTCATTCTTAGTTTTGCAGACTAAGGAGAAGGCGAATATCGTTTAAACTGCATAAGTCAGGAGACCTTGGTAGTTATTTTTTTAAAAGAAACCAGACTTTCGGGAGAAAAGAATGTTTAAAGTATATTATGATACTTCTAGATACTGTATTCCCCTCCTTCAGAGGCGAATATTTGCATCATAAAACCTTATTATTTCTCATTCTATTTTTTTCAACTAATGGTATTGCTTTATCACAAAGTATATTGGTTCAAGATGAAAAAGGATATCCTCTAGAGTTTGCATATATTACAAATATTACCAGCCAAAGTTGGAGTATTTCAAATCATAAAGGTAATGCTCCATTGCCTGATAAAACGACTTTAAATGATACATTAGAAATAAGTCGTTACGGATATATTTCAGTTCTAAGTCTATATGAGCATAAAGACCTACTAATAAAGTTAGAGACGGAAATAATTTCTTTTCCTCCTATTGTTGTGCATAATGATACATCACATATAGTTCCAGGTCCCAATATCATTGATATTAAAAAAAAAATCGGGTTTGAGAATATTACGCACAAAGAATATTTAGAATTATTACCAGGTGTACAGCTTCGCAGTTTCGGTGGACCGGGAAGTGTAACTACTGTTAGTATCAATGGCGGACCGACTTCTCAAACAAAAGTAAAAGTAAATGGTTTTGATTTAACAAATATGCAGACTGGCGTAACGGATTTATCTCAAATACCAAATCCATTTATAAATAATGCAAGAATTATACCTAATGGTAGTGACTTAATTGGGTCGGGATCTCAAAATGGAATACTTGAGTTAGATCTTTGGAAGCCTAATAATTCAGTATCCCATTCAAGAGGTTCTTTTGGTCAAGAAGCAGCACATCTCCAATACTCATGGTTTACAAAGTATCTACATTCGTCTCTTATTTTAGGTTTTCAGAATAATGAGGGTAATTATAAAGTTAGTTGGAGAGAAGAAACATTTAAAAGAGAAAATAATCATTTTAAACAATTATTTGGCTCCCTAAAGTTTAATGGAAGAATTAAACCTAATCTTTTTTTTAAAGGTTTTGCCCTTTCAACTCATCAAAAACGAGGAGTCCCAGGACTGGTTTGGTCTCCATCTAGAGCTTTTCACAAAGATAATCTACTTATTTTTGGCTCTAGCTTAAATTGGGTTTCAAGTTTGGGTAAGGGAGATCTTAAATATATCTATCGTTTTTCAAACGATGATTATAGAGATCCAACTTATTCTCAGATATCTATAAATAAACTACAAGACTATTCTTTTATTTTTTCTCAGCCTATTTTAAAAACAAAATTATTAACTGCAAAAATTCGATCTAAAATTGATAATCATAGCTTAGAGTCTAACCAAAATAATTACAGAAAAGTTATTTTTACAGAAAATATAGATCTTGATATTAAAATATCTAAAATATTAAGAATAAAACCTTCATTACAAAAAAATTATTCGAGGAATTCTTTTGATAAGACTACATATTCAATTATTGGTAGTCTAAAATTTCAAAATTATATAATAGAGCAAATCAGTATCGCAACATCCTCTCATTATAGATCTCCAACCTTCAATGATTTATACTGGTCACCTGGTGGAAATCTAAATCTAAAACCCGAAAATGGATTAAATAATTCTATCAGTGTTCGAATTATTCCAACTATGATTGGAATGATTAATTTTAATGTATTTAATTCGAAAACAAATGACTTAATACAATGGACGCCTATTCAATCTTACTGGCAAGCAAAAAATGTAGAGAATGTTAATAGGTACGGGTTAACTGGAAATTGGAATTTTAAAACTAAGAATTTTAATACTGTCTTAACATACAGTCATATCAGATCCAGTATTGGTAATGATGGTGAAAATTTGCGTTACTCTCCTAGGAATATCGGGACAATTCATTTTGAATTAAAAATTAAAAATTGGACTTGTAGTAGCAGTACTCATTTCACGGATAAAATGATTGCTATGTACAGCTATCCAAGAGATAATATAATACCCGCTAGTTCACTTAACACATTCAATATTTCCAAAAAAGTTAGTGTCGAAAAATTTGATTTAATTACAGTCTTTTCTGCACTTAACACACTTAATAATCAATATGAATCTTCTAAAGGATATCCCGAACCGGGGAGATCGCTTAGAATTTCTCTAACTCTAAATAAAAAAAGGAATACCTAAAAATGAAATTTAATCTTATAATTACTTATCTATTCACTCTGTCATTTATTTTTGGACAGGAAACTAATATTTTCACACTATGCGAAGGTAATTTTGGTTTTGCAAATTCTAGTTTATGGTCATTTGATGATTCTTTTGAAGATGTTTCAGGTCCTATTCATTGGAATCAAAATTCAAGTCCACTTGGTGATGTTGGACAGTCGTTA
>Ga0209632_10001568_pt1 | contig 22868 bp, 22 predicted proteins | sample COG_10_FD_184754 | JGI IMG/M metagenome (GOLD analysis project Ga0209632, IMG submission 184754) | Pelagic Microbial community sample from North Sea - COGITO 998_met_10 (SPAdes) (version 2) | ecosystem: Environmental > Aquatic > Marine > Neritic zone/Coastal water | place: Helgoland, sampling... | reverse complement strand
CTTTGAAACTGCCGAAAAGTGGGTATCCATGCTGGAAAACCTCTATGTGTGCTTTCGCATATCCCCATGGACCAACTCGACCTTGCGTTCTCTTAAAAAAGAAAAAAAAGTCTACATGTGGGACTGGTCTGTATGCACAGATGAATCTGCCAGGTATGAAAACATGGTCGCCTCACACCTCTTCAAATTCTGCCACCTTTGGGAGGATGCAAAGGGAGAAGAAATGGCCTTACAATTCATACGCAACGCCCAAGGGAAGGAAATTGATTTTGTGGTGTTAAAAAATCAAAAGCCCTGGTTTGCGGTAGAGTGCAAAACAGACGATCGCCAACTAAGCAAACAAATCTCCTATTATGCAGAGCGAACAAATATTTCCCATTTTTTCCAAGTCCACTTGGGCAGTAAAGACTACGAAATCAAAGAGCACCGAGCCCGCGTGCTACCCTTTCACAAACTAACCCAATGGCTGATAGAGAATTCTCCTAGTGTTTAACCATTTTATAATGCGATCAACAAACTCCAGGCACTGGCAAATCAACGGCTAAGCTTTTCTTCTCCTTTTAGTAACATATAAACCTTTTGATTAAAAAGCTATTTTCCAACCGGCAAGTCTTCCACTGCTGTGTACAGAAAACTGCCAGCCAATGGTTCAAGTATATCCTTGGACTTGAAGAAGTTTTGAATGCTGCAAAACTTTCGGCTTTTTATCCGTATGGTGAATCATTTGATCGGTCAGACAATATTTTCACCAGCAAATCTTATTCTCCTTTTCCTAAAAACACATTAATCAGCCCGATTTACATTGATTACGAAACCTTTTCGAATCTCCCAAAGCCAAAAGATTATCGAGCTTTTTTTGTAACCAGAGATCCGCGCGACATCTTAGTTTCTTGGTACTTTTCCGCTAAATTTTCTCACGGCAAGGACGGATATCTCAACCATTACATAACTGATTTACAAAAGATTGATTCTGTCGAAGAAGGCCTCATCTACAGCATCCAAGCACTGGATAATTTTGGCCTATGGAGAACAATGAAAAACTGGCACTCCCAAGCCAATACCGACCAAGAAATTACTGTTCGTTTTGAAGACCTTACCGGGGGTGAACAAGTTAAACACTGGCAAAGCCTTTTTGAGTTTCTAGATATCGAACTTCCAAGCTCTTCCCTTGAAAGTATTCTCTCTCGATACAACTTCGAATATTGGTCGAAGGGAAGGAAGCAGGGAGAAGAAGATAAAGCATCTCATATGCGAAAAGGTATCTCCGGAGATTGGAAAAATTATTTTACCCCATTAGTTGCGGAAAAGTTTCAACAAATTGTTTCTAGTTTCCCCAAATATCATCAGGCTCACCAAAACCTTGGATAACGCACCCCTAAAAACTACGATTTACACTGCCGAAAAGCAGAAAAATCGCTTAGCTTCCCTTGCCAAGGAGATGGGAGAAGAAATGTATGCCTCGCGGCATGTCATTCTTCAGGTATTCATTCGCGACCTCAAGGCAGCATACCGTAAAAGTTACCTTGGCTATCTATGGGCAGTCATCCCCGGGCTTACCACCACCGCAATTTGGATGTTCCTGAACTCCCAAAATATTATCCAAGTTGCTGAAACTCCGATCCCCTACCCCTTGTATGTATTGATCGGGTCCACTCTTTGGATGTTCTTTACCTCCTCTGTCACCTCTCCCCTTGGCTCTTTCCAGGGAGGAAGCGGAGTGTTTATGAAATTAAAGGTTTCTCCCTTTGCCTTCATCTTGGCTGGCTTAGGAAGTCTCCTTTTCGATTTATTGCTCAAACTCGCCCTTCTTGCTCCGGTTTGTGTATGGTTTGGTATTGCACCACCCTTGCAGGCAATCTACCTCTTCCCTTTGGGAATCCTAGGCATACTGTTGCTTGGGCTCGCAATCGGCATCCTGCTCATTCCACTTGGCAGTTTATACGGTGATGTATCCAGGTTCGTTGGTTTCGCTCTTGGGTTCCTTATGTATTTAACACCTGTGGTTTACCCAGTGCCCAAAGAAGGCTGGGCATCCACCCTCGTTCATCTAAACCCTGCCACCTATTTACTCGGAGCCACACGCGATTGGTTAAGCTTTGGAGAAAGCGTATATGCCACACAATTTTTAATTCTATCAGGTATAAGCATCATTCTAATTGGCCTCGGGCTGATCATTCTCAAAATCGTAATGCCCCACTTGGTTGCCCGTATGGGTATGTAGGAGTTCCACCTTGCCCACCTTAAAACAAAAAATTTCTCAGGTTGCCAAGCAGGCATACCATGTGGGTCGGCCAAACATGCCCGACAAAGAGAAGGTATTGGCCAAGTTTGCTCAGGTGCTAGACAACCAGTGGCTCACCAACATGGGGCCCATGTCCTTGGAGTTGGAAGAACGCATCGCTTCCATGCTTGGAGCAAAGCACTGCATCTGCGTATGCAATGCCACCATTGGGTTGGAACTGCTCCAGCGTGCCTTAAATTTGAAAGGCGAAGTCATCATCCCCTCCTTCACCTTTATTGCCACGGCTCACTCCCTACGCTGGCAAAGGATAGACCCCGTATTTTGCGATGTTCGCTTGGAAGACCATTTGATTGATCCTACCAAGATCGAGGAACTAATCACCCCACGCACATCCGCAATCATGGCCGTTCCCATTTGGGGGCAACCATGCGACTATACAGCTTTGCAAGCCATTGCAGATGAGCATGGACTGAAGCTAATTTTCGATTCCGCCCATGCTTTTGGCTGTAAATCGGGAGATCAACACCTTGGCGGGTTTGGAGATGCCGAGGTCTTTAGTTTTCATGCCACCAAAGTATTTTCTACCGGCGAAGGGGGTGCCATCATTACCAATTCTGATCAACTTGCCGAAAAACTTCGACTAATGAGGAATTTTGGGTTCGAGAAAAAAGATACTGTTATAAATATCGGAACCAACGCCAAAATGAGTGAGTTTGCTGCCGCTTATGGATTGGTTCACCTCGATGAGCTTGATACCATTATCGAGCAAAACAAAAAAATCCACGAGGCTTACCTAGATGAATTTAACGACTTTAGGGAGATAACATTTCTTGGTTACCAATTCCCTGGTAAAAGTAATTACCAATATGTTGTAGCCTATGTGGCTAAGGATATTCGTGACTCATTGGTGGATTACTTCCATGCACATGGCATCTTGCTCCGCCGTTACTTCCACCCTGGTTGCCACCGTATGGAGCCCTACGCATCTCATAAACAATACCAGGGATTACTCCTAAGCAATACAGACAAAATAAGTTCAGAAATTGTTGTATTTCCAACAGGTACACAAGTTACCCCATCCACTATTAAAGAATTTTCTTATCACTTCCGAAAATTCAAAGAAGCCAATAAAATTTAATATTCGTTGAGCAAACCATCTGATTCCGAATTACTTGTATCCTGCCGAGGGATATCCAAGAAATTTTGTAGGAATTTAAAAAAATCCCTATGGTACGGGGTAAAAGATGGTGTTTCTGAGATCGTCCGCGGTCAATCATCATACACTCTCAGAAGAGATGAGTTCTGGGCATTGGATGATATATCATTCGAGCTCCGGCGTGGCGAATGCCTAGGGCTACTTGGTCGAAATGGTGCCGGGAAAACCACCCTTCTTAAGGTGCTCAGCGGTTTGATCAAGCCCGATAAAGGTACCATTACATTAAAAGGGAAAGTTGGCGGGCTCATCGCACTGGGTGCGGGTTTTAATGGCATTCTTAGTGGAAGGGAAAATATACGAATTAATGGAGCGATACTAGGTTACTCACGCGAGGAAATTGAGGATCGAATGCAGGCAATTATCGATTTTGCAGAAATTCCCGACTTTATCGATGCCCCAGTAAACACTTACAGCTCTGGGATGAGTGTTCGCCTGGGCTTTGCGATCGCAGCCATCCTTACCAAGCCCGATGTCCTTTTACTCGATGAAGTCTTGGCCGTAGGCGATATCGGATTTACCATCAAATGCCTCAATGCTGTTCGCGAAATGATGAAGAACTCTGCTGTTATATTTGTGAGTCATAACATGCAGTTTGTTTCCCAGTTTTGTTCGCGAGTTGTTTTATTTGAAAAAGGTCAAAACCTTGGCAAATTTAAAACTTCAGTAGGCATCCAAGAATATTTAAATACATTTCCGCCAAAAGACATCCAAGTTCGATCTGATAAAATTATAATCAAGGATCTTAAATTAATAGATGAAACAGGAGAAACTTTACAAAAAAGTAGCGATAGATTTGAAGTTAATCATGGTAGCAAGATATTTGTTAGCTTTTCTCTTAATTCGGAAGAAAAACTGTCAGGTAAATTTGGCATCGAAATCCAAGACTCGCTAAAACTACCAATCATTTCCTTTTCAATAGAAGAGAAGAAGATAGGTTGTGGTTGTTCAAATGTAAAGATTCCACTCAAAAAAATCGAATTGAACAGTGGAAACTATTCGATCGTAATGGGCTTCATTGAAAAAGAGACAAAAAAAGTTCTGTTTAGAGTAGAAAACATCTGCCCTTTTTTCATAAAAACTCATGAAGTCTTATGGGGAAAAATTCTTACCTATTCTTCCCTTGATATAAAAAAATCATAAAAATGAAAGTCGCATGCATGCAACCATACTTTTTCCCGTATGTAGGATATATTGCTTTAGTGGAAGCGGTAGATCGATTTATAATTTTTGATACACCTCAGTATGAGCGTAAAGGCTGGATGAATAGAAATCGGATACTAAATCCATCCAATGACTGGCAGTACATACATGCAGGAGTAGTAAAACCCCGATTTGGTGCAAGCATTCGTGATGTTAAGTTAGTACAAAGTACAGACTGGAAAAAGAGGCTTTTCAGGCAACTGGAACACTACAAGAAATTTGCTCCCTATTACTCGGATGTTATTTCATGGCTAGAATCCGTATTCACACCTAAATATCGAACACTTATTGAATTAAATGTTGGTACACTCAAGGCGGTTTGTTCAGTAGTTGGCATTCATACTCCAATAGAGATCTTTTCTGATTTACATCTCTCTATTAACTCTGTACCTCATGCGGGTGCCTGGGCTCTTGAGATAAGTAGATGCCTTGCTGCCAAAACATATACCAACCCTATCAACGGCAGGAAAATATTTGAGCCTCAAGAATTTACTTCAGCAGGAATATGCTTAAATTTCCTTCAGCATAAACTTCCAGAGTATTCACAAGGCTATCGCCCTTTCATTTCTGGGTTATCGATTATCGATGTTCTAATGTTCAATAAGCCTAAAGAGGCACGCGAAATAATATGTGATTACGAATTAGTTGTATAATTCTGTTCATTCTTGATGCCAAATAAAAATATACTTACACAATTCAATACTTCATCATTTCAAATTATTGACTCTTTTTAATACTCTCTACTAAAGAAAATCTACCCGTTTGTATGAAACACATAAAAAATAAAAAAGTTGTAATATTTGGAGTCACAGGCAATTGCGGTAGAGTAATTGCTGAAAGATTAATTCATCAGAATTGTAAAGTTTTTGGTGTAGGAAGATCGCCTGATCCCAAAATATCAAAACTATCGTATATCAAAGGGGATATATGCGATTCTTCAATATATGACTTTCTGCCTAGGTGTGCTGATATGGTTATTAATTTGGCGGGTGTACAACCTAGTATTCTTAAAACATCTGAAAATACTGATTTAGCCAAAACTCTTAGTTCATACATAGATGTTAATATTGTAGGGGTTTTCAATGTTTTAGAATTTGTGCGCAGGAATAATATTTCGACTTACTTCTATACAACAACCCATCGTGACTATGAAAAACACTGGCAGAATGGAAAATCTTTAGGAAATAATCTTCCAATTGCAATCAATTTTAAAGGCGACCATTCAATGTACGCCATTTCTAAAACTTCTGCAAAAATGATAGGAGATTATTATTCAGAAAGTTTTGGAATCAGAGCATTTAATTTGCGTTTACCAATGATATTTCTAGTTCCGCAGAAACCGACATATTTAAAAGATGGCGTGCCAACTATTATGCCGTTTCTCCAAATTATAAGGAAAGCTATAGATGGGGAAGACTTAGAGATATGGGGTGACCCAAATTTAAAACGAGATTATGTTCATATAGATAATTTAATTAATCTTATTGAATTATGCTATAGTTCGAAATTAAAGCGGGGTACTTTCAATGTAGGTACTGGAGAAGCCGTTACAACTGAAGAATTTGTAAGAACAGTTGCTGAAGTCTTTTCCAAATCTCCAACGACTACTAAGTTTATTTACCGTCCAGAAATAAAAACCTATAAATGTGCTTCCTATGATGTGTCGGAACAAAAACAGCAACTCGGGTATGTGCCTATATGTTTAAATGAAATGCTTCGTACTCTAAAAAGTGATATTGTGAAGCTAGATTGTATTTCTCGCTGGGGTTGGTAAAAAAATCAATTTTAGGATATGAAAATAGTCTTACATGTTGGGTTTCCTAAGACCGGTTCATCGACCTTTCAGTATGGACTACTAAAACCCCTTCATGATAGCGGATGTCTTATATTGCGGACATGGCGCCAGACAGATTTAAAAGAACATCATGACCGAAGACCAAGCAGTAGACTATTTTGCCGAAAACCAATACTTCCCGAATACCTTAATTTCTCACGGGACAGACTAAATGTACTTAGCGATGAAAGTTTTACATCTCCTGTCAGATTGCGACAAAATCAGTTTGGTTTAGATATTGAGAACCCTATACAATTTCCTAATCTAATAAAAAAACAAGTCGAAGCACTGTATGGATCAAATATTCATTGGAGCGTTTTTGTTTCTATTAGAAATCAGAAAGAACTTATATATTCTCAGTATGTAGAAGAGTACAACCTCAAGAAGTATAGAAATATAGATATCGTTTTTGATGATGACGGTGAAGTTAATATGTCCGGGTACGAGATTTACAGATTTGCTTCATACTTAAAGATTCTCAATGCTATATTTGGTAAGGAAAATGTGAATCTCTTATTGTTTGAAAGTATTAAATTCAAATTTGATGAATACTGTTCGCAAGTTGCCAAAGTTTTCGAATTAAAATCTCATTTTGTTAAAAAAGCGTTGCAAAACAATCACATAAACCAAAAGTTGAAAACTTCCAAAGGGTACTACACTAAAGACGCTTCTACCTTGGTTCCCTTTTTCTTGCCCAAACATAGAAGGCAAATCGAAGAGTACTTCCTTTCAGATAATTTAGAACTACAGCAAATGCTTGGGTCAGATTACAATTTATCTGAATTTGAGTATTTCTGATAATGCGACCTAACATACCAACCTGTTTGATCACTGGTGACCAGTCTCATCTCCATACTGAAATCATCGCAAGCCTTAGTTACTCTACTCATTGTCGATACACCTTAATGCAAAAAATGGAGAACAACACGCTTTCGCCCCATTTAACTATCAAGGAGAAAGTTGAAAATAACGAACAATTCGATTTTGCATTATCTATTAATAACAAAAAAGTTGTATTTAAAAAATTCAGAAATCCTACTTCAATCTCTAAATTAAGTCTTCTAAAAATAAGCGATACAAAAGTGGAAAGTGAAATTGAAGAACCTTTTACTGCGATGCGATCGTACAAAGAATGGTGCTATGATGCATTTAGCGTTTATTTAATGTACGACTTCGAAGCTAATATAGTTTCAATCGGCGTTATCGGTTATCAAGGCAGTAAATTTTGTGTTTTAGATCACCAAAATGATTTTTCAAAAACCTTACTCATCTTAATTTTAAGAAAAATAAGATCTAAATTATTACCTGATTTCAGTAAAATCATAAAAGTTTCAATTAAAAGAAATGGTAATTCATTGCATTTGATTTTTCCCGATGTCATTGATTTTCTTGAGGTTAGATTACTACGTGCCTGCGGAATAAACCTAGGTCTTATAATGATACAAGATTTGTATCAAAGAAGAGTCAGAACATATCGTTTCGTTGTGGCACGCCAATCAATTAAAGAAAAATTTCCAAAATTGGATTTGAATTACTCAAGGGTGTACTATGACTTAGATGAAACTCTTGTGTGGGAAGGGAAACCATTGAAGCAAGGGACAGACTATCTCATGAAGTTTGTGGAGTTTGGAAGCGAAGTTAACTTAATAACAAGGCACACTTATGACATACACCAAACACTAATAAACGCTGGTATTGATCCAAAAGTATTCACTAATATTTTAAAAGTTAAAAAAAATGAAAAAAAATCATTTTATATGACCGAAAAATCAATTTTAATAGACAATGAGTTCTCTGAGAGATTGGATACTTACCTGAATGTAAGAGCTGTTCCTCTTAATATTGATCAATTAGAATTTTTGAGCTTTCAAGGATATCTCTCAAAGATAGAAAAGAAATATGCTCATAAACGATAATTTATTCAAATTAATACCTATAGTTTTTTTAAAAATTCTAGCCTAGCTAACATTAAATGTCTAAATTACATAAATCGTTAAGACAAATATAATAACATTTTTATCAAATAAAAAAACGCTTTAGAACCTTATTTTTATGTGATTAAAAATTTAATAAAAGATTCGAGTTTCTACATTGAAGGTAATTTTGAAAATTCAAATTGTTTATTAAATGTCTTAGTTTTCTCTTACAATCATGAACAATATTTGAATACTTGTCTTAAATCAATATCCAACCAAATATTTGATAAGAAATTTCACTGTCTTATTGCTGATGATTGCTCCAGCGATTCTTCTCAGCAAATCATTGAATCCTTTACTAAAAAGTTTCCCAATACTTTCAGTTATATTAAAAGACAAGAAAATCTTGGGAAGTTTACTGACGGAAACGGAAGATACAACGGTTTGCATGCTTATAGTTTAGCAAAAGCCAAATACATAGCAGTCCTCGATGGAGATGACTACTGGACCGATCCATACAAACTCCAAAAACAAGTAGATTATTTAGAAGCAAACCCAGATTGCTCAATCTGCACCCACTGGGTAAAAACAAAAGATGAGTCAGACCAAGGGATTCACGAAGATGCCTTTTCATCTAAGGTTCGTAAGAACCCACTCGATAAGGATGATTTGTTTGAGAATAAAGATGGTTCACCGCATGGCACAGCTTATCATCCATTGAGTTGGGTATTTCGCTCAGAATTAGTTAAGTACACTCCAAAGTGGATCATTCCGATTCGAGGTGGTGATGATGTTTTATTTACCGAATTCTTACAACATGGTTATTGCCATTGTATACCTGAGTTTATGGGAACTTACAGAATTACTAAAAAAAGTAGTTGGGCTCCTTTACATGCTCGTACAAAGTCCCTAGCTCAATTGCATTTTCTGCATAGAGTAAAGATGCACTATCCAATCTATAGTGAGAGAGTAATCATTTTAATCAAAAAGCACCTAAATGACTGGAAAAGTTGGCCTGCCAAAACAAATGACAATTTAAATATACTCAAGCAATTGATTGTAATTTGCAAAAAGGATATCAGGGTTTCAACACCTATGGTAATTTTTTGCATGAAGGTGTGGGCACACCAGTTCTACTTCAATTCTTTAAGCATTGTGCGGATTAGTTTAGGTAAATGGAAAAGTAAATTTTCGCATACAATATGATTGAAAAATTTATTCACAATAATGATACCTTTGCCATTATTGTAAGAAAGGATTTCAATAATCCTGGAATCAACTTTTTCACTCCCAATGATTATTCCCAGCAATTAGCTTTCATGAGCCATCCTTTAGGGAAAGAAATTCAACCTCACATACACAAGAAAGTTCAGCGTGAAGTAAACTATACTCAAGAAACTTTGTTCATTAGAAAAGGCAAACTGCAGGTAGATTTCTACACAGATGAACAAGCATTCTTAGAAAGTCGTATACTTGAGGCGGGAGATGTAATTCTACTTATCAAAGGAGGACATGGATTCAAAGTTTTGGAAGATTTGGAAATGTTTGAGGTCAAGCAGGGCCCATATGCGGGCGATGAAGATAAAATAAAATTTACCCCTGCCTAATGGTTTTTGAGAAATACGCCCAGTACTATGATTTGCTCTACCAAGACAAGGACTACCGGGCGGAAACAGATTACATCTTGTCTCTAATCAAGAAATACCAACCCGAAACCAGCAAAATTCTAGAATTTGGTAGTGGGAGTGGGATACATGGTAGAATATTGGCCAACGCAGGCTTCTATGTAAGCGGTATAGAAAGAAGTCAAGAAATGATTGATCTTGGACTATCCTCAAACCAAGAAAAGGATCAAACTGCCAGTTTCTCATGCACCCAAGGCGATTGCACATGCACCATTCTTGGGGATGATTTTGACACGGTGATTTCCCTCTTTCATGTGCTAAGTTACCAAACTTCAAACGAAGAGGTTCTCGCCATGCTCAAGAATGGTCACAGCCAATTGAAGCCAGGAGGTATATTTATCTTTGACTATTGGTATGCCCCGGCAGTTTGGAACTTGGGCCCTACCCTCCGGGTAAAACGAGTTAGCAACCAACAACTTGCAATTACCAGAATTGCGGAGCCTGAATGCTTTCGGGAGCGAAATATCGTAGAGGTAAAATACCAAACTTTTGTGGAAGATTTAAAAAGTAACCACATTTCCCAGATTAAAGAAACTCATGAAATGCGGGCCTTTGAAACAGATGAAATCGAAGAATTTGCTAATCAAACCGGGTTCACTCAACTACACTACGAAGAATGGCTAACCAGCCATACCCCCAGCAAAGAAACTTGGGGAGTATGCACAGTTTTACAAAAAAAATAATTCTAAGCTGAGCAAGTTCATACCAGTAAACGAGCCAGACCTTAGAGGTAACGAAAAAAAGTATCTTCATGAGTGTATTGATACGGGTTGGATATCATCCGAAGGTCCATTTATCGAAAAGTTGGAAAACGGAATGGCCAGTTTGTGTAATAGGAAACACGCATTTGCTGTTAGTAATGGTAGTGCAGCTCTTGAATTGGCCGTACAAGCAATTGGAATTGGTAAAGGGGATGAGGTGATCATGCCAACCTTCACCATTATCTCATGTGCACTAGCTGTTGTTCGGGCTGGTGCAATCCCTGTCTATGTGGATGCGGATCCGCATACTTGGAACATGAAGGTGGAAGATATTGAGCCACTTATGACGGAACGAACCAAAGCAATCATGGCCGTCCATATATACGGAATTACCGTAGATATGGACCCACTTCTCGAAATTGCCAAAAAATACAAATTAAAGGTAATTGAAGATGCAGCAGAGGTAATTGGCCAAACCTACAAAGGGCAACCATGCGGAAACTTTGGAGATATCAGCACCTTGAGCTTTTATCCGAACAAGCATATCACCACAGGCGAAGGTGGTATGGTACTGGTTAATGACGATGAACTAGCCGAAAGATGTAAAAGCCTAAGAAATCTCTGCTTTGGAAAGACTGATCGCTTTGTGCACCAAGAACTTGGCTGGAACTTCCGTATGAGCAACCTCCAGGCGGCAGTCGGAGTGGCTCAACTCGAAAGGCTCCCACAAACCTTGGAGAAGAAAAGAGAGATTGGTAGAATGTACCACCAACATCTAAAAGGATGTGAATCCTTTACCCTACCCCTAACTCAAACAGCTTATTGCGAAAATATTTACTGGGTATTTGGCATAATCTCAAAAGATAAATCCAGAGATGCCAAGTGGTGGATGAAAGAACTGGCTGAAAAAGGAATTGGCACTAGGCCCTTCTTTTACCCGATGCATCTTCAACCATGCTTAAAAAAAATTTTGCAAACTGAACATTCTTCCTTTCCCAACTCAGAAAGATTGGCTGGTCATGGATTTTACCTACCAAGCGGGCTGACTATTTCTAATTCCCAAATTAGTCAAATAGCTGAACAGATTAGATCATTATTTAAATCCTCATGATAGAAGATAGACTTAATATCGCAATATACGCCCGAAAATTTGTAATCCAAGAAGCAACTGGATCCTTTACTTTCACTAATAGTTTTTTGTATGTTCCGAAATCCTTGGAAAAAAAGTTTTCTATCTCTTTGATCTTTAAAACAAAGAAAGATGTACAAGACTATAAAAGTGCTTTCCCTAATTGTAAAAAGCAACTCTTCAGTTTGTGCCAATACCAACGAAATTTGACCTCCCCAAAATTAAGCCAATTAGACTCTCTAAAATTTAGAATTGGTGCATGGATTAAAAAACTTCTTGATCAATTCTTTCTTAAAATCGAACTAGTCCATCCGAGTATTACTAATGACTTTTTAAAAATGGAAAAATTGTCTATGGAGCAACTCGTAGACAGGAACCAGATTGATCTTATTGTTTATCCATTTTGGTTCGATTATCCCACAATTAATAGGCCTTATATTATTTTCTACTGGGATGCTGCCCATCGTTATCTTTCGTTCATGCCTGATATGGCATCAAGGAATGACATGCAAGTTGAGGCTGTTTTTAAGCCTGCTTTAGAAAATGCTTTTAAAGTTATTGTTCCTAACAACGCTGCCGTAGTTGAGTTGGAAGCTTTATACAAGGTTGGAATTCCTGAGTCCAAATACTCAATTATTCCTTTCGTAATTTCAGAAAACACTAATACGGAAAATAATGAAGAATTAAGTATTTATGATCGATTTGCTATTAAAGATTCATACTTATTTATACCTGCTGGTTTTTGGCCCCATAAAAATCACAAAGTTGTTATAGATGCTGTAAAAATTTTGAATGAACGCGGAATTCAACTAGAAGTAGTGATGACAGGCCCTGACAGAGGAAACTATCAATATATCCAAGATTTGATTAAAAAGTCTGATTTAAAAGAACAATTTCACTACCTCGGATTCGTTGATAGAAGTGAACTAATTTCGCTATACAAGAATGCTTTTGCCATGGTTTTTTCTTCAATCGTTGGTCCCAATAATTATCCTCCGATAGAAGCAGCGAGCCATGGTTGTCCGGTTATTCTAAGTGATTTAACAGGTCACAGGGAACAAATGGGGGAAAGTGCATTGTACTTCGATAAGTTCAACCCGAATGAACTAGCAGACCAAATTCAATTATTAAAAGAGAACAATGCTTTAAGAGAGGGCCTTATCCAAGCAGGGAAAAAATTAGTAAAAGGTTTAGAACCTTCCAAATACTTTGATCAATTAGAAAATGTTTTTGATGAATTCAAAAATTACAGACTTCTTTGGGGAGACCGTTATTCTTTAAAGTAAGAAAGTTTTGAGGATTGCTATAGTTACCCCTCTTTATCCACTTAGCAAAGATTGTGATTCTGGTATTGCGATGCATTACCACCACCTCGCGAATGGTCTCAAAGCCTTAGGCCACGAAGTCATTGTATATTTTTTTCCTTATGAGGTTTTTGAATCGAAGGTTTTTAATCAAGGTAATTTAACAATCTATCAAGTCGGGTGTTCTCTACCCAAAATATTTTTTTTCAAAGGATTGGGGAGACTTTTAAAATCATTAAGGATTTTGGAGTGGTACCCTACTTTAATCTTCCAAAAGCAAATTTGTGAATTTTTAAACAAACGGGTCAAAGCAGATAAAATAGAAATTATCGAATCTACGAGTAATCGCGGTTTACTTGCAAGATACGCAAAATTCAAAGATAGACCCCCTATTTGCACTAGAGTCTCCACTACAATGTCCAGCGCTTATGAAAATGCCCGCATTGATGTGCCAATCAACTATCAACTCGAAGCGAAGCTCGAGAATCTGCAAATAAAGCGAAGTGATTACCTAGTGACACATTCAAATGGTCATGCCAAAACTCTTGAAACTGAACTTGGTATAAAAGGAAAAAAGTTCAAAGTTATCCCAATTGGAATTCCGATAGCTGAAAAAGGGCATGAATACCATTCGCTTAAAAGCAAGAACAAGATTGAGGTACTATTTGTTGGCAGATTAGAAAATCGTAAGGGTATCGACATTCTACTATCGGCCATTCCCAAAATTATTCGAAAGAATAGTGCCATTCGATTTAAAATCATTGGATCGGACCCAATGGATCTCAAGAAGTCCTATAAATCGAACGAGTTATTTAATGATAATGTTCAATTTCTCGGCAATGTTTCGTCATCGGTTCTGGAAGATAAATTAAAAGAGTGTGATATTTTTGTAGCTCCTTCTAGATATGAATCATTTGGAATAGTTTTTATAGAAGCAATGAAATTTTCAAAGCCTGTCGTTGGCACGAATATTGGTGGCATTCCTGATATTATCTTAAACAATAAGAATGGATATCTTATTGAACCCGAAAGCATAGAGGCACTTGTTAATGCTGTCATCAAATTGGCGGATTCGGTTGAGCTTCGAAAAGTAATGGGGAAAGAAGGAAGGAAAAGAGTTGTTGATTTATTCAGTACGAATGCAATGTGCACACAATCGATTAATTACTATCAAAGTATCTTATCAAAAAAAGGATTTTAGTTTTATCTGACTTTTGCGCTACAGGCGGTGCTGCAATTGCGGGAAACCGTATTTCTGAAGCCTTAAGAACCAATGGTGCTGAAGTCATCCAACTTTCTTCAGATGGTAGAAATACAAACGAACAAAAGGCACTCTTTAACGGCAAGAAATTTTCTGCCTTACATGATCTGTTATCTCCTCTTATCCCTGCTTCAAAAGCAAAGTCACTTACCGAAAATAATCTTAACCAACAGTTTAGAAAATTTCTTCAGCAAGAAAAGTTCGATGCTATAAATATTCATAATTTACATAGTGCAGGGTGGCCAATTTCCTTAGTTAGCACGGCTCTTGAGTTTGCCCCTGTGGTTTGGACTTTGCATGATTGCTGGAGCTTCCTCGGTTCCTTTTACCCTACTCACTGTCCTGCTTCTGACCGCACCCATGTGCTTGAGCTTAACAGCTTTTGGCGATCCATTAAATGCTCCCAAACCCGACACTCCCTAACAGCCGCGACCCCTTCCGATTGGATGAATAAACAAGCAAGTTCATCTCATTGGGATGGTTTAAAAGTCCAAACGATTCACAATCCAGTACCCAAATCATTTTTCGAAACATTGGACCGCGAATCTTGTAAGAAAGCATTAGGTCTATCCCTTGATAAAGCCATTGTTTTGAGCATTGCCGGAAATTTAGATGAAGAAAGAAAGGGGGGGGCAATCCTCAAAGAAATTTTAGAGTCAGAAGTAAAAGATCATTGCCAGTTTTTGCTGATTGGAGTGAGCAATAAAATCAATGATCCTAAAGTAAAAAGTCTAGGATTTGTGAAAGACGAACTTACCCTACGGATTGCTTACCATGCTGCCGATGTTTTACTACACCCTGCCCAAGTTGATAACTTGCCAAACACGGTAGCTGAATCAATGAGTTGTGGTACCCCAGTACTTGCTCTTAATACCGGCGGCCTGCCTGAAATGGTTATTCCAAATAAAACTGGTTGGTTGGTTGAAGAAATGAATTCGAGTGCAATGATTAAGAGATTGAAATCAGTTGTGCAATCCAAGCAAGCCAACGAATTAAGGCAATCCACCAAAGAAACGGCTCGTATGTTGTTCAATGAGGAAAAGGTGGCTAATGGTTATTTTAAAGCTTTCGAACAAGCACTGAGCAAATGAACGAACTTCAGAAAAAGATCGGTATTCAAAATCCTAATTGGTTAATGTCTACTCGTGAGAAACTCGGATTGATTGGTCTACTCCATTGCCTGAAGCCAAAGAAAGTGTTGGAACTCGGCTACCATCGTGGTGGTGCCACGAAGTGGTTATCTGAATTTTCCGAACAGGTCATTACCGTTGATGTCAACGAGTTTGTCGCAGACGCACCCAATCTATTTCATAATGTGGAAGCTTGGAATTGCCCTACCCTTGAAGCTGCATCTCGAATAAAAAAAGAAAATTTATTCTTTGATCTAGCCATTATCGATGCCGATCATTCGAGAAAAGCAGTTTCTGCTGATATTAATGGTATCATCGAGCACTCCGATATCATTCTGATGCATGATAGTTTTAATCCTGATTGTAGAAAAGGAATGATAGATGCCCTGAAAAAACAAAACTCCCATGCGTACTACTTAGATTTTATTACATCTATGTCCAAAAGCGATGGTTTATGGGGCGGCCTAGCCATTGCTTGGAAATCTGATCATCCTGGCCCAAAAGTTGAATTTAAGAGGGAATTTTCTTCATTTAAAATTATCAATTTTCAAAATGAATTAAGTATTTTCCAAAAAATTAAATCAATTAGGAATAGCTTCAACAAATTTTGTAATTTTTTATCTACAAAGATTAGAATTTATGGGAGTAGTTTAATAAATAAATAATAATTATGCTTTCTTATTTTTATCCAATAAAATTAAACTCCATATTAAGAATAATTACTATAATATATTTAATTTTTTGGACATACCTTGTTTTATTAATAAGTAAAAACAACTGGTGTGTAGCATTTAATGATTTTTTTGGATTTTCAAACAGTAATTTAGTTTCATTTTACAAAAATTCTTTTTGGCCTTCTGGTTATCCTCTTTTGCTAAAAACTTCAGAACTATTCACTGATGATAAATTGTTGGCAGGAAGGAGCATTTCACTAATTTCAACATTTATAATATTGGTATATTTCTACAAAATATTCAGGCATAATTATGAGATTTTTTCTCTTACTACCATAATTATATTTTTATCAAGCAATTTTTATATTTTTGCAAATTATGAGTGTTCAGATGTTACGGGTACAATGTTTTTTTGCCTTGGATTGCTGAATACTTATCTATTTATAAATACCAACAAAGCGTTAAATTTAGTGTTCGGTGCTACTTTATACGGTTTTTCATGCTGTTTCAGACATCAATACCTCATACCTGGTATAATTGCACTACTTGTCACTGTTGTAATTCATTTCAAATATTTAAACAAAAAAGACTTCATCAATTGTTTACTATTTTTTCTTATCGGAATATCTCCTCATGCTATACCTTCACTAATTCATAATGGTACAATTTTCTCAACATCGCACGCCTCGAATTTACTTTTTGCGACTCTTCCCAAAAATCATCAAACTTTTGGAATAGGAATGATGGATATAATGAAGCAGAACATCTCTTCATTTGAACTTTTTACAGACTTTGGATTTGTTAAAGCATTCTTCAGAAATTACATAGGAAATATTATAGATTTCATTACCCAAACAATTCCAGGACATGTGATTAGTTATTTTGCTTTTGGTGGCGTTATTTTTCTTTTTACTAATAGAAAGTATAAGTTACTAAAATTTTTGTTTTTTTTATATCTTTCATTTGTAATGACCGTTTCTGTTTTTAAATTCGACATAAGATATTATCTACCACTTATCCCAGTTTCATGCTTATTAAGTTCATATTTTATTTTTAGTGTCTACAATAGTTTTAAATCCAAAATTCAACAATACATCTTTATTTTTATATCTTTATGTATACTGATATCCCCTCCTTTTTGGTCAATTTATCGTGGATTACTACATAACCCTAAACTCCCATGGTTGCAAACACCCATTGAGGTTCAAAATCAACTGCAATCAATTGGATATGAAAAAGCAGATCAGGTTTTATCTTTTAGTCATCATTTTCATGATACTCATTCCCAATCCAAACAAAGATATAGAATCCCTTGGTTAAAGCCTAACTTCAGTGGTTTTAATTCTACACTTGAGATATTGAATTTCTGCGAAAAAGAAGATATAAAATTTATAGTTTACCATGACATTCCTTCCACAATTAGTGAGGTAAGAGGTCTGAATAGACAAATATTACTTGAATTAGAAGATAATGCCTCACTAAAACTCTCTACCTCGCATTATACAATTCTTAAGATTTAATTAATGAAGATATTAGTTACTGGATCTTCTGGTCTCATCGGTTCCGAGGTGTCTACCTATTTCGCCAAACGAGGACATTCCATTCATGGAGTGGATAATAATCAAAGAGCTGTTTTCTTTGGTCCCCAGGGAGACACTACCTGGCGATTAAAAGAGCTCAAAAATTCTCTGAGCGATTTTTCTCACCACCAGCTTGACATACGTGAACGCCAAAGTGTCTTGGATTTGATAAAAATAATTAAGCCAGACGCCATTGTCCACACGGCCGCACAACCATCGCACGACAAGGCTGCATCTATTCCCTTTGATGATTTCGATGTAAACGCAGTAGGCACGCTCAATCTTCTAGAGGCAACTCGACAGTTTTGCACTGATTCACCATTTGTTCATATGTCGACCAACAAGGTATACGGCGATGGGCCCAATAACATAAATTTAAAAGAGTTAGATACACGCTGGGATTACGATGAACAAAACTATGAAAATGGGATTTCTGAATCTTTCTCTATTGATCAGTGCAAGCACTCTCTTTTTGGAGCCTCCAAGGTCGCAGCAGACATCATGGTACAGGAATACGGACGCTACTTTGGTATGGCCACTTGTTGCCTTCGTGGTGGTTGCCTTACCGGCCCATCCCATTCGGGAGTAGAACTGCACGGATTCCTTAGCTACCTTGTGAAATGTAATGTTGAAGAAAAAACCTACAAAGTATTTGGATACAAAGGTAAGCAAGTCAGAGATAACATTCATTCCGAGGATGTGGCACAATTCATCGATTTATTTATAAAGTCTTCTCGATGCGGTGAAGTCTACAACTTGGGTGGAGGCAAAGACAACAGTTGCTCCATTTTGGAGGCGTTCGAGATTTGTGAATCATTTTCCGGAAAAAAACAAAAATATGAATACTTAGATGAAAACCGGATTGGTGACCATATCTGCTACTACAGCGATCTTACGAAAATTAAAGAGCACTATCCTGAATTCGAAATACAAAACAATTTAGAGAACACGATAAAACAAATTATGATTGCACAGAATACTCGAAGTTAATGGCTAATATTTGTTTATCATTCATTTTTAATCACCAGTTTGAGAAAAACATTCCTAAGTTAAGAAAACTCTATGATGATCGATTCTCAACAATTCGATACCTTTCACCATTTAGTAAAAGCACTGAACCTGATATTATTCCCATATTTGAAAAATCAATTCACTTTCAAGGATATTTCGCACAGGCTCTTAGGCATCTGCCTAGAAATTGTGATTATTATGTGTTTTGCGGAGATGATCTCATACTCAACCCTTCCCTTAACGAGCGTAATTTAATTGATTGCTTAAATTGTAATGAATCATCCTACATTAAATATTTGAATCCAATATGGGAGCATTCATTTGCTTGGCACAAATTTGAAGAATGTAATTGTTTTACGGAAAATGAGTATACCATTCCCTACCAAAATTTACTACCTTCAAGAAATAAACTTTTGAAGATGTATGAGAACCTTGGACTTTACTACAGAAATCTAGGTTTTCATAATTTTAAAGGCCTAAAAGAAAAAATAATTACGACAAATAGAATCAAGTCAGGAATCTCTTTTTTTCTAAGAAATAGGAATAAGCGCTTTATAAGTTATCCACTCGTCGAAGGATATTCAGACTTAATTGTTGTTCCGCAAGGTCATTTGGAATTGTTCTGTCATTACTGTGGAATTTTTGCTGCTATGAATTTATGGGTAGATGCAGCTGTGGCAACTGCTCTTTTATTATCTGGATCTCCAATCAAAACGGAAATTGATTCGAACTACATTGGGACTGAGTATTGGAACAATGCAGAAATCAATGATAGATTAAAATCTGCAAATAATAAATTAGATGAAATTGAAAAGCTTTTTAATGATAATGAATTGTACATCCATCCAATTAAATTGAGTGCTTATAACTAATGAGTTATTCAAATATTTACAGCATACTTACAACAATTAATGAACCAGATGAACGTGTTTCAGATTGGAAGAAAATTACTCATAACAAAACAATTGTAATTGGAGACAAAAAAACGCCAAGTCCATGGATTCATCCATCCTGTTCTTTCATTAGCTTAGAAGATCAACTTATCTCAGAGTTTAACATCGTAAAACTTTTGCCTGAAAACCACTACACTAGGAAAAACCTCGGTTATTTGTATGCAATTAAAAATGGTGCAGATGCTATCATTGATACAGATGATGACAATTTCCCTGAACCCATTGAATGGAGAAAACTTTTAAAATCTGATTTCCTAATTAAAGAACATACTTCTTCAGAAAGCGTTTTTTATAAAAATATTTATTCATACTTTTCAAACTCTGAAATTCCATTTTGGCCAAGAGGGTTCCCACTGAATTTTGTAAATTCTGATAAATCGATAATTCAATCTGAGGACATTATAAAATCAGATGTCAATAATGTCGGACTTTGGCAATGCATGGTTAATGGCGACCCAGATATCGACGCAATTCATCGTTTAATCTTCAATAATTCACCGATTTTCTCTTATAATGATGCATTAATAATGGGTGGGAATATTTTTTGTGCATTTAATTCACAAAACACCTTATGGTCAGATTCTGCGTTATTTCCACTATTATATTTACCATCGACTGTAAGTTTTAGATTCACGGATATTCTACGAGGTTATATTGCCCAAGCAGTAATTAATGTATCATCTAAAAGTTGGGGATTTTACAATGCTACATCCTATCAAGAGAGAAATGATCATAATCTTATGAATGATTTTCGTTCTGAAGTCTCAATGTACTCAAATATGGAAGAAATCTTTCAAATTATCTACCAAAGTTCTAAAACTTCTAATTCAATAATTGATAATCTTATGGATTGTTACACATCTCTCTCAAAAAGAGATTTTGTGAAAGATGAAGAACTAAGAATTCTTAATGCTTGGATAACCGACCTCAACTTGCTCGATTAATTAGACTTCTATAAAGAAAGTACTTCTAGTAACAGAAACTCCACCAAGTACACCTAATGGATTTGGTGTGACTCTAAAAAATTTATTTACCGGGATCATACATGATGTTCTATACACAGACAGTTCATTTATTTCTTCTGTAAAAGGAACGAATTATATTCACGGTCATTGCCCTTATCATAAATCAAGAAAAGGAATATTCTTATTTATAATAGGGCTGGTTCCTGAATGGCGTGGATATTACTCCAAAATCTGGATGTTTTTCTTTCTAAGAAAAAAATATGACTTAATTTATGCATTCTTTTATTCCATTGAATTGGCAAAGTTTGCTAGTTGGATTGCTTTGCAAAAAAAAGCCAAACTTATTTTACACATAGCGGATCATTCTCCTTCTTTTATTAACAACTTTGAGTTTATTAAGATTTTAGACCAGTCTGAAAAACTTTGTTGTATTGGACAAAACATGAAGCAATATTATCAAACCATCTTCAAAAAAACTTTTGATGTGTTCCATAATTTGGCAGATGACGCTTATTTGCCACTTACAAACAAAATAAATTTTACTTTTAGCGAATCAAACCCATTAAAAATACTATTTATGGGTAGTCTTTTCGAAACACTTCATAAAGGTGCAATTAATAATATTTGCAGAGCAATAAATGAATTGAATGATGAAGGATATTCAATTTCTTTTAATTTATACGGTCAGATCGTTCCAAACACTTTTCTACAAGAGGAACGTACTACTCCACATATAAATCACCACGGGACAATTTCACCTGATGAAAGATTCAACATCATGATACAAAACCATTGCTTCGTTGTGCCCTCATCATTTTCCAAAAACATTAAAGCTGAATATAAATACTCAATACCTACCAAATTACCAGAACTGTTATTAAGTGGTAGACCAGTAATTATTCATGGTCCAAACGAGATGGAAGCTCACAGATTTTGCTATGACGAAAAGTGTGGTATTTTAATAGACAATAATTCAATTTCCTCACTTAAATCAGCATTAGTAAATTTATATCTCAATTACCCTAATCACAAAAAAGATGCCATTAAAACGAGTCACAAATTGATGAACAAACTGTCAATAAGTGATCAAAGTCCTAGGTTTCAGTCTTTTGTTCTTAACTAAGACATGATTTCCTTTTTTCTAAAATTTAAGTTCATAAGAAATCGTCTTAAATTTCATTTCTTACATTCCTACTTCAATGAACTTCAATTAACTATTCCAGTAGGTTATGGTTACAATGCTCGACTACTCGAACCTGATTCTTACGACTCATTTTCTGAAATTTTCATACAACAGGAATACACCGATTTCATCCCAAGTGAACATATCTCTTCAGTCCTAGATTTAGGGGCAAATTTTGGTTACTTTAGCCTATGGTTACAATCTAAACGCCCAAAAGATAAAATCACCTCAACTCTTATTGAACCTTCTAAGCACTGTAAAAGATCACTTGATAAATTGTTATCAGATAAAGAAATTTACCCGAATTTTAATTATGTTCGTGGCGTAATTGGTGACCCCAGAGAGCAAACTATGAAATTCTTTGATAGACCGTTTATGGCAGGTTCCGTTTTTGATTCTTCCGATAACGAAAACTTTTATCATGTAAAAACGCTCATCCCGTCAGACGTTTTCTCATCTAATAGAAACTCTTATGACTTGATTAAGTGCGACATAGAAGGTGGGGAATGGGATTTGCTTATTCATTACCCTTCGATTTTGAAAAATTCCAAGTTTCTCGTTATGGAGTGGCATAGCTGGCACTCCGGTGGCGGTGGTTTTTCTCAGATTGAGAGCAAACTGACGGACTTAGGGTTCCAAATCATCAAGTCAAGTCCACGACAAAAAGCCGTTGGTCGGGATGGAGAGGTCGGTCTTTTTCTTGCTAAAAATCTTAACTTTCAAAATTGAAGGATTATGGAGAAGTCCCCGGAGGTAAAAACGATCTTAAACCCCTTCTTTATCCTTTCCATCGTTTATATCCTGGTAAAATTTTGTCGAAATATCGATGGTTTCATAATTCTCGACTGCCATCGAACTTGTTGTCCCTTAACAACAGAAAAAAA
>Ga0209632_10001566_pt1 | contig 22889 bp, 22 predicted proteins | sample COG_10_FD_184754 | JGI IMG/M metagenome (GOLD analysis project Ga0209632, IMG submission 184754) | Pelagic Microbial community sample from North Sea - COGITO 998_met_10 (SPAdes) (version 2) | ecosystem: Environmental > Aquatic > Marine > Neritic zone/Coastal water | place: Helgoland, sampling... | reverse complement strand
TGAGATGGAAACGTTGTTCGGAGACGCTCTTCCGCGGAGGCGTGACGGCGAAGCGGCCGCACGGCAGCTATTGGAGGAGCTCGAACTCGAGGGCGTTCTCTTAAAAGGTGGACACCGCGAAGCCGATGCCGACGACCTGCTCGTCTATCGCCCGGGTGGCGATGGCGAGATCAAACTCGAATGGCTCCCGGGCGAACGCATCCCCGGCGATCCCGTCCATGGCACGGGCTGCGCGCTTTCATCTGCGATCACTGCGGGCCTCGCCCAGGGCCGTCCTCTGCGCGAAGCAGTCATCGAAGCGCGTACCTTCATTCGCTCGGCGATTCAAAACGCACAGACCCTGCCTAACGGCGCACGGATCCTCGGCTTCTCATGAGCGACACAGCTAACATCGACAGCACCGCCCCCCGCAAGATGCCCAGCGACACCGGCCAATCCGGCGCATCCACTTCGGCGGCGCCCCGCGACGTATACGACGCGGGCCTTGCTCAGGCGACGCAGGATGAGACGCGATGGAAAGCCCGTGCGGGACTCGCGTCGAATCTCCGTTTAGCATGCTTCGCCGCCTTGTTATTCGTTGGCTGGATGGCCTTCGGAACACATGCCATCTCAAGGAGTTGGGCCGCTCTTCCCACGATCGGCTTCATCGCTTTAATCATCTTTCACGACCGTGTACTCCGGCAAGAAGCCAGAGCGATACGGATTCGCCGCTTCTACGAAGATGGCCTAGCAAGACTGAATAATGAATGGGCTGGGCGTGGTGACGACGGCGATCGCTATCGTGACCCGAGCCACCCCTATGCTGAGGATCTCGACGTCTTCGGGCCCGGATCGATGTTCGAGCTTCTGGCGACCACTCGTACAACGACTGGATGCGATCGACTCGCCACCTGGCTCTGCGAAGCCGCGGAACCCGAGACCATCCGGGAACGCCAGCAGGCAGTGACCGAACTTCGCCCCGGCCTCTCGATGCGACTCGAGATGGCGATCGCCGGAGACGAGTCTGACTCCGCAACGCAACAAGAGGCCCTCGCCCGCTGGGCCACCGCCCCTGCCGCTGGTCTAAGCGCAGCACTCCGCTTCGTCGCCATCGCACTGAGCAGTTGTTCACTGGGCGCGCTCGCCCTCTGGTTCTTCAGTGAATCGGGCCCTGTGCCCTTCGCCCTCGCCGTAGTCGTTCAAGGTCTGTTCGCGCTGGCGCTTCGTTCTCGCGTACAGCCTGTACTTGCAGCCGCCGAGACCCCGGTCGGAGCCCTAGCCCGTACAGCATCCTTACTCGGGTGCGTCGAAGATGCGGAATTCTCGTCGACCCTGCTCGCGCGCTTGAATACGGAACTTCAAACCACAGGGCGGCCGCCTTCCGGCGAGCTGGATGCCCTGCAGAAACTCGTCGACCGACGCGACTCCCGGAATAACCAATTCTTTGCACCGATCGCGGCGCTACTTCTTTGGGGCACGCACGCGGCGATCTCGCTTGAGTGCTGGCGCGCGCGGTGTGGGCCACGGCTTGCAATATGGATCGATGCTGCAGGTGAAATCGAGGCGCTCTCGGCCTTCGCAGGCTATGCGTACGAGCATCCGCAAGATCCGTTCCCGGAAATTCTCGACGAGGGTTCGGCCTTCGAAGGAGAAGCCTTAGGTCACCCTCTCCTGCCCAGCGATCGGTGCAAGCGAAACGACCTCAGCCTTGGCTCCCTGCCACAAGCACTCGTCATGAGTGGCTCAAACATGTCAGGCAAGAGCACAATGCTGCGCACCGTCGGCTGCAACACGATCCTCGCCCTCGCCGGTGCGCCAGTGCGTGCGACGCGCCTTAGGGTTTCACCGCTTCGCCTAACCGCTTCGATCCGCATCGTGGACTCGCTCCAGGACGGTCAATCCCACTTCATGGCAGAGGTCACTCGCCTGCGCCAAGTGGTCGAAATTTCACGTGGCGATCCAAAGGCGCTCTTCCTGCTAGACGAAATACTGCACGGGACGAACTCCCATGATCGACTCATCGGAGCAGAAGCCGTCCTCAAGGGACTCATCGCTCAAGGTGCACTCGGCATCGTAACAACCCATGACCTCGCGCTCACGCAGATGGTTCCCGCGAGCAAAGGCCAAATGGCCAACGTGCATTTCGAAGATCATTTACAAGATGGCGTCATGGAGTTCGATTACGCGCTCCGCCAAGGCGTCGTCGAGAAGAGCAACGCACTCGAGCTCATGCGCTCGGTCGGGCTCGACGTCTGAACGGAGATCCAATCCCATGTTCAAATCTACGATGCTCTCTCTCATCACCTCCATCCTCACCCTCGGCGTGGTCCTGGCAGGATGCACCAATCCACTCTCTTCGGGTTCCGGGAAGGCCCCCGGTGCGGATCCACGTGAAGAGAACGTGTGGTTCCAAGCGGGCCGCGCGCAGATCGCCTCCTCCGCTCGCTATATCGCGAAGAACCGTCCTGCGAAGAACGTGATTCTGTTCGTCGGAGACGGAATGGGGATCGCGACCGTTACGGCGGCTCGCATTCTCGAAGGGCAGAGCCGGGGCGAGACCGGTGAGGAGAATCAGCTCTCCTTCGAAACCCTGCCTCATGTCGCCTTCTCCAAGACTTATAATGTCGATGCACAGGTCTCGGACTCGGCCTCAACGATGACCGCCATGGTCTCTGGCGTAAAGACAGTGACCGGTGTTCTGGGCGTCGACGAGACAGTTCGCCGCGGCGACCACAGCAGCGTCGAAGGCGCTCATGTTCTGACGATTCTCGAAGAGGCCGAAGCGCGTGGACTAGCAACCGGAGTCGTCTCGACCGCAACCGTGACTCATGCGACGCCCGCCGGTTGTTATTCCCATGTGCCGTTCCGGTTCTGGGAAGACGATTCGCGGATGTCGAGTGCTGCGCGCGAGGCAAGCTTCCCGGACATCGCACGCCAACTCGTTGAGTTCAAAGGTCCGAATGGCCAGAGCGACGGCCTTGAGGTCGCCTTGGGTGGAGGTCGCAAGCACTTCACTCCCCGCGACGAAACCGACCCGGAAGAGCCCAATGCCGTCGGCCGTCGCGTCGATGGGCGCGACCTCACAAAAGAATGGCTCGATGCACGAGAAGGCTCCGCCTATGTCTGGAATCGTTCACAGCTCAAACAACTCGATATTGCGAAAACCGATCACCTACTCGGCCTCTTCGAGCCCGGCGATATGAATTGGGAAACCGATCGTGCGGCAGATGAAGCCGGAGAGCCCTCCCTAGCCGAAATGACGGATGTCGCGATCGAGCTTCTTTCGAAGCGAGACGAAGGCTTCTTCCTGATGGTTGAAGCCGGCCGAATCGACCATGGCCATCACGCCGGCAACGCTCAGCGCGCACTTACCGACACCATCGCCCTATCGGATGCCGTCCGCCTAGCGCTCGAGAAGACGGACCCGACAGAAACGTTGATCGTCGTCACAGCCGACCACAGTCATACCCTCACCATCTCCGGCTATCCCAAACGTGGGAACCCGATCCTCGGCAAGGTGATCGGCATCGATTGGTTCCGCGGAACAGGGGACGTGGAGGGACGCGATGCGCTAAAGCGCCCCTACACAACCCTCTCCTATGCAAATGGCCCTGGCTATACGGGTGGATCTGATGATCAACCCACTGGCCCTCACACCTTTCCGCACTCGCCTTGCAAACAGCTTGGTGGCGACTGCAGCTACGAAGGCGTCACGGACGGACGGCCTGATCTCTCTGAGACCGACACAACGGATCCTTCATATCTCCAGGAATCCACAGTCCCTATGGGCACCGAGACCCACGCCGGCGAGGATGTTCCCATCTATGCGGGCGGTCCGCGCGCCGCACTCTTCCATGGCACCCGCGAGCAGAACTATATCTATCACGCGATGGTCGAAGCATTCGGATGGACGCAAGCTGGCCAGCCGGTCGAATAACACCGATCGTTGAGCCAGCGACTTTGCTGCTAAGCGACTGTCCAGATTTCCCCAATACGAACGCCAGCGGCCTCTACCCATTCGTGGCGAGCCTCAGACCCCTTCCTGATTTCGGGGGATAGGATCCGTTCGATCATTGCGAGGCGGTCCGGCGGGGTAGCGCGCGTCTCGACTAATCCGGAACCTGGTCCAGAACCGCCCATTCGATAGCCGGAGGGAAACCCCTTCTCTCTGCTAGCTAGACGCGAGACATCTCGTACGAGATTCGGGGCAATATTTGAACGGAAGCGCCAAACTACACCCAGGTGTGCACGGCCTAACACAAAACGGGGCAATACCCCTTCAGTTGAAGGATTATGCCATCCGATAATTCTTCCTAGAACGTCGTATTCGAAAAGCATCTCAAGTGTATTCCCTACACCTACTAAACCGTTTCGCCTATGTGTTAATTGGGACACCCCGAAGAACCTCGTGAATCAGGCAAATTTGTTTAACGAAAGAGGTCTCATCTCGGTATGATAAGGCCGAGTACAAGCCAGATCTAACGATCAATCAGATTTTTACTAGCGACTTTATGCGTGCCTCTAGTAAACGAAATGAATGAGTAGAAAGGACGGAAGATGACCGAGCACCCAAACTCGCTCCTCATCCACCATTTCCTTCAGGCCATGACCGCCGGCGACCGCGAGACACTTCGTGCGCTCTGGTCCGACGACATCATCTGGTACGTGAAAGGCAATAGCCCGTACGAAGGTGAGATCAAAGGCGCGGATAACATATTCGAGTATCTCGCACATCTTGGTGACGCCGCGGAGTTCGGCTCCCTCGGCTTCCATATCGAAGTCGAAGATATCCTGGTCAGTAACAACCGCGCCGCCGCTCTATGCAACGCAACCGCGGCGCGCGGTGACAAGACGATGCAGGCTCGTCATCTCCTTGTCGCACGAATCATCGACCGACGCATCCAGTCCGTCACCTCGGTCCCCGTCGACCCCGGTCGCGTCGAGGAATTCTGGCGCGACAACGCGCTCCCGGGCTAGCACCCGAACGCCGAAGCCCCGGCACTTAAAGAGAATGAGAAGTAGGTGCTTTGGCTCAAACACGCTGACGAATAAACCTTTGAGGCCGCCCCGCCTAATGGCCAAGAACGCTCTCCACCCAAACGGCGATATCGGCGTCGCGGCTAAGTCCCTTGCTCTGCCGCAAGCTTGAGTGCCGCGAGCAGTTTTCCCCAGATCCCACCGAAGGCGCCGTTGCTCATCACAAGCACGACATCGCCTTCTCGTCGGCCCGCGACAACCCAGTCTACGATCTCATCGATCTCAGCAAATGCGGCCGCGTCCTGGCCCTGCGCACGCAGCCTTTCAGCGACTACCGAGGCCGATAGGCATTCCGTCACCTCGCCCGTGATGCTGTAGATCGGATCGTCCCCTACCTCGGCGATAGCAACTCGGTCTGCCTCCGAAAGCGCGCGCACATAGTCGTCCTGAAAAATAGCCCGACGACTCGTATTAGTTCGGGGCTCGAGGAGTGCGACGACTCGCCCGCCCGGGTGACGCTGCGCAATCGCTTCTATCGTGCCTTTGACGGCCGTCGGATGATGCGCAAAATCGTCGATTACGGTCACACCTGCCGCGACACCCCGGACCTCTTGCCGGCGCTTCACGCCTTGATGAGCGACGAGCGCGGCGACCAGTTCTTCGACAGGAACGTCGAGTCCATCCAATGCCGCAAAGACCCCCACAATATTCTCAATATTGTGGACCCCAAAGAGCGGGCTCGTCACATCCCAAGACCGGCCGCCTCGTCGATCCTCGAGCCGAAAGGTCAACCCCTGATCTCCGGGCGTGAGTTCGCTCCCCCACCAATCCGCTGCCTTCGGCCGAGGCTCGGCAGCTCCTCGGGAAGCGCCGTAGCCGATCACTTCGCAAACCGCACCGCCTAACACATCACGAACGCCGTCATGAGTGACGGCAGCGACAATACGCGCGGTCGGCGCCATCCCGGCCACCAGCTCCCTAAATGCCGACTTCACATGATCGAGATCCCGATAAATGTCAGCGTGATCGAACTCGACCGAGGTTAGGATCAGCGTATCCGGGTGGTAGTGAAGGAATTTGGGGGTCTTATCGAAGAAGGCTGTGTCGTATTCGTCGCCTTCGACTACAAATGCCGGGCCTGCGCCTTCGCGGAACGAACCGTCAAAGTCGAGGGAGATCCCACCTACAAGAAGCGAAGGGTCCCGCCCGGTCGCGAGCAGTAAGTGGGCAGCAAGATTGGTTGTGGTCGTCTTGCCGTGCGTACCGCTGACCGTGATCGAATGTCTATCCGAGATTGCCAACTCGTAGAGCGCGTCAGAGAACGACCGATAGGGCACGCCGGATGCGATTGCAGCAACGGCCTCGGGATTGTCCGCCCGTACCGCGTTGCCTATCACGATGAGATCGGGGGACAGCGCCACGCCTGCTTGGTCTGTCACGGGCTCCAAGTGCGCGGGATCGAATCCCTCGACCACGTTAATCCCCCAGTCCGCAAGGGCCGTCGACATCGGCGGATAGAGCTTTTTGTCCGAACCTGTGACGAGAATGCCGCGGGCGTTCACTAGCCCTGCCAGAGACCCCATTCCTGTTCCGCCAACCGCAACGAAGTGCACCCGACGCAGTGCTCCTGCATCGAAGGGTTGCTGATGATCCAGATCGTCTCCAACTCTTTCATCACTCATTGATCACTCACTAAGCGGTAAATGCCTCGACGATGGCATCGTGGATCTTGGGACGCAGATCGAAACGGCTGCGCTTCGCAACTTGATGGATCCGGTTCGTAAGCATCACAACTACGAGTTCGCGCTCGAGATCGATCCAAAGGCTTGTCCCCGTAAATCCGAGATGGCCCACGGACTTTTCCGAGAAATGCACGCCGGAAGAAGACGCGCCCTTGGTCGGCGTGTCCCAGCCAAGCGCCCAATCCGAGGATTCGGGTAGAAGTTGCTTCTCGCAGAACTCACGCACACGCTCAGGCGGGAGCGATGGGTTGCGGTCGTGATAGGCGTCAAGAAAGAGCTGCCCGAAGCGCATCACGTCATCCGCGGTGGAGAACAAGCCAGCGTGACCCGCCACGCCCCCCATGGCAGAAGCATTCGGATCATGCACCTCGCCCCAGATGATACGCTCCCGCCAGCTGCAGTTCTCCGTCGCGGCGATTCGGGTTCGAACGGAATCTGGAGCCGGTTGAGAGCCGTCTACGGGGATCGGAATAAAACGCGTGTCGACCAGCCCGAGCCGCGTAAAAATGCGCGACTCGCAGAACTCATCAAAGGGTTGGTTCGAAACCTCTTCGACAATCGCTGCCAAGACAATGAAGTCCAGATCTCCGTAAACCGCAGCTTCGCCAGGTTGATGAACTAACGCACCGCGCAAAATTCGGTCTACGATCCAGTCGCGTCCCTCTTTCGTACCGAGCAGTCGCTCGCCGGACTTGCGTTCTTTTTGAATCAGCAGCTCATGAAACTCACGCCAGGGCTTGAGTCCAGCCGAGTGGCTGAGCAGATGCCTGATCGTGACTTCTTCTTTGCCACGCTCAGCAAAGGTCGGCAGCGTCTTCGCCACCGGGTCATCCAAAGAAATAGAGCCCTCGTCCAAGAGCATCATGATCGCCGTGGTCGTCGCCATCGGCTTCGTTAGGGAAGCGAGATCAAAAACCGTGTCCCGCCGCATAGGCAGTCGCTCAGGACGCGCCGATGCTAGGCCACGCACCCAGCTATACTCAAGCAGCTCGTCTTCACGAGGCATCCGCGCGAGCACAACGGCTCCCGGAATCTCTTGTTTCTCAATCGCCTTGTCGAGTGCAGTCTCGACACGGCCGAGCTTTCGCTCGATCAAACTCCGCTTCATCCGTTTGGTCCCCCCGGTGGCCGGCACGCTATCGCGTAGTGACCGCCGATTCCAATATCTCAAGTTCACCCCGGGCACCGTCGAGCGCAGCGCGCCCAGCGAAGGGCCAGGGTCGATTTTCGGCGCCATGCCCAAAGGGCAGCTCCGCCACGACAGGGATTCCCAAACCCCCGAAAACATCTTCTACGAGTCGATCCAATGTCCATTCGGGATACCGCGCGTCATCGCAGTCTGTGAAATGTCCAAGTGCAACCCCAACGGCACGATCGAATTTCCCTGCTGCGCGCAGTTGCTGAAGCATCCGATCAATCCGGTACGGGAGCTCTGTCACATCTTCGAGCACAACGATCGCATCACGGGTATCGAGTTCCCACGGAGTTCCAAGACTGGCGACACAGACCGAAAGCGATCCGCCAACAAGCCGACCCTCTCCCCAGCCATTCACGATAGTCTTACCCGTAAAGCGTGGGTGCGGCCCCGTTCCCTGCAAAGCGCGCACGAGTGCCGACCCTGCCTCGCCGTCGAGGGTTCCCGGCTTCTCGCACATGGGCCCATGGATCCCAAGCAAGCCCGCTTGCTTACGCTGCCACAACAAGAGCGTCGTAATATCGCTGTATCCAACAAGCGGCTTCGACGCCTCTCGAAAGGCCGTCGCGTCGAGTCGATCGATCAATCTATGGCAACCATAGCCGCCACGAGCGCACACGATCGCGTCAACTTCGGGATCCCTAATGAACTGCATCAGTTCGTCCGCGCGACGCGCGTCCGACCCCGCGAGGTAGCCATCCCGGTCAAGGATGTCCTCGCGCATAACAACTTCAAAACCAAGCCGCGTAAGCGCAGTCCGACCCGAGTCGAGGGCTTTTGGGTCGAGAGGGCCCGCTGGAGCGGCCAACGCGATACGCGCTCCTGGACGGATGGCGCGCGGTCTTCGTAAGCTAGGCATCTAGAATCCGCCCGGATCCGTATCCGGCCCAAAGCCGTCTCCCCCGCCGAATACGTCGGGGCCGCCGTATCCGGCATCGTCCGGCGGCGGTGCAAAGTCGCCGCCAGGCGCGCCGTCATAGGGGTTGTCGGTGAGAGGCCAATCGCGAAACTGCGCGAAGCGCCCTTCGAACTCGAGCTTCACGGTTCCCGTCGGGCCATTACGCTGCTTGGCGATGATCAGCTCTGCCAAGTTCTCGAATTCTGTGTCTTTGTTGTAAACGATGTCGCGGTAGATAAAGGCGATCACGTCGGCGTCCTGCTCGATTGCGCCGGACTCGCGCAAGTCGGCAAGCATCGGGCGCTTATCGTCCTTTCGCGTTTCCGGACCGCGGTTCAACTGCGACAGAGCAATCACCGGAATATCGAGTTCCTTCGCCAGGCCCTTCAAGCCGCGCGAGATCTCGGAAATTTCCTGTTCACGACTCGACGTATTGCGATCGCCGCGAGCGAGCTGGAGATAGTCGACGATCACCAGGTCAAGCCCGTGCATTGAATGCAGTCGGCGACACTTCGCGCGGATCTCAAGGATCGAAGCCGCGCCGGTATCGTCAATCCAAATATTTGCGTCCGCGAGCTTCCCGGCAGCATCCATCAGACGCGTATGCGCTTCGGTCGAGATCAGACCACTACGGAACGATCCGGCGTCGACCTGTGCTTCGGAAGACAACATACGCATAACAAGTGAGCGCGTCGTCATTTCGAGAGAGAAGACCGCAACGTTCTTGCCGAAGTCGACCGCCGCATTCCGACCGAGGTTTAGGGCAAAGGCAGTTTTCCCCATAGAGGGCCGTGCGGCCAAGATGAAGAGATCCCCGGGCTGCAAGCCACCGGTCATATCATCCAGATTTTCGTAGCCACTCGAGATGCCCGTGATCTCCCCGCCACGGGTCATCAACATGTCGATATGATTGACCGCGTCGTGCATTTCTACGGAGATGCTCGAAAGGCTCGTACTCGCCTTTTCGGTCGAGAGGCCGAAGATGCGACTCTCCGCTTCATCAAGAAGCGAGTCTGCCGGTTCGCCGTGTTCGTAGCCGAGCGCGACGATCTCGCTCGCCGTCGAGATCAGGCTTCGTTTCACGGCGCGGTCGCGCACGATCTTGGCGTAGTGAATGATATTCGCAGGCGTAGCTTCGTAGTCTGCGATCTCAGCGAGCATGACGTTGCCACCGACGCTCTCGAGAAGAGCCGCGCCTTTGAGATACGAAGCGAGCGTCGTCAGGTCGACGGGCTGGTTCTCGTCTCGCAGCTTGACCATCGAGCCATAAAGCATCTGATGCGCGGGGTGGTAGAAGTCCTCTTCCCGAACTTCGGTCACGACCGTGTGAATCGCATCATTGTCGAGCAGGATCGCAGAAAGAACAGCCTTCTCCGCCTCGATATCGTGGGGGGGGACCCGTCCGCTGAGATCTTGCGACGAAACATCGCCACGCTCCTCGCGGGAGCCTCCGAATTTCCGGTTGCCGCCGCCAGGGTCTTCGCGGTCCTTGAATTCGCTCACGCCACACCCCTCCTAAGGGTCAAAATCGGGCCCCGAATGGGGCAAATGGGGCATCTAGATGGAGGACAACGCCCGGGCGGGCGCGGTTCCCGAGCATACCACCTGCCGAGCTTTGTGGAGCCCGAAGCACGGCCCCAAACGGAAAACGCCCCCCTCGACTTTCTCGAGGCGGGCGTTCAATCCAGAGGAGGTGCGGCCTGTAAACTTAGACCTTGGACCTCAGAATGGCTTTAATACTCATCGTCGCGAATATCGAGCGGCTCCGGGTCCGGCTTATCTGCCGCCGCACCTAGGCCGACCTTGCCGTCATCGACTCGTTCAACAACAGCAGCAGCAGCAGTCGCAGTCGCCGCGCCGCCAATCACCTTCACCTTGAACTCGGCGATGACGTCGCTTCGCAGCCGGATTGCAACCGTATGCTCGCCCGTCGTCTTGATCGGCTCAGAGAGCTGGAGCTTGCGTCGATCGATTTGGAGACCCTTCTCGCTGAGTAGTTCCACGAGATTCGCCGCGGTGACCGATCCGAAGAGCTTGCCGCTGTCGCCGGCCTGGGCCGTGACTTCGAGAGCAATCCCGTCGAGCTTGGCTTTGACCGCCGTGAGGTCGGTCCAGTCCTTCGCCATTTTCTCGGAAATGACCCGCTTCTTGTGCTCCACCTCATTGACCCGCTCGGCCGTGGCGATCATCGCCTTGCCTTGCGGAATGAGGTAGTTGCGCGCGAAGCCGGGCTTGACGGAGACAATCTCTCCGGCATCGCCGAGGGCGTGGACGTCTTCACTCAGGATGACTTGTACCTGTCCCATGTTTTGACGCTCCTTAGAAGTGCTTGGGCGCAGTGGGCAGCATGGCCAACTGTCGCGCGCGCTTGATCTCGAGGGCGAGCGGACGCTGGTGCTTTGCACAGGTCCCGGAGATGCGTCGCGGCGTCATCTTTCCGGTTTCCGTGATGAAGAGGCGCAGCGTCTTCACGTCCTTGTATGAGATCGAGAGGTTCTTGTCAGCACAGAAGCGGCACACCTTGCGGCGCTGGAACATGCCCTTCTTCTTCTGAGACTTTCGAGCCTTCTTTCGAGCAGCAGCACGAAGTCGACCCTTCACCGTGAGCGGAGCGCGCGGCGGTCGATCGCCTCGGTCGCCACGATCTTCTCGAGGCGGACGCGGCGGGCGGTCGCCACCACCGGACGAACCGCCAGAGGGACGCGACGGCGGGCTGCCAGAACGCGGACCACTAGGAGGGCTGCCAGCGGCGGGGCCGCTCGGCGGAGATGCTGAACCGGCGGCGGGGCCGCTCGGAGGCTTGGGCGTTTCTTCGCTCACGACGGCGTCTCCTCTTTCTCAGCAACGGGGGCTTCCGGGGCGGCTTCAGCGGCCGGGGCTTCGCCCTCGGCAACTTCGGCTTCGGCTGGTGCAGCTTCGGCAGCAGCAGCAGCTTCGGCGGCTTCAGCCGCTGCAGTGGCTGCAGCCAGACGCTCGGCTTCTTCAGCCTCGCGACGCGACGCGGCTTCTTCAGCCTCGCGCTGTGCACGTTCCGTGGCTCGCTTAGTCTGCTCGTCTTCGGCTTCAGCGGCGGATGCCTTGCGGGCCTCCACGTCCTCAACTTCTTCGTTCTCAAGGATCGTCAGGAAGCGCAGCACCGATTCCTCGAGTCGCAGAACGCGCTCGACTTCGGGCACGACCTGGCCTCCATCAAGGAACTGAAGGGTGTAGTAGTGGCCCTTGTGAAACTTGCGAACTTCATAGGCAAGCTTTCGCTTCCCATGGTCTTCACACATAAGGCGAGTGGCACCGCCGGTTTCCAGGATGCCATCCAGCTTGGCCAGGATCGCCTGGCTGCCCTCGTCCGAAATTTCGGGCTGGACGATGAACGTCGTTTCGTATTCCCGCAAATGCTTTCCTCCCGGTCAACGGCCACGTGGCCATTGGGTGCTTCTAGTCGGTCCCGTCCGGCAGTCGCAATGACTTACAAAAACGGAAGAGCCGCAGCGGGTATCCGCGGCCCGATCAAGAGCACCGAGGTGATGGGTTTATGGGGTGGGACCAGAGGACGCGACGAAGCCGCATCAGGGTCCTGGTCCCGTTTTCGAGGGGCCAATGGGTACCACAGTTGAGCTACGTCCAACAGGGCCTCTAAAAACGGAGCCAAGTTTCCGTCATCATTAATCTTTTCACTACCACTGGCCCCTCGATATCGCCGCTGTCACCTTCCTCAGATGGACCTAGACGCCTATTTCAGCCGTATCGGATACGAAGGGTCGCCTCGCCAAAACGAGCAGACCCTTTCTGACATTCACGCCGCCCATCTTATGGCGATCCCCTACGAGAACCTGGATATCCAGCTCTACGAGCCCAAAACCCTCGACGAGGCCCGGTTCGAGGAGCGGATCGTCGGCCAGACTCGTGGTGGATGGTGTTACGAGATGAACGGACTGCTTTCGATGGCCCTTCGGCGGCTCGGATTCCAGGTCGACCGGGTTGGGGGCGCCGCCGCGCGAGCCATCGTCGGCGACTCCGCGATTGGGAACCACATGGTGCTGATCGTCCATTTGGATGGGCGCCGGGTCGTCGCCGACGTCGGCCTCGGCGATGGCCCCCTCTACCCCTTCCCTCTCGAAGAGCGGCGCTGGGACGAAGACGGTTTCGAGTTCGGCCTGGAGCGGATAGAGGGCGGCTGGTGGAGATTCGATAACCACCCGAATGGCCTCGCGCCGAGCTTCGACTTCAACGAAATCCCGCGTGAACTCGACTGGTACGGCCCGCAGTGCAAAGCCCTGCAGGCTGACGAATCCGCACTCTTCGTGGCGCTGTCCATGACCTTCCGGCGGGACCGAGGTCGAATCCGCGCGCTCCGGGAATTCAACTACATCGAGATCGAACGCGGTAAGCGTGAAGAGCGAATCATCGAGTCATTCGAAGACTACAAGGAGACTCTCGAGCCGCTCATAGACTTCGAGTTAGGCGACGGCATCGAGCGCCTCTGGGAACGCGTCTCGAAGCGTGTTGCCGGACGTGAAGAAGCCTCGAGGCAAGCGGCTGAGACAGCCGCGGTTCTGCCAACACCGCCTTCGTCCTCTTCGGAAAGGTAGGACTAGGGCCGGGAGAGCAGCAGAGAGGATCGATTAGAGCTGAATCTCAGTTTCCCGATGCGGCGAAACGACTGCGCTTAGGCAAAAAGACGCCCTCACCGCGCCTTCAACCCTCGAGAGTCTCGAGGAGTGCCTGATGCACCCGCGTGTCCTGCGTTAGCTCTGGATGAAAAGTACAGGCCAAGCGCTTCCCCTCCCGAACGAGAACAGGCTCGCCCTCCACGCGCATAAGGACATCTATCTCGCCTCCAAGCTTGGATAATCGGGGCGCTCGGATAAAAACGCACTCCATCCCGATGAAGCCTGGATCGCTATCGATATCCGCCTCTGCCACAAAGGAGTCGAGCTGTGTGCCATAAGCGTTTCGCTCGGCGGTCACATCCACGAGGCCAAGAGTCGGAACAGGATGATTTTTCGCCTCACGAGAGATCAGAATCGCACCGGCACAGGTCCCGAGAATCGCCCCTCCGGCCTCCGCAAAAGCCACGATTGGCTCGACGAGTTCGTGCCTAACAAGTCCCTTTGAAATGGTCGTACTCTCGCCACCGGGCAAGATGAGCGCAGCGAGGCCTTCTAGATGCTTCGGCGCAAGCACACGGCGTCCATCCGCACCGATCTGGTCGAGGACTGCGAGATGCTTCTCGATATCGCCTTGAATCCCAAGTACGCCGACGAGGGGTCGTGAAGCTGCCACTGAACCAAATCCTTTCTTTCGTTTGCTCTAGACCGAAACGGGGCGAGCGGAAACGGTTAACCGCCTCCGCCCGCACATGCGTTGGGCCGATCGAGGGCCTCAGCACAGCTGAACTACCAGCCGCGATTTGCCAGCCGCTCGCTCTCGTCGAGGGTTTCCATCTCGATGCCCTCCATCGCGTCACCCAGTCCTCGACTTGCGTTCAACACTTCTTCCGGATCGTCCCAGTGCGTGCACGCGTGCACTACGGCACGAGCGCGCTTGGCCGGATCGGCACTCTTGAAGATGCCCGACCCAACGAAGACCGCTTCAGCACCAAGGCTCCGACACAAAGCAGCGTCAGCCGGTGTTGCGATGCCGCCCGCAGCAAAGTTCGGAACCGGCAGCTTGCCGTGATCGTGGACGTAACGAACCAGGTCGTACGGCGCGCCCATATCCCGGGCCGTCGACATCAGCTCTTCTTCGGGAAGCGCCTGGATCGCACGCATTTCGCCGATCACGGTGCGCAGGTGACGCACGGCCTCGACGATGTTGCCGCTGCCCGCTTCGCCCTTAGTGCGAATCATGGCGGCGCCTTCTCCGACGCGGCGAAGGGCTTCTCCCAGATTGCGAGCACCGCAAACGAAAGGAACACGGTAGTCGTGCTTCAGAACGTGATGTTCATCGTCCGCCGGCGTAAGCACTTCGCTCTCGTCGATGAAGTCAACGCCCATCGCCTCCAATACGCGGGCTTCCTGGATATGACCGATTCGGACTTTGGCCATCACGGGGATCGAAACCGTCCGCTGAATTCCTTCGATCATTTCAATGTTGCTCATACGTGCCACGCCACCGTCTCGGCGGATATCCGAAGGCACACGTTCGAGAGCCATCACGGCACACGCGCCGGCGTCCTCTGCGACCTTGGCCTGATCCGGGTCTACGACGTCCATGATCACGCCGTTCTTCATCATCTCTGCGAGGCCGACCTTCAACTGGAAGGCCTCCGCCCCGCGGCGCAGCGCGCCATTTCCGTTCCCGTTTTCCTGCGACATCGATTTACCTCCTCGACGTTGGGCGCAAACCCTGGTGTTTAGTTTTTTCGGAATCTCGCGACCCCGAAGTCGGCCGTTCAACAGCGAACAGCCGCTACTTCAATTACTGAACGCTTCCTAAAGGTGATCTCCAGGCGTCCATCCCGAATGCGTACGTGGGCCGCGGGCGGACTCAACCACTTCGCCTAACGCTGCTACGCCACGTGCAATTTCTTTTTCGTCCGCACATGCGACCGTTAGCCGCATCGCGCTCGAGGGCCGAGCATCGGGCATAAACATCGCCCCTGGCGAATAGAGCACCCCAGCGCGCGCAGCTTCAGCGAGTAGATCGCGCGTATCCACTGCATCGGGCAGCTCGAGCCAGAGCTGATAGCCGCCATCTGGTTCCGTCCATGTCGTGCCCGCCGGCATCGAAGCGGCGAGGGCCTCGTCCATGGCGCGATGCCGCGAGCGCAGCACTTTTCTAATTTTCACGAGATGGCGATCGTACTCCCCTGATTTCACGAAACGCGCTAGCGCGGACTGCAACAGCAAAGCGTCGGACAGATCCGTCGCGTGCTTCAAAGAAACAAGTCCTTCGAGCGCCCTACCCCGCGCTGAAAGCGACCCAACCCGCACGCCCGGAAAGAGCGACTTCGAGAAGGAGAAAAGCAGCACAACGATTCCTGATTCGTCCAGTGCCGCTAGCGGAGGGAGCTCTGGCCCCTGGAAGCGAAGGTCGAGTTCGAAGCCATCTTCGATAATCGGGACGCCGTGCCGCTCCGCAACCCGCAAAATTTCTTTGCGCCGCGCAAGCGAGGTCGAGGTTCCGAGCGGGTTGTGAAAGCTTGGGATCGTGTAGAACGCCTTCACCTCAGGCTTCGCCAAGATGCGATCTAGAGCATCGGGATCCGCGCCCTCGTCGTCCATTGGAATTGGAGCCGGCGTCAGACCCAAGCCCGTAAAGGCCGACAATACGTTCGCGTAGGTCGGGACTTCGACCGCAACTTGATCCCCCGCCTGCGTAAATAAGCGCAGCGCAAGCGAGATCCCCTGACTCGCACCGTGGCATAACACGTGCTCTTCCGGCGCATAATGAATTCCGAAAAGCCTAAAGCGGTCGGACATAGCGCGGCGAAGATCGAGATCACCCTCTGGAGACGCGTACGAGAAAAGCGACGCACCCTCTTCCCGAAGAGCCGCGTCGACACATTTGCGGAATGCATCGATCGGGTAAAAGCGAGGATCTGGGATCAGCCTATGCAGCGCGACCGTATCCTCACGCGGCGAATAACGTGGGCGCATATTATCCAGCGCAATGAGTCGCTCGACCTGCGGCGCCAAAGCCAGTTCCTGCTCAGCCGAACCGTTCGTGCGCATTTCGCCTGTGAGCTCGTCGGCGCGACCTGACACGTCAGCCCAACCCGCGACGGTCGATCTCACAAAGGTCCCGGCACCCACTCGAGCCTCAACCAAACCGGCTTCGGAAAGTGTTTCATACGCCAGAGCCACTGTGTCGCGATGAACGCCCAAAACCTTCGCCAGGGTTCGGATCGCCGGCAAGCGCTCCCCTGGGCGTCGTGAGCCCGCCTCAATTGCGTGCTGGATCTGCTTGGCGATCTGCTGGTAGGCAGGCCGATCCAACGCGGCATCGATCGATAGACCGACGGACCGGGCGGCATCTTTTTCTGCGGGCGAAGTGGCCATAGAACGAAAGTATCAGCCGGACAAATGGCCGACAAGCTAAATTGTCCGGTTATATAAAGAAAACATTAACCTGACAATTAATTTTGAGCGTTAAATTGTCCCATCGCAGATACGATTCCGCCTTCGACGACCCCACCGACTGCGTCCGCTGCTCGATCGACTGCGGCACGAAGCACTTCGGCTTCTTCCTCCGCAAACGGTGAGAGCACCCAATCGATCACAGGGGGCCCATCCGCCCCGGGATGCCCGACCCCGAACCGAAGGCGGGAAATAGCCTTCGTAGCGAGGGCCTCAATGATGTCGCCGATCCCGTTGTGCCCCCCGTTTCCGCCCTTTGGGCGCAATCGGATTCGCCCGGTGGGCAGATCCATGTCGTCGTACAGGACGAGCAAATCCGTCGTCGGATCTAGGCTGGACCATCGCTCGCAGGCCGCGAGCGCAGTTACCCCAGAGCGGTTCATGAACGTCAAAGGCTTCGCCAATAGGCACGTTCGACCGTGGAGTTCGACGCAGGCAACGAGCGCCTCGAAGGTCGGCTCTTCGCGCCAAATCGCCCCGGCACGCTCCGCGAGGCGATCAACAATCCAGAAACCAACATTGTGACGGGTGGCCGCGTATTGCTGGCCCGGATTTCCAAGCCCGACGATCAATATTTCAGGGGTGGGAAGAGGCGCCGAGAAAGGCGCAGCAGGAGACGCTCCGTTGCTCGCCAAGTCCGCGGCGGCATTCCGAGGATTCTTGAGTCCCCGAAACCAGCGCGACAACCACGAACATAATTGGCTCAAATAGCCCACCTGGCAGCCGTATCCGCCGGCCCGGGCGCGGACCAGTCCTGCTGGTCCGCCCCCTTTGCCGACTGAGTGCCGGCTGAGTACACGCTGAACAGAATCTCAGCTGTCGGAATCTTCCGCGGCTGCCTCGCCTTCGACTGCAACGGCCTCGCCTTCGTCGGCAGCAGCTTCGCCACTCTCTTCGGCATCCGTAAGACCGCGGGGCACAAGCACCGTCGCGATGGTCAAAGAAGCATCGGTATGAACCTCTGAACCAGCAGGCACCGGGAGGTCAGAGACGTGCAGCGAGTCGCCGAGCTCTAGGCCTGAGACATCCACGGCGATTTCGTCCGGGATCGCGTTCGGCAGACAGAGCAGCATCAATTCGCGCTGCTGCTGATCGAGCACGCCGCCCAAAACAACGCCGGCGGGGGTACCCGTAAGATGAATCGGGACCATGACTTCCATCTTCGCCGTAAGATCGACTTCGTAGAGATCGACGTGGGTCAGGCCCCCGCGCACTGCTTCACGCTGCAGCTCCTTCGCGATCACTGTCTTGCCCGCGGCGCCCGCAGCACCCTCGAGGTCGATCAGCGTATTCAGACCGGCATGACTCGCCTTGATCATTTGGTCGAACTTCAATGCATCGAGCGAGATCGCCGTCGCTTCCTTGCCACCGCCGTAGACAATTCCGGGAACCATGCCCCGTCGCCGGAGCTCTCGAGCAGCACCCTTGCCACGGGAATCACGCAATTCAACTGAAAAACTAACATCACCCATTTTATTCTCCTCATCGCCCGCGCGCGCTCACACACAAGAGTGTCAGCAAGACTCGCAAAGGCGACTAAACGATCGTCCCAATCGGGCTGGCGCCTCCGTCGGCACCACTCCCTAGTCAGGAATGTTTGTTGTTCTAGAAGAGCGAGCTGACGCTCTCCTCGTTATTGATGCGTCGAATCGCCTCGCCTATCGGAGCGGCGACGGAAACGACGTGAAGCTTGCCCATATCCACCGCATCGGGGCGGAGGGGAATCGTGTCGGTCACAATGACCTCGTTAAGGGGCGACTCGGAAATACGCTTGAGGGCGGGGCCCGAAAGGACGGGATGCGTAATCGCGGCATGTACCGCGACGGCCCCTTCTTCCATTAGGCTGCGTGCCGCTTCACAGAGCGTCCCGGCCGTATCGACCATGTCGTCGACGATGATGCATGTCTGACCTTTCACATCGCCGATGATGTTCATCACTTCGGCGACATTCGCGACTTCGCGTCGCTTATCGATGATCGCCAGATTTGCCCCGAGCTTCTTCGCATAGGCACGGGCCCGCTCAGTACCACCGGCATCCGGCGAAACGACCGTGACGTCGGAGCCGATGCGACGCTCGATTGCGCCGAGCATGAGCGGCGTCGAGTAGAGGTTGTCGACGGGGATATTGAAGAAACCTTGGATCTGGCCGGAGTGGAGATCCATACAAAGCAGGCGATCCGCGCCAGCCGTCTGTATCAGATCCGCGCAGAGCTTCGCCGTAATCGGCACGCGTGGCCGAACCTTGCGGTCCTGACGGGCGTAGCCGTAATACGGGATCACCGCCGTGATGCGCCGTGCCGACGCGCGCTTGAGCGCATCGATCATGATCAGCATTTCCATCATGTGAGTATTCTGAGGCGCGCAGGTGGATTGCAGAACGAAGCAATCTAGACCGCGGACATTCTCAGAAATTTCGATCGCACATTCGCCATCGCTAAACGTACCGACTTCGGCGCGACCGAGGTCAATATCGAGGTAGCCAACAACGGAGCCCGCCAACGCGATATTGGCGTTGCCACTGAACAGCTTTAGATCCTGCATCCGTCTCGCCTTTCTCGTCGTGTTGCTCATGATGTGCAGCCCCTGCCCTATAAGCTCTACGAACGCTTCTTAAGGACCGAAGCCCTGGCATCTCGAAGAACTTCCGTCTTCGAACGCCCGATCGCCTCTACTGAGGCCGACTTGTCTAGTTTGCCTGTTTGGTCGCCTGCCTGTTCGGCCGTTTACGAATCGGTCATTCGCTTCACCGCCGTGGCCAAGCAAGGGTGAGTGGTTGGGGCGGTAGGACTCGAACCTACAAATGGCGGCTCCAAAGGCCGCTGCCTTACCATTTGGCTACGCCCCAAGAATTTTCTTCAAACTTTTAGCTGTTCCTCTTCTGTGAATCAGACCTGAAAATCAGAGAGGGTCCGGGTCACACGAATGAAGGCTTCGTGGGGCATGATCCCGCCCGACACTTGCACTTCTTTTGTATTCACATTGACCCGCAGTACCTTGGCAGCCATCTCCGCTGCCTCCCTGTCGGGAAACACGCCAAAGACCGTCCCACCACTCCCCGACATGACCACGCTAAGGGCTCCTGCCTCTTTCAGTCGGCCGAGTAGACGGCCAATTGGGGGACAGAGTCGGGTTGCAGCAGGTTCGAGATCGTTGACGAGGAGATCCGCAAGGACGGGCGCCTGGTCCGCGACGCCACCTCGCAGCCTCGAAATCGCCCGCATCGTAGAGCCTGCCTCGGGCTCCGTCAACGAATCGCGCAGCAGGTCGGCAACTCTGTAGACCTCCGCCGTTGCGACGGAAATCCCCGGATTCGCGATCACGAGGGCGAAGCTCGGCAGCGAATCGATTGGTTCGATCTGTTCTCCGATACCCGACACGAATGCGGGCTCCGGAGCGAGGAAATACGGCACATCCGCGCCAAGCTGGAGCGCCATGGCCGCAAGAGCGTCCGAATCAGGAGAATCCGTCCCGGCCAGACGTGCGAGGCCTGCCAAAACCGCACCCGCATCGCTCGATCCGCCTCCGAGGCCGGCACCTGCGGGAATTCTCTTCCTCAGCCGGATTTCCAGTGTTCCGGCCTGGCCCGAAGTCTCGCGAAATGCTTCGGCAGCCCTTACGACCAAATTGTCCGGGCCCGCAGTCACATCCGAAAGTCCTAGAGGCAATTCGCAATCGGCGGCGAATTCGAGGGAGAACTGGATTGCGTCGGGCCCAGCATGCCAGGCGAGTTCGATCTCGTCATAGAGATCGATTGGGACAAAGAGGCTTTCGATCAGGTGATATCCGTCCGCCCGCTGCCCGACGAGTCGAAGGCCAAGGTTGACCTTTGCGGGAGTCCGAAGCGTGAGCCGGCCCGGACTCTCACCCTGGCCCCATTCGATCACCGCGTGTTCTCGACAAAACGCATGCGCAGCTCATAGAGCAGCGAATCGACCAGCTGTCGCTCCGAGTCGTCAAGATTCCCAATCGTCTTATCTCGCAACATCTCGAGGGTGTCGATGGCCTGCTGCGCGACGAGCGGATCGGCTTCTACGGACTCCCCGCTCGCCGGGTCCGGCATCGCACCCAGCTGGTAGAGCGCTGTCGTTCCTAGAGAAAGCACGAAGGTCGAAAAATCGACCTTCGGAAGATCTCCGGAACCTGTCACCGCCGATTCGCCTGTCTCTTCTTTTGCCTTTGGGCCTGTCGTCTCGTCCTGAGAAGTCATGGTGTGTCCTTCGCTTCCTCGCATGCTGCGGCTCGTTCTTCGCGATCCAGTCGGTGCATCTCTCGGTAAGCGTAGAGGAAGCGCTGCCCCACCGTCACACTCGATCCCAACGCCAATATGACCAGCACCGGCGACAGCCAGCCCGTCAGAGAACCAATAATCAGCAGCCCTACCCGCTCGCCTCTTTCAAGAAGCCCGCCGGGTACCCTCTCGATGATCAGCTCAGCACGGGCCTTCGCGTATGAGGTGAGGACCGTCGCGACGAGGATCCAAGCGCATATCGCGGCCCATTCAGGCTGCCCAAGATCCACGAACCAGGCAAGAAGCCCGACCATCGCCAAAATGTCGACAACGCGGTCGAGGCTCGAGTCTAAGAACGCTCCAAATCGCGTGGATATACCGAAATGGCGAGCCACGACGCCATCGACAAGGTCGAAGAATCCGCCGAATAGCAGCAATATGCCGCCGAGTCGCAGCTCTCCAGACGCAAAAGCGAGCCCTGACGCACCCGCGATAACGGTCCCAAGGACCGTCAGCAAATCGGGATTCAGCGCCCGCCAAAACAGGAACGGGAAGAGCGTATGGATCCACCCGTCGATCCGGTGGCCAAGATTCTCTTTGATCATGCGATCGGGTTCACCGCTGCGGAATCAGGAACGCGCCGCCCCTCGGCAACTCGCTCCGGGCAGGATCAGGAGAAGGACGATCCGCCTTCGTTGGTGTTGCGGTCGTCGTTGTCCGTGTTGTTGTTCGCGGCGCCGTCCGATTCGCCAGGATTGCTCTCCGCAGTTCGGTCAAAAGTTCGGTCGAGGGTACTGCCCCCGAAGCCGCCGCCAAAGGACGATTCGCCCGAATTCGTCGGGCCACCGAATTCGCCTGCTATCGGTACGGGCGCTTCGGCTTCAATGACTGCGGGCGCCGGCGTTTCTAACGCAGCAGCTTCTGCCGTCGCAGCCTCCTCGGCTTCGAGTTCGGCCACGGTCGTCATCTTGTCCGTGAGGTCGGGAAGCGCATCGATGTTTGCCTGGACATCATTCTCATCGACCCAGTCACGTCGACGTGCGAGGCGCCGATCGAATCGCAAACGTTCTACCGATTCTCGATCCATGACTATATTCTCCGATACTTTGCGTGATGGGGCGGGTTGGGGTCCCGCACTAAACCATAAACCAAGTGGGGTCGGCCTCGACCGAGTCGACAAATCGCCGATCGAGACACCGGCACGGCAACCCGATTCCTGGAGTGATCCGAGAGTCGTCGGTGCCGCTGCGGCGGCGGAGGCTAGCAGGCTCTCACGGAACCTGCCGCATGCCTCCGGCTTCAAATTGACTGAACCCGCCCTCGCCGATAGCGTGCGCCTCGGAGAATTCATTGCCACTCAATTTTTCGACGTCGATGCCCTCGCCCCGCCAACAACCGACTCGGCTTGTTCTGCTTGCCCTCGCGCTGCTCTTTGCGGCCGGATGCGCGTCGAATACCGCTGTATTCGAGGACGCTAAGCCCGCGGAGGAGCTCTACGCCGACGGGATGGAGACGCTGAAGGGCCGCAAGATCCTTTGGCTCTTCGCTTTTATCAATTACGACGCGGCGATCGAGAGCTTCCAGGCCATCGTCGATAACTACCCCTATTCCGAATACGAGCAGAAGGCGCAGCTAAAAATTGCCGACGCCTACTTCGATGATGAGCGATACGAGGAAGCCCTCGCCTACTACCAGGACTTCGCAGACCTCCATCCACAGCATCCCAAGGTTGCCTATACGCTGCTCCGCGCGGCCAAATGCCACTACAACCAGATTGAGTCTGTGGACCGCG